>JGI24158J21664_10005527_pt1 | contig 16532 bp, 11 predicted proteins | sample Ectturendosymbi3_FD_21664 | JGI IMG/M metagenome (IMG submission 21664)
TAAGGTTTCAAATTTAAAGATCCATCGATGGTTCTGTAGCCACTGCCTTGTTACTTGGCTTTTGAGGTTACGTTATATTACGGGCCACGGGCCGGTCGGGAAATAATTTGTGGTTTAGTATAAACAGTCCGGGCCGGCCGGTTCCTTGTTACCTCCGGGCGGGCCGGGCTACAAAGGTGCTGGCCTGTGCCATCTCTACAAGGCGTGGTCCAGCTTGGCACATGAAACGGGCTGATTTTAGCTTCACCTTAATGCTCCACAAGCACATCACGCTATTTATCAGAAAAAATGAACTTCTTGCAAAGTTCAGTGAAAGATGATTAACATTATTTAAAATAATTTTAAAAAGACTATCTGTAAGTCATTGGCTGCTGTAAACAAGTCGCAGCGTCTGATAAAAATTCTTTAAACTTCAACTATTCAGCCACATACTGTCGTTCTGTTAAGACATGTTTTCTGAGTCAAAAAGGGTTCCGATATGCAGCACGTGGAGAAGCAAACGTTGTGCTTTCGGCAACTTGCAAGTGCGAAGCATACAACGTTGCTGCGGTGTCGGAAAGAGAAATGAGCTGAGATAAGGAAGTGATTCGAACAGCTTCAGCTAAATGGATGTTAAATAAACTGGTACTTCAAAACTATTACGATTCAAACACACTACAGTGAACGCTTCATAAAACATTCCATGCAACACTTGAAAAAACACTCTAGTAAATGCAGAGGAAGTCTGCGATGAGGTCGAAACTTCACCTAACAAGCAAAGAAATGTAACTGATGCCTCTTACTTGCATGGAATCCTTTGGCAACAGCGTTCTACTCAACGTCCAGGCAAAGATCTCGCTTTAAGCTTAACCTAACGCTGATTGCAAATCAAACCAGTTTAGAAAAAAACATACTCTCCCGTTACCAGTAGGAAAGAGGTCCCGGGGCTCAGGATTGCTGTCGTCTAGTTTCACCAGGCAGTAGTCCCTTTTCAAACCGACACAGATTGAATCCTTGCACCATCCAATCGCTTTCGGTATCTCTGGCAGCAACACATCATTCTGAAACAAAAAACAACACCCTATATAACCGCACATTTGTAATGACAGGCCTGTTTACGGCTACGATGACGCTTCCAAGCAACTGGTCAAGTAAACATGTCTGCTGAGACGTACAAGTTAAAATGCAAACCCAGCCACGCACCAGACATGAAAAAACAGAGAAACTAAGTCTGATAACTGAACAAACGAAAAAAGCATTACTTGCAATTCAATAAAATCACGATTTTTCCAGAAAAACGTTTGAAGTTTCTTCTTCACGACAACACAGAGCTTTAAAGTAAACGCAGAGTTCCCCATTGATGACACTTGTTCCTGCAAGAAATCGTACAGATTACATATGCAAGCGGGTGATCCCACAGATGCAATGTATGCAAATCTACATTATAAACTTTAGTTAGTGTTTATTGTGACGATCATTAATATTTGTTACGGCGTTCCTCGGAAAAAGGCGTTCTTATGATTCTGCAGGATCATGTCGGAGCGTCGCTGCTTATCACGTCTGAGCAGGAATTTGAACACACTGCGACTAAAAATGCTGTTGAAATGAATCTTTTACTTTAGGTGGTTTAGGCTGAGCCATGAGGTCTTGAGTGATACGAAGCCACAAGAGGGGCCTATTTAATCTTCGAACGAGTAACAGCCGTGAAATCAAAAATCCCAGTTTTAAAATGAGAATCGAACTCATGACGAGGCCATGCTACGGGCACAAGCAACAGCAGGGGCTCAGGTGATACATCACTGCATGCTCTCAATCTTGGCTACGGTTTTTACCACGATAATCTAATTTACCGTATCAAGCGATCTTAAAATATTGTACCATTTATACAAAACATACTAACTTAGGATAGCCTGACACGATGTGCAGTAGAGTTATTGGTGAACTTTCAACGTATCTGCCTGTCATGCTCTGCTTTCATAACTTAACGATGATTCCGCTGCACGTATCAACATTTCACTGACAACTCACCACAAGGACACAGCAGATACACCTAATCTTGACGTATTTTACTGGAAAATCGACTTCGCGTTAATTAGGCATTTTCAATCCTGACGACACGAACAGAAAATCCTGCTTACTCAGCTTTCAAGGAATATTGTAAATGTACTTTAAGATTCATTTCAACAGCCTGAAGCAAGAGAAAAACTTTGAAAACTGTTTGCCACGGAAAAACGTCAAATCCTGGTGAACAGAAGCAGTTTCCATCACGTCTATGACTCACCAAAGCGACTGCCAAAATTTAGTCGCTTGACAATTGGCGCTAGTCAAGCTCTTCAACCTCGGTAATAATAGCATTTGATCGCAGTGTATATTTCTCTAACGGTCATAGCGTGTGTTGAAATTGCAAAAGTCTTGCTTAGCTTTCATCGTTTCACCCGTAAGATTTTGCTTGAAAGTTACAGGACTGAAAATGCGTAGTTAACGTGAAATCGATATCCTAGTAAAATACTTTATAATTACAGTAGGTTTAGCTGCTTTGCCCTTGTGGTGAACTGTCAGCGAAACGATGTACATTAGTGGTGAAGACGGGAATATCGTCCCCATCTCTTTTGAACTTCGTAATAGGCCACCGAAACCGAAACGTGGACGTTTTTCTGAAACATCGGCCGAGGCGGTTAGGCCCATTTTCGTTTTGATAAATCGTTTCACCCGTTCGCTTTGTTACTACGCTACTGCTTGTAGTCTCCGACCAAAAGAACTGAAACCGAGTGACAACGTAGTCTTGTACCGCTTAATAGCTCAACGACAGAGTGCCCCCAGCATTCCAGTGATCCTGACATCAAACCTCACCGAAGCCGAAGTGTTTCAGGGTTGTTATTCATTTTTACAGTGATTAGAATTTTGCGACTGCGCACCACTACTTTCATGTGCCTCTTAACTTGATGATTTAGTTCGTGTATGCGTGTGTTACAGAACTGTATATGATCGCTTTGAGAAACGTTCAAAGTGAGCATGGGAAGTACATTTGCTCAGTCGCCCAGTCATCAGCGGAACACATTGAACATCATCCAGAGCCCCAAGGAAATGCGTGGCCAGTATTTTGGGACAAGACTTATTTGCAAAGTGAAGAAACATTTCCATCTGCTTGACGCGTCCCATACCTAGACTGACTGTCATGCGTGAGTGAACAGCTCAGTCTGCCCTTAAAAGTTGTTGACCCATATCTGGCGGCACTACCTCGGACCACGTCACTAACTCAGACCATAGCGGACCTGGGAAAGATGGCTGAACCGTTTCCACTTTCCGCAAGATCTTGTACGGTAACATATAGTGTGTATAAGATGTTAATATTTATGTCACCATTAGTTACCGGTATATCAAAAGTGTTAATCACGACATTTTTGTCTGTATTTCTACGGCTTCCACTTTCTGATGCAGGCAGCACCCGGCACGAACCTCCAAGTCAGCAGAAAACAAGGTAGCTCCTTTGGTCCGATGCATGCATAATACCAATTGATAACTGGCAAGGTCATGCACAGAAATGATGCCGTCAGAAAGACTGATGATGATTTTCAATTCGGGAGAAACGAAGAGTTGCTGCACGGGTTTCTTTGAAAAAGTGCGATTAGAACGCAGCAACTTGACATCAGTCTGATTGCTGTTCAATGAATCGATTGTTATCTGCAAGTAGCAAGGAAATTAACCACTGTTGGCGCAACAACGGTCATTAACTTTTTTCATCACAGAATTCGAAATGAGGGCTGCACAAAACTTAGCTAAGTTCAGATAAATATCACAAATTGTTTCTTCATATAGGGAAATCATGGAAAGAAAAACAGTGCAGCTATTGATTTTAACAAAAAAAGATTGATTTTGTCTTCGACATTTCACTACTTTTTTGCAACGACAGCACAAAGGACAGTACGCACTAGAGATAGACCGATATATCGGCCGATATTTGGGTTTTACCGATATATCGGTATCGACCTCATAGGTGTTGACAAAACGCTGTTATAGTCCTCACATATGCAGACAACTTGCACAAGAAAGCACAACAAACCAAGACAAGACAGTTATCTTGCAGCAACGCTAGCAGGTGCGTTTCTATAAACAAGTAGACAAGATTAACCATGAAGCATGCGTCGGCCGTCGCAGCCGAAATAAAAGTATCATCATTAATCAGATTAATTAAAAATCATAGCAAAATATTGAAATTGCTCCAATTAAAATAATTTATCTCATAAATCGTGATTTTTGAAGTTTTTGAAAAAAAGTAAGACATAGGATACATCATATATTCGACAATGAAGCAAAAAACAAGCTTAAATATTTTAGAAATATCAGTTATCGGCAGGGTTGTAGTGATAAAACCCGACCCAAAAAATCCCGCCTGTTTTTTTTTGAAAAAGCCCACTTAAAAAAAAACAATGAAACCCATCAAAAAACCCACTCTTACTTTTCCTTTGAAAAATGTACTAAGAAGCAAAAAATAAAATAAGCAGGACACTTGTACACTAACTATAATTTTTTTACAATCAAACAAAACGAACAGCAACGAAATTTGAAGGACTTGAAATAAAGAGAAGAATAAATCGCACAGTTTTAGTAAATTCTAATGGCTATCTTCTTCAGCTCTGCACAATCGGTATATTTTACCCAATTTTTCTGCCTTCTCTGCATCTAAACTTTTACTGATTTTGGACCATACCATAAAAAAAAGAACTCTACAGATGCTGAACTAGCAGGGCATGCACATAAACTTGACATGAAACTGCAGAGTTTGTGCGGGAATGGTTTTTCTGTTTGCTGTGCGCATGCTTACCACTGAGGAGTGAACTGACCAACAACACTTTGTGAAAACAAAGATGTGGTATAATTACTTTACCCTCAATTTTGAATGCCATAATAGATATAACAAGTTATTATTGTGTAATTCTGAAAATGGTGATATTGCATGGTGCAATAAAAACAACTCAGAATGGGGTTTTTCCGTTTTCCTTGAAAAAAGAACAAAATCTTGTTTCTTTCAAAAAAACCAAAAAAACGTTTTTTTGAGAAAACCAAAAAAAAACATGTGGGTTGGTTTTAAAAAACAGGTTTTTCTCAACCCTGGTTACCAGTATCGGACCCAAAAAAGCCATATTGGTTGATCCCTAGTACACACATGTCAGTACCTTACACGGTCGTGGAACACTGTCACTTGTGGCATTCTACCTGGTGCACATCAAAACTCAAGTATTCACTAGCTTCAAAGCGAAACTGCGCATTTAATAAGAGCTTCACGTGCAATTAATTGAGTTGTTATAATTTTCCCTTTATTTAGTTTTGTACATACAAATTTGCTCGATTATAAGCTGCACTTGAACATAGGTTACTTAAGCCTCTGAATGACTATCGCGTACTAGCACGTTTCGCGTTTAATTGGCAACCCTTGTAATGATGTTTACACCACTGCAACTGCCTTCTCTTCATCATAATCCCTCCTGTGACGGATGTGCACGTGATGATGAAGAGAAAGAGAATGCGAAACAAGAGTTTGATCGGTGATTAATCAGTGGTTTGATCTACACACCGTAGCCAATGAAAGACTTAACGTCATCCAGACCTTTCCATAAGGTAAAGAAATAAATAAATGTAAGTCAGCCTTGATTGTAAAACCTCCCTTGACTATAAGCCGCATGAAATAATGAAAAAAAAACTTCGTAAGTCGCACCTTACAATCGAATAAATACGGCATACGACCTGATCATAATTCCAACCAGCTTGAAACACACTGCTTTGGCTGAGCGGCAAGTAATGACCATAAACTGATTTGGCATGACCAACTACTGAGCAGTTATATGGCCATGTTGTTGGTGAGTGGTTCATTTGAGGAAAGACTAACTGTACGTTCAAATTGTCTTCATTTGAAGCCAGTGAATGAACCAATCTACAGCAGAGCCACTTAAAGTCATAGTCTGATGGTAGACAGGTTTGAATACAATCATGATTTTTTTTAAATTTCAATCTGTTTTTTTTTTATTTACATCAGATTTTTTTATTTTTATGATTTAATGTGTAGAGGATGGCCACCTAACAAGTCGTAATTTTTCATTTTAAAAAGTTTGTTTTAATAAAATTTTTTGTGCTTTGTTTCTTTTAGTACAGCAACTAGATTTCAGCTGAACTTTTATTCAAACATACTTTGCATTTATGCGTCACTCTTAAAAGCAAATCTGTTCATAACACCAGTACCAGTGTACAAAACGAATTTATTTATTGAAATAACTCAAGCCATCAGCTCATCAACTTCATTAACACCTATGGCATGTTAAGAAGCTTGTACAAAAATACAAGCTTGCCAGCCTTTATGGTGCAAAGTGTATTGTTTAAATTTATTATTGTAACACAGGTTTCACTAGTTCAGCTTCTGAAAAAGTATAACTTACACGCATATATAATGGAAACGTTTAATATATGTGTTATTATGAATCTGAATCAAAAATATGTCCAAAAAATACTATTTCTACAGTCAACAGCCTACATAAAATCTGGAATTTAGATGCAAGTTTTACTTTGTGCTATGCCCGTAGCCATGGGGGCATTCAGGGGTAATGTCCCTAAATTTCTTTGTGGCCCCCAAATTTTGTTCCGTCTAGAAAAGTTTGTTTTAAGCATATGCTGCAATAAAAACAAAAATCTTGCCCCCCTAACAGTTTATTTGCCCTCCAAACCTCAAAAACTAGCTACAGGCCTGCTTTATACCAGCCTACACTTTCAAAACTTGTGGCTTCTGACAGCCCTGAGTCAGCAGATGTTAGTGATTTCAGTCTATATATCATTTTGCAGTTAGTTGAAATACGATCTCACAGTTGCTTTGACTGATAAAACTTTAATTGCTTTTATTACTTGTGTTGCCATATGAAGTCTCTGCCTTGTTTAATAAGTGAAACCGATTAGAATCCCAATTATACAAATGTGTCATACAAATCACAGAAAGCTTCGAAACTGCATATGATTTTTTGCTTGATTTTTTTTATTTTATCACTGATTTAAATGAAATGATTTAAATCAATCAACCCTGACTAGAAATAGCTGAACTTTCATTTAAACTTATTTGCGCTTATTCAGTATCCCATAAATAACACCAGTGCTGGTGTACGCAGTGAAATATTTATTGAAATGCCAATACTGAAACTGCCAGTTTAGTAATTTTATTGACACTCATGGCATACATGCATAAAATTTTAACAACCTATAATAATTTATCTGTTTCATAAATCAAAAATATGTTCTATGTTTACAATCAACAGCCTTCATAATTGATGGAATTTAAATGCAACTTTCACTTTATGCCAGTCTACACTTTCAATCTTATGGCATTCCAACAGTGACGACTTCTGAATCTGCAAGGGTTAGTGATTTCAGTCAACAGATCAATTTTGCAGTTAAATGACATAGAATCTGTGACCTCACCATTGTTATGATCATTTAATTTCCAGTGGTTTCAACTTGTGTTGTCATAAGAACTCTTTGCCTTTCACACTAATAGTGTATAAGCTATGTGAAAACCTATTAGAATGCTAATTAAATGTGTCATAAACAACACACAAAGCTCTAAAATGACATGATTTTTTGATTTTTATTGCTTGATTTCAATCAAATAATTTGAATCAATCAACCCTGATGGTAGACAGTAATCAATTGCAATTCCACGTACAAAATCACATTAGTTTTAGCAGACTTGTTGGAGAAAATTAGGAAGATGATTTAACAACCGCTGCATCCTTGAAAACACTGGATTACTGAACAACATATGCAGTATACAAATGACTTGCTTTGTAGACAAGCAGATGTCCTTCTTTGGTACCAACTAGCAATGTAATTTCCTCGCTCTTGTTTCTATCCACAGATCTTGTTCTGGGATATTCACCTGAAGAAGAGACGATATGTAACGCTCAAACAAAACATGCCATAAGTCAGTTAATTGCCAAACGAATCTCATTAACTTACAGTATTGAAATAACCAAGGCTGAATATAATGAGCTCAAAAAAACAAATATCTTCAAAATGAAGATAACATACAAAAAAGGTTTTACAGATAAAAACACTGTGACAACCTGAGCAGAGTTTCATTTTATCTGGGTTTACACTTTTTCTACCACACTCAGATCTTTGCGGATCTGAGCACCTGTCCTAATCCAACGACAGAGACCAGTTGAGACAAGAGCTCGACCGATGCATGGGCATGCCAATATGTTGTTGCAATCGGAAAACCCGAGCAGCAAGTGGGCAAAGCTTCACACTGTGGCAGCAAGCAACAATAGAGATCACATGCTATGATCACTCTTCGCATACGCTAGTCGTTACGTTCAGTCGTTAACATGCTAGTATCATGAGCAATTACACGCCATGATCATTCTATTATATTGCTTCTTCATGCCACATATAGATGGGTGTTGTTCTTCGCACACATCCCATTCGTGGTGAATCACACATTCAACGCAACGCCAACAGAGAGGTTGCAACAATATATTGACCGATATGACGACGTTGCCACTGTATCATATCGGCAACATTTTGCTGATATATATCGGCAATATTTGCTCATAAAAGCCACTACCCAGGTGCTACGTTATTGTTCTGCATGGAACATTCAGAAACACAAGTTGCCACGTTGTCTCTGACTGAATGATGCAAATTCTCTGTCCTGTTCTGCAAATTCTGTTAACGGCTCACATCCCTCTGACTACCTCAAGTAATGTGTAGCAGTCCATCCATAAGGTATCAAGACACCACAAGGATGACACAGCCAAACCTCATCGCAAATTGCTTTGCTAGGATATCGATTTCGCATCAGCAATACATCTTCAGTCCAGCAAATTTGTAAGCTTACAAGTGAAATGACGAAAAAGACTAAAGCAAGATCAGAGAAAGTGCGCAGACTACCGTAACAGTAATCAGACCGCTGCGTATAAGTCTTGATAAACTGCTCCATGACATAACATTCGCTCATGGGTTTTTGCACGGTAAGCAGATACCTGCCTGTGAACCAATCACGCTATGTACTGTGGTGGCTGACTGTTTAACTTGGTTCTAGGACAATAGGCACCTGGACAACTGCTACCTAGGACAATCGCCACCCAGACAGCTGTCACCTGAGGACAACTGCTACCCAGACAACTGCCACCTGCAACAACAGCCACTTAAGACAACTGCCACCTAGGGCGTATTGAGTTTTTTGCATTTATTGCCATTAAAAGCTATTTGAACTTCACAAGGATGTAGTGTATAACACAAATTTCTTCATCCTCTGACCACTTTAAAGAAATGTCAACTTTGAACCTTTTGGGTGAAGAATGTCGTGTTAATATCATTACATCTTAACAAACATACTTAAGTCAGTGCAAAGCTTAATTTTATATGGGCATTTTCTAATTTTTAACAGAAAACTCTTCTGCACATGTTCACATTCAATCCACGCACTCATAAAACACCTTCCATTTTACATTGTGTGCATTATTTTACTTTAGCTTTTGATTTGTGAGTTACATGGCAGCAACAACAACGTTTCAACTCACTTTTCCTGAAGTTTGTTGAAGCGATATTATCATAACAACCAGAGCTTCTCAAGCACTCTGCCGTGAGAAGTCCTTTGCGTGCTGCAGTGCGATATACCAAACTGAATGTGATAGCTTATATGTGTTGTGTTGCGTGAAACGCAATATCCTAGGTGGCTATTGTCTGGGTAGCACAGGGTGTGGTGCTAAAAAAAGAAGTGTGCAAATGCACGTAAAAAACTAGCGATTTTCAACAACACTTCACACTAAATTTTGAATCAGTTTTTAATGATGAATTCACTTCCATTGCACTACACAGAAAAACATGAAAAAGTGTGGGAACATGCTCCTGGCAGAGCTGTGGAGTCAGAGCCCATGCATTTTAGATGGTGGAGCCGGAGCCTGAAATTTGGGTTCCAGTTCAAGCGAATTATACAAATAATACCATGTTTTTTTCTGTTTTTTGGACCAAATTGCTCTGAAGCCGGAGTTAAAAATCTCAAGATGTTGGAGCTGGAACCAAAAAATTAGATGCCTGGAGCTGGAGCCAGAGCCTGAAATTTTAGTACCATCTCCACAGCCCTGGTTCCCAACCCACCACACCCCTGAGGTGGCAGTTGTCCAAGTTGCAATTGTCCTAGGTGGCAGTTGTCCTGGGTGTCAGCTGTCCTGGGTGTCAGCTGTCCTGGGTGTCAGCTGTCCTGGGTGTCAGCTGTCCTGGGTGTCAGCTGTCTGGATATTGTTTTACCTGGCTTTTGCAAGGCTGCCTAGTAAGACAAGGGCTTCAGCGAGCATCAAAAAATGTGCTTGCATCACAGCCAGCAGTGACCCAGGTTTGCACAGAATTTTGATGTTGTACGGTTTTTCATCGCAACGAAGCGATGGTTTCTGTTAGTAATGCATTGCGCATTGTTTACCCACTTGTGAGATGTGCATCTGAGCATAGGCACATAGGCCTATACAAGGGAGTACTTAAACAACACACATGTTCGTCAGTGTGTGGATTCGCTTACACGCTTGATTTGTAGAGTAAGACTATTTAATGCAGTACCTATGGCAGATGAAAACATGACATAACAGTATATGAAAACATCATATGAGTTGGTTTATGCATTGTAATCAGGCTTCATGTGTGATAGTCACCATCCTACAATATTACGGAGGCATTGTAATAAAATATTTTTTGGAAGATTTTACTAAAAATAATACGTGTTACAGACATCACAATCAACTGAACTAGTCATGCGTTTCAAACTTGTCATGTGACCAGTTCAACCAACCATGTTTGGCTGAAGGCAAAATAGACACTGTTTGAGTAATGCAAATTTATTGGTATCAGCAATGAACATTAGTATCGGCCCAAAAAAAGCTTATCATGATCATCTGACAGCTCTTTCCCACGTATATGCAACACCACAAGTTGAAACTGGACAGTAACATTATTCAATTGTTATGGGGCATTGACCTGATAACCTTCTAGTTCCTTTATGCCTTGGAATCCTTGCTCTAATTGTTTTTTCTTGCTGGAATACTAATTATCATGAAATAAAATCAACACACCTGTTAATTAAACACACTGAGTGTGTCTATTTCTGTTAAAACTTTACTATGTTTGTAAGCACTTTCCCACATGACTTGTTGAATGTAGTCCTCTGTTAACTCCCCATGTTTTGGAGTGTGTGCATTTTGTTTTTCGATTTCATTTGTACCATCTCTGACCAGTTGCGTTTATTTACTGAATGCTTAAAGTGCATTTATCAGATTTGGAGTACTACCATCTGATCTTGGATTTACAGCTTGAATGTCAAGGTTGTAAAGAATTATTTCCACAGAATGAGAATTAGTTGAAGTAGCTGTCGCAAATGCTTTCCTGGAAAATGGTGATCACCCATGTTTGCCGCAGCACAGCAGTTTTAAGAAATCTGGTTATAGTTACTGCTCAGTTGATATAGCTTCTTGACGTTTACAACTCACCATTTGCAGTGACTGTGCCATACTTGGACTTCAAAGTGTTGCAACACAGCTTTGAACTTCAGCTTAACCAGCACTACCATTGCTTAAAAAATCAAAACATTTCTAGTTATTTTGTTAACCCTTTTACTGCCACGATTTTCCCAAGTTTGTTTGCATGTAACTCGCTAGCTGGTTGTGCTAGAGAGCTGTTCAAACCCTTTAAAGATTTGGCAAGTCTAGCAGTTTTGATCAAAAAAAATTAGAAAGTTTTGGATTGATTTTTGTGGGTGATGTCATAATGGTGGTAGGTTTAGGATTTTTTATCCCACCTTGGGCCCCAACCCCAAGGGACAATTCTTTGTTTCTTGTTAAAAAGAAGACTAGGCCAAAATCCACTTCTTTAGAGACCTTGATTGTCTTTCTGACGTTTGTGGTTGGCAAGTTATGGCCAAAAACACACAAATTAATTAGTCTGCTGGAATTCCCTAGAGCAGGGACGGGCAACCTTTTTCGGTTTGCGTACCGAAATCGGCTAAATCCATGACAAAATTCTTCCGCGTGCCAACCAAAATTTGTGAGAACATACTACTTGACATCCTTAAAGGTGTATGTGAAAGGCCTTGAAGAAATGATACAAATTCACCCAAACAGTGAAAACACAATATAACCAAATATACATTTATTCACATTGAAAACAACGCCCAAACAAAAACAATGCTTTGCCTCTTTCAAAACAAAACATGCACAATAAACTTTTTAAACAAGACTTCAATTACTTTTCAAAGAAAATATCAGTCCGACAAAAAGCTTTGATTAGTTTTCTTGTGCTATATCAGTGAGGCCTCTGCTGTTTAATCATGAAAAATCGCCTTAAATCTGGGTTTTTTTAAGTGATAAATTCATCAGCAACTTCAATGTGCTCAATAATATAAAGATAACTTTTTATTAGTGTTTACATGCACACATCAGGTGAGAAAGTATGCATATTGGATGAAGCAGAACGTGTTCAATCCATTTCATATTCTCATATAGTACGATCATTGTCAGGGTTATATACAGGGATGTGTTTAAGGGAAGGCAAGCAAGGCACTTGCTTCGGTCCCCCTTTTTAGAGCTCCTTTAAGGTATTTCCGACCACATCATAATTCAGTACTCTACCTTCAAAAGGGCCCCCAATAGCAACTGTAACGTATAAGCAGGCTACTTTGGTTTCGAAGGGCCCCCAACAGCAGTTGCAATGTGCAAATAACTTGCTTTCAAATGGGCCCAAATTAACTGCAATGTATAAGCACTTTTCTTTCAAAGAGTCTCCCAACTTCACTGATTTCCAGAGCTTCATATTTCAATTGGGAATTTGGGGGAGGCCGAAGCTCTCTTTGGGTGGCTAAATGGTAAGGGGTCTGAATGTTGGACCCCTGTGGGAACGTGGGTCCCCCGATTAGGGGTATGGAGTGAGGCTGATACAACTCTGTTTGTAGCTATATGGCATCAAAAGCACATAAGGGTTAAATTAAATAACGGATTGTTAACAAACGAAAATGAAGAAACAGACACCGAGTTTCATCAGATAATACTGCAAATTGTAAGTTATTAACTTTTTCATTTGAAGGGGGAAGGATCTCGTTTCCGAGGCCTCGCTCACGTGCTGGAAAAAAAGTTATCGCGTGCCAAGCTCGGCATGCGTGCCAGGAGTTGCCCACCCCTGCCCTAGGGCATAGGTTCCCAGCCTTTTATGAAGCTGGCACCCCTTTCATAAAAATAAAGTGACGTTTGCACCCCTTTGCTTCACAAAAAGCTTGAAACCACAAAAACAGTGCGATTTTGCAGCAACTTCATTTTCAAATAATTTACTGCTTGTAATACATAGGCCTACTCGCAACACAACAGAAAATACTGTCTTACTGTTTAACTTTGATACTTTACTGTTCATTAGAAACAAACCTGTTGTTTTTGTGTCTGTTTTGCTGCTTCTCTGAAATTATCCGCTCATACCCAGTGGCGTAACTAGAGGTTTGAGCCAGGGGGTGCAAAACTTAGCTGAAAGGGGCCCACTAGGCATAGTCAGAGTAGTGGGGCCACTACCCAACACTCAGAAAAATGCTAAGAAATGATAGTGAATCCGATGTCGTGGACGTCTACACTAGCTAAAAAAACAAAAATGCCCCGAAAAATGCAAAACAACAACAACCTATTGAAAAAAAATAAAAGACTACTAAATATCAAAAATATCAAAGTGTCAACCAAAAAAGGAACCCAGTTTTTACATTTAACTTGCCAGGGGGCAGCTCTCCCCTGTCCCTGTCCCTGTCAGTTACGCCACTGCTTAGACCTTGACACACGATTACTCAGAACCACGTGCAAATCGTTTGAGGTGTTCCAATGGTTTTGATCCTTGTTTATCAGATGAAGTACAGAGGAAGATCCAGATTCACTCGAATATTATGTTGCAAAGGGAACTAGAGTAGACAGGGCTTTTGTACACAATTTCTGGTAACTTTGCTTGGTTAAACACCAGAAGCTATCGTTCTGTGTCATCTAACAACAATCTTGTCATAATTGCGCCATAAACATGAAACGTCACAATGACAATCGTATAACTGATAACTGGTCATCTTCATCATGGTAACTGCAGCATGACACAGAAATCGCAATGCACGCATTCAACAATCTGAATTGTTAAATTAGTAATGTTAGCTGGAATAATTGGGCTGGATGATGTTTTTTTTCAATAATAGCATAATAGCACTTGCAAGTTTTCATAAACCTTAGTTCATTGTTTTGGACCCCCAGGGATCTAGGAAGCCCCAGTTGGGACACTGCCCTAAGGGATTTAATTTTTTAGTTTGCTTCTTTCAGGCCAAAACGTTTGAACAACACACGCTCGAAAGGCANCAAGTGCTCTAAAGACTCAGATTCGGGCCTAGTTTCCAAAACAAAGTTGTCCATCTAGCGGTTGGTTCCCANGGCCATGTAAACTGGGACAAAATGGCCTAAAACCTACTTCCATTATGACGCTACCCATAAAAAACACAAATCCAAAACTTTCCAATTTTTAAATTGAAACTACTAGACCTGCTGCATCTTTAGAAGGTTTGAACAGCTGTCTAGCTCAATCAGCTGGCAAGTTATGTTAGTACAACAAATCGGCTAGCGAGTTAATGTTCTCCAAAAAAGTGGTGCACACGGTACTTAAAGGGTTCAGTGAATTGCATGTGTAGTCAGGGGCGCATCTAGCTTGAAAAAAGGAGTCTGTCGTGGAAGGGAAGCTTTTGATATCACTTTTCAGCGAAAAACTACATTTTTTCTTAAGACTAGAAATCGACCGATGAATTTTGTAATTTTGCCAAAGTTCAGAAACCAAATTTGCTACTTTGTCTCTGATTCATTAACGCAAATTCTCTGTACTCTTCCTTAGGATGCGCAGCCTTCTGGCTAGATCAAGTGGTGCGCAATATGCATACCACTCCGTAATTGTCCCCATAATCCACTCTATGACGTAACATTCGCTCACATGTTTTTGCGTGCGCGGTAAGCAGATGAATGCCTGCAAATAAATCAGGGCAACTAACTACAGTCAGACGTTGTTTATCCGAACTACTTTGTTTCGTCAAATAATGTCGGTTCAGCGAGGTATCCGAAAATCGGAATCAGACCTGTAGCCACGGGGGGATTCGAGGGCAATCCCCCCTAAATTTTTTGTGCCCCTCCAAATTTTATTGCGCCCAGAAAATTTTCTTATAAAAATAGCCTATATAATAACAACAGAAGTCTTGACCGCCTAAAAATGTTTTGCTCCCCCCAAACCTTTAGACCTGGCGACGGGTCTGGCCCAAGCGAACGCTCAATGGGGAAACAGAAACAAACTGTAGGGTAGTCTCAAACGAACTGTCAACTTAAGCAGATATGTAGACTTATTAGCAGATCCATATACATAAGCTAGTATGCATTCAGAATGAGATTAAACGCGAAAAAAACTGTGGAGACCTATAACTACGTCCTGCAGGGTGTGCCACTGATACATTCATCGTGCATTGAAAATTTAATAAACAACTGTGTAACAGTTGGTGTAATCTGGTTTAGCGTCTTTTTCTATTGATATGGCATACCGTTCCTAAATTTCCGAGTCGGTGACGGACAGCGAGGTTTCTGGATTAAAGGGATGAAATGCAGGGATTCTGGTTGATCGGAGTTCGGACAAATGAGGTCTGACTGTATTTGGAATAGATAGTGGTATTGATCTGATTGTGAAAACACATCAGAAAATATTTCCAAGTTATCATTGCTTTTGAGCACAGCGCATTTATTACATCACAATTGCTGTTTCTTCCTACAAACATGGCGCTGAAAAGATACTTAGCTTGTCGAACGTTCAGCAAATGTCAGTCGTACAGCAATGAGAGATGTTTAGTCAAACGTACATATACTTTAAGTGTAGTTAAAGTCTTATAAAATCGATGCTGACAAACAGCTGCACAGCTGCGTCTGTGGAGCGCGTTGTCTATCAAGATGGCGGTGTTATAAATTGTATTGTATTGTATTGAGTAACGTCGTCACTCCCACACGCAAGTCGCTTGAAAAGTCTTATTCAAATAGAATATACTTGCAATGTCACTGCGGAGAAGAATGATTGAATTGCAATTGCTCTGACTAGTTTGCATCGTAATGTGAAAGTGAAAAACTCGAAATCAATATAGGAGTTCTTGCGCAGCAAACAACATCGTCAACTGCTTAATTCTAAAAAGGCTATTTTCGAAATACGACGCTTGACTGATATGTTGTTCAGACAATGCGGCCACAATCTGAGGCTAGCTCTCGCGCCTTTCAATATGAGAAGTTGTTTATAAAAATATAGTTTCAATGGAAACGAACCCACGTTACTTGGCGTGACGCTGAGGAAAGCCTAAACTTAATTTTGTCATAATCTAGCAGGTGTAAACATCAGATAAAATTAGCCCGAAACTGCAAAACGAAACTATCGTGATTAGAGACTGTCCTATCGTCATGAAGCGAAATATTACAAAACAGCTCCTGCGTGTGCGTGGCAGTGTATGAGATTGTGAC
>JGI24158J21664_10005529_pt1 | contig 16530 bp, 8 predicted proteins | sample Ectturendosymbi3_FD_21664 | JGI IMG/M metagenome (IMG submission 21664)
ACATGCGGCAAAACGCCTACCACCGTAACTTGAAGTGCATCTTCGAAGATTTGTTGCCATGTTATTGTTACGCAACAAAGGCCATAGTAGAACAATTTACTTGCGACTTTCGCAATCTGCCTCTACAGGCAAGGAGCGGACATGAGTGAACTGCAAGTTCATAACTGCATGTTATCAAAACATATAGTCAAATCAAAACATATAGTGAACCTGACTCTTGTGCAGTGTGAGCGTCATATCGGCAAACGAACTGTCACTGCAAGAATTAACCCAAATAATCAGAAAACTCCGGATTTCACGTTTTCCAGAAATTTTTGCTTCTTAGTCCCAATTTCCAGGGGGAGGCAAATGCCCGTTTTGCACCTCCCTGCGGACGCCCATGGTTCCAGGCAAACACACAAGCAGGTACTGCACGTGTCGCATCTCTCTTGCCATTAGTCCTAGCCAGGGGCGTCGGAAGGGAGGGCAGGAAGGAATCCAACCTAGATTTTGAAATTTGATATTTTTCTATTAACTTTTTAGTAAAAAGTGATATTCTCTTACTTTCGAGTTTGTAAAAAGAAGTTTTACCACTGTTTGCCCCCACAAATTCCTTTTGACCAACCCATGGAAAAAATCATTATTGGCCCCTCCCTAGAAAAAATCCTTCGCAAGCCCTTGGTCCTGGGCAAGGCGAGCCCACTAAGCCCACTGGGCCCTTGGTCCTGGGCAAGGCGAGCCCACTGGGAACGCCACAAGGTCATACTTCAAGAAACTTGCTGTTGTCAAAATCCGTCGTCGCAACGTCACAGTCATTAAAGTTTTCTGAAATATATTTCAACAGTTTGGACACCAGATTCATCAACTGATGTGTTGGTCAAATGATTCAAAAATACCGGCCTACATGAATTAATGTTTACAGTCGCAACTGCTAGCAACTCCAAATGCTGATGCCACTCAGGATTAAAGAAAATTGCCACGGCGTGACCTACATTGCAGAGACCTCCTACAACGTTCTCACTACAAATGCCACGTTCTGATAAGAAATTCTTAAACACAAAATCTATTTGAAATTTTCACCCAGGCTAGATTATCAAAGTGTGTCTAAAATCAAAGGTAATTGCGTGGACGGGTTTATGCGAAAAAATTCCACCGGACATCACGATTTTGCAAGTTTTCGAACATTTTTCCAAATTTGTACGCATGCTAGATTGACATAATGTATCACAATTGAAAAGCAATCATTTGTGAAACGTGCTTAAGCGAAAAAATTCCACCGGACATAACAATTTTGCAGGTTTTCGAAGTTTATTGCAACACTGCATCCATGCTAAACTGACAAAGTGTATCTCAGATTGAAGCTAATTGATTGGTAACGTGTTTATGCGAAAAAATTTTACCGGACCTAAGAATTTTGTAAGTTTTCGAATTTTTTTCCACGTTTGTATCCTAGCACGTTGGGTTGATAAAATATGCCTCAAATGAAAGCTGATTGCTTGGGAACGTGTTTATGCCAAGAAATTTTACCAGACATAACATTTTTTGCAAGTTTGCGAAGTTTTTTTTTTTAACTTTGTACCCATGCTAAATTGACAAAATGTATCTCAAATGAAAGCTACTTGCGTGTGTAACGTGTTTGTGCAAAGAAATTCTACCGGACACAACGATTTTGTGAGTTTTCGAATTTTTTTTCAACTTCGTACCCATGCTAGATTGACAAAATGTGCCTCAAACGAAAGCTGATTGCTGGGGTAACGTCAAAATGATACAACTTTATTCTTTATGGGTTGCCATATAACTTTTGAGAAAATACACCAAGAACTGTCTAAAAAAAAACTAATAACACTTTTCAGCAAGATATTTAAAAAACCAAAACGCCAGTCTAATAGTATGTGCCAATTGCCTCCAAGAAAAGCCAAATATTGAAAAGAAAAATCCAAAAAGCCAAACAACTTTTTTGACGCCAACTGCCTCTGAAAAAAGCCAAATTTGTGAAATTTGGCCTCAAAAAAGCCAATCTGGCAACTCTGTCGAAAACTCGTAATCGACAAGATATTCGCGCAGAGCCGCAGCTTGTTTCTGGAGTTGTAACCTGCGCTGTTCCAGGGTTGAGTGAATTTTACTTGCTTGTTGCTTCGATCTAGCAATCCTGGGTGTCCGTTGTTCGAGGCGTACAGCTTCTAGGCTCGACTGCTCGTATTCAAAGAGACATTCGTTTAGAGACTGTTTTTGCGGTTGTAAACTTCGCTGTTGTAGCGCTGAATGTGTTTTACTCCTTGGTTTTAGCGTGCAATCTGATATTTTTGCAGTTATGATTGCTTGGTCGTAGCGTTAAGTGTATTTTGCACCTGCATTTTTTAGTTGGAGCGCTGATAGTTTAAAGTCAATACAAGGACATAAGTTATACATCAATCAATTCGTTATCGTATGTCGTTCATCTAAACGTGTAACCCATGATATTTACAGCAAACACTCTTCTAAAATAGATAGAAAATATGACATGAAATTAAATGCTGTTGGTACACCGGAAAATTGTTGAATGTTTTATGAAACATTTGGTTAGTATAGTTTTTGACCGGTTTGGTGGAGGAATTTCCGGTTGTTTTTGAAGCATTTGTGGCTTTTAAAAGGTTTGAATAAGCGGCATTTGCTTTATTATATTCTTTATTCGCATTTTTGTGGCAGAAAAACTGTCAAATTATTTTTTCTATTTAAGAAGAATCTTATAGAAAAACACAAAGACTCAGTAAGAATCTTTTATCATTTTTAACACCACATTGATTTTTTACTAAAAACGCGTTTAGCCTGCAATCTGTTTGATTTAGGAAATCGTACAAGGGTTATGTGTGAGTGACAACAAAGTTTTTGAGACTAAAATTAAAATAAAAACCTTCGATATCAAAATCAAGCTGGAGACTATGTTGGATTCTGTATGTTTTTGGGGGTTGACCGAAACCGAAGGTAATCTTATACCAGAGGTCTCGAAAATGATCTCGAGAACAGACCTGATTACGATAACTACGCTAATGACAGACGTGTTAAAACGTGCTGTTGCCTACGCTGAAACTTCACAAAGGAAGGATTAATTTAAAGTTAAAAATATGCATGGACTTACACTATGTTTTCACGTTGTTTGCTCATAGTAATTTTACAAAAAATGCGTCAGGAACTTGCTTTCATTTTTTTTGATGCCATTTGCATTTGGTTTGTGCCTTTCGCTTGACAATACCACTCGACGTTGTGGCGTCCGACTGACAAGCACGCGGCCTTCTCGCTGATACCGCGGTAAGCGCTAGCCTGTTATCTTCTCTGTATTCCATCAACGGCTGACGTTATGTCATCTACGGCAAATGAATCAGCTGACGCTCTCAGCGTAGACGTGGTACTACAACGTACTCCTAATGGATTTGCACTGAGTCAACGGTACGCGACAGTTTAATAAAGCTAATGTTGCTTGCAGCTTTCATTACTGACGCTGTCTCAGACATAGCAGAACATTTGCAGCAACATAAGCAGTGCATCAGCTGGGCTTCGAACGTGTTGATTTTATTTTCAAAGTGTTGGGTAAGAGTGGTGCAAGGTGCACATTAAAGGAGCCGTGAAAAATGTTGCAAAGTTATGAGAAACAAACGAGTAGCTTTGATACAAGCGAACATAGTGCGATGAAAGACGTGATCAAGCAAACAAGCGCAAGAATCGCCAAAGCAAGGCACTTTTTCGATGAGGTGCAGGGCTGCAGTGATTTGTGATAAGCACTGCCTTTGCGTGTGCTCTTACACACTCTTAGATCAAAAGTTAAAGGCTGGTGACATTTACTCTTCCGCTGCGTAAAGTAGTCAAGTTTATTAAATCCTACAGTTATCAATCAAGGTGTTGTTCTCCCGGTCGGTCTCATTTTTCTTCACTGCTGGATTCGTGCAAAATTAATCGCTGAAACGCTGCTTGTTAGATCAGAATAACAAAATGCTGAATTAGATTAATCAAAACTGATGAATGAATTAAATTATTCCCTGTTTTAATGATGCCTTTAGCGATATCGTTGAAAAAAGTCCTGTGAACGTGATCAGCAATTTGACAGCCAGTTTTTCGCTGGAATTGGTGTTTGGTTTGTGGAAGATTCATTATACCAAACTCTGCACACCCAGTTGCACCCCGTGCATCATCAAATTATCAGTTTTTCTTTCACTCGAAAACAAAGCAGCAATTCAGAAAATGCAATTTAGCTGCACTGACCAATGGTTCTCAACCTTTTCGCTAAAGGGAGCCAAATCCATCTTTACAATTTTGTTAGGGAGCCGCACTAAAAAAATTTAACACAAGTAAATTGACGCATTTGGTTTTATTGCAGAACGAAATCTGTTACACAAAATATTAGTTTTATTACAGACTGCCCAGAGCCGCACAAAAGGTGCTTCGGAGCCACATGTGGCTCTTGGAACCGCGGTTGAGGACCATGGAAGTTCGTTGAGTACCTGAAACTATTTTGTGATTGATGACTATTCTGAAACAGTCAATTATCCGGTGCTGTTAAATTTCTGCACTTTTATTTTCGAAGAAACGTAGGAAAATTTACGAGATAACTTGGTATGGACGAAAAAGATCAACCTAGATTCAACATTGTGAACGCTTTTGCCGAAACGTTCAAAGGATTGCCGGAGAGCATCGAGACGAATTTGCACAGAGCTAGCAGATGCGGCGATTGCATTTGGGTGAGCGTTGTTTTTTGTTTCTCTGCGAGCTTGGGTGAACGCAGCAATTGTTTCTCTTGTTTCTCTGCGAGTTTGGGTGAGCGCGGCGTTGTTTCATTTCTTTCTCTGTGAGCTTGGGTGAGCCCGGCATTGTTTCTTTTCTTTCTCTGTGAGCTTAGGTGAGCGCGGCATTGTTTCTCTGTGAGCTTGGGTCAACGCGGCGTTGTTTTTCTGTGAGCTTTGTTGGGAGCAAATGTAGGACAAAGCAAGTACATTAGTAACAGAACAGCCTTCCATCAGTATTGCACTACTGCTTCCTGAGAGCTAAAGGTGCGTTGTTTGAAGCCAAGTCCATAGAATTTTGACGTAAACGAAAAAGCGCTAAAGCGTTGAGATCCTTGTTTTACTGCGATTTTTGAATACTTGAATCCTTATCTTCACTGTTCTCAAGGGTCTCACAAATACAACTTCAAAAATCACTAAATCTGTAGTGGTGCAGCATGAAATCGGAGTGTCGTGATAAATGTTAAAAATAGAACCAAATATGATTTGCAAAATAAACTGAAATAGTTCATTTTACAAATTTTTATACTTTTCCGAAAATCCCTAAAAAATTTATAAATCCCTAAAACTTCCTGAAAAGGGTCAAACGTTCCAACGTAGGGACAAAATCCCTACAAGTGCGAGCATTGACTGTTCTATAATCCGCATCTAGCCGAATTATATTTTCGTTATACACCTTTCAACGTTAGACTTTAAGTTTAACTTTTCCTGTTCTCGCCTCCACTTTACTTCGCACTCATGATTTTTTCCCCGCTTTTGAAATTTTGACTAGTTTGTGCTTGTCTGACCAGCATGAGAAAGTGGATCTGAAAGACGGTGCGGGGAATACGCCAGTAAAGTGGAATTTGTCGAAGCAAGGCAAATCAGAGACAGTGTTAGAATATTTTGTGGGTAAATTTTTATTTTCAGGGTAATGGAAAGGTATCACGACAGTGACAAATATCAATAAAAAGTGAAAAATCAAGGTACTAACAGCCGCGCAATGAACATATAAATTTGGAAAATATGGAGATATTCAGTGAAATTCAAGTAAAAATGGTTGTGCTTGTTATGGTTTTTGGTTCGCAAAAATCGGTGACTTTACTTTCGCATTTCACTTTGTGTTCGCGGAGAAATTACCTAAATTTCGGTAAACGAAGGTAGATTTTCCAATGGATAGTTGAATTACAGCCGGCCTGTAGCCAGGTGGGTGAAAATACACTTTTAGGTTGGAAATGTTTGTTTTTATTATATGTTTGAAACAAATTTTTCTGTGCACAATACAATTTGGGGGGAACTGTCCCCGAATTCCCCCCCCCCCNTGGCTGCGGGCCTGAATTATAGTCAACGTCAGATTACGAGTTAATAAAATGTTTCATGGCAAGCAGTTTCAGCCCTTGTTGTGAAATTCTTTCTCGCATGCCTATATGCAAAAATTTACTGTATTTTTATATTGGTAGTGCTTTGCGTTAAATACATGCGCATAAACCGATTTTTCTAACAGACCTCTCACTGGGACTAATTTGGCGACCTAAGCAAGCTGGAATTTTCGCTCCATACTCCTATTTGAGGCAGCATTCTTGACCATACGCGCGATAAATGCCGCAACTGTCTTTCACATAAAGTCGTACCAAAATGAAAGCATAGCTTCAATACGGATTGGAGGCATTATACTTTTTGACGATTGAAAGTAAAGCTCTGGCGGCAACATTAAAACACAGAACATGCTATAACATTTCCACCGTTTTTTAAACATTCGTGAATTATCCGAATGGTCTGGCCCAGATTAATAGATTTCTTGCTGTTTAAGGCACAAATCTTTTACAGATCAACAAAGTTCTTGAAGGACAACAGTCTTTTTATCCATCTTCACATGAACGAGCAGAGGAAAGGCCGAAAATTATCAACAGAAAAGTGACGATTAACGCACGGAACAAGCTTGGCGCTACACCGCTATGGCTTGCTGCGGTCATGGGCCATGTGGAAGCAGTGAAGAGGCTAATTGCATGTGGAGCTGAGTAAGTGTTGCTACCTGCTGTAGTGAAAGTAACATTTGAAATGGCAGATAAATATAAGGATTCGTGTACATGCAAATAATTTGAAATATAAATAACTGATTTTAGTGTAGAACATACGGTTTTGCTAAAGCATCTTGACCTTTTCGCTTTAGTTTGATTTCTTAATCTCTTTCAATGTAAACTTAGCAGCTTACAGGTGATCAGAAGTAACAGGAATAATTGCTGTTATAGTTTCAAGCATGTTGAACTGTAATACGTTTTGGCGATCAGAATATTCGTGCCAGGATATAACTTGGTCTGTAGTCTTGATTGAGAAAATATTGGATTTAGTTTGTAGAAATAACTTCGGGTTGTCCGTATGCAGAAAGTGGTGTATTCTATCTTTAAAAAGTGGAGTTGAAGCAACAAGCTTCGTGATGTCAGTTTGTTTTTCCAGTTATACAAAAAATGAAATGCTCAGCAATTTCTGTCGAAAAAGATGGNTTGGTACTTATAGATCAAGTACGACTTTTTCTTCGCTTCGGAATGTCGGTTACTCTAAGCTAAGCCATTAAACATTTCCGTGCTACCTTTGGCAGTTTGGAAATTTCCGACATCAAGGCGCAGACTCCACTCCACGCAGCAGTCAAGTACAACCACGTGGAGTGCGCAAGAGCACTACTTGAAGCCGGGGCTGATCCAGATGGGAACTGCCTCAATTTATCCGCTCCAATTCACGTTGCAACGCGAGACAATTATCCATGTATGATAAAACTACTGATAAATCATCACGCTGATGTGAACGGTCGTCATGGAAAGGGAGGCTTTCAACAATCTGACAGTTGCTACAAAGGAAATACACCAGTTTACATGTCATTAGGTTAGTAAAATGTTGTGTTTGCTACAAGCGTGCAGTGGATACCGTGCTTAATGCAACACATTTTTGTTGGGCCTTCTGTGTAATCATAAAAAAATTATTTAGATATTTTTCTGGTGTTCTTGGAATCAGGCTATGCAATGATATATCTTTCCACAATTTTATGTTTATTCGATCTTCATTTGAGAATGTCAAGCTTATAGTATACTGTTTGTCCGGTATGGGAAGTCCTTTTGCTGTGCTCTGAACAAGAGATCCATTATTTCTACCGCAGATACTCAACACAATTGCCTTGTTCATGCATCAAAAAATGCTGGGCACGTAGATGCACGGCATGTTTTTACTAGGCGGAAGAAATCGTTCACCTTGAAATTTTGTGATTGACCCGATTTCTGACAGCAACAGTGATAAAAGTTATCTGTGCAAAGCGGATCCGCAATCTCTATAAATTCTTCTCAAAACTGAAGATTGCTAATGTGAAACTCAAGGTGTCACTTCTATTTTACCAATCCACTTCTTCACTTTACATTCATTGAATTTGCGCCAACGGTCGCTCATTGATTTCTGCTTCAGAGTTTCAGATGACTTGCTCCGTTCAGTACTAGACATTCGCTTCAAAAGAAGTGCAGAACTGTAGACCGATCACGACCTGCTTGTCTGGAACTTGCATCTGGAAAAGCCGTCGGGGCCTTATAAACGGGCAGGAATAGGAGATGCAGAAACTGTCGACCGATTCAGGCCCGTAGCCACGGGTGGCATTCGGAGGCAATGCCCCCAAATATTTTTTGTGCACCTAATTGTGTTTTGCCCAGGAAAATTTGTTTTAAACATACAATAAAAATAAAATCTTATCCCATTAAAAATGTACTTTTTCACCCCAAACCTTAAAACCTGGCTACGGGCTTGGACCGATCACTACCCTCTGGTCTGGAGCTTTCGTGTTGAAAAACCAACAGTCTACACAAACGTGCAGGACCAGGAGATCCTACCAAATAAAGTGGGAGGCCCTGGCGGACAAAAATGTAAGAAAGGCCTTTGCACACAGTGTATCATCCTTATACCGAAAGCTTCCGGAATGCACAGCGGACGCAGAGATGGACTGGCAGCTATAGCTTCATCTGCTGTTTGGATATGAGGACGGAAACGACTTTTTGTGGCGAATGATGGCAAAATACTATGTGGTGCAACCAATAGGCGAAAGATACTACTCAAGCAAAGAAAGCAAATAGCCAACACGGCATGGCTTCAGAACAAAGCTGAATTTTCTTTGCATTCTCGACATTACGGCGAGTCGAGAAAGTCCGCAGCCCTCACAGTGAAAAAATAAAAAATGCGATCTTGGGAGAATTTCAAACATAAACGAGATTCTATTTACTGGAAAGCCAACAGAATTTTCTGGCAAACCATCTAGCGTCTCCATGGTAAAAGATATCATACTGTTAGAACCATCAAAGAACGAAATGGTGTCTTACTCAGCAGTGAGGTGATATCTTTCTCAGATGAAGACAGTATTTTCAAGATACTTTTGACCAAGTCACTATCACACAATCAGACACACGGGAGATACATTTGGGGAAGGATTTGAAGCACCATCAATGCAGCAGAAGTCTTGCTAGCTGTCAAAACACCGAAAGCTGTGAAGGATGTGATGAAATCCGAGCTGAATGCTCAGATCCTTGAATCGGGAAGGGTTTTTGATTGATTCATGTGTGTCAATTGGCGTGGTGTTCTGGAAGGGCACCAAAATATTGCAAAAGGGTAATCGTCTCCATACATAAGAAGGGAGACAGGAGAGAAGGGAGAAAGGAGGGAATGGACTAACTACCAGGGCATCTCTCTCGTTAGCCTACCTGGACGTGTGTAGGCTATGCCAAGTGCCTTGAAAGAGATGTTGCGGCATAATTGAACCAAAGCTGGAGAATAACAAGTGTGTTTTTCATCCTGGCCATAACCATGCAGACCAGAATATCACTTTCCAGCAAAGTTTCGAAAAATCTTGGGTGTATGCCAAAGACGTCTGCACATGTTTTATCTACCTCGAGAAAGCATAGGACCGAGCTCGTTTTGAAAATCCTTCAGGAGTGTTGCGGGAGTACGATATTGACGGCTGTATTTTACTGCGGCCGTGAAGTTGTTGTATTTCTGTTTAGAAGTTTGTGTCCTTGTCGCCGCCGTTAAATCACGACTATTCACCGTAGATTCACCGTGGACTGCGACAAACGTATGTGTTTTTACTTCTCTTCATGGTCTATTTGAAGTAGATAGACCAGGGGTGTACAACCTTTTTGCTATTGCCGGCCGCATTGCTTGTATTTACAGTATATGAAGTACAGCCACCAATGAGTGCGAGTTGTATTTATGCGATACTGCCTAGTGCAAATCAGTGTTTCTAACTGTTCTTGCAACGAATATTCCAAATCTAATCTAAAAATATACCAAATATATACCAAATTCATATCTGTAACAAAAAATTAACAATTTGTTGTGATTTTTTCAATGCCTTTTGATTGTTTCACGTGTATGATTAACAGTTGCTGTTGAGCAGTGCCATCACAGAGATGCTGCAAGCTCAATTTCTACTTTCTCAACTTAAGCAGTGACATATTTAGTAACCACTGGAAAATTCATCCTTCCAACACCTCCTACTACATTCTCATTTCCTTTGTGGTCCAGGACATTATTATGCTCTATAATAGCTGGCAATTTTCTTTTTTCTCGTCAATGTGAGGGAACCACTTGAGGTTTCTGACCTGATTTGAAGTGAAAAGCTGCTTTATCCAATCTACCAGGTAGAAATATACAGATTTCAATGGTGATTGTTTTCAAGGTTATATCTAATGCCACTTTCTGCATTGTTTTCACAGTTTATCGTAACTTCGAGTGCTTTCGACTTCTAGTTCTCGGCGGGGCCGATCTTTGTTTTGCAAAAGCCAGTAACGGCGCTGGTGAGCCGACATGCCTTCTGAACGGAATACTGCGTTACTCATGTGACTTGCGCTACTTGGAACTTCTCCACCTGTGTGGAGGAATTCGAGGGGAAAATATTGAGAATTATGTTCATATGTACAAAGGTCGCACCGACGGTGTACGTGAAGTCCGCCAGGAATGCCTGGAATACCTGCAAGAGAACAAATGTACGATGGGATATGGTGGGATCGATGTTATAATAGACAATAAAAGCGTAAAATTAGTGAACTGAGGAGGGTCGCTGTTGTCACGCTGTTTTTGTTAAGTTTGTCAGACGTGGTGTATGCTTTCTGTAGAAAAAAGAATGAAACAATTCGGATAGTTTCTACAGTACAACTTGAAACAAGTTATTTATTTCCAGCAATCTCAATTAAATGAAAACATTTCAAAACCAGCGAAAGCATTTTCAGACAATTAAATTATTGGTTCAAGTTTTGCCATGGCTTGCTTATTGCTACACTTAAAAAGATTTAGCCACATGATCAAAATTTTTAGCGATGTTATTGAGGATTGTTTTGTTTACTGATTTGCTTACTAAGTACTGAGGTTAAAAAGGTGATTGCATTGCATTAATGTACTTTTTTGTTTATCTTATATTGTAGTTTTGCTTTACACATTAAATGAATCTAAATACATTAACTTTGAAGACATGGATACAATTTTATATTATTTGCAAGGCAATTGCAACACATATTGGGAGCCAAGTTGCTTATCAAAATGCTCCATTGTACCACCTTTCTTGATCCCATCTATCAACCTAAGTTTGTGTTTTAACAGCGAAACCAATGAAACTGAGCTGCCTCGTCAGGATCATCTTACGCCAGAGGTTGGGACAAAAACGCCTGCATCTTATTCCAGAACTGACGCTGCCGCTGCGGTTAAAAGCATTTGTTGCTATGAGGTGCTCCTGGCTTTGTTCCTTCACTTTATCTTCGTTTTTCGCGCTACTTTTATTCACTCCAACCTTTTTCTTCTCTTTCAAGCTTCCTTCATCCATGACTGCATTTCTTCGATGGATCTTTTTTCCAGAACGTTACTCTCGTTTCAAGCGATGTATCTTCCTGCAGCAATATATAATTAAACATTTTAACACATATTGCTATGGGTAAATTAGCAGAAACGGCAGAGAAGAAAAACAAATGCAGGGTGCTAAGCAGATTCTCTAACATAAACCTATGCAGCAAAAGCTGGGCTAAGCTAAAATGGTTGAGTTGGGATGACAATAAACCATGGTTAGTTTCACAGGAGGCAGCTAGAATTTATGAAGGAAAAGGAACTTTTTGTGGGCTGAGTAGTTAAAAACAATTTTGAGACCGTACCGTATACGCAGAAAATCTTCACGCGAGGAGTTTAGCAACATCTGACTTGTCACTGCACCAAATTTCTGCTTTATACTAGAAAGGAAACTGTCACGAGATAGAATGAAAAACAAGTAGCAAATCTAGTAACAATAAAATACGCCAACAGTTACGGTTGCAAACTCATTCAAAATCCTGTTCAATGTTTCGCTTGATCTACCAACCTGTTCCGAAAAAAGCGCATTATTTCTATATAACAATTTTTTTATAATTCATATAAAAAATTATATATATTCTATTTTTATAACAAAAACAAATATGTTCATCCAGGCGCTACTGGTTGTACTTCGCAATTATAAATTTAGTCTGCGCAACGCAGAAAAGGATCGCTCGCTGGTACACAACGTTGTCAAAGGACGAGTTAACAATACACTGGGCAAATGTAATAATGTTTGGGATGGAATCAGAATTGCAAGACTTGAAGCTGATCAATGTATCCGTTGATCTCTGGCTTGCGCTAAACCCAGACAGTTTTTTTAATATATGTCATAGTTTCAGTTCAAGCACTAGTTCTGCGGGAGCTCTCGTTAAATCACTTCTGTAGAATTCTCCCAAAATTTGTATGCTTTCGTATTTATTTTGCGGTAGGCCCAGTGCTGAATCATTTGGAACGAAACACTACAGTCCACCATCAATAGCTTTGTGGACCGTGAAACCCGACGCAAGACTTGGTACAAAACTGTCTGAAAGTGGGATGAAGATTCCGACTACAAAATTTTCTTCTTCAGTTGTAGATATGTTGCACCTGTTGGTCTGCCTTAGCGTAATGTGTGACGATTCCAAAGTAAAATTTTGCTTTTGAGGCGTTTCTTATGCTGAAATAAAATCTCGTGATATTTCTGATCAGTTTTTCCTCTTGAAGACTTCATTTCAGTGACAGCATCTTCTGCCATGCTCAAGGCCATCAAATAACTTCCTCTGTAACATTGTGACAAAACAACACTATGTAAAACCCAAAATTTCTGTGGTATTTCAATATCACAGGAATAGTGGTACTTTAGACATAGCTTTTTAATTTTAACGTTGGTTCGAGAAAGCTAATATCGAGGACAGTTTTTGCCGTTCTACAGACGGGGTAACCGCCCTTAAAAGAATATCTCTTGCCCGCTTCAATGCAAGCATATTAATGTTGAAGGTGTACTCAGTAATTCTAACACGAGAAATTACTTCGTAATATCTGACATATGTCATTCTTACTGTCAGAGTTTACTATACATATTTATCACTTTCAGTAAGTTTTATTAGAAATTCTGCCTCAAGGGCTGCAAATATGTGCAAGTCAAGTCACTGCCATGAATGGCTAAAATATCTGAGAGTTCAAGCACTGCCACGAAGGGCTGCCATCACGTAAAAATGCACGGTAATTTATACAGCAATTTTTCTGTTTCATTTCTTCATCTTGGAAGCGTTTTGCGTCATGTGTTTTCACATGACCAGTATTCCAAGATTACCTTAAATGAGCTGTTCTGGATTCCTTTGTGTCATGTCACAGTATGCACCCTTCTTTGGATAAGCTGTCCTTATTTCCGTGGCACGTTTTGACGTGGAACAGCCGTAGTTGGTGAGTTTGTTTTTATTTCCGTGGCACGTTTTGAAGGTTAACCCCCAGATATGGCTATTTTCCTGGATTGTCATGCCATGATCTATTTAGGAAAAGCGTCCATATCGTGTTTGGAGTGGCTACTTTTCTTCTCAAGTCATGGTTACTTTTACTCTTGTGAGCTTACTTAAGTGTTGTCGTCATTTCTCGTGACGTATTTCCAGTCACATGCTTGGTCCATATGCAATTATTGCGCAACTCTTGGTAAGCCAGCGGTTTGTCTTGGGCTCTTTACAAAATTTGTGTTTTCTCCAATTTTCTGCTGTTTGATGCTCATATTTCTTCATTAAGTCTGGACTCTCTCCCAAGACGCTATTTTTGTGTAAATATTTTATTTTGAAGCTGGTATGCTTTCCGGGCTGGAGTAAGACTTCGAAATGCTTTTCTTCAGTTTATGTTGAGGATGTGAAGCTGTTTGCGGAGTAGCCTCTACAACTATTGTATGTTCAAGTACCTTTTTTGAAACCTAGCGTAGTTTTTTTGGTTCAATCTGCTTGAAAAGGGAATAGACCCCCAAAACAATATCAATGGTATAGCGCTAATTTCCTAAGCGGTTGAAATTGATCATTTAACTGCTAGATGCAAGTAGCAAGTAAGCCAACACCGAGATCTAGTAGCCTGCTTTGCAGCTCTCTAAACAATTCAACGCGAAAACATTTTATAAAAAGTGTTTCAATGCACTTAAATATGTGAAGCTTTTGCTTTGAAAAAAAAATCAAGAGCTCATTGCAAAGAAAAATGTATTCAACCATCTGTTTCTTGTAGCTAAAAGACATGCGTCATGATAAGTAAAAATCAGAATTTCGAACTGTGGGCTGTAAGACTGCTTGCTGTGTAACTAGACCAACGAAAACAGTTTTACCCACTCAAAAGCAGTCCACAATAAGCAAAATGAAACCTTGATTCTTTCAAATTGCCATTGGAACAGATCACAACATGAGATCTTTTATGAAAGTTATGAGCCATATCTACATACGTGGTTTAAAGATAAACAACCTAAAGCAAGCTTTAACAACCTTGATGTGGATGTTTGTCCATCAGTTTACGAGAGACCCTGCAGGTCGCAATTTTTCTATTGTTTAGACCCAGTGAAATGGCTGGGCACCTGCAGACAAACCTTCCTGGCAGTTATGAATGGGCGTCTACTGTACTTCCGGAAAGCTTAGGTTAAACATTAATCAAAGGGAAAGATCTCATTTAGGCGAAAAAAGAGTTTGATTGATAAAAGGGCTACTTTTCAGTTTTATTTTACTGCATCAAATATTTTAAGTGCATATTAACTGCGTGACATTTATCTATTTCTATCTTCTTTTAAACTATTGGTGGGAACAGCTTTGGAGTTACTTATGTGAGGATTTTCCTGCCTCCTGAAATACCAAGCGTATATCATATCCCACGAGTTTGAAGCTGAGGTCCCAGATGTATCATTCCTTTAGCCAACAGCTTACAGTCAAATCATTCCTACTGCCAAAAACATGAATGTTTGAAACGTCTTTTTCTCAAAAATGCGAATATAAGAAAGGATTGAACAAAGCATGAGTCTGCAGACTGAACGAACAGCGTTCATTGCATTTTTAGTCATTAAACCTTGACAAAAAGAATTGAAAATCGCCCACGTCAGATTTTGATAGGAACATTGCATTTACAACGACTTAAATTGTGGCTAGCAAAATACAAAGCTGTTCGTGCGTTAGTAAAAGTATATAAGGCGGACTTGATGCCGGTAATGTAAACATCGCGTTGGAAAAGTTCACACTGCGTGCATTTCAAGGAAATTTTACTAAAGCGTCAACGTAGTTGTTGCAAGAGCGAGGGTAAATCACCCAACTAAACTATCTGACGTCTTGTTTTTGCCAAGTTGAAGCAAGCAGTACAACGGTTCATTATACTTTGTGTGTTAGCTCTCCAGTGCAACTCTAATTTTGTTTTGTTTCCTAGAATATATTCAGATATATAACAAATTCACCGATACGCGTAAACCTAAAGCCGGAGCAACGCAAAGTAATGCGGTTCATTGTACATCGAACAACAGCGTTGAACGTTCACAGGAATGAACTGAAACAGCAACCAATCGCAGTGATGCACGTTAGCAGTCTATTATATCAATTGTTAAACTGTTTGCGCATCAAACCACGAAAAGAAAATAACTGGAATTTAGTTTTTTTTTAAATTAGACAGAAAAATTTCACGTTAATCCGTAGGGCATTTCTTTATAAACGAAAAAACTGAGAAATTACATCGGTAATTTAAAGAAAAAATTGTTATAATTTTGTACTAACGAAATAGATTATAAAATGCTGCAAAACTACGCGTAAAGCCGAAACAGTGGAATGTTCCTCTTATAAACTGCAGAACCAAAAGTGATCCAAAGCATACAGATGAAATTGTAAGATGATCTGAAATAGCAACGTGGTGCTCCCGAAATCAATGCAGGTGTCTAAGAGATAGGAAGCGTTAAACGGGTCATACGAGGTATAGGACAGCGCTTGACTGATTTCATTTCATGCAGTTCTGTGTACAACTTCAAGTCCCACATGCAGCCAAAAGTTAAGTTGATGTTTCGCAAATGTTTAAGTGTATCAAACAAAAATATCANTTGCACTGTTGCCAAGTTGGTCAACTTTGTATGCAGCAAATGTACAGTATTTGTATAATTGCCCTTTTTTCCATTGCTCATTGCAATAGACAGGCTTCCGTGTGAGGCATGCAGTAGCAAAGCAATTTAACATTGTGTTGAGTGGACCGTCGCTCAGAGTTCAAATAAAGCTGGCAAAGCGTGCGTTTGTGCCAGGTCAGCACGAAACAAAAGAAAAAATGAGGCAAAACGAGAAAAAAGATGAGTGAGAACAGGCTGGGAGAAGACAAAGGGTTTTAGAGAAAAGCTTTTCCTTTCAAAAGAACACAAAGACGCTTTGGATCAGTTTGCTATCACTCAGCTTCTTTTCTGTGAACAATTCGCAAGCAAGCATTTGGTCTCTCGACGTGGTCAACCGATTTAAAATATCAAAACAAAAATGGAAAT
>JGI24158J21664_10005530_pt1 | contig 16527 bp, 10 predicted proteins | sample Ectturendosymbi3_FD_21664 | JGI IMG/M metagenome (IMG submission 21664)
TTTAAGGGAAGACAAGCGAAGCCCTTGCCTCGCCCCCCCCCCCCCCTTTTAGGGTCCCCGCAAGGTATTCCGCGCGTAAATATTCCTTATTTTTGGTGAATTATTTATTATCAGCTCATATAATATTTTCCGAACCACATCATAATTCAGTACTCTACCTTCAAAGGGGCCCTCAAGAGCAAGTGCAATGTCTACTCTGCTTTCAAAGGGGCCCCCAATAACAACTGCAACGTGCAGGTACTCTGCTTTACAAGGACGCCCAACAGCAACTGCATTGTGTAAGTACTCTGCTTTCAAATGGACCACAATAGCAACTCTAATGTGCAAGTCCTACCCTTTCAAAAAGGCCCACAATAGCAAATGCAGTATGTAAGTAGGTTCACTACGCTTTCAAAAGGTGCGCCAAGAGCAACTGCGATGTGTAAAGTACCTTGCTTTCAAAGGGGCCCAAACGGCAACTGTAATGTATAAGCAGGCTACTTTGTTTTCAAAGGGGCCCCCAACATCAGTTGGTAAGGTGTAAATACCTTGCTTTCAAAGTGGCCCAAAATAACTGTAACGTGTAAGCACTTATCTATCAAAGGGCCCTCCAACTTCACTGATTTGTTTACTGCTTCATATTTCAATTTAGGGATTCGAATTGAATTTTGATCTTGCCTAGGGCAGAGTTGCTTAGTCTGGAAAGATCTTTCAACGTAGAAAAATAGTAAAATACCGCGAGAATCCGCTCGAAGAAGACCAATTGTATAGGCCCCTAGACCAATCATCCGTTATAAACTAGCGGATGTAGGCCACCAGACCAGTTATTTAGCAGCTAGGCAGGACTAAAATCCGCTAGATCTAGCGGAAAATGCGCTAAATTGGCAACCCTACCCTACGGTGCTTAGAAGTCTATCAATAACGTGTTGTCAAGACGAACAAAGCATGCCCTCCTTCCTTTATCAACTTCACATCAATAATTTTAAGGTCACTATTTCTGTTATTTCAATTTCTTGATTTTCCTGGCCCTGCCGCTTTACCAGAGTACCTTCATGTCAAAGCCTTCACTAAATCATGTTTCGGCTATCCAGCGTAGTTTGGTTAGGAACGCTGTCGAAACGCCAACATTATTGGCGTTAACAGACTATTTGCGCAATTAAATTTTTGATTTTAGGACGCATCACATTTTTTAATCAAAAAGATTCTAGATGGCAGTGAAAACTTTCTGGCGACGGTTCTGTCGAAATTGTGTCCGCAAATGGAACTAAAAAAATAGTGAAATAAAAAAAACAAAAAATTTACGATATTTTGTTAAGGCCATTTGGCCTCGGGATGTGCCGTAATGTCGAAATATTTTAGAGATCACCATTGGGGGCCCCTGCAAGCACTTTGGGGTGAGCAGAATTGGGCTGCTACGGCAATGTCACGAACAAAAACAGTCACAATAAAACTACGAAAAAGCCAGCGGTGAAGTTATCTGACAACACCCCCACTACATATTGAGTACCTTACTGGCCTCGTGTAATCTGAAAAAAAGGATTCAGGCATTTTGTTCCACACAAAAAAGGGAATGAAAAGAGAATGCTGAAAAGAAATGAAAAGAGAAAAAGAATGCTCATTGTCATTCACGGATGAACAAACAAGCAAGTGCTCATTGTCATTCACAGCCAGAAAAAAAGAACGCTCATTGTCATTCACTTCAATCCTTCGCGCTCATTCTTCTATAGAGAACTTTTGTTAGCGGTATAGTAAAAAAGCGTGCGTCGAACCAAAACAAAAATACAAATAACAAGCTTACAGAAATGCTGGAAATTGTCTTTACTTCCAAAATTCTGGGGCTCTCCGAAATCGGGGGCACTAGGCATAAGCCTTTTGAGCCTAATGGTAAATCCGCGCCTGCATTTGAGGTTGCACCAAATAAAAACTGGATACCAAATCTATTCATTACTGATTTGGAGTCGATGAAGATGTTGATCAGCTCAAAGAACAACTAGATGACTGAAGTTGTACTGAAGAACAAAGTTAATCATGAAAGCCTGGGCGACTTTCGGTTTTAACATCTACTTTTGTGTAAGTCAACATCAGGCCCTTAACCAGGTTGGGACACCAGACGGGGCGAAGAGTTTTCTGAGAGGTGCCCAAATTTTTTAGACTATGTCCAACAGTTTTAAATTATGTCCATCACATTTTTCCAGAGGTGACGAAAATTTTTTCAGGGGGTTTCCCACCTAGTTACGGGCCTGGTCACCATTGACGAAATTGATTCCTTTCACCCCAAATGTTTATCTGAAGCCGGCTTTTCAACTTTGATTCATGTTAAAGGAAAAAACAGTCTTGATGCAAACATGGGCGTCCGGCGGGAGCCTTCGACCAACCTGGTTTTGAAGATTTCAGAAAAAAAGTTGTTTTCTTAGTTTCGAGAGGGAAAAAACAAATTTCGCCATTTTTAACCCTCCCTGTAGAAAAATTTTGGAAAAATTCATTAATGCTCCCTGGAAAAAATTCTTCCGACGCCCATGGGTGCAAGACATGAAATGCAGATCGCATCGTCAGAAACCGTACCAAGAATATCCTTGCTTTCACGTAGAACGCAACAACAGACTTCTCACATGGGACATTATATTTAGCTGTGTTCTCGTGTTGCAATTACTGTCAACGCAGGGGAGGTGAACAACAATTTTAGACAGGGCGCGGGAAGAAGTGTATTGAAAGGCTTGGGAAACACTGCCATAGGTTTTCCCCGAAACTGAAACGGTCGTAACCTCAGATCGGATCATTCGCTTCAGTATATTTCGCCGTCTGTGTAGCCAGGAAAACAACATATTCGCCAGTTCGAGGTAACGACAATGTTGTAACAGCAAAATATAATCGCACGTGTCCTTGTCGTGGAGGACTATTGTAGAAACGTTTCTGCTTTCCTTCTGTTGGGCGTTAATCGCACAAGCGATGTTTGTCGGACTACACCAAACAACGTAGCAACTAAAAAAGCTTCACCACGTTATTGCTTGCTCGACGTTCTCATATTTTTTGACAACGTTAGGAAAGTTTGAAAAGTTTAAGTTCTAATTTGCACACCCGAAAAAACAAAAAATGTAATTGTAAGCAATCGAATTTAATGTGCCGCCTCTTTCGGCTTAGACGGTTGATCCGTCATACTTCTGTACACGTCGCTCCATCTGTCAATTTTGGGTGAATGCTCGCGGTACCACACCGAAGTCATCCTGGAGCGGCGTATCTTCTTCTGCAACTGCAAAATGCCGTAGAGCAGCGCTTCCGCAGTCGGGGGACACCCTGGAACATAGATGTCAACCGGAACGATTCGATCGCAGCCTCTTACCACCGCGTAGGAGTAATGATAGTAGCCTCCGCCGTTGGCACAACTGCCCATCGACAAAACCCATTTCGGGTCTGGCATCTGATCGTACACAAGCCGCAGTGCCGGAGCCATTTTGTTTGTAAGGGTTCCCGCAACGATCATCAAGTCCGCCTGTCGCGGACTCGCCCTGAACACGACTCCAAAGCGATCCATGTCGTACCTCGGGGCAGCGAAATGCATCATCTCCACAGCGCAGCATGCCAGGCCGAAGGTCATTGGCCAGAGCGAGTTGGTTTTGACGTAGTTGACGAGGTCGTCGATTCTAGTGGCGATGTACTCACCTTTGTTCGGTGCATTCATCACGCTCTGCAGCTCGGTGCGAATCGGCTGGAGAGTTTGCGCAGGCTCACGATTGGAATCGCTCTTGTCGGACTTGCCTTCAGTTTGGTGCAGGGGGCGAAAAGCCAAAAGAGAGGGAAGTTTGCTTATAGCGGGCACTGCCCTTCGCTGAACCAGCGAAAAGGCCATTTCGCTAATAAAACAAGTCAAATGCTCATACACAGATCATTTAAAAAGTTCCTGCAAATAATGAAAGAATTACGAATGTACTGGAAATCAGGATTTAAATCTGAATGCAGCAGACAACAAAATACTTCGCTACTTTTTAAACTTTTTTCTTGTTACAGTACCACATAACTTGTGGCATAGTAACAATGGTTTACAGGAAATTTTTTCTAACAAAGCAAGATTAATTCAAATTGCATGGCGAGTCGTCATAATAGAAAAAGATTTGCATACTGAAATCACAAGTACTTATACAAAATTCCATGTGTTCAAAACCTTATATATTAAAGTTAAAATTCTATATGTTATGATATGCTTCAAAGAGGTGGGCGATCAGTCGAACAACTTAAATTCTAACCTGAAGCAATAGATTCAGGGTTGCAGTGGGCAGCTGACAGTGTGGCAGGTAGATTATGCACTCAGGCTAGACTTTTACCAAGTAAGCCTATCTTCTAAAAAGATTTAGCTACCTGAATGGTATGACAATTAAAAGCTCTAGGTTTTCTGTAGGCTTTCGAGGAATCAGCCAATTGGGCTCTGCTTTCATCTTTTTGCGATTGATTCAAACTTGCACATAACCACTCTCCTCATGTGAAACAAGCAAGGAATCCATCTGCAAATTTTTAATTGGAAATCGATATCACGTAACACTACCCATTGTCAGTCCTTATTCAAATAGAATTTGAATACAATTCAAAGATTGACGATGTGTAGTGTTACGTGAAATCGATTTTCTGTTAAAAATTTGCAGATAGATTCCTTGCTTGTCTCACATGTGGAGAGAAGTTAACTAAATGGCATGAATGATAAGAATGCTTCACATTTTCATGTTTATCAAAAACAATGAAATTTCCGAATGTTTTTTAGCTCTATTTTCCAATTGCTTACTCAATAATACTGACTACAGTAAATTGATTTTACACTGACAGTTCAATGAAAATATGGTCGATGAATAATTATAAAATAATGTCAAGGGCAAAGGTCTTTCTCATGCATGCATTTTTCCATTGTGTGTGACACATAGTACATTTCATGACTTGTAATACCATTGACAAAATGTACTGCAATTAAATTTTGACAGTGACAGATGATGGAAATAGTCATCCTGGAAACTTTTATCAATTGACAATAAAAAATGAAATGCACATAGAATTAAATACTCACCATGCTTGCATTGGGCTTTATTAAAACGATCAAGCATTAAGCTATATCTGCTGAACAAAAGTCAAAAAACAATAACAGCTTCTGCTTGTCTTTGTGTGTTTTTACTGTACTGTAATTTGATCGACCTCAAGTCTTCACTGCAAAGGTATACAACCTGATATGATTGTGTGCTTTGTGGGGTGAAGTGATTGTTTGCACTTTAGAGCAGGGGTCGGGAAATAGTGGGTCATGAGACCTTCCGCTCTGGGTTGCAAAATAATTTAAATCTGCCATTCTCATTTGACAAAATAAATGCAAACATTTTCTGTTTTGTGGGCTAAGTTTCATGCAATTTTGTGCAAGCAAATTGCTACTACCAATAGTAGTCTTGAAATTGATATTTAATTATAAAGTATTTTTCACAAAATTATATGCTCACAAAATGTTTGGGTCATGAGAATGTAGAACTACTTTTTGGGGTCACACCCAAAAAGTATTTGCAGACCCCTGCTTCAGAACACAGCCAGTGCTTTCATGACTGAAAACTACTAGTTGATAAATGAGGGTTTAAGTCAATGTTGTCCAAACATTTTTGTCAGAGGGTCACATAAGCTGCTCCACAAAAGTTTGAAGACATCTTACATAATGTGATCATTTTGGCATATGTTACATTCTACCAAGTCAACAAATGTTTCGTAAATATACTGTTTATTATTGACAATAAGTCTTTGCGGCTGGATGGAATGGCTTCCAGGGCCAAATTTGGCCTGCAGGCTATAGTTTGGAGACCCCCGGCTTAAGCTAACTTTTGCTTGCTTCTTCCATCACCCATGACCTATGTTATTTTCACATCAAAATACAAACAAGATCTCAACTTCCAAGGCAAACATGTAAACAAATCAAGCTATAAACCGATGTAGTCATTAGTTTTGTGAGCATGAGCTTCACTGCCAATTTCTTTATGATCTGCCAGTTTTCTGCACCATACTTTAATAAATATCAATCATATCAATGAAATACCCCAATCAAATCTAAATGTATGTATAAAGCATATTAATGAACCATTGCAGCATAGATATCACAAAAAAATAACCACGTCCGTAATGGAATTGTGGATAGACAAACATAATTCATAAACAGCTACCTGTATACTGTAATAGCGTAATATATTTTTACACTTATGAATGCATAATGGAACATTAATAAACTTGTTTGGTTCCAGAAAAATACACTGCAACACTACCATTCACTGCTCATTAGTCATACCCAGATGGCTGCATGCAATGAACATGCCCTATGTTAAATTTGTTATAAGGAATCTAACTTACTCCATTTATTTTAAGTTGGTTAAAGACTCAGGCTGTTTGCTTTAAACCCAACCAGGCTGGGGTTTAAAAAAGTTATAAGCAATTCTGAAAAGATAGTTCACAAATAATTTGACAGCTCAGTATTGTTTGTTTCAGAGGGAACTATACAGCTCAACCGATATGGCAATTTTGGGCTGATGCCAATATTTTTTAGTGTGCATTGCTGATAACTAATGCCAATACAAGCAGTTTTGTATTACTCAAATCTTAGTTAAAGCACAACTGACAAAAAGAGAGAATAGCTCAAAACCAAAGAAATACATGGAAATCTTTGCAGTTTTCCAAAATAATGGTTTGACAATCAAAATTAACAATTGCAAGCTAAAGTTCATTGTCTTCTTGCAATGAACATCTTTTATCAGTCATAAACAAACCCAGCAGCACTGAAAACTCATTCACTGAGGTTCAGGTGCTAATGGTGTCGATATATATATATATCAGCAAAATATTGTCAATGTGGTACATTGGCAAAATTGTCATATCAGCCAATATATACTGGCATGGTGATGTATCAATCAAGCTATATATACAGAGTAAACCATTAAAAAAATGCAACAAGAGAAAAAAGTCCTCCAATTATTTTTAACAGAGGCAAAAAACTTAGGGTGAGAGGTTCATAATGTTGGCTTAATATTACAAAATGGCTGAAATAATAGTGTTTAACCCTTTCAATCCCATGTGGTTTGCCCAGGAAAAATGTGTCATTACCAGGTAGCCATCTGCAATCGCAAAAGTCTGTTTCTATAGTTTTTTCATTTTATACAGAAACTCAAGAAGCATTACTTAAACATTGTACAGACAATTGAAACTGCAGGGAAAAGAACAGCAACATCACATAGTACAGTGTTGCAGTAAGAAAGCAAGTCAACATCTTGGCACTTTATGTGCAACTACTTATGAATTACTTTAATAAAAGCATCATTAGCTAATATCTATCTTCTGTTCACATAAAACCGTGATTTCATTTTTAGTACACCACCATGTGACATTAGTGACCTGACACCAGTTTGCTTCCCAAAGGAGAGCCTACAGTTAATAATGCAACAGTTACTAGTGTCTGCCATTTGGTTCAATTGGCACACAGTTGATTCCTTGCTATCTCAGAACTCAATTTAAGCAACAGTTGAAAATATCACACAGCAAGCATTCAAGCAACACATTACAACATGAGGTAAAATTTTTCACTACCATGTGCCTGACAAATTCATTGCTAATGCCTTATAAAATTGGCAGAACAAACACAGTTCTCTGTGAGCTTTATCACTCTCTGGTCACAAAAGAGGAGCTTTCAAACACTGCTAAGCTGTCAGTTTTGGAATCAGTTTTTGTTCTGATTCTCATCTATGATTCTCTTGTTCTGATTCTCGTCAGGTCATGAATCTTGGAATAATGACTAAAAGAGTGCCATCTCAACTACAAACAGTAGAGATGGGATTTTTGTGAAAAGTTTACGACATGATGCTTTGCAAGAAAGTGTACAGCTGTGAAGTTTGTAAATCCCTGGATGCTGAGTCACTCCCCCAAATAGAGAGATCTCAGAAATGGTTAGGCCATGTGACCACAATGCCCCAGGAAAGATTGGCAAAGCAAGTTCTGCTGGCTACACTCATGGGAAAGCGGCCCAGAAGACAACTAAAGTACCATGTGGCACGATTACATCTCCAAACTTGCTAGGTCCAATCTTGATGCAGAGTCGCCAGAACTACCAGAGATTACTGAAAAATGTGAGAGGTTTTCCAACCCTAGGGCTGTGGTCTCTGCAACCCTCCCCAAAGGATAAGGAGGTATGAAAATGAATGCATTTTGTTGTGTTACAAAATCATTGGAAATTAACACTTTTTGCCAAAAGACGGCATTAAAAGATGATTGCATCCACTGTGCAAAAGCACCACCATGTTATTATCATTAGTGTCTAAGCAGGTTATTGCTTCCAAGCAAAACGAACCTGCAATGAACTAAAACAAATTTATGCTTTCGGAGCAAGGATCTTTATCAATAACAGCAGTTTAAAGGTTTGCAGAAAGCCCTATTTGAATAGTAAGTAAAATATGCAAGTTTCATTTTGAAATCAAAAAGTTAAATACATGTATTACTTTTCATTAACCCAGTAATCGCTAATCAAGCAAAACCTGAAAACATTGCATTAAAAGCAGAATATTACTATTGCTAATTTGGCCTAACAACGTCATTCTCATCTTCGTTGCAACAATACTTGTCACTGCAAATAAATAAAGTTTCTATTTTTACTAGATTCAAGCGTGAACCTATGAATTGCGTCATGGTAAAGAAGTTCTAATTTTATAAATTCCAAAACTCAAAAATTGTTGATTTTCCTGTTGATAAAGTGCTGCACTCATTGAAAGTTTTTTATTATTTTCAGTAGGGTAAAACAATGTTCTTCAAAAAAAGCTTGCCAAAAAACACAGAACAGGCTTGTTAAAACATTTAATAGCTACTTTATAGTGCATTCAGCAGACACTGACAGATTAAAGACAGCATTCAAAACCATCAGCGTTTATTTTACCAAAAATCCAAAACACCTGTCTTTGGATAACCTAAAATTTTTGTCAGTTTTGCCCCACCAACTCTCTTGACCTGCACCCACTTTGCACCTGCTCAGAGTTCCACACTTTTGGTACTAGGGTTTTTCTCAATGAACATTAGTTGGATGCTTGGCAGTTTTTGAGAGTTTGCCATATTTATGCCACTATGCCAGTTTCACAAAACATTTTGTAGTTGAAGGCCAAACAAGTGCTTCACTTATCACATCTATTATTTCTCTTAATAGTTTTCATACATATATGCAGGGTTTTTTTAAGGTTTGGTTTAAGGGGACACCAAGAAATTTTATGAGGCCGCTATTTTTAGCAAAACGTTCAAAATAATTCCTAAACGTATTGTTTATTACAGTATTGGCAGTCACCCTGCACAATTAGTACTACTGTATTTACAAAAATGTCAACACAAATTTTTCAATTTCAACTTCATTAAACAGCTGTTGTTCATCAGTGAAAGCATCAGTTTCTTACTCGTGATCTGCAGATTCGAAGGTCTTTAGCAGAGATGTAGTGCTTAAAAAAGAGGTGTGGGAATGGCGTTCTCACACCAAATAAACAATAAGACTGCACCAAATAGTTCGATATAAGTGAGCATTCTCCTACAAGAGTTTCTACAATGGATCTTCCTGTTTCACTGCAGTTGTTTGACTAGCAGTACAAATATGAATGTTGCTAGCACATCAGTGAAATTGCAGCTATGTTTTAATGTAATCGTTTCGATCCCACATCCTCAAATAACGTTACCAGTGCGAAAAGGTGTGGGAACGCCGTTCCCACCCCACTACACCCCTGGTCTTTAGTGCTCACTGTGTCACTCTCCATTTATTATTTGCTTTTAGCCATTTCAATCACAAATTTCATGAGGATTCTCAAGAGCGCCCTCATTCAGCTGCTCTGGACCCAGTCTCATTGCCATGGAGGGCTTTGGTGCAGTTAGCCCCTCAAACAAAGCTCCAAGCCCCCCAAATTGAATATGAAATACTATAAATAAGTGGAGTTTTTGTCAATTTTCAGAATGTCAAGCCCCGCTGCACAAACGCAAAGCTCCCATATTGAAGACTTTCTGGATCGTTCATTGAAACATTTATGACAGCATTCACAGTTACAAACAGCCGGTTTCGTTGCGTGGTTTTAACACGGCACAGAATTAAAAATCTTTGCTCTGGCCAGGTTGTGGCAACTGGAATGGACAGTAGCCTACATTGCTGCAATATTGGTTCTCTCGTCGACCATACTAACCCAGCATGGGCTCTACTTGACATCAGGAACAAAGCGATAACTCAAATGTTCAAAGAATAGCAAAATAAACTCGGTTACTGCCACAGAACTGTTATGGTGGAGGTCGCAAAGCTGATCATTATGGCCGACGTGGTCCATCAAGGTTTGCAAGGAAGCAGTGTTTCGATCCCCTATGTTTTCTTTCAAACCCAATAAATCAGATGTGGGTGCTCAGCTACCATGTTAACTTTATCTGAAATGCCATCCTGATGAAAAGCATGAAATAGTGAAATGCATTGAGTTTTTTTCTAGGCTATTGGCTTTTTGGAGTTAATCAGAGCTGAGATGATTATCTAGGCAGTATGGGCGAGGAGACCTGGCAGGCTCCAAAGTGTAAATATTACTATTTTGTCCTCGGCTGGAGGTAACTGCTGGATGCTTTGAGCATAGCAAACATCATTCAGCATGCAGAATGAACACCTTCATTTGTGGGGATTCGTCAAAACCTTTAAGCTTAATCCATTATTGAAAAGTTTGATTGTCAGATGCTTATGACCAGGGGTGGATCCAGGGGACGATTCTATTTTCACGATGATTTTTTGCAATTCGGAAAACAGTGTTTGCGAGATAAGGCTATTTTGCTGTCCAGTGCTTTGTCACAGCAGTGAACTGTGAAGTATACTTCATCTGTCTTACAATAGTGAATCCGTAATGAGACTTGACTGCCAAATATTACTGAAATCGCCTTCCCCCCTACACTTACTGGCTGGATCCGCCCCTGCTTATGACTGAAGGTTAGCTGAAACTGACGATGTTTTTGAGATTCTAACAGTTGAATCAGAACCGTTGCCAGCAAGTTTTTAATAGGGGGGCTTGACACTCTAAAAATTACCAAAAACCCAGCTGATTTATAGTGTTTCATGTTTCAATTTGAAGGGGCTTGGAGCTTTGTTTCGGGGGTTAGCCAGCCCCCCGTGGCAACAGGACTGAGTTGAATGCTGTACTTTCTGCGCAACAGAATCGAAAGAACCTTTGCAGTAACTGCTGCTGGTGTTTGCACTTTGTGGCTGGCTAACAGCAAGAAATTTTTGTTTAGGCTTACTTCAGAAATAGTGCTTTATTCTTGGAAGGCTAGCTTTACGTTTTTGCTATGACATTATCTTCTGAAAATATCCACACAAGAAAGTAAATATATAAAATCTGAAAAAGGCTTGGCTTACTGAAAATGTTTGACACAGTGGAGAAGGCTTGGCTTGCTAAAAGCGCCAGACTCAGTGGCACTCAAAGCAAACGTCAAGTTTTTTTAAGGTGTTTTAGTGACCTGATTCGGGTCCAAAGAATTGACAATCAGGCCCCTAGAATCAGACAAAATCAGGTCCCTAGAATCACAGAAATCAGATTTGTACAGGTCCATAGTGGGTACCTAACATTTTCCTTAACCCTTTAACGACCGAGCGAGCCAACATATTGGCACCCCCTTTTGGGCCATAAATCGCCAGCCACTAGAGCTAGAGAGCTGTTCAAACCCTCTACGGATTCAGCAAGTCTTGGAGACAAAATCAAAAACAAAAATTTTTCGTTTTGGGTTTGAGGTTTTCTGGGGGGAACATCCCAAGTAGGGGTGTTTTTGCGTTATTTTGGCCATCTTTGCCTGGCCCTGGGCGATGTCCCAATGGGCCATTTTTTGGACTCAAAGTTTAGTCGAAAACTAGATCAACAAAACTTTGAGCCAATAGCATGGGTCAATGGGTTGGGGCCCAGGGCCGGCCAAAGGTGACCAAAATTTCCAAAACATGCCCTGATTGTGACATCACCTCCAGAAAACACCCACAGAAAATAAAATTTTTTTTCCAATGTTAACTATACGACTTGCTGAATCCGTAGAGGGTTTGAACAGCTCTCTAGCTCTAGCGGCTGGCAATTTATGGCCAAAAAAGGGCCGGCCAATCGCGGCCGTTGAAGGGTTAAAAAAACTGTGCAGCGTAATTGCTTATCTCGTAAAAGCTGTCAAATTATTAATTGTTGCGTTGCATGGGATTTCCAAGACGATTATGATGAATAAGCGAGGTTACTGTCTACACAACACTTACTTGTTGTGAGGCGAATTGGTTTTTGACGTTAATTGAAGCAACAATTCAATTCAGCTAAAACTTTTCGTGGTTGTCTGGATTTTAATGTGGAAGTATCAGTTTTATGGGTCCGCACAGGAAATTTATGGGTCCGTTTTGAACTCATAAAATGCCTTTAAAAAAGCCTTGCATATATGTACGAACTCTCAAGCAAAAAAGTTTAAAGCTGGTAACGAACAAATGCCAGATCTGTATTTGTGTGTATCCCCACTTCTTTTCTGTAAAAATAATTCTGTAGAGAAATATACGCTGGCAACAAAAGTGGTGTTAATGCAGATTTTCACACCTGCAGCTTCAGGTCGAGTTTGAGTTACCCAGTACCCACAACGGTTAATTCATCCCACCTATGATTCTACCAGGTGATGAGACTAATAAATATTTAAGAAAGCATTATTTTCTGCTTACCATATATTCCTTATACAGTAAACCTCGGTTGATCTGGATTTGGTTGATCCAAATATTTGCCAAAACCAGATTAATCCGGTGGTATGAATGATTTCTAGCATTTTTCTTTATAAAAATCTTTGGTTTATCTGGACTTTTTAATCCGGATCTTCACCAATTCTAGATAAAATATGCTCTTTTCACATCTCATAATCCAGATTTCTTTGTACTTCCGAGCTCTCTGGGTAAGGTTCTGCAGCTTTCAGATGCAATACAAGCGTGCTCACAATCATCAACAAACGTTTAGAATTGATAACAATGGCCGTAACTGTGCACAACATTCGACTAATCATAGTGACGATTATTACATCACACATGGGCATAGCATATTACATTAAATATAATGCTCAAGGCACGCCACCATGGTTTCAGTCCTTTGACCAGTGTTGAATGTGCATGTGTCCCTGAGTATACTACTTATGCACCAGTCACAAATCTCTGCATCACTCCAAAATCCCAGATTTTTTCACAGCCAAGTAATTTATATTATGAACTTAAGAATGTTCATAACTGCCTGATATGGCAGTTACTAGTCTGATGTAGTTTGTAAATACATCAATAAATTCATTTTGCTTCTGCGAAAGTCTGGTGCTGGGTGGTAAATGTGTTCAATTTAGGTGATTTTCACTCATATCTCAGTACTTAGATGACATCAGGCTGGAAACAACCATCTTCGGATAATCTGGATCTTTGCCTAAACCAGATAAAATCATTGTTCAAATCAAATGAAGATTAACCAAGGTTTACTGTATATCAATGAGAAATGCACTAGTTACATATACATCTACTCATATCAGGATACTGAATACAACAGGAACTTCAATCAAGATAATTCAAAGCCCTGAAACTAGCAAAAACACTTGGGAAGTGATGATTATAAGTGACTCTAAGTTTAAGGCTTTTAATCAACAACCTGGATAAAGATGACTGAAGCATTTGTTCATTCACAATGTATGATTTATAAATATATGCAGCATATTACGTTTAATAACAGTCATGGCATGACACGGCACCATGTCTTCAGTCCATTAACCAACAATAAGGTAAATAAAGCAACCCTATAATTTTTGTTCAAATATTAATGTTGTCACAGAAACAACTTGTGCAAAAACAGCACAAGAAATTATTACAATCCATTTTGAAACTGTCAAAAGCGAGAATTTAGCAATGACATGCTTCAAGACTCCTCAGCCGTTATCAATTGCTAAATAATACCAAAATGAAGTTTGGAATTTATTATAAATTCTAAGTAAATTCAAACTTAGCCAAAACCACTTCCTTCGAAATTTCTCAAGACAAGAACAAGTCAACACTTTCACTGCCAGGTGGCTTATCGCCCAAAAGCTACAGGACACTAATTGGTTAATCGGAGTGTTTTGTGCCATGTTGGCTTATTTATTAAACATGTGCTTTGGTTTGGAACCCCTGGGGTTGCTTGGGACTTTCTCAGTGCACAAGGCTACTATGGTGTATCAACAAAGATGTCTCATCTGCTCTGTGAGCTAGCACATCTTTGCCTACGGTTCCCTGCCAAGTTTTAAAATGATTCTTGCATCCAAAACCAATGTAAACGACAGTAATCAAATCTGGAGATTCCATACATTATATTATGCATGTACCAACACGTACCAAAAAGCCTGGCACCTATGGCTAAAATTGTTTGAAGTATGTTGATTAATGTAGCTTTGTGCCCAAAACACAACAACCAAGTATGTTGATTACCACACTCAGCTTAGTAGCAAAGTGCTTAGTAGTGTGTGTATTTTTAAATAAAAAACATGAGAAATGCAAGTATTGTTAACTTATGTTTGGTTAACGCCATGATACCTAAACAGAATATCAATATGATTTTGCAATTAATACTACGAATCAGCTAAAACAATTTCAATTTCAAAGTCATGATCTGTAGAACCTTTCAGAATGAACACTGTTTTGGTTTTGGTCATCATGGCTCACACCCCTTAAATAAATGGGATTAATTTTTCATTGTTTTAAGCAAAACAAAATTGAACATCAACAACCAAACCAGTTTTATGAAGAAAACATGACTCAGCAAGTATAAAATCATAGCTTGCAAAATACTTATGCAATTTGTAAAAACATAGATTAGAAAACTGATGAGTTAAAGCACACTGCAGAAATAAACTAGCATATAAAAATTCATACAGTTTACAACCAACCAGAAAAGCTAATATCTATTATGAGAGAACACTGGTGAGCCACATGCTAGGCAACACCAACAAATATCAGACATGTTCCTGAGTTTTTCAAGACATAACAAAAAATAGGGTGCATTTTGACAAATGTGAACCTTGTAACTAATAATATCTTGCTCCCTTTATCATCAACTTTTAATCACCAAGTTGAAAATGCTAGTGAAACTAAATTGTTCAGCTTTTCTATAAACACAACTAACTTTCAGATCAGCTCATGATCAATAAATCTAATCATAGAATTATAAAGTCAAAAAGCTTTACTTTAAACAGGAATGAAAAAGTGAAAGATATAAGTAATTAAATGAAAGAGCATGTGTGATAAAAACAAGATTCTGTGCAGCAGGCTTTAATTAAAATAATCACTTATCAGTAATAGTCAAATATGTACAAAACATATCTTGAAGAGTATCTAATGAAAAACGGCCAAAAATAAATAATTTTTTCTTATTAAACTTAATGTTTCATAGGATCAGTTCGGCATAAGTTGTTTGTCTTCACATGGTTGCAAAGTTTTCTTTGTTCCTATATAGTATGCCAGTACCACAAAAAAATCTCCCAAATATACTTGGCCTAACTTGTCTTTCGTATATGTTAATGATACAGTGAAGACCAAAACTACCCACAATGAGACTGGGTTCAAAAATTTCGAGACTACGAAGTGAATGTCCAAGACTGATATAAAGACTTAAGTTAGTCAGATTTGCCAAAAATTTTCTTAATTTTCAGAAGCAATATCATCAATATTATACAGTACTTCTGAACTACAGTTCAGTTTATTTATGCATCCCGACCAAGCACAAAATACTTCATCAGGAATACAGAGACAGGAAGCGACGGCCGTAGCTGTCATTTACGTCACTGCCCCCAAAGTTCATGCAAAACAACAAAATACAAATAAAACACCATAGCAAAAATACAACAAAAAACATATATAGTAAAGACAGTTATTCGGCTGTCAACAGTCCTCACATAAACACATTTTGGAAACACTTCCACTGCCAAAAGTACATTCCAAATTGTGTTTGGAAACACTGCTTCCACACAGGCAAGCTTTGCAAGGCCTTGACAACATGAGATGACACAGTACCTATGCCAAGCCAACCCATTTCAGTAACCCAAAGTCAACAACCAAACAAACAAATAAACAAATGAAAAATGAGACACATGTCCAACCAGCTTCAAGTGTACATAAACCCTAGACTGGACGTTATCATTCATACATGAATAAAACAAAATGTAAATATTGAAGGAAAAGCAATCAGACAATAATTATTAGTTAAGTACCTGCTCCAAAATCTTTCCAGCACATATACACAGTATTTGTTTTCAATCAGTTTCTTAAGCCAATGTCATTGCATGTGTGAGAATAAAACTAAGTATAATTTTCTAGTAGGTAACCATAGCAAAGCTTTTGAAATTGGATAAATGTTTTGTTTTTAATAGTTATTGGTATGGAGTTCCNAACTTTANGCCCTAAGTACATGAAACTGTTTTGNTCTTGTTTTCGGTGTCTTAAAGGAATTACATAATTATCTTTTGCTGAGTGCCTTGTGTTATAATTATGCCTATCATGAACAAGTTGGTAATTTCCAA
>JGI24158J21664_10005532_pt1 | contig 16525 bp, 9 predicted proteins | sample Ectturendosymbi3_FD_21664 | JGI IMG/M metagenome (IMG submission 21664)
CTGTGGCAGAAAAAGTAGTCAACTTCTTCGTTCCAGGCTCAGATTGATAACTTTTGTTTGGAATCAGACATACACGCACAGTTGATTGACTACTCGTTACCAAAGCTAGTAGACTGGATTCTATTTCCACTCTGGTCATACTGAAGACCTGAAAAATGGTCCTTGCGGCCGGTCCAGCCTCGTGCTCGGCGATACTGGGTGGGTGCTTGGAAAGGTCCAGGCCACAGACTCGCCACTCCTCAAAGAAGTACAAAAAGGGAGTATAGATGAAACTTAACTGAAGCTACACACTCTTCGAAACGTGTCACTCATTTATATAAATTGGCAACCAAATGTATTTCCTTTGGTATTCTACTGTGACGAATGCAATGCAAATAACACACGTCTTCTGATGGAATACCGCTCACGTGTGTACTTAAATATACTCAGGTAACTTTAGTTAAGGGATCCCTTTATATTTTCTGACTCAGTCAATGCTAGCTTTGCAAACTTATTAGAGCTCTTAGATAACACTATTGGGTATTGCCTAGTCATGTACTTCAGTATAATCGCAAATATTCGAAGTATATATTAAATCCATAATTATTCCTTGAAGAAAATGCATGTACATTTGAAGGCAGTGTTCAACAGCAAGTTAGACCTACAGAGTAATAGAGCTTTGCTTGTTTGTCTTGAAGGATCGCTAGAGTAACAGAGCTTTGCTTGTTTGTCTTGAAGGATCGCTTTGCAGATACAAGTAAAGTAATATTTGTATTTTACGTTCTTTGAAGAGAGCAAGAAAAAAAAACGTTTGCTTTTTTCAGTGTAGCATTAAAAGAGAAAACAAAAGGTAGCATTAGAAGACAGGCAAAAAGAGCTAATGCCAGTGGCGCAACTAGGAGCGGTGGCAAGGAGGGACATCTGCCCCCGGGCGCAGCGTTTTTGGGGCGCCAAATTGAGGTCGGAATGTTTCGTGACAATTAGGCTTACGAAATGTCAAATGTCAGTGAATGCAAATAATTACGATCAAACAAAAAACGAATGCCAGCACCTGCTGCCAAGTTGCGAAATCTCATCAAGATGACCAAGGTTCGCAAAGCGAACAGTTACGAACCGTAGTGACGTTTATAAGGCGGTGCGTCTGTCTCCAGCAGTCAGCGCCCGCATGTCGTTTAACTGACCGTTGCGTCACAGTGCGTTCAGATAGTCACGGTTTCGAACTTTGGAACTCCACTCTCATTTGATCTGCTGTATGGTTGCGTCACCATGGGCGGGAATCCAACTTTCACAGTGCATGTAGTAGGCTATGCTACTCCGCATGGTTTCAGACAGGGTTACCAGGTTGGCCCTTTTGGGACCAAATTTCAGAAATTTGGTCGCAAATAACACTTATTGGCCCCAAAATTTTTGTTTGGTTCTTTGGCTCTTTTCTGGCCCTTTTCTAGGTTAGATTTAGCCCCTTCCAAAAATTAGATCTGGCCACCCTGGGTCATGGGTGGCGGAAACTTTTTCAAAGTGAGGGGGGCACAAGTGCACGGCAAAAATCTATACAAAATTTTTGTGGTTTGAATTGGCAGCTGTGACGTCACAAGCATTGAAATATGACGTCATTACCTATACATCATATGAAGGTTTAAATTACGCCATTTTACACAAAATTACACCACTGTGAAAACGTATCGGTGAACCACTTAAAATTCAAAAAGGCTGTTACAGGGGCGACCCGCAGATAAACAGCGTCACTCGGGCTCATACGATTTATTCAGACTGAATAAAACCGTTCGAGGCTAGCGTCACTGAAATTTCTATTTGCTTTCATTCTTTCATTAACGCTGCTCTGTGGTGTAAGTTACATTACAATAAACGCCAGTAAGTCTTCTGCGTACTAGGCTCATTCATATTAGCCCGAGCTACTGGACAATTTTTCGTTCGTTTGAAATTATTCTGGAAATGGGAACTGTCCATTGGATTGGACTTCAAATGCAATGTTCTGTACAAATCCATTGCTTCAAAAAATATTAAATCTGATATGAATTATGTTTCAAAAAATAATTAATTGCATTGGGCAGCTCGGACTGTAATAGATGAGCCTGAGTAAAGCGCGAGCGAACGAAGTCGAGAGAACACCAGATAAGTCGCCAGAAAGTTTTGGATAGGGGGGCATTACGTTTGTTCAGGGGGGTTTGACATTCTGAAATTTGATAAAAACTACCGATTTATAGTGCTTCAGAAATCAATTTGGGAAGGCTTGAAGTTTGTTTGGTGGGCTAATCCCACAAAAGCCCCGCCATGGCATCGGGACTGGAGAACACCTACTGCCAGTGACGGATTTACGCGTAGGCCAAATAGGCCATGTCCTAGGGCCCAGTGCTTTTTGGGGCCCCGCGCAACTCGTTCCTATGATGAATCATTGTTCTTTATAGGAAGACTTAGAGCAGTTGTGTAGCCAGACATTTTGATTAGGGTGATCAAAAACCGGGATCCTCGCTATGCTCATGAATAAGAAACATTCATAAAATGGCGTCATTTTGCTACAATTGCCCATGTGTCCGCCTTGGCTACGGCCCTATCTTGCAGTATTTACCTTGTTGTTCTGTAGTGGTTTATAGCAAAGGTAGAATTTGAAGATTCATGCAAATTCGTTTTTACCAGTGGTGGGTTTCCGTTGTCAAAGTTGTTGTAGCAGTAAATCATTTAGTCTTTGAAATACTGGAGCCTTAGTCACTGCAGCACAGTGGTCTCTAGTAGTAAACGGTTTGTGGATTACACTTTCTGGAATATGAGCCTTAGTAGGCAAATTGGTAGCGCCTATGATGCTGATCCTACGTTTGATTGTTTCCAACAAGATCGCCAGTTTACAGAGCTTGCTTGTTGAAGCTCTAGATTTTAGTTAAATCAGCTAGAACAGTTCCTCGTGAGTCTTACTTGGAAAAACTTGTTTGCATTGTGGGCTTACTTCACATATGGTTAGCTGAGGGTGTTGCGAAAATACTTTGCTGTGCAAAACGTGCCTTCAGGCTGTTTAACATCAGCCCATAGCATAGAGGATTAAAACACTACATTTTGTATTGCTGGGAAAAATGATAACGCAAAAACGGCATAAATATACCCTGTGTTGTTCTATAAAATATGTAGTTGCTATAACGAAGTAGTTTATGTACAGCTAATCAAATCGACAACTAGACGATATGTTCGAGGGCAGCAACACGGTCCCACATGAAAATGTGTATATCCGAAAAATTAAGCTTTCAAAAAACGTTAGAAATCACGGAAATTTGACGAGGAGAATTTCTGAAATATATGAAAGAGCTATAAATTCCAAGAAAAATCGCATTGCCGTTTCTTCTTGAGAAGAATGTATAGAAGGCTTTAATTTTTGTTGAAGATCTAAGGCAGGGTTTCTCAACCTGTGGGCCATGGCCCACTAGTGTGCCAGGGAGGAATTTTTGATGGGCCACGGTCTTATATTGTTGAACTTGAGTATGTTTAGCGAGATAAACCTCGAAAACAGCGCTCTCGTTGCCATGAAAACAAAATCTAGAAGCAGGCTGATTAACGTGGAAGACGAATTGACTTGTGCATTGCCATGTGTTGAGCTTTGAATATCTGTGCTTTCCAACAACAAACAGGTTCAGCCCAGTGGCGTAGCCAGCCCAGAAATTTGGGGGGGTGCAAAAAAATTGGGGGGGGCAAAATGTTTGATTTTAGGCGAATAACACTATTTTGTTTGGAAAAACACTTCACAAAGCACAAAATGACTATATTTTCTAAAATTTGGGGGGGCATGGCTCCTTTGCCCCCCCTGGCTACGCCTATGGTTTATCCTTCGCATCGATAGTAGCACACGTTGCATTATTAAATGCTGTTATTATTTCTGCTCCATGCATGTGCAACAGTTATGGCATTGGAGAAGTTGTATATTCGGTGGGCCATGGTCTCTATTTCTTTATTAATTGGACCACGTGGTCGAAAAGTTTGAGAACCCTTGATCTAAGGCAATTGTGGAACCAAAGCCGCCACCGCAAAAGATAGATTTTTGAAAGGGCACTACACATAATAGGGTCATACTTTCACGCTTTTAAAACAAGCGACTAAATAGGTCACACCTGCGTGGGGCCCCGAAAACTAAGATGGCCTAGGGCCCCGCGCTCCCTAAATCCGTCTATGCCTAATACGAAAGATATTGTTTCATTCAGGTCACCTGCAACATGAACGTGAAAGGCCAGACATGGAACGAAAATATGTGAACAGTGACAAGGCCCAAATAACAGATCTCCAGTCAAAAACTTAGGGAAGTGCAGCCGTGGGTGGTGGCACAAATATACAAAGCAAGCAAGCTCGCGTTCACTGATATAAATCGTAGTCGAAGACTCGGGCTAAGCGCGAGAAGCCCGTGTGCCGGAGTCGCCACTGTGCTGTTGCAAACACCAAGAACACATTTAAAAAACAGGCAAAAATAACACAGCATTGATATCTGTCTTAAACAAATTCAAAATAACAACTTGTCCACAACTTGAAAACAGAAGGAACATGACTGACTCATTTTACAACTGCTTTAGATACCGGAATGCAAGCATATAGCAACTAGCTAGTTGTCTGTACGGATGCCAACTGTGTTGCCAATGCAAAAATAAAATATAGCTATTTAATGTTTCCAAGGCAAAAACAAAAACACAGTTGAAACTCATCTGTCAAATAGTTCATTTTGCGCATAAGATTCAGCAAAATTTAACCATTTAGAGTGGTGTTAAAACGCTTAAAATTACGTGAAACTTATATGGTGTGGTACGAACTTTTACCTACAGGCAATTATGGTTGTTGGAAGCAGGCCTGTAACTAGGTGGGGCGAAACCCACCTGAAAAAATTTTCGCCGCCCTTGGACAAAAGTGTTCGACATAGTTTAAAAACTTGGGCCCCCTCTCAGAAAACTCTTTGCCTCCCCTGGTGTCCCAAGCTGGTTTCGGGCCTGGTCGGAAGGGGGCAGGAATTTGAAAATTTCAGCCAAAGTGCTGTTTTCTTAGTTTCAAGCAGTAAAAAACAAATTTCACCACTTTTGGCCCCCCTTGAAAAAATTTTGGAAAAATCCACTAGTGGCCCCTCCTGGAAAAAATCTTTCCGGCGACCATGCACACAAGCGTGTAAAATTACACCATTTTTGTAAAATAATGTGTTTTATTATGCCATATGGCAACATTGCTCAACAACACCGTCATCAATGCGGTAAACAAGCTATAGGAGGTTGATAGAGTGTGCACGGTGTATTCTTCCAAACAATTACGAAATCCTGCCATATTGCAAAGAATATTGACAAAATACTGCCAAATATCTGCAACATTTTTTTCATTAAATGATTTACTTTAACAATGGACTCAATACTAACTGTGTTACTTAAACTCATTTGAGCAAAATTCGAAATTTAAAAGTGGGGTCCAGGCCCCCCCAGAAATAAAAGTGGGGGGCCTAGGCTTTTCAGCCCCCCGGTTCCGCCACCTATGCCCTGGGTCCTGTCTGAGAAACCACTTTTTTCACTTTTTTGACTAATGGATTGCAGATTTTGACCAAATTCCTCTATGTTGAAGGTTTTTGATTACAAAACTTTGTTAGGAGCCTTAGTTCTAAATTCAGTAGAATAACTGTCACTTGCTACAATTGTAGAGGAAGCAGTGAGAACTGCTACGTTACCGAACTTGCTGTTATTTATTTGGTCAGGTGTATTTTTTTCCCAAAGAACACGTGTTTTTTACTTTGCTTACTTTATTCAGATTGTTGTTGATCCATTTAGCACTTATCGAGGATGGAAAAGTTATCTCGGTTCATGGCTACACATGGAAATTAAGCCATTTTCTTGCTATCTTTCAACATGTACTCGTTTTGCTGTTGAGCTCGAATTGTGATTGAGGAGCATTCCCATTTGACAAATTACTGCATGAGTTCATATGACTTTGTAACTGCTGTTGAAATTGGAAAAAATGATTGGCTCTTTTTTGGCCCCTTCTGTTAGAGTTTGGCTCTTTTCTGGACTAGATTTGGCCCCTTGGCAAAAAGTAGATCTGGCAACGCTGGTTTCAGAGCAGCGATGAAACTTAACAGTACGTTGTTGGGAAAGTATTTTAGCTTTGGTGGTTTGACAAAGTTCATAATGAAACGAATTTGCTGTGATTCTAAAGGTAGTTATGATTTTTATTTATGGAATATTTAAATTAAACAAATAGCCTACTGAGGTCTGCACAACTCAGAAAGATCGAAGGGCCAAATTGATTAACATAAATCTGCCGCGGGTCCCAAAAGTCTACTTCATTTCGTTGTAGAGATTTCGTTGTAGTTTGGAAGAATGTCTGGAAATTCCAAGTCGGACTTTTGCAGCATTTTCTGCAATTGAGAAAGCTCTTGAGGCCTCAGAAAAAGCTCAAGTGGGCCGCATGCTGCCCGCGGGCAGTATGTTATGCAAGCCTGGCCTACTGACTACTCTTGCAAGATTCTAATTGCAACTGGGCAACAGCATTGAGTAATTTGCGAAATATATTTAGTTGTAGCCTAATCGCTAACTGTTCAGTTACTGCTACGTGTGTTTTATATTAATTCGACCTATAAACTGAGCACCTCCATGCAGTGGCATAGCCAGCCCAAAAATTGGGGGGGAGAAAAATTTTGGGGGGGCCAAAATGTTTGATTTTCGGCGAATAACACTATGTTGTTTGGAAAAACGCCTCTCAAGTCACAAAACGACTATATTTTCTAAAAATTTGTAGGGCATGGCCCCTTTGGCCCCCCTGGCTACGCCTATGCCTCCATGGACATATTGTCGAAATTCAGGACACAAAATTGCTAGCCTAAAACCATGGCGTCCGCAAAAAGTTTTCCGAGGGGCAACGTTGACATTTTGCTTACCACTTTCAGATTGCTGACGACGCAATCCAAACGGGCGTTCACAAAACGGTTTACCTCTTCTACACCACAAAGAAAATACCCCGTGTCACGGCAACAGTAACAAAAATGCGCGTCGTTAAAAGCAGTAGCCAGGTTTATTACGAAACTTTTATACGATATGCTATATGCAGATTTTCATAGCAGGGTGCGTCTTTTTAAGTAAACATTGCCATGGTCTTTAAAGAAAGAAGCATTGTCATGGTCTTGAATGAAACCGAAAGTTATGAATTATGACTTTATTTTACGTAGCAAGTGAGCCTTTAAATATTTGTGGTCTTCGTGTAATAAAGGTTAACAGTAGAACAATCCCCAGCGGGATTTGCAACCTGCCTCTGTTGGCAAAGCAGCGGACATAAATGAGCTGTAACCACATCATTAAATGACGTCAGAACAGTGAGCCTAGTTCTTGAGCAGTGTGAGTGTCATGTCGCGAAATAAACTGTCGTTACAAGAATTTATTCAAATGATCGGAGTTAACCTGCTGACTTAAGGTTTTCTCGAAAGTTTTGGATCTTGGTCACAATGTCCAGGTTGGGGCAAATGCCCATTTCTTCCCCTGCGGATGACCATGCCTAGAAGGTTACATGCCGCGTCCTTGGCCTTAGATATTTCCAAAGTTAACACATGTGAAGCATTAGAATTATATCGGTTTCTTGACAAAATAATCGATGAATTTGCAGCAAAGGCAAGAAAACTTTGTGTATGACGTTGGATGATTACACTTACAAGTAAAGCATTACATCGCAGTATTTCTTTTCTTTTCTGCTAACGTTTCAGGGTATTATATCCAAATAAATCTTTCAGGAGTTTGCAATTTTATATTTGTGTAGTGGTTTTGTACAAAAATCACTTGCTTTCGGTTGTTCATATTCATTCTTGTAAGCCCTTATCTTTTATGTATTCGTGAGTCTGCCCTCTGTCAGTCTCTTATGACGTTGTGAAACTCTGGGAGTGCATATTCCAAAGGCCCTTACAGCTCAAACCAGCAGTGATTGTGACCACCAGACTTGACGAGCGAGGTTTACAAGCGGTTACGCTACATTCAGGATCTTCAAAAGGCAGTGACAAACCAGTGCTTTAGAAAACAAGGTGCAACTCTGGCCAATTTTATGTTGTGATATCAGATTTTTGTTTCCATAAGATTCTGTCATTAAAATTCATGCAGATGATTGGGGAACTTTTGCCTAGTTTTGCAATTTTTTTCACTACTTCCTACAATTCGCATCGCATGTATTACCGTAATTCGGAATGTCGCAATACAACAGTTTGAATGTTCAATCGTGAATGAAATTTCAAAGACGGGATAACTTCACGCGAAACGATTAGATTGTTTACTCTACGAGAGTTAATAATTTCCAAGATTCAAAGGTTAATTGCGTGACATCACATTCATATAAAGTTTTTAGACGGGTCCAGTAACACTTACATGCAAGGCCCGAGTCAGGTTTCGACGCCCTTTACTCCCAACTCATTCTTCGCATCTATGCTGCCACAGAAGGGCTGGGTGGGGGCGTCCAAACTGACTTTGTCCCCGAGCGCGGAAAACCCCAGGTACGCCACTGATCTCGATCGCCCAGTATGACAGTCCACTCATCTCTGATGCGTACCGCAGTTTGCTTCAGGTCCGCTTGAGATGCTAGGTTAGCCCGCTAAGCCTGCAGACAGATCCGGCCGTGGGTACCATGTCTCACCAGAGGTGGAAAAAAGTGGATCCCGCGGAGCAGTGCTTTCAGCGGAAGCGGAGCGTTCGAACTGCTTTGAGACAAAAGACGGAATAAGTTCAAGTCTCTTTTGCTTAAATTTTATATTATTAGAAAAAATTATAAAGTTACTCGAAACATTCTGATTGCTTTACACATAAAGAGGTCTAACGTTCATCAAATATTAGGTATGGTGTGAGTGTTGGTTATATATGCATTGCAATTCACGATTGAAACTAAAGTTTTTTCCATGGATGTTTCAGAACAATTTTAGGGAGTTAGTGAGAGATCAGATGACCACTCGCCACTGCATAGCTGAACTTCAAGTTGATAAATTGCTCTCGTTTTCAGTGACGGCGCCACAACCAGCAGAAGACCATTACTGGGCTTGCCCGCAGCCTTTAATATGTTGTTTAATAAAAACACCACGCAAAATCCCACGAATACAGCCACTGAAAAGCAGAACACGTAGACAAGCGGGGAAAACAACAAAACTTTGCTTTTAACCGACGGACATTTGCGCAGATTCTACTTTTACCGCTGGCACTGTGCAACTGATATCAATTACAAACAACCTCGCAAAGAGATTAATGCAGTCTTTGCTCATTCCCGTCGGTTAAACGCGCAGCAGATCCCGGTGCGCTGGAACAGCTTGACTTGAAATTTCGATTTGCAGTTTGTGACATTTCGAACTCAACGGCCTTCGCTTAAACTGCGCGTCGAGATCCGCGCCACCGGACGCAAGTTATCGGCAACAAGAAGTCAATCAACATTTCCAAACACGGCGTCTGTCTTCTCGTGCTCGAACGAATGGCCCGAGACCTCCGCCCACCCGCAATCAGGCTATCAGCACAAACATGTTGTCGTTCCAGCAGCATGCCAAAAGCAGCGGCGCCATTTATAAACTTCCCACGCCATTTATAAACTTCCCGACTTGCTCTTCCGCCCTTCACGAAGGCGCGGCACCAAGTCTTCTCCACAGCAACAAACGTTGCAATCAGGAGCTTCGTTCGCGTGTTCGAAAGACGTAGGAGCAGTGTATTGAAATTCGCATGCCGAGGCGGGCACAGCCCAACGCGTCGTTGTTCGTTTAAGAAAACAGGTCGGCGTGCGCGCGCAACACAGACTGTCATAACATCGCTGCTGCTAACGTTCAAAACGGACGTAGGCGAACAAACAGCTAACACGAAAAACGCTCTTAAAAATGCCTTTTATCGTCCGGCTTAACAGCGTAAGACGTGACTGGACAACCAACAACCAGTGAGGTGGGGTGTGTGCACCAGCCGGCGTTGCGGGGCTATTTCGGTTAGAAAGGAAAAATACGCGGATACAAAACAAGCACTACAGTATGTAAGCTTACATGTAATCAATCAAACACACAAATTCCGCATCTGAATTGGAAGGTTTTCTTCTAGTTCAGCTATATCCGACCCAAATGGCTTACTGAGCCGAAAATTACGCCACTATCCTGACCAGGGCCGCACACTGAATGACTTACTTTGATTTCAGCAAACTAAATATATCTTAACTAATATACTGAAAGTGTTCGAATCCAAACTGCAATGGTAACAGGCGTGATAAAGCGGCACTGAAGACCACCTGCATCAAAAATGTCAAATTCAAGATTATCAAAACATGGACAGGTTGCCAGTGTGCAGGATACTTTCACTGCAGCTCAGTCCCAAACTGGGCCGCCCACGGGCCGCACGGAGCTGTTCTAGTTTTACAACGTTAACACACGGTTATATTCGCTCGGAAGTGCAACAAAATAGACCGGCATGCGGTCCTCCACATAAGACCACGCCTGAATGGAAATTGAGAGCAAAAACAACAAAATCGCGAAGGTCAAAGTACCACCGAGCCAAAAAAACGGCTCGGCAAGAGACAAGTACGAACAGTTTTGAAGATAGAGCCTGCGCCGTCTTACAAAAGCACTTGTGACGTCATAATGAAAATTTATTTTCGAACACTACCGTCCCGTTAAAAATAGAACACAACACCGTTAGAACGCAACGCTCCGATACCGTTAACACACTACAGCGTTTTCCACGCGCGAGCCTACGAAAGCGGCTAGCACGCCACCGATCGACAGAGGAAATAGTAAGGCAACTTTCGCGGCAGGCAAGCAAGCACGATCGTTACAGTACGTTGCCAGAACCGAGAACATCTTATCGCTGAGGCGCGAAAGAGGAATGAAAGAAAAAACAACGCGACAGAAGTACAGCGAACGGCGGGTTTGGTTCGGTAGGCCTAGCGTCAAGAAAATCACACCGGATATATGTTTACTTCTTGTTTGGTCGAGTTGTCGGCTCGCCGAAGCACTTTTGGTCGAGTTTCGATGAATACAATGCGGCAAAAAGCGAACGAACGAGCGGCACGAGCGTTGACAAACCAGCTGTCGGGCGAAAGCTGCGCTGCTGAGCGGCGGAGGTGCGAACGACTCGCGCACGCGCGAAGCAGTAACTTCAGAAGCGGCAAATCAACAAGACTGGGTGCAAAGTAAGAAACACGGCCCGCCGGTCGCGGACGCAGTAACAGATGAAAAAAAGGTGCTCGGAGTTAAGAGAAGGAAGAAGCTATTTGCGTGTAACGGTCTTCGGTATACTACAGGAAGGGATTATTATTAATACTGTACAAAACAGAGAGAAGCGAAGCTGATAACAATGTTAAGGCAATCAGTCAAACTACGACATACAGTGTCACACAAAAAAAACACTTAAGTCACATTTCCTTTTACAGATAGACGAAGGTAAACTGATGGCGTAAAAACGAATTGCACGCGGAAAGGGTCCAAAGAAACGTCTGAAGACTGCAAAGTTGCGACAGAAACAAGAGCGAGGGCAGCTTATTTTTTGACCTTCCTACCGACGCGCACCGCGTCTTCGGCGTTCCTCTCAGCCAAACGTTTCTCGTAGGCGTCCCTCTGCTTGATGTACCAGACAGGAGGCCAGCGGTTTTGGCTGAGGTACTGCTGCGTTTCGGCGGGCAAGTTCTGCAGAAATGTGTGTATTGTCAAATGCGGTAGTAACATACAGACCACCGTTCAGCACTTTCTTGACTCGAAATGTAACAGTCGCAAGCAGTTGACGGGTCAACTTGGGTACGGCGGAAAGAAACAGCGTGGGCGCATGGTGGCGCAAGAGCAACCAGTCGAGAGGCAGCACAGGCACTTGTTTCAGAACACACCGAATACCATGAATGACACATCCCCTACCAAGGCTGTGCGAAGTGCGCGATCGACGGCGTAGAGTTTAACTTGGCGTGCGTAGAAAAAACTAATGATTGTTAGGAACTTGGGTTCTAATTATCAAAGCTTGTGCTTGGACTAAATTCCAGCGACGCTTTGAGCCTTAAACGCAAGGGTCCTGGTGATTTCTGAGGCGGATGGTACTTCTGACGTTTCAAATCTAACGGGTGGCCTCCGGCGATTGTTTTTTTCGGCAAAGCGTATCTATGGAGACAAATGGTGAGGAAGGACAGCGACGCGTATTTAAATTTCTTTTATTATCCTTCCCAATTTGCGTCACGAAACTTCCTTTTCTTGTAAATCATTCAGGCAGTTCGGTGGCGGCCGTCGGTCGGTTGCCATGGAAGTTAGTCGAACCAACCGGAACAGCCGTGGGTTTCACAGCATGGCTAAGCGCTTCGCAGCTGAAAGCGTTTCGACTCTTGTGTCGCGAATCAGTATTTTTGAGTTCTTGTTCTATTCTTTTACTATGGACCCTGTCACTAAACGAAACATTTAAACAAGGAACAAATTAAGCACAACGCGAGAGGACAAATGAAAACCCAACCATCAACGGAGTTAAAACATAAAACGGGCGTTTCAGTTCGAAACGGAAAACGTATAATTGAAAGCTTGACGTCAACGGTTTTCTCCGTTTTAGTTTTCACAATTTCCGGAAATGTAAAGACGTTGCAGGCCACCGGTGGAAAAACAACCAGCGCATGCAATGAGAGGAACAAAAGTTCTGTGAAAAGCTTGTCCAGGATGTAAGCGCGCACACAGCTGCCAAGCACTGAATCGTGCAAGTTACACTGAATCTCATCATCAGATACTGCTGCACATCCTGTGGTCAATGATCGTAGGATAAAATTTAAATTATCGGTACCGCCGCCATGCTTTTGAAGTTCTATGGGAATCGGTGCCTGTTTGCGTTCAACGTATGCGAAAATCAGCAAAAGAAACGTTGCACAGTGGCCAGGTTAAGCTTTTTTGCACACCCTTCAGTATTCGTCGCAACGTTGAACCCATTGCGACCACGCTACTGCAGCAAGGGAACGAAAACAAGCCACTCGTCGCTTTCAGTAAAAACAAGCTTCATCAGCGAAGTATTGGTTGAAGTAGGCTGAAGAGCAGATCGGCCACCCTTTGCGCTGCTCACGTGTTTTATCCAAGATCGGAAAATGTACAAACACATGCTCTTGAAATTCCAACTGCAGCATGATTTAGGTTCAAAGCAACAAAGTCGCAAAGCACGCAAGGTAAAAAACGCACACAGACTGCGGACCATCCTGGTATTTGACCAGCAGTGCTTTTGCTATGATATGTTGGGCCTGGCAAGTCATAAGAGGTTCATCTCTTTTAAAGCATATATTGCCTGTCTGGCAAATGTTACTTTAAATCTTGGAAGGACCTTCGCTCAATAGAAAGTTTAGAAAAAGAAACAAGAGTTTTCATCATTGCTGTGACAATTAAACGCATGTTATAATCGCTTTCTTCGGCCCAAAACAAACGTTCAACTAACTGTGAAGGACCGGACAGCTCCGCAACGTCCGCTATGTTCCTGTGAACGCTGCCGACGCAAGACGAAGCGCAGCTTTCAGTTACGCACGTGGCGAATGACGCTGCTTCCGTTTCACCGCACTGCGGGACCTCTCCTTTCTTCTGGCTCTGACGCAAAGTGCTCTCGTATTGCCGGGAGGCCACTGCTCGCCAAGGAACTGACAGCGAGAACTCAGAACTAACCGCTACCGGAGAAGTATGACCATTGCTGGCATGAAATATTCATTACCTCCGCTTGCAACTCGTCATCGCATTGCATTGCCTCAGATCAAACAAGTAGTCAGGCCGGCTGGCTGACTATGTAGACGTCAGCGTTATGAAAACCGCGTATCAGCACAAGCGCCAGCTTTGCCCGAAGCCGCTGCACACAAAGCGATGATCATATCAGCTACAAGGTCTGGCAAAACCGACACTACTCGTGTTTAATGTCAGCCATTTGTAAAGATTTAATGCCAACCATCAATAAAGCAAACACGTATGCCTCTAAAACCCGCGCACATGGGTGTCGGGAGGAGGGCAGGGGTGACAAGCCTCCCCATGGATTTTGAAAATTTTAGAAAAACGGGCCATTTTCTTAGTTTCGAGTAGGAAAAAACAAATTTCACCACTTTTGCCGCCCTAGAAAAATATTGGAAAAATCCCCTAGTGCCCTCCATGCAAAAATCCTTTCTACGCCCATGTACGCAACGTTTTGCAAAGAAACAAACAAACCAAACAACTTGAGCAACCGCACCAGAAGAATCTGCAGTCGAAGCAAAGTCACTACCTTGATCAATTTCGAGACGTTCCTGCACGCTTCGTTGTAGTGCACGCAGAGGAAGTGAAGACACCAGTTGCAGAGCCGCAGCGCGTTGTAGAGTTGCGCGACTTCCAGCATTCTCAGGACGTCTTCGCACAGTCCGGTCACGATCTTTCGGTCGCTCGTTTTCAAGTACTCCTTTTCCTTCTCTTTGATCAGTTTGACAGTGAAGATTTCTATCGCAAGAAATGCATTAATGATGCCGGAGAACAAAGCACCGATCGGTCCAAGAGTGGACCGGCCTCGAAAGCCGAAGCGGGTCCAACCACGGCTTCTTGCAGCAATGACTGACGTCTGGTAGTTTTTCGTGAACTGACGACACAACTGCTCGGCAGAGCAGTGCCGCTGTAAGTGCTTTATTGCCGGTTTCGCGGCAGTAAACTGTACGACGTGCTCGTAATGCAGCAATGTTGAACCTATTACGATCAAGCCACACATGTGAAACAGTCCACAAGTACGGAGAGACACTTTCGAATATCAAAAACTGAACGGAAATAACACTAGCGTTTCCAAAACTTTTTTTAAGGGCCCTTGAAACTAAATGCCATCATGAGGTACCGTTGACTAGACAGTCAATATTACTCGCGAGAGCAGCCTTGCCAATGCCGTTCTACTGCAGTGAATTGTCCAGTAGCCAAAAATTACCAAAGCACTGCACATACCGCATTAAATTTCAGTTTCGTTCCTGGAGTGAACTGTAGGAAGCTTACACCTACCTACAGGATCAAAGCTGCATTTTTCGGTCATTGGCCAATTTTTTTGAAATGCCCGAAAAAAATTAAGCCAAATCGGTCAAAAAATGCCCGAAAATGAAAGTTTTTAAGTTATTTCGGTCAAATGACCAAACTTTCTCGTCAAAAAAACAGCATTGAAGAGACTGAGACACGATCAAGCAACTAACCGACTTGTGAAACCAACTGCGGTAAACAAAACCGGTCTGCGAGCATTATGACGTCAGCCAGATCATCGTCCAGACACTCTGCGAGGTTCGTGACATTTTGAGTGTACACGTGCTCAAACATTGCTTTCAAGCTCTTCGTAGTCGCGAATTGCAGCGTGACCTGCAAAACAAACAAAATAAGACAAGTGTTAAGTTGCGAATCACCATCGAAATCGCCAAGTCACCATGAACGCGAAAAGAAGTTTTTTTTTCTGCGATTTGGAAGCAAAAAAATTTTATTCTGCACGAAAATTTAGACGATGACGCACTCATCCGCTGCAGGCAGGCGAAAAAAACTTATTTCGCTCAACTTCATTTTGCTCAACTTCACCATCATCATCAAGCAACATTTCATTTCGCTCAACTGCACCATCATCATCAAGCAACACGCAGATATTACGTCGTTACAACCATAATGACCATGCCATGGGCGGATATAACCTGACCGCGATAGTCATCGCCGCGCGGTGGTTTACCTCAGGGGCAAAAACATTTGAGGAAGTACAAACGCGCTTGTACGCGGGTTAACATCCAGTCGAGCGGGAAATAATTAAACGTTCAAATATCTGTTGCGCGTCAGGGTAGCCTCTGTGACCAGCGCCACCTCCCAAAGCTCGAAGTTCGCACTTGTTCGGCGATAAGACCAATTCTTTTGGCGACAAGCCACCTTAAACACGCTTTTTGTGATGTAATGGCGAGTGCAGACAGTTATCAGGTTTTAAGTTACTGTGTTTCGCATGTAATGACATTGCATCTCCGGAAGCAATATTTCTGTGAACTATGTGCATCTCATTTATTAATTTATTTAAAATGTCCATCATCAAATCCCACGGGTCCGGTTAAAATGGGGAGACTCGAAAGCCATGGAAGTTTTGTGATGCTGCGCGAGGTACGCAAGAAAGCGACGAAATCTGCTACTATTAGCATACCGTATTTGTTCGATTGTAAACTGTGGCTTACAATGTCTGTTTTTCATCATTTGGGTGCGGCTTCCATTTTTTTTCTTTAGCTTAACGAAAGATCTAGATGACGCTAAGTATTTCCTTGGCTACGTTTTGTTGACCAAACACTTTCGCATTCTCGTTCTTGTCTTCAACATTACGTGCACATTCCGTCACAGGTGGGATTATGATGAACAGATGGCAGTTGTAATGGTATAAATCAGGGGTCACCAACCTTTTTGAAACTACGAGCTACTTCTTGTGTACCGATTAATGCGAACTAGTTTGATACAAACTTCTAAAATAAAAATGTTGCTCAATTTACCTTCAATTATTTTAGTATTCATATTCGTTAAAGTGAAGACATTGATCAAACTAATGTTATTTTTAGAACAGGTCCGCGGGCGGCCTACATGGTCCTTGCGGGCGACCTGGTGCCCGCAAGGACCATG
>JGI24158J21664_10005534_pt1 | contig 16521 bp, 13 predicted proteins | sample Ectturendosymbi3_FD_21664 | JGI IMG/M metagenome (IMG submission 21664)
TCAGCAAAGATAGACTTACCAAAATCTCAAACTGAAAGATTTCGCATCGATGTTTGGAGCACAGTTTCTGCCATAAAACACAGTTTCTGAGAAATCTAAAACCAGAAATCGGGTTGCACACGAAACACTGCACATTTGGCAATAATCTCAGACTTGCCTGAACTAGCACATTGAGTTTGACATAGGGTCGATAGTGTCAGAGAAGCCTCGACCACGGACATAACACTGATAGAGATTTGTAAAAATTCGCTATTGTGTAATAATTTCAATGACACAATTTCTTCCCTTTTCAATTTCAAATCTTATGAATCTGTTGTTTTACTCATCAATTTGTTAAAAGTGGCCCGCAAGTTTACACGTTTCGGTAAAATGGCCCGCAGGTCAAACCTAGTTGGACCACGCTGCTTTACACCAATGAGAAATTCAGCTATTCAACGAATAACACTGCACCCAGTGGGTGGAAAAATATGGGCCTCGTTTGTTGTGCACGTTGCGTGGGATAAAACATAAGCTACTGTAACAACTATAGAACATAGATTGTTTCATGTTAACAAGGCACTGATGTTGTCATTATCGAGTTTATTACTTTAACATAGCATTGTCATGTTACAGATAACTGAATACAACATAAGTTGAAATTGTCTCTCCAAACATAAGCACGGGCCTTTAATTTCAACCGAAAGGGCATGGGCGTCCGCAGCGGGGAAGCGGTCATTCGCCTCTCTCTTTGGAAATTGGGACGAAGAACAAAAAATTCTGGAAAACCTGAAGTCAGCAGCTTATTTCCGATCAATTTGATTTAATTCGTGCAATGACAGTTTTGTTTTTGGTGTAGAAAAGCTAAGGCGCTTTGTGAACATCCGTTTGCACTGCATTGTCAATAGCCAAAAAGGATATGCAAAATATTGACATTGCCCCCCTAGAAAAATTTCTGCAGACGCCCAATGAAGGGGGGCCCAAATGAAAGGGGCCATCATAACGAAAGTTTGGCGATCATTGCTTTACGCAATACTACTGAACGGAGCTTCAGAAAGTTCAAGCTAATCAAAACGTTTGACAGATCAACAATGGCTGATAAAAGACTAACAAATCTGGCAATGATATCTATTGAAAAGGAAGCTGCAAACAAATTAGATATGACTGAGTTGACAAAAACATTTGCGTTTTCAAAACCTGAAAAATATCATTTTCCTAGCTTGAAATACAACAAATGCTAAAGTCTGTCTGCTAAACGTTGTGTTCATGCTGTATAAATATGTTTTTAAAAACATATGTTAAAATAAACCGATGTTCTTTTTACATAAATATTATGTGATAAATGCAATTTATTCTATATTGGTGCCCCAACGTCCATGCTCGGGGGGACTAACCACCTAGTGCCGGCCCTTCTTGCTGCCACTGTTTTTCACGTCTGGCTATGCTTAGGTTTGGGTGCATTAAAGCAGACCTGCACAACGTACGGTAGGCGGACCGGGTAAGACCTTTCGAAGGTTCTTTTTCGGCCCGCCAGACCTTCCTTGATTGCAGTGAATGTTGTAAAAACCTGTTCCTCAGATAATGAATTACCGTTCTAGAATTTCTTCCAAACTATAGCGATATAAAACAACATAAACTTCTGCGGCCCGCCCCAAATTCATGTTGATCGATTTGGCACTTCGAGCTCATGGGCACTTCAATTTGGCATTTCTATTTGGCACTTCCAGCTTTCTGAGTTGTGCAGGCATGATGAGTCTGCAAATATTAATTAAACTGAAATGTTACTTCAAGTTTTTGACTACTGTATGCATCAAAATGAATCGTTTAACAGCCAAGAATCTGAGACTATGATCTATAGCAGCGTGGACCAACTGCGGGTCATTTACCGAAACGTGAAAACTAGCAGGCCACAAAATGATGTGTAAAACAACAGATTTACAAGATTTGAAATTGAAAATGGAAGAAATTGTGTCATTGACATTATTACACAATAGCAATTTATTACAAATCCCCATCAGTGGGATGTCTGCGGTTGAGACTTCTCTGACACTATCTTCCCTATATCAAACTCAATATGCTAGTTGGGGCAAGTCTGAGACTATTGTCAAAATGTCCAGTGTTTCGTGTGCAATCCGATTTCTGGTTTTAGTTTTCTCAGAAACTGTGTTTTATGGCAGAAACTGTGCTCCAAACATCGATGCGAAATCTTTCAGTTTGAGATTTTGGTAAGTCTATCTTTGCTGACTAATTTCCAGAATCTCTCTACAGTCTAATATATCGCCGTTAATATTGTACATTTTTATTGAAAGATGTTCTGCTTGTTCTAACTAAAATTGCCTACTACAACGTGCACACAACAAACAAAACTAAGAAAGCTCGCGGGCAGTAAAGTTTCAATACGCGGGCCACATGTGGTGGGCCTGTAATTGGACTACACTGGTGTAAAGTGCTGGGTTTTCATTGGACAACTCTGATGCAAGATACACTGGGTATTACAAGCGCGGGCAACGGATATGATTTTACATGATTGTGTACCTTGGAAACCGGTTATTGCTATTCTTGTACATTGAGAGGTCGAGAGGATACAACACCGGTCGCAGCAGTGGCGTGACTAACGGCGGTACAAGTTTGCGAACCTCCCCTCTGACAAGCTAAATGCAAAACCTGGGTCCCCGTTTAGCTAATCAAATGAAACCACCCACTGTATAAACTCAGTCGTGGCGCTACAAAATCACTGTAGTTATAAAGCGCCATCAACAAAACACCAAATAAACACAAGGCCGATTGACTGTGTTTTCTTGTGCAAGGCAAATGGCCGATTTACTGTTTTTCCAGGAAAAACCTATTGTAAAGGCGCAAGGCCTGTTCGTACGGTAAAGTCACTGGTGCTGTGTTTTAGGAAAATCACGACTGCTTCGCTGAAGTGAATGATTTGCATTTCTGACGGTTTGTGATTAATGTGATATTAAACAAGTACGAATGATAGTAGGCGAGTGTTTGTGCATTCGTCAATATCGCTAAGGCGATTGCGTAACAGAAGGTTGCAGGCACACCAAAAGAAATGACGATACATTCTATAGCGACTGAAGCAAAAACTTTAGTTTATTCAAGAAAATTATAACAATAAAAACTTGATGCATAATTACCCATTTCAATTTTTAACTAATTGAGGTCCATGGGCCCACTAGATTGTGGTGGGCCCTGGTGCGGCGCACTAGCTACACTCCGCTCGCGGGGGGCCGGGCTGCGAATCTTTCAAGTGTCTCCTTGAATCATTAACGGATGTCGACTAGGATGGTCTTGAAAATAAAGATTTGTGAAACCTTCCATTGATTTTGACTTTTATGGAATTTTATGTTGTCTAATCACAATGTATTTCTTGCAATCTTTACTTATACTACAAAATTTTATTGTAACCTAGACCACAAAAGCAAAAAGTGCACCACAACTGAAATATTGGTGATTTTGAAATAAACGCAACTGAAATAAATATGTCCCACCAAGGAAATTTGTATGACAAAAAAGTGATAAAATCAACATTTGGCATCTTATCGTTCCTGGCATTTTTAGAGTGCAACACATCCTTCGGAATCTCTTTGTTAAACAAAGTAGTGATGGGTTTTGACTCAAACATTTTCTCCATGTTGAAAGCGCCAGGACTTTTGACAGCAGTTCTTGCTGTTGACGTTGCCATTGTCCTGATGGCCATCTGCTTTATCATGTACGTTGTCTCGCCGACAGTTGAAATGTACAAACGGTCGAAAGCATTGGATGAATTAGCTGGACCAACCAAGCGGCATTGGATATATGGCCACAATAAAGAGGTATCATAAACTGCTTGCTCTTTCATGCTAATCGGTTTCAGCAATAAAGCAGTCTAAAAACTAGCAAGATCAATCGCCCTGCATACTAATCGGCAAAAAGGTGATTGGTGAATGAGTGTCAGCGATTAGAACATACATTTTCTCAATATTTATCGGAATCATGACAGTAGCACGTTTCCTTATTATGACATTGTCTTAGGTTTGGAAATTCAGATTTGGAAATTTCATTTTGTCTGCGAATCAACTTTAAGGCTAATTCCAGTGTTGCATGTAAATATACACTGAGATGGACAACGGTTCAACATCTATTCAATCCTGTAAGGTTAAAAAGCTCTGTAGGTATATACTCTTCCATGGATGAAAACAAAGAATTACGGAAAACAAAAAATTTCTGTAAAAAGATTGCGAAAGTTCACATGAAAAACTATTTGCAAAATATCTAAACGATTATTAAAAATGGAAACAGCCACGGTAAAATAAGCTGCGAACGTAAGCTTTGTTGTTGGTACAGCAACAAGTCGCTTAATTCTGTCAACAGTTTCCTCCCAACGAGTACGGACTGCTCAAAGCTTCAAGAGAGAGACCGACAACACATCCTACAATGTTCAACAGATGGGCATCACCATTTTTTTCTGGTTTAAGTCTTTACCATCCAGACACTGCTGCTTCCTACGTCAAAAGCGGTGGTACGTAGTACAGTCTTGGCGAGTTCTTCCTCTCAACTAAATTAAAATATATCGTGTTTATTCAAAAGTATGGAAATACGTCAACCACCTGACACACTTTTGTTCATTACCGATGTAATTTCCAAATCCGCCTTTAAAAATATTTGGGAATATCCCGTGTAACAAAATTATTATAGGTCGACATTTTGAATGGTGTAAATTGAAGACATGGTTTGTCGCGCATTGGTATCTATATACTCTTTTTCTGGTTTCAATCTTTGCCATCCAGACACAGCTACTTCCGACGTCTCAAGCGGTGGTTCTTATTGTAATCTTGCTTACCACTAGGACGGGACGCGTCAATTGGCGTACTTTCGACAGATTCGGTTGATAAACTTTGAAGAAGTAAATAGTGCAGCAATGAAACTTTATTTCTTTTTCTTTTTTACTTTTATATTGGTATCCTGTGAATTTCAACTTTTTTGATTTTATTTAAAAAAATAAAACGTGTACTACCTAGAAGGACGTCATGCGTCAGTTGGGGCAGACGCGGAAATGCAAGTAAATCTTGGGGTATAGCGATGCTAATGCCGAATTCAATCAGCATAGCCTCTGAATCAACACCGATTCAGCGTCCACATCTCTGCACTTTTGTACTTTTATCTTCAATATCGTTTCTATGACGTCAAAGCTTACCTTTTTTACATCTGGGCCATAGTACGAGCGCTATATTTGTCAGCACTGACGATGCTGCCAAAGGAAAAGCAAAAGTCTGCCGCAAAATTTTATATTACGGTATCTATTGGATATTGTATTTCTACTGCAGATCACCAGTCTCCCCAAATAATGGATAATGGAATTGGATCCAGGTAAAAAAAGGTCACCATATCATCTTCCACTCAGGGCCGATTGCAAACGTAAAATAATGTGCGATTTCATTCTAGACCTAGGCCTTCATTGTATTCAACCATTTTCTGGCAGTCCGCCTACACTGTTCGGAATAATGTGTTGAGCCTATTTTGCGTAATACACCAAAATTCACTGTAGAGGCGGGTGAAAAACAAATTGGTGACGAAACCTGGGATGTGGCTGTTTTTAAACTGAAAAAATCATAGGTTTGGTGGTTGGAGGGCGGAACTTCCGTGTGAACATTTTATGGGGTAAGTCATGGGGATATGCAGTATTCTAACATGATATGCCCAGTAAACATCAGATTTTTAGAACTCATGAAATGTCTCCGTTTGATCTGCAGACGGAAAGGCTTTGAAATCTTTTACACGATATATTTGCTGTCGATTCACAACTTTGAAATAATTTTATAAATCTTCCAAAAAGTATTTTTCCCTCAGCTAGTACAACATCACACTGGATGAGCAGTTGCTGCCATGTAAGGCAATTTTCAAACTCGTCTAGTACATGGCTGATAAACCCGACAAGCTTGGTTTGAAGTTCTGACTGTCAGTTGATGCCGAAAACCAATAGTTTCTTCGACGGGCTTTCTTACTCGTATGCAGGGAAAGATGACGCGCAGTGTTCAGACGTGAGCGTATCTACTGCTGTTGTTATGAAGCTAAAGGGCCAGATTTTCCAGCTAGGTTGCGACGTCAGATGCGATAATTTTTTCACATCACTTGACCTGGTACAGTGACTCGCTGAAAAGACGTGCAGTCTCGTTAGATAGATGCCACAAAACACGATGTTCCGGAAGAGTCCAAAAAGAAAAAGGAGCTGTACAAATCAGAAGTGTTTCGGTTTGATAGCGAAATGCCAATCACGCTTACATCATACCAGTGCAAATCAAAGAATATCAAGGGATTTTTTAATGGCCTACATCCAGTTGTTCAAGTTTCAAGCAATGAAAATCGAAAAAAGAAACCCGACTCAGTGTTGTAATACAACTACGCCAGTGGGAGACGACGTTTATGATCAAAGGACGAGACTTTACTCTATGAAAGCAGGAACTAGAAGGTGGCATGTGTAAGTGTTTATGATGTCTGGTATGGTTTTTGTCAACAGTTGGGTAACTTAACGTTTTCGTCTGCCATACCAATATAAGCAGCAGAAAATACAACGCAAAGTGGCACAAGAACTGACAGGAAACGTTGTGCATGAAAAGCGTCCTGCAGAATAATTTTCGGACTCTGAAACTCCAAAACCACACCTGCGGTCAAACAACGGGTCACGTTCTCTACGTCAACATGCGTAAATCGCACTATTGACGATTTTCAAAGTTATAAGAAACCCGTATAAGGTACTTGTGCATACAAAATGTGTAAATAGTGAGCTTCAATAATGCAAGCTTATACTGCACTAGTTGTTTTGCAAAAGAAAGGATTTGAATCGAGTAGCTATTTTTTTGTATTTCCAAATAAAAAGCAGAAATCAGTAGAAAGTAATTTAAAAAAAAAGGAACACTTTTCCGAATAAAATATTTTATATTTCCGCAATTTGAAAAACATTATTGCGTCAATTGACGCGTTTCGTTTTTTTAGGTTCGCAAAAACAGCTGTCCTTCTAGTGTTAACGTGTCATCGATTTAAACGAAACCCCTGCATTCATGTTCATCAAAATTGTTTTAACGTCAGGTGCCAGAGGCCAGGAAAGTGTCCGGGTCTGGATTCTACCTTCCCGGAGTTTATACTCCACGCCGGGCACTCTGAAATTTTGGATTTGCGATTTCCTCACTTCCTGCAAGCACCAACTCAGAATTTCAATGATCTGGAGAATAGCATTAATATGTGCGATCCCAAAACCGGAAGAGCCAAAAAGCTACCGCCCAATATCTCTGCTGTGTGTCGCCATCAAAATCCTCGAGAGGCTCAACTACGCTCGTATCGAACCAATCATCGACCGTTTGCTCCCATAGGAGCAAGCGGGCTTTCGACAAGGGAGGTCGACCGTAGACCAGGTCACCCTGCTGACACAGGACATCGAGGATAGGTTGCTAAGGAGAAGGCCAGAGCTGAGTTTTTCAACCCTCACTGCAGCCTTTTTCGAGCAAGTTTGGGGAGATTTGGGGAAAAATCTTTCGCACTTCCAAAGATTTGCCTGCTCCTGCGCCTATGTATGCCAACCTACATTTTAATAATTTTCATATTTTTGCGTTTTCAATTTTACAATCATTTCAATGTTTCACAATATTTTTTCATGCTTTCCACTTTTGTGTTTTCATTTTATAAACAATATTTTTGATATTTCTCGCGTTTTTCATGTTCCTGAGTTTTTCATTATTTTTCGAGTTTTTGACAAGTTTGAATTTTTGGATTATGGTGATATTTTCAATTATTTTAACGTTTTTCATATTTGTAATTTTTTATTCCTATTTTTGATAATTTTATAATTTTATGTTCATTAATCTCGTAACATTCATGCGGTTGGCAAGTGCACGCACGCCGCGGCATGTCAGTCCGATTAACAAGTTTTTACGTCTCTGGGGCCCACTGACTAGCGACGGCCACGATTTCGTGATGGGCGCCTGCAATTTCATCACAGATCTCGGCGAACGAGAAACAATGTCCAACCTCGGCAATCTGCATAGAATTGCAAGCAGTGGCGTACGCAGAAAATTTCCGAGGAGAGGGCCAAACCATAGGCGTAGCCAGGGGAGGGCCAAAACGGCCATACCTCCCCCCAAACGTGTAGAAAATATAGTCATTTTGTGCTTTGAGAGGCGTTTTTCTAAACAAAATAGTGTTATTCGCCTAAAATTAAACATTTTGGTATATACTGCCAAATACTGACAGTGTACACTGCCGAAAACTGTTTATAATTTTTTTATTTTTAGGGTCTGAGGGGAGGGCCATGGTACAGTGGCCACCCCCTCCGTACGCTAGTGATTGCAAGAAAAAAGTGAAGAAGAAAAATCACGTCACAATGCTTGCGCAGCCGTTCATCAGTTATTACATTTGCATTACTTTGTCTTCATAAACGCGATTTGAATCTTTATTCTCCTTGCAATTCTTAATGTTTCAAGGTGTGATATCTGTCACCTTTTATCAAACTGGACGTATCTTTGACAAACCGTAAATTAAAACGATATGGGCACTGGTTTCAAAACGAAGTCATCCACAGACGACAACTTGCGAACTCATTCTGCTCTTTTGCGAAGCAAACTACCCTGAACCTCTGTCCTGTTTTTACAAAATCAAACAAAATTACTCATAACGATTGCTATAACCTAAAGCAGAAAAATCGTACAGGTGACCAAGTGCATTTCGTTTGCAATTCAACTAATCTAGCTTACCCTTTGGTACACGAAAAGCGGAAGTGCCAAATAGCCTTATAATGAAAATCACGGCCAGTGAGAACGATACCAACGACATATTGCAAACGTTTCGATAACTAGTTTACCCTATTCTGTAACAAAGTCATTGCAACCGTATCATTCTTTCAGAACAATATATGCAAAAAAATTGTCATTTTCTTTTATGTCCCTCAACATTTCGTTTCATACGATTTATTTTAGTTGAAAGTAGCAAATATTTCAAAATTTGAAATCCTAGAAACATGGATCTCATTTGCAACTAAATTTTTAGCCGCTTTCCTTTAGTTTGAGAACCCGACCCAAGGTGCGGTTGCTTTTCCCCGACATTTGTGGACTGAAATATTGCAAAACATCTTCCAAACCTCCGCATAGCCGTGCTGTACTTACCATTTCATTTACTGAAACATTTTATGCAATGCAACGATTCTGATTGATTACTTCATAACGAGTGAAACTCACCTTCTCTGAAATGTGCCACTGTCGAGAAAAGCAAACAAAAAAGTAACAACCTTTATTACACTGACATCCTATCAATTGCAAAACGGAATATTATGTCACTGGTCTGGCGATTGCTGAAAATAAACAAAACGTGTCGTCACCCGTCTGTGCAGCGTTTTCTCTAAAGCGTGAAGCATTACGTTCAGAAATTTCGCATCGCTGCCATTTCATTGCGGCATGAACCTCCTCGTAGATCCGAGACATGTGTAAATTGTTTTCAGTCTCAGACACGGCGTTCCAGTGCCATAACCGAAATACACTTTGATAAAAGCAAAGCACGGCTCTCGAAAATGTTGTGTGGATTTTGTTTTGCAAGAAATCCATGTAAGTTTTTTTAACCAGTGTGTCTGGGTCGTTTGTGAAACTTTTCAGCGTAACATCAACTACTTGTAGGACCGTTTATGAGCAAATATTTTCCAATTTGCCAACGGCATTGCAGCACCATAACCGAAAATACACTTTTGTAAAAACAAAACACAATGCTTAAAATTTTTGCGTGCTTTGCGGCTTGCGAGTTTTCCATTAAGTTTTATTCAAAACAATCCGAACATGTGAAACATTCAGCGTTATTGTGTTTCTGCAAGTTGGATCAGAATCATTTTGACATATCTGAAAACGCTCACCGTAAAATTTATCAAAAATGCGTTTCAAATAATTCTGGTTTGCAAAACAAATAAAGTAGCATGAATTGGCTGAGATTTGTAAATCATTTTTGTAGATCTGAGATGTTTGTAGATCTGAGATTTGCTTAGATTTGTAGATCTGAGATTTGTAAATCATTTCTAATCTTGCCAATAATGTCGCAGCACCACAACCGAAAACTCACTTTAGCAAAAACGAAACCCGGCGCTTGAACATTTTGCGTAAATTACAACTTGAACGTTTTGCAGTGAAGTTTTTTCCAAGCAGTCTCATTGTGAAAATCATTAGCGTTATTCTGCTTTTGCAAGTTCGAACAGAATCATTTTGACACAACCAAAAGGTTTCACAGTAAAATTCGTCGAAAACACCTTCCAGCAATTATGATTAGTTTTAATTGTGTAACGTTTTGGTGTTACGTGAACTCTCTCGTAGATCTGAGATCGGAAAATCATTCCTAATCGTGCAAAAGCTGTTAGTGTAGTGATTGTAGCCTATCAAGGAGAAACCAACATTCAAATCTGACAATAATCGTTGAGTTAATATTGTACCTTTCGTACAGTTCCATCCCTCTGGAAACTTTCAAGAAAAAGCTGGACCTGAACAGAACTACTGAATTTGTCAATGGATTTCTGTGCAGAGAGAACAGAAATCAATTGACAGATTCAGTACTTCTATGCAGACCCATGGCCAGGTGTTAAGGTTTGAAGAAAAAAGACATTTTCAGAGGTTGAAGATTTTTTTGTTATTATATGTTTCAAACACATTTTTGGGCACAAAAATTGTTATTTCCAGATGGACAAAAAACGCCAAATTGCACATCAAAATAAGACAAATAGCTTCAAAAATGCCAAACAAACTGAAACAGGCCGTTGGCTATATATGTGAATTGCCTGTATGAGTAATGGAAGAAATACAATGTTGATATGGAACCAAGCCTTGAATTATTATAAATAAATCAACAAAAAATTGTTAAATTCTAAAAGTACCATATCCACTCACAGAAAATACCTAATAAAATAACTTATAAGTGTCTAAACCGAAAAATACAGGTTATGAAAATACAAATATGCGCTACGCCATAATTTTTAATCACTCTGCATCTAGTACACAAGCGTTTGACATGTTACAGTAGATATGCCACAATTCCGCAAAACATCTATCACAAATCCAGTCACAGAGAACCCACATAATAACTATTAGGCTTTCCTAGTTCAGATGAAATACATACAGTAGACCGCTACTCAAAACATGCCAAACAAGAAGAGTAAATGCTAAACAAGCTGAAAATAATTCAATAGCTTAGAATAAAAGACAAAAGTTTTGAAAAAATGTCAAACAATATTATTTTCTGCCAACATCACTCAAAAAGGCCAAAAACATCACAAAGTATGGCGCACAAGCCAAACAGCATTTTCACATGGCAAACCACTTTTAAAAATGCCGAATTTCTGGAATTTGGCATCAAATATGCCAACTTGGCAATCCTGGTTGAGTTGTGCATTCCGATTACAGTTGCCACAAGCGCTGGGCCCCCAAAATATTCAGCACANGGCTCCCAAATGGCTAAGACCCTTATTGGTCCAGATGCGGTCTTATATGTTTTTCATATAAAACGGGGCAACNTGTAATCTTAAGCAAGCAGTAATTGCTTATTTTGATTTTCATAGTGTATTGGTTGCAGAAAAAAAAAATTTTAAGAAAATTTCACATTCTGTCTTCATGATTGCAGGGGCGGAAAAAATCAGGGCAATTTACTCTCGTCACTGAATGTAAAGATTGGAATCCTATATTAGTACTGTTGATTAAATATTTGAAAAGTGGGGTGGTCAAATCATCTGATCCTACGTTTGAAAAACGTGCAGAGGACTCTGTTAAAAACTTTCATGTCGATCTCAAAAAAGCCAGCGTTTTTTAGGATGTTTGGAGATAATTTAGGAAAAGATTAGCGACATACCTGCCTTGGTTAGTAATGACTCGCTGAAGCCATTAAATCTTTTTGCTGTTCAAAACCATGATTGTCAGACTCAGATTCTGGGTCACTAACAAGATAGTGAACCTTGGTACTACAACAGGAGCCAGCTAGATTTGTTACAAAAGTGTGTCATCTTTTCCAGTTTTTCAGTAATTTGTTCAGATTTAACCTACCTCTGGTTGTGAATGGTTTAGGGCCTAAAAAGCTGTGATGGAATTGATCTAAACTGATTTTAACTCAAATGACCTCTGTTCACATGACCATGGTTGCCATTTTGTCGCACTGCTTATGAAAGAGCGCAGCATATGATTACTTTCTAAATTGTTTTCAGCACCCAAAGATAACTTCATGTACAAATTTATTCGACCTTGGATTGGAGATGGATTGCTGACCAGTAATGGAAGAAAATGGAGACGAAATCGTCATTTGCTGACACCGGCATTCCACTTCAGTGTTCTCAAGGGGTATGGGGTGAATTTTCTTGAGTTGCCTCTGGGGTGTATGTGCACTTCAATAGTCCGTGAGATTGCAAAACCATGAAAGATTTTTATGAAAAGTAATTCGCAGGTATACTCAAGTGTTTAATCAATGCTCCAAAACAATGCTTGACAAGTGGGAAAAAAGAATCGAGGAACCAATCGACCTGTCGAAGGATGTCATTTTGATGACACTCGACACCATGCTGAGATGCGCCATGTCTTCTGAAACAAATTGCCAACAAACAAAGTAAGGCATGTGCTTATTTAAATCAAGTGGTTGCTGTATTTGATGACAACTTCCTGGGTGATGAGTTTTTTGCTATAAAGATAATTGTTTCGTTATGAGATAGTCAAGCAAATTCCGCTAAAGATTGGAAATTGCATTCACGATCTGTTAAATATTTAAGTATCACAGAACCAAACTTTTTTTTCGCACATGCTCTGATATGACCCGCCTGTCGGTAGAGAAAGTGAGCTATGCAAACCCAGTGAACATAAGGAAAGTCTTGTAGTTTCGATTTGAAATGATTTCGAAGTTATGGATTTGAACTTTTTTGTGGGTGACGACAAGACTGCGGTGGGTCAACGTGTTTTCATGAACTTTGTGTGTTTTCTTTTAAAACAGACTAGGCGACGTCCTCGTGTTTAGAGCCCTTGAATGGCCTTTTAGCGTTAGTGGTTGGCAAGTTATGGTCTGAAAGAACACGCTAATTAATTGATTATCAGTTTTTAAACCATAATTTGCCAACCACTACCACTAAAAGGACAATCGAGGGCTCTAAACATGAGTTTAAAAGATAAGGTCTGAAGGTGGCGGATTTTCGACTAGTTTACTTCAGGAGAAACAGAAATATAGCCTTTTGATTTATATCTCAGGCTCTGACGACGTCATCCAAAAAAACCTTGACTTCTCTAGCTCTGCCGGCACCCAAAAAAGAGTTCAAACACAAAATTTCACATTGTTTTTTAATCAATGATAGAAGACTTTACGCATATTTAGAGGGTTTGGACAGGTCTCTAGCTCTATCGGCAGCCGTGTCTATGGCGAACATGTGCGAACTAAAATTTTGATTCTACGGGATTTAACTATATCTGCACAAGAACTTAAAATTGAGACATAAAAACGGAGTTTTCCTATTACTGTAGTTACAAAATCTGAAAGTTCTATTAAAATACAGTGGATTTTTGTTATTTTATTCAGCTCTCGTCTGATAAGAAATTTTTGGGTGTACGTGCCCATCTGTCGAAATGCTGCAGGGGCACAAGGTCATAGAAAATTTGGGAACCCCTGGTTTAGAAATGAGTTGATTTTAAAAAAAATACTTCAGTTTTGTTTATTTTGAGCTGAAGCACTATTTTCTTACTTTGTTCAAGGGGGAAACATCCGTATCTAACAGCAGTTGAGGACCTGAGTGAAATTTCTATCCTTCGACTCACAAATCCATATCTGATGCCAGATTTTGTTTTCTGGAGAACAAAGCACGGAATGCGTTTCAAGACAGCTGCTGATGTCGTTCACCAGCACGCTGAACAAGTTAGTTTTCATTGTAAGCACTTGTTTGACTGGCTGCTGATTCACTCGAAAGCTTGCATAAAGGGTTGGCGGACATTTCTTCTTTTGAGTAGATAAAGGTAATGCGTAGATCTTGATGAAATCGCTTTTGACAGACTGTGATGAACATGATATTAAGCTCACAGTCTGTATTGCTACGGTAGACGCGTGCAATAACTTACTTCTTCAGTCACAACGATTTCAGACCTTCCTAACTCAAACTGTGATTACATTTGCAACATAGCTCGGGTACGTGACTTCCACCACAAAGCTGATACGCACAGTCGAAAGTTCACGACTTGAAAGCAGTATGCAAGCAACCTGTGCTTTGACGATGATGTAACTAAATTGCAAGGCGCATTCATGAAATGGAAGCCATAAGCTACTGGTTACTAACACGGAAACACCAATGCTCTGTTTTCGCGAATGTTGATGATTGTAGCATTTCAGGAAGGCTTATGTTGAAAAAAGTTTCGTTGTACTTGCTTTGCATTCCATTTCGAGTGGCACGTATGATATGAGGGCGTCAATTTCCGCTAACCCTGCGCCTGATCTACGTGGTCAAATAAGCAGTTAATCCTCCACTTATGTGGTAACTCAATAACAACAACGATCCTGAAGCTTTTCCTTGTACCTATCCAAGCAATGTTGAGAATAATGCTGAAGAGACACCCAGTGCTGTTCTTTAAATCCTTGGTAACGTTTAACCCAATTGATGATCAAAGCCACGTAAAGTTTCACAAGCGCGTGACTTAGCATTCTACACCACTTATCCGATTGTTTCTAAATAATTGATAAATCTCCGTAATATCAACATCTCATGTTTGTACTTACTCACTTTTATACCAAAAGACAGTGATACTGTTTTGAAATTTTGGCTTGAGAAACCTCGTAAATTTGCAACGTTTGTTCGTTACACAGATTTCTCTATGATCCCCAGTTCACATAAATATTTTTGTAATACTTAAAGTTTCAAACGGTTTTATAGTAACAACAAAAATACCCCTACTCTTAGAAGCACCGAAAGTGGTAACTCCTTTAAAAAGACATAGCACTCATTTTGTGTAACAAGGCATATCTTCCACCGGGACAAAAAATACAAATAAGCAAAAACCATTGTGCAGTAAAACTAGTAGAAACATATTTCAACAATTTTTTAGATCATCCAAAATCGTCGCAAAGCAATCGAAAATGCTAAGCTTCTAGATGAAGGTACATCTTCTTCCGGGAAAGTGGAAGCAAAAGATTTTGTTTATGGAGGAAAATTCCAGTTGGATTTCTTGGATATTCTTCTTCAAACAAAAGTTTGACATTTTCTTGTAGCATGTGGTTAGATCGAACGTCAGAACAACCAATTGTGTAGAAACAACACACAACATTCAATTAACTTACTGAATTTCGAATGTTATTTGAAAACACGCCCTCAAAACCTGTCTGAAAGACTTCTGGTTTTGATCGAAATTGCTAAATGGCAATCTTGAAACGTAGGAAGCCCAAACAGCTTCATAAATCTTAAGAAAATATTGCTTAGTACTTACCTGAATCCTTTAATTCGGGTGTCTCCAAACTACTGCCAGCGGGCCAAATCCGGCCCGTGAAGCCCTTTCTTCCGGACCGCTAAGTCATTTTGTCAATTATGAAAAAATAGTATATTTACGAAAAATTTGCTGAATTGTAGAATGTAACAAATCCCGAAACAATCTCATTGCGTGAGATGTCCGTCCCTCAAACTGTTGTGTAAGAGCGTATGCGGCCCTCTGACAAAAAAGTTTGGAGACCATGCTTTTGGAGACCCATCTAACCAAGCAACTTTATGCAAGCAATCCATTTTATGCTCACTGTTCCATTTCAGCTTTGTTTTTTATTTCAAGGTCTGATGGCATAAGCGATGAAATCACGGGTTCAAATTTGATTTCAGACTCGCTATGGGCCAAGATTGAAGCAATCACGTCTCACTGATTCTGCGTAATGTGTATACATGCAGTCAGAATCTTCGAAGAGTTAGAATGCACAGCATGGTGTGGTGGGCAGATCCCACGCGAACCTAAATTTAGTTGACACTGAATCCAAAGTCATTTTAAAGTTTTAAATATTCAAAAATGAGAGTATGCAAAAATTCATTTTTCATTCATAACAAATGTGTGTCAAACGTTTCTTGGTCTTTACTTTCTCAAAATCATCAAACATGCCATTTGTGAACTTAACTAGTCATTACAAGAAGGCATGTATCGTAATGCGACAGGCACTGTTGAGAATATTTGCTTCAGTATATTCACAACAACGTGATTGTACAGTAAATCTGAAGTGTGACTGACTTATGTAAAATTGATCCAAGCGATTTCGATTCAAATGATTGCGAAATGAATGTGAATATCAGTTTCAATTCAACAACATTGTGAGGCTAAATTCGCTGGTGAGAAAGCTGTAAGTTTCCTTATGGTCCATCAAGCAAATTTCTGTCTTTTATAAACTTCTGCTTGATAGTATCTTAAGATGAATGTGCTGCCCGGGGAAATTAATCGCGGCGCTTAAATTGTTTCTAAAATGCATCAGATAATATTAACAAAGTGTAGACTCCATTAAGGTCTCAATTATCTCTGATGAAAAAAAGGCCAAACTTTGCATCCCCTGCTCATTCAGACAGACAGA
>JGI24158J21664_10005535_pt1 | contig 16520 bp, 9 predicted proteins | sample Ectturendosymbi3_FD_21664 | JGI IMG/M metagenome (IMG submission 21664)
GTCGCTAAGTGTCGCGCGAGAGTGCGGCATGGTGAAGCCGTCCGAAGGGGTCCTGGTTGCTACGACGACACCGCCTAGCGATGGCGTTCCAGCCACTCTGACTTGGAATGCGTCAAAATGGGGAAAGAACTCCAGAGTACGCAGCATCTCAAGCTCAACCGAGTAAGCTTATGCAACTGTTGGCAACGTCTTTCGACAACTCCGTCAAATTTTTGCTTTTACGAGCAATTTCGTGTAAGCACGCTATGGGTCTGTCTATTGCAACTGGACAGGCCCACAACCAGGGGGTCAACCGGGCAATTCCTCTCACGAAATTTTCAAAGACATTGTGAAAGCGCCAACAAGCTTTTTAATTGTTAGGTACAACAAGTTACAATCATTTTGCCCCACCTCCCGAAAATATCAGCTGGTTGCGGCCCTGCCAATGTATAATCTGTAGCGTTCATTGATCGTTACAATCAGTGCCTGGGTGTCCGCGTTTTTCTTTTCAAGAAAACTCCGGCGTAGGTTTCCGCGTTTTTCTTTTCAAGAAAACTCCAGCGTCACTACCAAAGAACTATGCTGCGTTGTTTGCAGCAGTTGCCGTTTCAACCATCGCAGTTCCTCCTTCTCAACAAAGCGAATGCGCAACCGGCTGCTCATGATACCTTCCCGGAGCAGCAAGAAGCTGAACGGGTCGCACTTGAAAATTGACTCAGCGGCGTTTCGTTCGTCTGCGTTCGCCCCATCTTCAACAAAAATCAAAACTTTTGAGCTGTTTTTGCAAAAACTACGTGGTTTTGTTGTTTATTCCAAATTCAAGTCCCAACATTTTTTGTATAAACTGCTGTTTTACCAACAATTTTTCTTGCAGCATGACCGTTACTTTGAACTATTACAGTAAAAATCAGTCCAAATCGTTGCTGGCAGCGAAAACCTTAAAGTCTTGAGTTTCGCTGTAGTGGATACGATGCGCGTGCAATCATTTATTTGGCAGACGGCTTATTCTTTTGTTGCCACGATTTGATGATTGATATCGATGTCCTGTATGTTTCTACCCTCGGCCAAACAGAATAGCATTGCGTGGAAACATCGCTGTTCAAACTTCTGTAGTTCTTGTTTTCTTTTCAAACTTGTCTTTGGATAACGCGACGACATGATCTTTCTATGTTTGACAGCGCATCAACGGACGTGCACAAGGATGAATGCAACTCTGACAATCACGTTAATGATGTCATAGTCGATATTAGGGAGGTGGGCAGTGCTTAATTCTTCCTTTACTTGCGATTTTTCCGCTGGCAACTCGTGTTTCTAATCTGTGCTTGCGACGTCTTTCACTCAACCGCTTGTTTGTTTTTGTCCTGCAGTCCACATGTACATGGCACTTGGCCGTGTCTGGGCCTGATGTGGCCATCATCAGGAAATACTTCCCAGAATGGGTTGACGTGCTTGCAGCTAAAGGTAATGAGACTTTGGCCCTAAATCGCTCTTCTCGTGTTTGAGTGGTTTCGCTCAGTTTCAATCATGTAACCTCTTGATTGCATGCGTGGTTAATTTGTTATCACGTTGTATGACCGGGTATGGTGGAGTAGAAGTAATCAGGAATTCCACTTGTGGGTGAAGTATGATGCAGTGTGTTGTTAAGGAATGAACTTCACACAGTTGTTATCAACCGTGGACAAGAGCATATTTTCGTGAATTACATGCAGTGGCAAAAGCTTTTTTTCAAATGTGCTCAACATCTCGACATTGAACATGTGTAGCTGCATCTTACTGCCAAATGTTGAACACCGTTTTAGACAAAAATTTTTCGATTTTGAGCGTGACGTCGAAACTTTTGACACGTCCGCTAATCCTTTTACACTTCCTGTCGTTTACTGATTTAATGAAATCTATCTAATCATACATTTTTCTTTTTTTCGAACCGACCTGTAACAGGCCCGTAGCAAATGGGGGGCATTCGGGGGCGTTGCCCTCCCAAAATTTTTGTTCCTCCCAAATTTTGTTTTGTCCGGAAAAATTTCTTTTAAACACATAATAAAAACAAAAATCTTTCCCCCCTAAAAATGTATTCCTTCAAAACAACTTAAAATTTGGCTACGGGCCTGCTGTAGTGTGATTGATGCCAGACGCAGGGCTTGACCCCCAAACCTTTGTAATCGTCATCTGTTGTTGCAGCAACCATCTTCGCCCGCATGTCGCCGCAGCAAAAGACCGACCTGATGGAAGACTTACAGAACATCGACTACCACGTGTGCATGTGCGGTGACGGCGCCAATGATTGTGGAGCGCTGAAGAGGGCGCACGCTGGTCTTTCGCTGTCTGAGCATGAGGTCAGGATGCTTACGCCCCACCCCGTCTATTTGGGGCGGCAATTATGTTGTGTTGTCGGGCTCACACCTACTGTTGTGGATTAATTGTTCAGGGCAGTGGTTCTTTAGTTGGAGCCACTTGGCTCACTAAGGGAGGAATTTTTAATTCCTGGGAGGAAATTTGTTCCAGGGATTAATTGGGGAGAGAAAGCTGCTGATGAAAAAACCTTCACATAAAAATCACTGTACAGCGAGGTTGCGAGAAAACTTAGATAAAAGGGCCCACTGGTCACTGTACCGGCTCCACTGGCCAAACCTCAGAAAAAAACTTGAGAATGATGGTGAATCTAGATGTGGATGGCTATGCTAAAACCCTAAACCACCGGAAAATAATCCGAAAAACACACAAAAGCAACAACGTACTGAAAACCAAAAGAATGCTAAGCCGAAATATAAGTTAAGTGGGAGACCAGTTTTTACATTTAGCTTGCCAGGGGGGAAATTCGCCCCTCAGACCCCTTCAGTTGCGCCACTGGCTATGATATTTTGCTTTTACATACAATAAGCTGTCCCTACTCAACTGCAACAAGATACGAACTGGTGGCGTAACTTAGTTTATGGGAGGGCCTGCAAGTTATCTAATTGATCTATGTTTTGGTTGAGTTAATTCTCGGCTGGAAAGGCGGGAATACTTTCACATTAATCGTTACATAACAGTGGTAAACCTTTTTACAATATCTCAATGACTTTGGCATTGGAGCGCGGACATCTTGACTCCATTATTAGTAGGCCTACTGTACTAGCTTTGCTGATGAACCGTGATACGATGATCAGTGTATTGTACATAGCTTAGTGTAGTACTTTCTAGCAATTATAGCTAATCAGTAATGCTAAAAAAAATGAAGAAATTCGTCAGAAATATCCCTTTTTCAGAAAAGGGCTAAATGATTTTGACGCTGAGTGAATTACGTGTGGTTGCATTTACAAAGTTCGCAAAAGAGAGTGAACAGGTGAGCGCTGAATGGAGCAGATGTCCACGTCCATTGGACAGCGTGATAGAGTCAGTGTGGCTTCTTTGTGACGAAGCTCAGCAGGTTGGATGCCTGCGAGGATAGGAAGGTTGTCCGCTGGTGTGGGACGCAGGCATCCAGTCACAGTTCGCAAGGCATCGTTGATGACTGAGTCAACGAGGCAGGTGCGAGCACTGCGGCACCAGACAGGAGCGCAGTACCAGGGCTAAGGTAGCCGGCAGGAACGCAAAACATATGATTCTTTGACTTGGTCTAACAAAATGACATTTCAGAGGTGCAACGCTCCCTTGCAAACCCGAGGCATGAAAGAGTTTTCTGGCCTCTACGGTGTTTTAAAGTGCCAGTGCATTTACAACCCAGCGTGAGTCACCATGGACACGGAAGGGCGCAACCTTGCAAAACTTCAAATGAATAGTCACCTTGCAAACCTTCAGGTCTCCCGCAAAGCAGTGGAAGGTAAATCATAAAAATGTGATTCACAGTAAATCAAAACAGCTTTACTTTAACGTGGTGTAAAATCAATGTGATCTAAAATAAATGTGGTCTCAACTGAATGTGGTCTCAAATGAATGCCGTCTCAAATGAATGTGGTCTCAAATAATTATGGTCTCAAATGAATAGGTCACAAATGAAGTGGTCTCAATTGTCTACACACCGTTGTTCTTTATTGTGTAACAATAACATGGCAACAAATCTTCAAAGGTTTACTTGAAGTTACGATAGTGGGCGTTTTGCCGCATGTGATTCTTGAACGCAGACATCTTGGCAGGTTATCCAATGAGACAGTGATTACCGATAGCGGTTAGCCACGTACGTAGTTTCGTACTGTGTATAAAAAAGCATGAGTAAACCCGTAGCAAAGGTTTCACAAGTTTGAAAAATCCATTGTTGGTGTGAGACTGCGAGTGTGACCAATGTGGGCTACCTGAGTGGACAGCTTAATCAAACAACGTTTATGCAGGCTTCTTTTCACACAGTACATAAAATTACGTGGTGTGTTAGAATACGTTTTGTCTGACTTGTGCCTTGTGGGAACACGTATTAATCGTTTAGCACTTTGCGACGAGTGAAAGTCAGTTGAGACGAACGCTTGTCCGCTTTGTGTATGATGAGCGTTCACCGAGAAATAATCAGCAAAGACAAGCAAGGTTTCGTTGAAAGGGTGCTTAATCGCTTTGGACAAAATATCAGACGTTTACAGCTCTTGTTTTCAAGTGACGCTGACAAGTCTTGCTAGGTAAAATAAAGTCATAATTTGTGGTTTCGTTAGTCGTTAACGACCATGGCAATGCTTCACTGAAAAGAAGTACCCTGATCGCAAAATCTATAGATAGCATAGCCTATAATGTGTAACTGCAAATTATCGTAAGATACCTGGCTAAAGCTCACAACGAAGCGCTTTATTATACCTGTTGCCGCAACCTGGGCGTCGGAAGGATTTTTTCCAGGGGGGGGGCAATTGTGGATTTTGCCAGGGATTAGCCAAAGAGATTCCAGCAGGGCCAAAAGGGGTGAAATTTCATTGTTTCCACTCGAAACTAAAAGATCAACCTTTTTTGCTAAAAAAGTAGCAGGAAAATGTCAAATGTCAAAATTCAGGGGACCTTAGTTCCTCCCTGCCCCCCTCCGACGCCCATGAACATGGAGCATTATCTTTAGGGCGTACAAAGAGTGAAGCGGTTTGTTAACGTCCATTTGTATTGCATCGTCAGCAGTTTGGAAAAGACAAGCAAAATTTCGATGTTGCCCCCCTGGAAAAATTTCTGCGGATGCCCATGGTTGTTGCAGTTGACTTTTAGCTCACGTTTAGCTTCCTTGTTGTTGAGATGGAAGACTGCCAACACTGTTTTTGTAGGACTGAGGCTTAACTTCCAGGTCTGGAGGTATATTCACCTATACAGTTACCAATACTGTGCCATGTCTTTGCTTCGCACACCTTCCACTGTTTGTCAGTCTCCATCAGCATGCACGATTGCTAGGTCGTTGTCGTATGCATACTTTATGGAGACGGTGTTTAACATGTCAGAGATATAGATGTTGAAGAGAAGGGATGCCAGGACGAATCCCTGTGGGACTCCATTCGTAAGGCGTCGTAACCTACTCAGTTTGCTGTGAGCGCCGGTAAGGGTGAAGCTGCTATTACCAATCAGCTCCATGATTAGGCGGACCATGCACCTGTCTGGTAGTAATCGCAGTAACTTGCAGGTACAAGCTGCTTCAACTGCAGTGACTGATGTTATAAAAGAGTCTGTTTGGTTCATAATCGTCTATTGTTTCTTCACAGTAGGTGACGTGAAATTTTTGCAATTATCATATGTGATCTTTGTTGAGCAGGAATTGACAGTGTTTGGGTTTGTAAGGGAGGAGTGTGAAAATACCTTTGAGAACCACCGGTAGGGGTATTTTCTAGAGTCCTGTGCGGGTTGCGGGTACCCGCACTTGCGGGGCGGGTGCGCGAACCCGCAGACATTGGCGTCGGAAAGGGGACAGGGGGGGCCTTGGTCCCCTCTTGGATTTTGAAAATTTCTGCAAAAAAAGTTGTTTTCTTAATTTCGAGTGGGAAAAAAACAACTTTCACCACTTTTTGACCCCTGGAAAAATCCCCTAGTGCCCCCCCTGGAAAAAATCTTTCCGACGCCCATGCCCGCAGAGATATGCGTGCGGCTGAGGATAAAAATTTCTATCTGCGGGTCACTGAACGTTGACCCAGTGCATGTGAAAGTGACATGTGCAAAATAAATAATGCTACAGAGAGCTTGTGGTACCAAGGTGTGAAGCAGCTATGCCAGGAGTGGGGACCCTGCCCCCCGCGGGCCGAATGTGGGCCGCGTGAGCATTTGGTATGGCCCGCACTAGAATTTTCGTTGCCCAATTTAGAGTACAAAATCGCGTCAAAATGAAACTCTATATAAGCAGGTACTGAAAGTAGGAGGTTATAAGAAGCCTCCATCCCTCATATTAAGATAAGGTAGAATATCAGGACAAAATCAGCTGTTACTTGCGGCCCGCCGACGATAATCCACAATTTATGCGGCCCGTGATAGTAAATAGGTCCCCCACCCCTGAACTATGCCAACGAAAATGCTGGGCCAAAAATCATGTCAGTATCGTCGTGAGGGCCGCACACTGAATGGATTACTCTCGTCTTTGCAAACACAAATTTAGTTAAAAGCTACTGAGAACTTTTGAATATTTACTGCAGTGGCAAACTGCATGGGACTTTCAATCACTCTCAAAGTGTGATACCATTGGCAATTTATTGCTACTGCTAATGGAAGAACAAGGGTAGTTAGAAAAAGACCCGTAGCCAGCTTTGGACACCAGGGGGGGGAAAGTTTTCTGAGAGTGGCCCAAAATTTTTAAACTATGTGCAATACTTTTAAACAATGTCCAACATATTTTTCCAGGGTGGGGATTCGCCCCCTGCGCCCCCCCCCCCTTGTTACGGGCCTGGTTAGAAGTCAATTTAACGCAGATAAACACAGTAAAAATCAGAAAACTAGAAATCAGTTTTGTATCTAGGCGTGATTGGACGTATGGAAATCTACTAATGCGTGTGTAACATAAAGAGGCACGAAAAATCATTGCATCGCCAATGTCCAATTTGAGATAATAAAAATAAAGTCAGGCTGTCATTTTATTGTACATGCAAAATAATAAAAAGCTTATTGGGCCGCAACAAGGCTTTCTAGAGAGAAATGCTGTGTGTCTCGTTGCAAGGGCAGCTACTCTAATGGAGGGCAAGTACATGCTTTCAAATTTCCAGCTGATGAAGAACTAAAGAAAAAGTGGATATATGCAATTAGGAGGGACGACTTTGTAACAACACAATATAGCAAGGTACGCACATGTCGCAGAAGTGCTATGCATCGAAAAACACGGTTTCATTCACGAAATCATGGCAAGATTTGTTGTTTTTGTAGCCCAGCTAGAAATTAGCTAATGCAAATAAGATTTTCGTTGCTATACTGATGCAACGAGTGGGGATAATGAGGTCCACGATATTACTGCGGTACGATGGCTTCTTTTCGGCGGCCTGACGGTGTGTTCCTATCATGTGATGAGCTAACGTAGGCAACATATTTTGTAATTGACCATATCTCATTAAAGGGTTAAACTGTTTGCACACACTGCTGTCACTTTTAAATCTTTTTTAGGTGTGCGAAAAGCATTTCCGAAAAACTGATATTCGCTGGGAAACTTCCACATTTGATGAAAAAACTGTACGACATCTGTCATATCGTTTAAAGGTACCAAGACTGCTGCCAATAGTTGTCCCTTCACAGATACCAAACTGCCCAGATTATTTGTCGGGACCAAGCTCACCACGCAGGCTGAGTTTAAAAAATGAAACATTAATGTCAAAAGAACAGTCCAATTTAGCAAAAACTTTCATTCAGAGCAGGGTTGAATGCGAAGAACGGGAGAAATTGATCTCTGCCTAACTGTGCAAGACGTAAAGCACAAGGTGCAAATCGAAAAGCCGTGGCAATTCGCTGACAGTGACACTACAAACGATTTGACTGTATGCATGTTGCAACAATAAAGTGATTCACTTTAGAAATGTTGATTTCTTGAGAAATGTTGACTGACGAGAACTTAATGCTCACTTGCTATATGCGGTCCGTCAAACTTTCATCGTTGGATAATTTTCAGTTCCCTTTGAAAGTGAACAGCCTGCGCACAATCGAAGCTATGCAAAACCTTTTAGCGAACATGCAAATGTCACCCTGCACGTTGTATTTAACGATTTCGTCGCTCAAGCCTTGGTGGAGCTTGGTAGCAAACACAGCCTTTTGCATTGGCATGAAACAGTGTGTACATTACAGTAAAATAATTTCCACCTGATGGGATGTAGTGAACGTTAAAAAACGAACGAAGGGTTGAAATAAAAAAATCCTTACCAATAGCCATTGACCGAACGCGATACGGAACCGAGACGTTTTTTAATTTTTTTAAAAATGGCTGCTGGCATGGGAAGAAATTCCTGGTGATTGTGGGAAGTTAACCAAAGACACTTTCACTTCATTGTGGAGCACGTGCTACAGGCCCCGTGAAGTAGCAGATTATTGTTTTGTCAGAGCTTGAGTTAAACTACGTGCTTTTGGGAAGGTTTCAGACAGATTGCCTCGAGGCACGTTTTGGTCAATACATCAACTATCTGCTGGTAAGTACAATGTTTCCTTGCGACAAGTTTTTGGAAGTGAGAAAAAACTTGCTTGCCTTCTACTCTAAAGCTGAAACTTAGGAAAGGACATAACTTTGGCAATTTTTTATTTTGACTTGACTGAGTTTGTTCGCGTACCAAACGATTCAAGTGAGCAGCTGGTGTTGCTATGTGATGACGATTTTTTGAAAGCTGAAGAGTATTTACACGTAATAACTTATATTGCTGGGTATGTTTGCTTTGCTACAAACGAAACGTTGCAGTGCATTTACTGTAAAAGTCGAATAACTTGCCACGATGGTGATGTCCCGTACATTAAAGCTTCTTTTATTAAAGGCATTTCACATGATGGTCTTTTATTTCCATCACCAGAAATGGTTCGCACTGCTTTGATAAACTACTTCGTTATTATTAAGATCTGTGAAAGTGACGAATGTCAGAAGTGTTCTTTCCAGCGCGATTTTGCTGGTAAACTATCGCAATCGGTCTTGGAAACCGAACATTTTCCTTTTTTTCCGTTGGGAATGCGTAAATGCAACCATGATCCGCATACAATAGTAGAGAAGGCTTAATGGATTATTTCAAACATTCTGCTGAACAATTATTGTTTTGAAAGAAATGTTCAACTTAGCTGTGACAAATTATCAAAAAGAGAAAACTGCAGATTTTATCTTGATTTGACAAGTGTTAGTACTCAGATGCTTAATGCAGCCATTTCACGCTGAATGTTGTGATTACATCGGTGAAAACTTTGTAGAACTATGGCAATGTCTCATTCATGTCAAGGAATTTGTGCAAATTTCTGGTGCGCCCGTGGACACTGTATTCTTTAAATGAAAATATCGCGAAAATCATTCCCGCAGCTCGACTGAATGCATTGCACCAAGGACTTCTGTTCTCTCTAGCAGTCTAGACCAGGGCTCTTCAACTGGTGTGCACGGTGCACCCTAGGGTGCACCACAATATGCGTAGGGTGCATCACTAAGAAAGGGTTCACAAAGGTGCCTCACAAACTTGACACATTAAACAGATAATTTTTACAAAACTTTCTGTTAGCAAAAATGAACCATTTACCAACCAANGACTTTCAGGATTTAACCGAGACTTTGCACATTCTGAAGTATGGTGCATAATCATCAGACCATTTCAAGCTAATTCTTGTAATTAAATGATTATTTGTGATTCATAAGCAACGGACAATGAGCCATTATCAATTGAATTATGTAGCTGAGTTACTGAATTAGGGGACTTGCTTATTTAGGCCAGGGTGCTTAGAGACATGGTCGCAATTAGGTGGGGGACACGGGGATGTGTCAGTAAATAGGGTGCATGAGTTTAAGTGTTTAAGTAAATAGGGTGCATGAGTTCGTCAAAATAGCTTTTTAAGGGTGCACTGTCACAAAAAAGGTTGAAGAGCACTGGTCTAGAAGGCCTTGATTGCACAGACCGGGACAGAGCGGCAGAGAGAAAGGCCTCGCCGCTGTGACGTTGGCACGTTTTTTGACGCATGCTGAACGGCCTTGCTCTCTCTAGAAGGCCTTGGCCGCATGCAGGCCTCGGGTTTGACATAAATGGTGTAGAGATATTCTTCAGTGGTGGCCAGACTACAGAATTAAGTTTCCAGTTCTCAGTGAAATACGTTCTGCGTAATGGCAACCAGCCCTTCTAGTGAACGAGTTTTGACATAGTATAGATCAGGGGTGGGGAACCTGCGGCCCGCGTAAACATTTCATATGGCCCGCATCAGAATTTTCATTACCGAAGTTAAAGTGCCACATCGCGTCAAAACGAACTACCATGAGAGGCAGATACTTAAATAGTAAGTCAAATAGTTCAGTCTTCTTAAAGGTATAATTTTAGGATAAAATTATTTGATTTTGCGACCCGCCAGCGATAATGCGCAATTCATGCGGCCCGTGATAGTAAATAGGTTACCTACCCCTGGTATAGATGATCATGTCTTGAATAGCAGAAGAACAAATTTAAGAGTTCCTCAGTGAACAACACTTTTTTAATAGTGCTCTGAGAATGAAGCGCTGAAGTTTGACTAGGTTTCAGTTTTTTATCTTATAGTGTTTTTCAAGACTTCCGTTAATTTTGAAATCAAACCACTGAATAAATTTTCACTAGCGACAAAACACGTTGCATAAGTTTTTAGTGGTTTTCCGTGACAGGTGCAGGCTTTGGACGGAAACAGTGGGGTGCGGGTTGAGAGGGCCTGCGGGGCGGGAGTGGACAAAAAGTTTCAACCCGCGCAGAAGTCTAATATTTTCGCATCAAGTCCAGTAAATAAAACCGCTTTCCCTATAGGTGGCCTGACACAGAATCCGGTTACGTCTTACAAACCGGCTTATGGCCAACGGCAGTCTTCACACATGCTCCGTTGGCCGTATCCGACTGAATTTTCTCGGTTTCGAACGGCTTACTTAAAATTGGTTTATGTAAGCCGGATTGCCGTGGTTGTCGGTGATGGTGTTCTTGCTGCGTGTATGAAGACTGACGTTGGCCATAAGCCGGTTAGTAAGCCGTAAGCAGATTCTGTGTGAAGCCACCTCAATACAGTGATTTCTTCGATAATCCGATCTGGTTAGGGCAATACTTTTAAAAATCTGAGCGGATAAGTAAAACAAACAGATTAATTGAATTCTTATACTTAGTTGAAACAAACAGCTATAAACGAAAACGTGACATATATATGGTTTGAAAATTGATAAAATAACTATCAGTTGCAACAGTAGATCTGTTAAAAACGATTCAATTTGGTTTGAGGAAGGTTCGCGTTTTTCGGCAGCTAATTTGGGAACCGTATTTGAATAAGACAGGGAATAGCGTAGGTACTAACCTAAAAATAATACTGTATTAAATAATTTGAAACTTGCTGCTGATTTTGCTGGTCTATTGATATTGGATCGATCGACCACATGAAGGAATGAAGAGATCAAACATAATGAATGAGACTACATGGGTGAAATTAAATTCAAAAGAAAATTTCAATCAACTCTGGCAAGGCATCAGAGAAGTGAAAGAAGCACTCGACAAGCTAACTACTGCCCAGAATGAAAAACAGGAAAAGCTAACTAAAGTCACACAAAACCTTGAAAACAAACTAAATGAAATATAAAAAATGGTGGTTGAACATGAAAATAAGTTGAATCCGCTTGAAGAAGAAAAAGAACAGCTACGCAGTGAGATGGTTCAGAAAACTTTATACCCAGAGCAAAAGACTTTACTAACTATTAAACACTGTTCCCTTTACACTATAAGCAGCTTCGTGCTTGGGAGGTCTGCAGCCTAAATGACCCTTGGTCCTGCGCAGCCTCCCACTCCCTCATGCATTTTATACATCGATGTACTTGGAGGTCATCACAGTTCTACATTATAATAATCATGATGGCGTCATTCATGCGTGTGTCTTATTAGCTTGTATCTCATCAAAGTATAGCAAATACATTAGCGCCATCAAGCGTATACTCTCTACTACCGCCATGTACATATCTTCGTCTTCTTTCATGCATTTGTGTATTTCACTTTACTGCGATGCATGTTTAAAGTCTAGCGCCTTGCGTGTGGGAGTGAAAATGTTATACAATACAATTCAAACCCGTTCGAATGTAGAAGGCAACTAGGATAATCAAGTGCCTCGGTAAAGACCCTTTAAGTCCCGTGCGGGCCAATCTAGTGGCCCGCGAAGCTAGATCGGCCATAACTCCTGAACGGATTGGGTAAGAGAGCTAGTGAAAACATCCCTGGATGAGGGAAGCAACAAGGGATCCAATGAACTTGACAAAAATATGCGTTTACATTTGATATATTTGAGAAAAATCCATATTTGTGCCTTTGCCGGACTGATTTTTTGGAGAAATAAAAAAATAAACACGTTCCCCTTATCCCGTTTAGTTTCTCGATCCGGTTTTTGCGTTTCGCCGACGTCTGAGAAACCCAATAACACAATATTCTCAAAAAAGTGAGTCCAGCCTTGTTTTGGAGGGCATTAGGGGGTGAAGAAATGTGGGTTGGGTCGATTGACTTCCAGATCATGTTATGGAGTCCTGAAAAAAATGTACAGGGGATAATTACTTGGTTTGTCTTTTGAAATGATCTAGGACTTATTCTGAAGCTTTAGAGACCTTGATTAACCTGCTAGCCTGAGGGGTTGGGGAGTTTTACCTTAAAATAGACCAAAAATTGGCTCAGCCACCTAGTGGATTTTTTGATTTTCTTAAAGAATAAAATTTTCCTGTCAATATTTTGGCTTAAAATTTGGTGGGATGTTGTGAGACTCCTAAATCACCTGTTCTGCAGCTTTGTGGGGTTCGTGAGTGTTGATTGGCAGAAAAGTGGCTTGAACCGCAAAAAACTGAAATCCATGGTTTTTGTCCCGTTAGACCACCCACCAAACAAAGTTTCAACTTTTTTGATCATCATTACAATGTTGAGGCCTTTACCGACATTTTTATTTAGAAAGTTTATTTCCAACGTGTTTGGTTTGAGCTCTATGGGTGTTTGAATGGACGCAACTGGTTTTCCTAGCCTACGCGAAAACCAGTCTTTCCCTTAAAACGTCACAGTGGCGTTACAGGTGCGCGCAACTTATCTCAAAAGATGTGGTGCTGTCTCACGGATCCGATGATGCCTTCACTGACTCTCTAGCTCAATCCGTTCAGACGTTATGGCCAATCATAGCTTCGAGGGTCATTATAGTCTCCCACGCGGGGACTGAGAGGAGTTTGAACGAGGTACAGGGTACTGTATAACCGACGAAGCACTGCAATGAAGCCAAGTGGCGGCAAGTGAAAGAAATATTAAAATTTGAAAACAGCATTTTCATCGTGCTGTCGGAAAATAATTTTGTTTGGGCACCATATCTACATTATAGGCTAATGTCATCAAACTATTGTTACGTATTTTTTCTAAGTTACGATTTAAAATGTGCTCAGACAAAAAGCTTTAGCATGGACTTCTTACAATTTTGTGTGGAAAAGTAGATTCTTGGTATTAGGTATTAAAATGCTTGAGACAAAAGTAGGACCGTTTGCGAGTTTGTATGGAGAAGTTGATTCCTGGTATTAGGTATTATCAACATGATCTTGTACTGATGCAACTATTGTAGTTTGCCGAGTCAAACTGACATCTACTCTCCTGTCCAGGGTCGGTTTCAAGCCGATTTGACCGATTTCTTCTAATCGGGCCCCGCGCCAAATGGGGCCCCGCGCTACGCCTACTAACCAACGCAAACTCCACTTCCTACTGAAACTGCTTGTTTATAGTGCCGGTGCGGGGCCCAGTGTTTTTTGAGGTGTTTTGAGAGAACAAACCGGTTCTGAAATTTTTTCGAACGTTTTCTCAAAATACAGTATAAACTCGCTTTACTATCACCATCAAAACACACCAACACCTTGCTTTAAAATCATCTTGGCAGATCTTGGTATTCAGATAAAACAGATGCGGTCTCTCAAGGTGTGTGCAGTCAGCAAGGTCAAACCTTAAGAAAACCCTGGAGGGGCCCACAATATTTTGTAAGCCTGGGATCCGTTACCAACGAAAATCCAAGAGCGGTTTTTCACGCCCTCATCAAAATTATATAGTAGACGTGATCAATGTTTTCAATAGTGTGTAGCCACATGTTTCCACTAGCATCTCGTTAAGGCAGAGAGGGCTTAAGTTTTGAAACTGTTTTCTGTTTTATTTATAAAAGCGTTTCGTGTTAGGCAGGTCAGGTTTCAGTAGTTGCTGCAGAATCCGGTTCGATAGTTGTTGATATTTCAATAGTTACTACTACTTGTCTTCTGAAAGTAACGTCTAGTTCGTAATTGCAAATGTGTGCTGCTTAGAGAGCATTTCAACAGCGTTGTTGATTTTCCCTCTCGTTAAGATTTGATGAAGCAACTTGAGATTCAGGAAAACATTTGAAATAAACCTGGTTTTAATTATTAATGACTATTTCAGGTGTGCAAAAAATAACAGTTCCTTAAAAGTCACAAAAAATTACTAACATTTAAGCCATTTGCAAAGTAACAGAAGTGACAATTTTGTTCCAGTGAAGTAAGCCTCATGATGTGCTAGTGGTGAAAATTCCATCATGAAATACATACCGAGATAAGGATTATGGCATCAATCTTACACAGATCGGTGTCGTAATTTCTGAGATATAGCCTAAACAATTGAAAGATGTAAAAAATCTAAAAAGTTGGAAAGTGGAATAACTTTCGTGGAAGTTTGAGGCTATACTACAGTACTTGCTTGTCTTGAAAAATTAAAAAGTAGGTTTAAACTTATTGGGAGATCTACAATCGCTTCATATACTTCTTAGTGTTAAAAATAATTTTTAACCTTCCGCGGTATATTCAAAACCTGCGGAAATAAGCGTTTTTTACTCATTTAATCAGTGTTCTATTAAGTGTTTTTCACTGTAACCATTTTCCACGTGTGAAGTAGCCTATGTAGTGGTAGGCAGGTGTTTTGATTTTGGCTTTAACAGTCGAATTTGGGCTTTGTATTTAAGAATATATGTTGTCTATTACTGTACTAAGCGAAATACCACAAGTGAAAGACCATTAGACATAGGCCGAAAATATTAAGTGGCAGCCAAAAGAGGCCTGAAACTAGGGCAAAAACAGACCAAGGCATAAAAAACGAAAGGAGTATTGGACAAGTATTTTAGCCACTGAGGGTATATAGCCTACTCTCAATGCCACACCACTTTGAAGATGGCGACAACATAGTAGGAAGACAGCCTAGTCATGTCAAGCCAGATAGTCAAAGTGGAAGTTTATGTACGGAAAGTGATATGTCGTTTCGAAAGTGTTGATTCTGACAAAGAAGGAATCTCGTCGGATGGTGCATCTGATGAGGCATGCGTGCACGATTATTCTAAATTTTGATGAACAAATGACCCTGCTGCTTAGCCAGGTGTCATGAGTCGGAATAATTGGGACTAACCTGGATTATCTAGCGCGAAATGGATCGCTTTCAATCAAAATAGAATTTTTCCCTAGCAACGAGAGTAATGGGACACGATTTTCTAAGTTTCACGGCAAAAGAACACCACCAAATGGTAAAGAGGTATGTTATCCATGGCCTGGCCTGGATAAATGGAATCTGTAGCTACTACTTCAAACCTATCAATTCTGGATATGCACCAGCACAGCATTCAATATCTCTCCTCTCTGCAGGTACTATACTCGTACCTCCCTTCTGGTCAGGAAGGTACCTGGTCAGAGAGGAGGTATTAATTAGGACTGTAATTCTTTGATTTATTAGCTTTTACGGCGCTGTCCACAGAAGTCTCCACTGGAGAGGTCTTGGCGTCACCCTTTCGGGCCTCGCCTTTTTAACATCACCGATTTCTATCATTGTGCCTTGATGGATCCCCTCAAAAATTTCTCCACACCATTGAGTGGGGCCCCGCAAAAGTGTTTCAAATCGGGCCCCGCACTTGCTAACGCCGGCCCTGCTTCTGTCGAACTTGACAATGTACCGTGCGCTGTTGTGAAAGTTGACGTATCAGAACTTGCCAGTCAAGTTGAATTTCATATTGGTCGAACTTTTCATGTACTTGTGGATCTTCGCTTTGTTCAAACTAGTAAAGACAGACTGAGAATCATAAATTGTTTTCTGCGGAGGATAACTGTACTGTAAGTTCCCAACATATATTTTCCATAATATTATTAGGTTTTGTCACATCTGGTTTACTTTGCCTTCAGATGTAACGTGTTTGTGATATCCGCATATTTTCGCTACATTATATCGATCAGAATGGTTTTAAACTTTAAATGAAACATATCTNTTACAATGTATGTCAAATCTTAATATTTTCCAGCTCCACATTCTACAGCATATAAACAAGATACTTGAATTCTTTGGTTTGTTGTAAGTTTCATGGCACTGCAGTGTTGTCATGGTACGAACACCACTCGCGCAAACAGGGCTTCTAAAAGCGGATCAAGCAGATTGCATCACAACGATCACTTCACAGGCATCCGTCGCTGCCCCATTCACGTCCCACACCGAGTTGGGCATCGAGTGCGTCCC
>JGI24158J21664_10005536_pt1 | contig 16518 bp, 13 predicted proteins | sample Ectturendosymbi3_FD_21664 | JGI IMG/M metagenome (IMG submission 21664)
CGTCACAATACATGTCATCACAAATAAATATCTAGAATGAATGCTATTGTTGCTAAACAGTTACTATGGAGCAGTGAAGAAGACTTTGAAACTGAATCGCTTCTTAGCCAAAGTTTGAGCTTCAAGACATATAAAATGTATACCACCGCCATACTCACGCATGTAGTTTTTGAACTGTGCAAAAACAAAATCTACGATATTAATTTAAGGCTACGCTGACACTGGAAACAAGGATAGGTTATATTTGTAACACCCACGGTTATCAAAGAGGAATTTGCGATGGTCTTGAAATGAAGCTTACATAACCTTTAGGTGGAATACAGCAAGTTGGTGCGCCAAAACCAGCTGCGAAAAGCGTTACTCCAATTGTTTTTACTTGCGGTCATTGATTATTATGATTACAAAACGTCAGATACAAGTTTGTGTTCGACTAAAAGCTGAAGTAGGATAGGTTCCTTGAGGCAGTTTCGTTGATTTGCACTGAAGTATTTCTTTGGCTTACTCTTCAAATATTTTATTAGCCTGAAAGCATTAGAATTGGGTGTGGCCTTGCCCCGTTGTCCCCATAGCTACGCGCCTGGTGGCAACCGTATTCCGATTGCAGGCTACAGTCCAGCGCAGGAATTCTTAATTGAGCGAAATTCGTGTGCACACCGATTCGGTAATTTAAATTAAATAATACAATTTTTAACAATCGTGAGAATTCAGTTTACATAGGAAATCTGCACACTGTGTCTACAGATAATCCAGTGCTAATGCTCATTTTTCTCATTTATTCCCTGATTTTATGCTGGGGAAATGTTTCCAACAGTAATGTCACCATGAAATTTGCACAAATACATTACCGGTACTTTTTATCACAAAATATTGGGGGGGGCAAAAGATATTATGTCCCCCCTGTCCAAAAGTTGGGGGGGACATGTCTCCCTCGTCCCTCCATAAACTCGGTCCCTGCTATGACCACTCCAACCAAAAGAGTAACATTTTAAAGAAACAAAAAGATCGAGAGTTGCATAGAATTGGATTAGTGCATCGAATTTCGTAAATTTTTATTCAGCGCTGGCATGCTACCTATGCCATTCAACAAGACGCACAGAGTGCGTGAGGTATTTTCAAAAGAACAAATTTGCACTAAACTTTAATTGCTTCTATCGATAACGACATCATAGTCATACGGACGAACAAAGCTATATGCAGAGGAAGGAGGTGCTTGCTGTCGTGGCGTGCTTGTACCATGGTAGCAACGCAGCAGGCAACTGCTGCAAATCGCAAACATGAATGTGATGAGATCTGCGCAGTGTCTTCGTGGAGATAAATGAGTGCTGGCTAATTTTGACAAAAATATCTGTTCCACAAAAGACGTTCATCAGATCATCTAGATCTGTGTAACAATTTTTCGTGTTGGCTGAGTTAGAACAGCTATAGTTAAAAGCGTGAAATTAAGACCAAGCACTTTAAACGTTTCTGGGCATCTTAGTGTAGTGCTTTTCAAAACATTGGCATTTGCAATCGCAGCAAAAACTTTAGAAAACTACAGAGCTGAAGTAACCTGCAATAATTAAAAAATACGGTTTTTGTACTGCTTTAGGGGAAAGGTTTTAATAATGGCTGAAATCTCTAATTAATTTCATTACTGAAAGATTGAGTTGTCACAATGAAACTAACGAAAAAGGCAGCGGCGAAGTTATCTGACCGCACATCCATTGCATATATATTGAGTACCTCACTGGCCTAGTGTAACTGAAAAATGGATTCAGGCGTTTTGTTCCACAAATTATACGTAACAATGACCAATCCTCAACGCCATAAAAATGGAATGCTCATGGTCCTTCCCTTCAATCCTTCGTGCTCATTCTTCCACAGAGAGAACTTTTCTAAGCGGCAAAGTAAAACAACGTGCGTTGAACCAAAAAACACAAACATAATTGATTACAAAAGTGCTGGAAATTGCCCTCACTTCCAAAATTTTGGGCCCCCCCAAAATCGGGGGCCCTAGGCTGAAGCCTTTTCAGCCTAATGGTAAATCCGCGCCTGACCACATCACTGACGTCAAGTACACCCTGGGACAAAAGTTTAAGGACACTTGCACAAAACCGAAAGATGCAGCTTTATATGCTCATAACTCGATGAGTAATCAGCACAGTTGTGTCATATTGCATAATTGTGCAATTTTGTTCTTGTACATTCTCTGTATTGCAATGTCTTTTCATTTCCAGTTCAAAAAGGTGCTAGCATGGACGCATTTTAGTCAAAATCAGGTAAATTCATAAGTGCTAAAAATGGGCCAAAAAACATCACTCAGCACTGAGAAACGGGCTCAAATTGTAACCCAGCAAGTTAAACTTTTCTGAACATCAAATCGTGAAGACGGTGAAGGTTAGCAAAACAGCTGTGCACAATGCAATCAAGAAATATCACAATGAGGGCACTTTCAAGGACAGAAAAATATCTGGCAGACCAAGGATTTCCAGCTGCAGAGAAGACCGTGTCATGCGTAAGGTAGTTATTCGCTCTCCAATGAGTTCTTTCAAAAAAATTCAGGCTAAATTAATGGAAACAGGCACAACCGTCAGTGTCAAAGCCATTCAACGCAGGTTGTTTCTGGATTTTGACCTCAAATCTTGCAAGCCGGCCCGAAAACCACGCTTGGCTCAAGCGATGAAGGAAAAACGTCATGATTTCGCCAAGAGACATGCCAGCTGGGACACGGAGATGTGGAAAAGGTACTTTTTTCGGAGGAGTCTACTGCACAGCAGTTTTCTGTTCAAAGATATCGGGTTTGGAGGCTTGTTGCAACACGCTACGAGGAAAAGTACACTACCCCGACAGTGAACATCCCCCTAGTTAAATGATATGGGAAGCCATGCCCTTCAGGGGCACAGCTGGACTTCACTTTTTGGCACCGGGAACCACCATGAATGGTGAAAAATATGTTAATTTGTTGAAGAGCAAGCTTTAGCTCCACATGAGAGTCCATAACTGCGATATTTTCTTGCATGATGGTGCTCCGTGTCATCGAAGCAAGGTAATGAAGAATTTCCTGGAGCAAAAACGTATCCAAAGGTTGGAGTGGCCAGGAAACAGTCCAGATTTGAATCCTATAGAAAACTTGCGGAATTTTATGAAGACGAAAGTTTCAGAAAAGCATCCTTCAAGCATTGATGCATTTTAAACAGCAATTAAAAAAGTTTGGGTTAGAGACATCACTCCAGATTATTGCTGCAAACTGATAGACAGCATGCCACGTCGCTTGTAAGAAGTCATCAAAAACAAGGGTGGCCACACAAAATATCAAGTGCAAACGTAATTTTTCAAATCTATGTAAACTTGTTACGTTTTTAACTGTGTTAAGTAACTAATAAATTATGAAATACAAACATTATGTGAAAGGATTGGGTGAAACAAAAGTTGTGGCAGTTTGCACAAAAAATTATAGCAAAATGCGAAGTGTCCCTAAACTTTTGTCCCAGGCTGTAATGAATTACGTTATGCCTTACCGTTATTCTCTAATGGAGCACTTTCGAGTGGAATATGACAAGACAAACTCAGTTGAAACTGCCTCAGAACAGAGTACTACTGAAGCTTGCAGCATTCAAAGTTCGCATTAGGTGATTATCATTACGAAGGACAAATTTTCATCTGCTAAATCCGCTACAAGGTTAGTGTTTTCTTCAAAGTGGATACACTCAAATTCACAACTCGCATAGTTACGTTCTTCTGTACAATATTTGATGAGCAAATGGTTTTCTCAAATCACGTCGCTGTTTTTTTCCGACGGCCTTGAAGCAATCTTTCAAAAAAATTTACCATGTCAATTGTTTTAAGTTAACCAGACAAAATGCAGTTTACAGCCCTATGCAAACAGAATTCCTAACCTGTATTACTCAAAACATCTCAATGTTTCAGATTTTGGATGAATCACATTTAATGAAATATCACGATTTGAGATCCTTTCACAGAATCGAAAGATGGTTGCTTTCCTTGCGAGCTACAATTTCAAATTTTCAGATTTCCATTAATCTTCAACGAGGTTGTGTCAACTGAAAAAAAGGCAATGTCTTTTGTGAACTCTAAAGCTAGCTAGTGAAGCACTACCTTCAAATATCTAGAATGCTTTTTATCGTTTGTCAACGTCATTTGCTCGTATTCCGCATTTGGAAAAAGAGAATGAATTGCAATTGCTCAGCTGCTTGCCACGTGTACGCCACGTCGATCTAAACTTGGCTTGCGATAGAGCTCATCCACAAGTCAAGCGGCAACGATTCGATAACCTTCCGTTTTTTTCGGTCCCCTGGCGTTTTTGCAATTGCCACCGTGTTTCCCCGATAATAAGACCTAGCGTGATTTTTGAGGATGATTTTAATATAAGCCTTACTCTTAAAATAAGCCCTAGTTGACTGGTTGGAAATTGAGTTAAGCGAAAACTCCGCTGGAATTTTGGATACCGATGACCTGCAGGACATTCCAGAGGATGATGATATGATTGTTTTTGAATAAATCGTTGTTTACGAGTTTCTGAATAAGAAACATGTTAATGATAAGTAAATGTAGACAGTTTTACGCAATTTCTGTTTATTTAGAAATCTCTTAATTTTTACTTTGTAACTTCATTTTTTGATATATTAAAAGTAAGACATCCCCCGAAAATAAGCCCTAGTGTAAATTTCGGAGTGAAAATTAATATAATTAAGCTCTGTCTTATTATCGGGAAAACACGGTATTGTCTCTCTTTCGTGTTATAAATTCCCAATTACCACAAAATAAACTCAATTCAACTCATGTGGAGAACTTTTCTCCATTTCACGAAAAAGTATCTTTGAATGGGTGAGCCATCATTTTTATGCTAGCAGTCAAGACTTGTTTAATAAGAAATGGAATGTTTTACTTCAAAGGTTGGAAAAACATACTGTACTCCCGTTTTCAATAGTGGATAAAATTTTGAAAACGTGACACACTTGACTATCCCGATCACTCGGCCCGCTAGTCGATGAATGACACCGCTAGCGTTATTTACCCTTTTGCGATTTTTCAGTAAGTGTGACAAATGCGCAGCGGGGATAAATGAATTTTTCTTTTGAAAAATGGAAGACGTCAATCCACGTCCTTGGCTTCCCATGAAACAATGCTCTCTGCATGACTGTTTTCTTCATTATGTTTTCGCACAAAGCAGACGATGAAAAGCAACGCCAACATGCATTTGAAACATGAGATAATGCGCGCAAAGCAAACATAACCACAACCAGTGGCGTAACTAGAGGTTTGGCCAGGGGGGAATAGCTAAGCTGAAGGGGGCCTACTGGTCACTGTAGAACGGCCACAAGCCAACACTCAAATAAACGTTAAGAAAAGATAGTGAATCTGGATGTCGTGGCTGTCTATACTAGATAAAAAAGCAAAAACATCCCGAAAAACGCAAAATCACAACAACCTAAACAATACTAAGTATCAAAATGTCAACTAAAGGGGGCCCAGTTTTTATATTTAGCTTGCCAGGGGGGTGGCTCGCCCCTTGCCCCTCCACCCCCGTCAATTACCCCACTGACCACAGCACTACGATGATTGAAAAGTTATACCTTGCAATGAAGGTGCAAGGCTTGGCAAACAATACTCATGCTAACGTGTTTGTTCACACCTTCGGTGCGGATTGACATATATACTGTATATGTCATTGGTTCAAATGCGCCGGTTCAGCAATGACACATATGTAGGCTATATACACAGTATATGTCATCCACTTTGCGATTTGTCCACCGGTGAAAATCACAACGCGGTAACTTTTTCCGTACTCGTTTTCCAACGAAAATTTCCACAAATGTTCTTCATACCCAGAAACATTAATCCTGAACATTTCATGCGAATTGACTAAAAACGTTTTCAATTATAAAGTTTTGCATCAAACCATCTTGCTAGGCCTAGGCTGCAAGACTTTTTCAAAAAAAGTTAGGTGCTATCACTTGTTTCGTAAAACACAACAACGTTTTTCGTACTGATTTGTTTGGAATGAAAATTTACAATATTGTTCTCCATACCTACCCGCATAACCCTGGAAAATATCAAGTAATATTAGCAAGAACTTATTTAGTTATGCAGTTTGGTATCCAGCAACATTTTACTAAGCTACAACACTTTTGGCAAAACACTCAGGTCCTGACAGTTATTGTGTATAACAGGATAACTTTTTTTGTACTCATATTTTTGCAAAGATAATTTCGAAATATGTTCTTCAAACCTATGGGCATAATCCTTGAACATTTGAAGTAATTCTGACAAAAACTCTCGGAGTTACTGCACGTGCAGTTGGATCGCAACTACTCAAGAGCGTAGGTTACAAAACTTTGTCCTATTCAGCAGAGTTGAGAAGTTGTATGTAATGAACCATAACTTTTTTAACTGGTGTTTTTGCAACAAAATCTTACAAGAATGCTGTTATAACATTTATGCGTCATCCTGAAAAGGTGACGTTAATTAATCGCAAACTCTTTGAGTTATTTGATTTTGAATCGAGCAACTTTATCACCAGGGTTTCCTCCAAGCGCTGTAAATCTTCATATAATTTTATTTGCCAAGATTGGTAAAGAATATTGGTGGATCTTAAGAGTTGTTTTTCAGGCTTGTGAATAGGTGATCAAACGCTGCTTTTTTCAAAAGGCGACGTTACACACTGGGATATATATATTGTTTTAACGTTAACCAAACTTTGTCTATTTTTGGTTATGGGGTTTCCGTCCATAGGCGTATCCAAGGGGGCCAAAGGGGCCATGACCCCAAAAACTCTAGCGTATCTTGTCGTTTTGTGATTTGCTAGGCGGTGTCCCACACAAAATACTGTTGCTCGCTTAAAGTCAAACTATTTGGCCTTGCCCAAAATTTTGCGCTGGCTGCGCTACTGTTTCCGCACTAAGTTGCAGCACAAGTAATCACTTTGAGTAACAAACACTTCAACGTCTCAGNGCTTTGATAAAAAAAATCGGTAAAATCAAAAGTACTTTCATCGTCGTGAGTTAAGATTTCAGTATATAGTATGCATAAGATAAAATCGGAATCATCGTCTGAATTATTTCATTTTTAAGATTTTAGTTGAGGTCATCACAGTATTGTGATTGGGAAAGTCTGTAATTTTGATAAAGAACGATTGTTTTGCAACAACACACACAAATAAAAGACTTTGGGAAATTAGGATTTCAGCGGAATGTCAAACCTAAACCACATTTCGTTCTTTGTAAAGTTTTGAGTGGTCAAAGTGGAAACGGGTGACATTTGCCATTTTTACATGGTCTCTTAGCACCGCATTATCTTCACTTTGCGGCATTTTGTTGATTAAGGTATTGTCGTGAACTGAATGCGTGTGCAAAAGCACAATGGTTCAATAATTTTTACCGATGTCAGTGACTGCTCTCCAGAGCAGATGATTGCTCGTCCAAACAGGAATTCTCAAATTGCAAATTGGCCGATTTTCAGTGAACTTCGCTACTACTTTGAAAGCTTTTTTGGTCACTTTGCAGCATTCCTAACAACTTTTCGAAACAAGTTTGACGTCGCCTCTCAGTCGATCCCAAAACAAATCCGTGGATAAAAATGCGTGTTCCGTGGTTGACAAAAGAAGTGCGACGTTGCTATTGAAATCAAAAACGTGCTTTTCTCGGCATGGGACATACACGATTCGTCAAAGATATCATTGTTTTTAAAATCCTTCGAGCGAGCTCTTGACTGACCATTCTTGAAACTCAAACAATCTCCTTGACAGACATTTTGCAGTTTTACAAACTTCCAACGCTACGCTCTCCACTCCCTGGAAAACGTTTAAACACGATTTTCTGGAAATCCTTGATCGCATCGCATTTCCAATCTGAAACAAAACGAAATCTCGTACCCCTATTTATGACGTCACCTACAAAAACCTCAAATCCAAAACTTTCTAATTTGTTTTAATCGAAAGTAGAAGTCTTACCGGATCTTTTGAGGGTTTGGACAACTCTCTAGCTTAATCGTCTGGCACGTTGTGGTCGAAAGTATTTTCTGCTATCTTGCGCCATAATTTTGGCGCGCGCTGGACTTAAAGAGCACGGCACCAAAGGGAATATGTTCAGCTTTATCCGAGCATTTGTCAAACCGCTCATTTCAGGTTCGAGTACGATCAAGACTTTCAATAGTTTGTTTTCCGAAAACGGAAACCCAGATAGGAGAAATCTCAGTCCTGCTCTGTTGAATTTCATCTTTCTCAGCGCTGTACGCTGATGACTTCTGGCTCTAGGATGTCAAACAACTCGAATAGTGGAGTACTGAGTCTGACTTTAAAATCTACTTCCAAATCCGCTGCTGTTCGTTTAACAAAAAAAAATTACTTTTCAAAAGTGGCACGATATCACTGTGAAAAAATGATAACTACTTAGGGTGCAATCTTTCAAAAGTAATGGCTTGTACTACTTTCATATACAGCGCGTTTTCGACAAATGTCAGAAAACATGAAACATTCTCCAACTCACCTTTTAACGCCCGCGCCGGCCACTACAGTGGCTGGTACTCTTTTGGCCATAACTCGCCAGCTGCTAGAGTTAGAGAGGTGTTCTAACCATCTACGGATTCAGCAGGTCTTTTAGTTCGGACTGAAAAAAAATTTTTTTGGGGTCTTGGGACACCCCTGGGAGACATCACAACTGGGGGTGTTTTAGCGTTTCTATGGCCTACTTTATCCGGTCCTAGGCGCCAATCCAATGAGCCAATTTTTTGGCTCAAGTTTTTTTGGAAATTAGACTATCATCCGAGTCTTTAGAGCCGTTGATTGGCTTTCTAGCATATCTGGAGCCAAATTTATGGCACAAAAAACAAAAAGTGGTCAAAATTTCTACCCCTACAAACTCTAACCTGGGGTGAATAACACCCATTTTGCATATGGCCATAACTCGCCACNAGAATAGGTGAGAGAGCTGTTCAAGCCCTCTAAAGACTCGTGAAGACTTGTAGTTTAGACTGAAAAAAAAGTTTAAACTTGAAATCTCGGGTTTTTTGTTGTTTACATAATGAGAGGATGTTTATGCATATTTGCTTACATTTGGATGAAGTCATCATCATCTGGGAGTCGACCAGTCGAGCCGATTTTCTGGCTCAAAGTTTTTTGGGGTTCTAGGCTACAATATGAGACTTTTGAGGGTTTGATGGACTCCCTAGCATTTCTGGTTCAAAAGTTAAGGCACAATAAGCAGAAATTAATTAGGGGAATCCCCACTAATTCCCTAGGGAATTCCTACAAGATTTGGGGTCTTTCGGCCATAACTTTGGCACCAGAAACGCCAGGAAGTCGATCTAGGGCTCTAAAGACTCATATTACAGCCTAGGGTCCAAACAAACTTTGAGCCACAATTTCGGCTCATTGTCTGGGCGATGACGTCATAAAAGAAAACCAAAAAAAAGCAAAACATACCCCAACCCTGACGACATCCACCAAAATCCTCCAACACAAACCTCAAACATGTTTTTTTCAGCCCAAACTACAAGACTTCACGAGTGTTTCGAAGGTTTGAATAGCTCTCTAGCATTAGCTGCTGGTGATTTATCACTATCTGAGGAAGCCGTTAGTGGAAGACTCAGGCTTTTTCTGCCATTTTTGGATTTTTGTGCAAAATGGGGTTTTTGGGCCATAATTCTGGTTATGGACATGCTAGAAGGTCAATAAAGGGCTCTATAGACGCGGATGATCGTCTAGTTTCGACGAAAATTTTGAGCCAAAAAATGGTTCTTTGGATTGGCGCCCAGGGCCTGGTAAAGTTGGTTAAATATTTAAATACATGCCCTCTTTGTGCCGTCACCAAGAGAAAACCCCACACCCAAATCAAATATTTATTTTTAATCAAAGCTAGAAGACTTGCAGAATCCATGGGTGGTTTGAACAGCTCTCTAGCTGTAGCAGCTGGTGGGCTATGGCCAAAAATGTGCCGGCCACTATAGTGGCCACAGTGGCCGGCGGGGGCGTTAGGTATCTCTCGAAGAGAAGGAAAATCTACCTTGACCGTTTGTAAGACGCTTATATGTTCAGAATTTCACCCTGGTTTTACACTGATCATCGACTGCTGGCAAGAACTTTTTCCTGAAACAGCAATGATGAATAAACAAGAAATTGTTCTCACCTTTCATTTCAGTGTCCGGAAAATTCCGACGTTTCCTTCCTGGTCCTTGCTCGAGCCCAATGTTGACCTGTATGTCATGGCCTTCATTCGTGGTAGGCCTACTGATTCCTGCAGTGATGTACACCTCTCATGCAGTCATACGTGCATGAAGAATACAGATAATATGATATGTACATATGTATACTCATGAGTCAACGACAGCAACAAAACCCGGTTGCGGTATTTACACCGAACAAATCAGCAAACGATATGGAATCATTACAATCAATAAAATCTCGTCGTCCTTTAGGTCAGAATTATATGCCATTCTCTACGCTTTTTACTGTCTCTTTTCTTAAGTTTTTCAAAGTTTTAATCGTAACAGACACACTCATGTAGTACTTTGCAGACTACAAAGCATGAGGAAACTAGGATCAAATGAGGCAAAACTGATGATGGAATGTTTACAAAAAAGGCATTGTTTATAAAAAGGTACAGGGCTGCAACCCTGTTTTGCAACGATTTTCCCTGGATATAAACGTAACTATAAATCTGCTACTCATTTAATCCTACAAAAGTCAGTAAAAATCTTGCCACTTACAGTATTTTACTGTGGTGACTAATACTTAGAGCAGAACGACCTAAAAGCGCTGACCTCAACCTCATTAAAGACCAAAAGACCATATCTCTGAGTTTCGCTCTTAATGACATGAATAAAAACTGTTTATTGTTGATGGATCATTTACATCGACAGACAAACTGGTTGTTTACTACTTCAGATCCGTCGGAGCCGCCCAGAAATTGCGAGTAAAAGGAGAAGCAATAATATTAATGCACAGTCAACAATTTTCCAAACCACTGAACACGTACATATGCGTTTCACTCATCATCAAAGGTAATCTGCCTTAAGGCAGGTCTCACTCCCTTCATCCTTCATTCTGCCTTCCAGCACAGCGCGCAGCATATTCTCATGTCTCAGAATATGACCAATCCACCTCCTTTTTCTTTCCTGATTTCCGATAACAAACTCTTTTTTTCCTTTACATGATGAAGGACCTCCGCATTGGTTTTCTTATTCGTCCATTTCACCTTCACCAATCTTCTCCAGACCCACATTTCACATGCATTCAGCCTTGTAGCATCAGCCTTTTTCATGGTCCAAGTTTCTGCTCCACACATGGCCACACTCCAAACCAGGTTTTAACCAATCTTTTCTTTAACTCCAGTTTTAATCCTCCTATGAGTATTTTTTTCAGTTTATTAAATACACTCTTTGCCATTTCTATCCTAACACGGATATCTTTTTCTGAGTATCCAGATGATGAGAGAATGCTTCCCAGATATTTAACTTTCTTCTGAAGGTCTAAATTACATTATTTTAGACAAAATTACACCACTGTGAAAACGTATCGGTGAACCACCTGAAATTCAAATAGGCTGTGACAGGGGCGACCCAGGTCAACAGCGTCACTCGGGCTCATCATACGGATTAATCTGACTAAATAAAACCGTTCGACACTTGCGTCATTGAAATTTCTATTTGCTTTCATTCTGGCTGGCATTATTGTTGCTTTGTGACGTTAGTTACGTAAAAATAAATGAGAAGTTCTCATAACTTCTCCATTGTTGAGTAACGTACGTCAAAGAGCAATGATAATGCCAGTAAATCCTCTGCTTACTAGGCTGATTCATATTAGCCCGAGTTGCTGGGCAGTTTATCGTTTGTTTGAAATTATTCTCCAAGTGGAAACTGTCCGTTGGATAGGACTTCAAATCCAATGTTCTATGCAAATCCATTGCTTCAAAAAACATTCAGTCCAATATGAATTGTGTTTTAAATATTACTTAATTGCGTAGCACAGCTCGGTCTCTAATGGATGAGCCCGAGTAAAGCGCGAGCGAACTAAGTAGAGAGAACGCCTAAAACAATATTGTTTTATTCAGGTCACCTGCAACATGAACGCGAAAGGCATGACATGGAACGAAAATATATGAACAGTGACAAGGCCCACAGAAAAGAGCCCGAGTTATCAACTTAGTGAAGTGGGACCGTGGGTGGTGGCACAAATATACAAAGCAATAAAGCTCGATTTCTCCGATATAAATCGTAATCGAAGACTCCCACTAAGCCCGAGGAGCCCGTGTGTCGGAGTCGCCAATGGGCTGTTAAAAACACTAAAAACACAGCTTAAAACAGGCAAAAATGACACAGCATTGATACCTGTCTTAAACACATTCAAAATCACAGCTTGTCCATATCTTGAACCAGGCCCGTAACCATTTTGGGACACCAGGGGGGCGAAGAGTGTTCTAANAAGGTTCCAAATTTTTAAAATATGTTCAATAGTTTTAAACTATGTCCAACACATTTTTCCAGGGGGGATTCTCCCCCTGGTTACGGGCCTGTCTTGAACACAGAGGTAACATGACTGAATACTCATTCTACAACTGCATTAGATACCGGAATGCAAAGATAAGACAAAGCATATATAGCAACTAGCAAGTTGTCTGTAAGGATGCCAATTGTGTTGCCAATCATAGGCATAGCCAGGGGGGCCGAGGATGTCATGCCCCCGCCAAATGTTTAGCATATACAGTCATTTTGTGCTTTGAAAGGTGGCATCCCAAGCAAAATACTGTAACTCGCCTAAAATCAAACATTTTGGCCCCCCAAAACTTTTGGGCTGGCTACGCCACTGTTGCCGATGCAGAAACAAAATGTAGATATTTAGCGTTGCCAATGCAAAAACTAAAACACAATTGAAATTGATCTGTTCAATATTTCATTTTGCGTTTAAGATTCAGAAAAATTTCACTATTTAGAATTGTGTTAAACGCTTGAAATTACACCAACTTTTTAATGGTTTGGCACCAACTTTTTCCTACACCAGGGTTTTTTTAAGGTAAATGTTAGGTACCCAGTGTGGACCTGTAGGGACCCGATTTCGCTGATTCTAGGAACCCGATTCTCAATTCTAGGGATCCGAATCGGGTCCCTAAAACACCTTAAGAAATACCTCTCCTACACACAAACATGGGTATGGGAAGGGGGGCACGAATTTGAAAATTTCAGCAAAAAAGGCTGTTTTCTTAGTTTCGAGTGATAAGAACCAAATTTCACCACCACGTTTGGCAATACATGTAAAATTACACCATTTTTGTAAAAAATTGTGTTGTATTACACCATCTGACAACACTGTTCAACAACACTAATGCGGTAAGCAAGCCATAGCAGGGTGACAGACTGTGCACGGTGTATTCTGCCAAACAATTACGAAATCCGGCCAAATTACAAATAATATTGACAAAATACTGCCAAAATTCGGCCACATCTTTCATTAAAGATTTACTTTAACAATGGACCCAATACTAATTTTTACTTGAACTTATTTAGGTAAAATGTGAAAGTTAAAAGTGGGGGGGCAGTCCCCCCCAGAAATAAAAGTGGAGAGCCTAGGCCCATGTGACCCCCCGGTTCCGCCACCTATGGTTTCCATACAAGCTAGGGCGCAAAAGAATGAGATAAATTGGCTAAAGCATGGTTCTCGTCACATCTCCCAGCTGGGTTGAGATTGGCCGTTGCAGCAGTCAGGTAAAGTTGTACCTTACATAACAACTTATCGATAAGTTGAAATGTTCTAGGCACGGCCAACCAGTTTTGAAAACTCAGGTAAGAAACATTCCAGCAAATAAACAAAAATATATGAAAGGAAAATTGAACGACCCGGACGCATGGTGTAAGAAAAAGGTTACACTGCCACACAATTACACGTGAAGAATTTTTTCCACTTGCTTGCAAGGCTTGTCATTGCTAACATGCGTCATTTCCAGCATGCATGTGATGACGTGATTCGGGCAAACTCGTGTTGTCTTGAAGTGCTTCCGGATTTTGGTGTCTGTTGAGACGCAGTTGAAAATCAGTCGCCGTCTTTGTGCATGCTTGCGGTAGCGTGTAAATCCTTTTGTTTTTGTTTGATGCGCAATTTCCGTTGGCTTGCCCTGCTTGGTCACCATATTCTACATACACAGTTATCACTGTTTCTCTGCTCCCGGAAGGAAGCGACCCTCGCTCCATCGCGGCTTGTGTAACTATGCGACGCACTCCACATTTTTGTCTGCCTCAGTATCAACTTGCTCCCTCGTATCCCTCCGTCGAAATAACTAAGCCTTGCGTGTTTGCCGAGGATAGACTGTTTTTTTACACGCCAAACTTTGTTTCGCGCATAAAAGAAATATATTTTTATAAAATAAAAAAGCTGAATCGCAAAAACAAATGTAGCCTATCGTACATACCTCTCACCTTTTTGAAAAAATTCGATCTATTGCGTTCACCGTAAGCGATCTCGTTTGCCTGATCGGGAGTTAAACCGGAAAAGCTCATTAGTCACTGCACAGAGCAAGTTCCATTTGGTTTTTTTCCTACACGGAAAAATGATAAGTGATGAGACCAGTGGTTCTCGACCAGTGTGCCGCGATACTTTTTGACGTATTCGCAACTACTTGTACTGTATGTTTCAATATGGCGAACTCCGACAGGGTTGCCAGATGGTGGGAAATTTGGCAAATGTTACCAAAAATTTTGCCAACTTTCATCGGCAATATTTTTTCATGTCAAAAATTTGCCATTTTTTAAAAACCAATTGCCAGTACTAACAAAACAATCCATTTTGGTTTATATATCAAGTGAATACCCAAACTTTAGAAAGAAAATACATTAATCGTTGTGAATTAACACTCTGATCACCGTCAAATTTTCGCGAGACATAATTTCTGGTACTGTGCTTTACAGTGGAATTATAATTAAATAGTTAAAAATCAAAAAATGTAAGAGTAATGAAAAAATACGAATTGCAAAAGTGATTGAAAAATCAATATTTCCAACAATATTGCCATTGTCAAAATTATTTTTCCAAAAATTTGCCATAATTTTGACAAACACTTGCTGCATTCTTTGTCAAGCGTCTGACAACCCTGAACTCTGAAAACGCGAGGTCACTACTCTGTGCCACTACATAGTAACATGAATTCTAGTAGCTTCACCAATGTAGTATGGGTGATGCGACAGTGCTTCGCCATTGCTAGACAAGAAAACTTTCCTACAATCTGTACACATTGACTGAACTAGAGCTGGTACTGTTACCAAGAATGTGTTGGCGAATAANACCTGCGTAATTTACATCGTCACACTCACAGACGTTACATCAGTCACATGATAAAAAAGCTGCTTTGTGCACGCAGTCGTGCTAGCCCGGTTGTTGAGCAGCTCATGATCCGGCGACAAGCCGTGTTGTTTGCGATAGCCACGTGCAGCATCGGCTCTCTACTTCTCGAAATTCAGGAAGCAACTTGGCACGCACCCACGGTGGAAGTTTCTGTGCAGTCGTTCGCATGGCTTTGGCATGCTCACACTCGAGCTCTCAGCAGTGCAGTAATTTCAAGGCAGATAATGAAAAACAGGTATAGGTTTTGCGCGTCAGCATTTATTTTGTGATTTGGTTAGGCTTCTGAAAAAAGCTCTGTAATGTAACGTCTTCCCTCTTGCAGTCAAATTTCCAAGCTGTTTTTTGTCTTGTTAGGTTGATGTGCATTGGCTACTGAAATCGAAAAGAAAAGCTTAGACTAGTTTTAGTACAGTATATCCTCTCAGTTGCACGAAAAAACATTTTGTAGTAACGTTTATATCTAAGCACTTATTGGCCAATGGCATTATACTGCACGGTAGAACAGTGGTATTGATGTAGCTGCATTCGTTCCGCTCTGGCAAATACTTGCATTCGTAAGTCCAAAAGCATGGACAGAAAAATATTTGTTGGCAGACTTACGTGCCAACACACATTTTTCTGTCCATGTGTTTGGCAGTAGTTTGCTTTCAAGTGTTGTTTCATTGTTGCAGATAACCTCTTTATATGTAAGAGCAACTTCATGTGTGACTTACGTTATGACTGTTTCCATGCTTGTTTCAAAAGGAATGGTTTCAGGTAGCCTACAATTTTTGCCATGAATTGTATGCAGTGATCTCAATCTGCAGTTACATTACCTATGCCACCCAAAACAGTTGTTTTTGAAACTCACTACATGTTTTTTAGGCACCAAATTTATAGTTATACGCTGTGGTTCAAGGAATTAGATTTCAAAAGGCGATGCAGTCAAATCTACGAGGAAAATTTTTATAGGACGTCTATTTCACGTAACTCTGCGTGTCCACAGTCCTGAAATCTTATTCAAATTTGAACAACGCTTCATAAACGACTGAAGAACGACTGAAGAGTTTTGTGACATCGACGTCCTAACCAGTAGCGGACACAGGCCAATTTGGTGGGGGGATGCGACATCGATTTGCAGTGAGCCCAATGCTTCGCAGGACCATATTGCGTAAACAAATCACTTCCGCACACGTACATTTACGAGGAAAGAAGTC
>JGI24158J21664_10005537_pt1 | contig 16516 bp, 12 predicted proteins | sample Ectturendosymbi3_FD_21664 | JGI IMG/M metagenome (IMG submission 21664)
TTGCTAGCGAGCCACATATGTTATTTCATCATGGAGTATCGTTTTCACTAAATGTTGTGCTCTAACTTGAGTAATGAAAAGTCTAATTTGGGCCATATTAACACTTGATAGAACATCCATAAAAGTGAACCATTTGTAATTTCATTTGTTTTTGACTTGTAGTTGTTCATTGTAGAATGCTGGAATCATCCAACAATGAAATTGCTTGAACTACTACACAGTCTATCAGTGTCTCTAAGATAGCAAACATTTTTTACCTGCCATGAATCTGTCAGTATTTTAAAGAGTGGCTCAGTCAAAAGTGGTGGTTGATTACAAGGCTGTGAGTGGTGATTTCATAATCACTAAAGCAGTCTGTTCATGTCAGTCTGAACAAAGGGCTGTCCCAGTGCATATTGCTCAGTTTTGCTTCTTTTATTGCTTGGATATAGTTATAAAAGATCTGGTATATTGATCTATTTTACTGAAACTGCACTTTTTGAAACTGATTTTTCAACCAGTATAAATGTAGCCTTACCTGAAGCTATTTTAAATAAGAGTGTTGTGCATTTGGATTTAAAGATATTCAATATACCCATGCTCTTTAGGCAGCTAGCATCATGACCTCAAGTTTGTTTTTTCAATTTTTGATTGGAAGATAGAACAATGAATAGATTCATTTGTTGAAAGACATCTTCTGGTCAGTGTCAACCAAAATTTGTTTCATGAACATGATGTGAGAGTAAGTTTTGATTTTGAAGACATTTTAAACAGGACGATTGAAGCTGGAGAATCAAGATAATTCCTGACAGTAACATATCTATTCAATTAAAAGGAATCAGCATTTTGAGTCGTTGAGTGACTTCCAGTTTTGTGTCCCACCAAACCTTTTCCAATTATGTATTTTATATAACAGTGATTAAATCTATTTCAATAAGTTTTTGGGACTGAGGATGTGTATTGCGTAAATTACATGAAATCAATTTCTTATTAAAATAAGGTGCCGGTTGACTTGACTCTGTCACCTTTGTGGAGTCTTATTGCTAGAGTGATGAAATTTCATTTTTGATACAATAATGACATGCATTTATCTCATTAATAAAGCAGATCAAGGCCACAATGTTCTCAACCATCTTGTCCTAAAGTTAAGCCTAGAAAAAGACAATAGAGTGGTCTGGAGTACCTCGCTATGCAGTTACAGATACAATTACTTGATGCAGTTGTGGTACTGCAGTCTTGTAGGTAGTCATATTATCACATTAATGTAAATGCGTGGCACCGCTCATCAAGTTTGCTCAAAATTCTGCAATTTTCAACTTTTAGGTTGCATAACCATGGCTGTATGATGATAATTCATTTTGATGCCAGTTGGAACGAGCTATCTGTTTTTGTATACAGTAGTCCTCAGCAAAATATTTCTACTCACATGGAAAAGCAGTTTTGCCTGACATTTAAAAAATTTTGTGTTTATGAACAACATTTCTTCAGCTAGTTTAGCATTTACTTCAAACAACTTTATTTGTTTTGTTTAAAAGTGCTGAGAGGTCGGTGTTGTTCAGTTTGTGAATGTAGTTTAGGTTTTATTACATTTTTTTGGGTGTTTTTTTCATTGCAAAATGTATAATTAAAAAATTACGTGTGAAGGATTTACAAACCTTATTTTGGTCTTGTTACTTTTGTTCTGGGACATTCACAGCAAAACATTTGGTGTGCACACAGCAAGTTTTCAGATGCCCACCATATAGAATTTAACGATCAGGAATACAGTAGCTGGGCACAGATCTGAAATTTTGTGGTAATGGCCATGATGAACTTCATGTTATGTGATCACTGAACTTGAAAGAGAACAACATTTGTCTTGCCAACAATTTTTGTGGACTGCCAAGTTGTTTAGTGCAGGGCTTCTCAAACTATGGGTTGCGACCACACTTAAGGTTGCGAAATGTAATTTTGGGGTCGCAAAACAAATTGGTTTGACAAATCAGATATAAAAATTTTTGTAAACTTTACAAGAAATTTAAAAGTTTAAATAAGTCTGCAGTGAATCTATTTCTACTGCATTTTTGGAGCAATGCCGTGCTTCATGCTGTCAGTTGTTTACTGGGATGTCTGCCTGAGATATCAAATGATAATAACCAACCAAGCACAACAACTTACATGTTATTACATGCAGGGTTGCGGAGTCAGAGTCCAAGGTTTTTGGGTGAAGTCCGAGTCAGATTCCTAATAACACTCGGAGTCAGATTTTTTTTGTCCGACTCTGGAAGTCCAATTGGATCATTTTTTACATCACACTCCTAAGTTGGGAATTCCTGTTGAAATGGTTCAATTTCTTATGAAACTTCTGTTGAAACAGAATTCTTGCTATGTACCACAGTTTCCATTGAGTGTTATTTGCTACAAAATTCTTGACAGCCAAACTTCATTCACTTTGTGGTAAGGAGTCAAAGTCGAAACTTTTGGAAAGGTCTGAAATTTTTGAGTCGGAAATTCTGGAAAGGTGGAGTTACATTTTACCTCTGACTCTGCAACCCTGATTAAGTCATGATCATTTTAACGTACTGACTGATATTAACCTTATTGCATTGATTCTGACATGAAGGCTTGCTTGTGTTTAGAACTCTAGGTCTAGTCAAGGGTACTGACTGCTTTGAGAACACACTGAGTAGTTGTAAGCTGAAGTTATAAGCTTCATACACAGTTTCAGAAGTACTTTGGATTTTGATTCGGCAAAATTTTGATTCACAAACCATACACAATTGCAATTCCTGGAGGCGACACTTCTGCCATGCCCAGGATGAGTTTTCAGAATTGTTAAACAACAAAAGTTTGCAACTGGAATTTTCAAAACAGAGTTTATGTCATTTCTAGAAACGAACAAGAAATGAATGCTCAGTCATTCATAAACTTTTGTCCTTGTGCATAACATATTTGTGTGATGAAGCATTCTCAAAATTGACAATGATCAAGTCGAAAAAACAATCTTTTTTGAAAAATGTTAAGAGTGTCCTTCGTCCTGCGTTGTCTTGTATCAATCTATGAATGGATGATCTGTGTAAAAATCAAGTGCATCTGCCCCATTAGTTGTGCTTGATAACTTCTACAAAGCGAATTGTTATTTTTTGTTAGTTTTTTCAGCTTTTTAAAATTTTTACTGTTTCAATTACGTGGTAATTTCATTACTGTGTAGTTGCATTCATGGATTGTGCACATTTGTATGATTTTGCAATAGACAAAAATGCCTCATGAGATTTGTAATGGGTCGTTTACACGTATGATTAACATAGTGCTCTTGTTGAACGTCGAAAACCTTGGTAAAAGTATTCCCATACAAAAAAGTTTTTGTGCAAATGGAACACTTCTGATGGAAATTGTTGTGTTGGGTGTGATGTCTGACAAAAGTTTGTGAACTTTACATTAGAGGCAAGTTTGTATAGGAACTAATCCCAGTTTTCAAGAAAAAGTTTCTCCAAAAGGGGACAAAGGCCTCTTCTCACACTGGTTTCCATTCTGAAGACTTCTAAGCTGGGTATTGAAGCTGAAAGACAATACTTAGTGATTAGTGGCTTTCATTTTTTGTATTGATGCATAATAGTTTTTAATGTGTCAAACAGAAAAGAACTATGATGAAGCAATTCGGTTGTACACTGAAGCAATCTCATTGAATCCTAAATCTGCCGTATATTATGCAAATAGGAGTTTTGCTCAGCTACGCATGGAGAATTATGGTTATGCTCTGGATGACGCAAGCAAGGCTATCGAAAATGACAGAAAATATGTGAAGGTGATGCCAGCTGTTCATTTTGTTAATGTTAGGTAATTTTGCTAGTGTAATAATCATGCAAAGTTAAAACAAAACACATCTTCTTTGAGTCCTCATTAGTTTGTACTCTTCATTGTGTTGACAATTCGATTTTGTTCAATAGTGCTTTGACAAAATATGTTCAAAACTTTTGTTTCGATTTGTTTTGTGTGAAGACCTTTGTTAAATCGAATGCATCCTTTCCCACATCTTTAGATCAGATTGCCGAAGTTTACACTACTTGGTAAATACAGTTTTCTGAAAAAGTGTGAGTAGCTTGCTGAGCATATTCAAAGAAACGTTAACATTCCCTGTCTCGGTGTATTTTTGCCTCACAACTGTGTGAAGAATAAATCTGCAGCAGTAGTCTGCACCATCAGTTGTACCATGTTTGACTTCTTGCTTGGGTCCTGCTCTGAACCATTTTCAGTGTGAAGGTTTTGTTTGACTATAGAATGCTTGAACTCTCGCTGTCAAGCTGAAAACCAGCTTCTCTGAAAGCCATACTTAACATTCGTGAAAATGCTTTCCTACGCAACATGCTTTGACAGTTCTGTTGCTATTGCCATAGAATGCAGCTAATTATTTACTAAGTCGCATTCAAACGTAACCGTTTTAGATTCTGATGTTGCATTTTTTTCCAGGGTTACTATCGCAGAGCGTCAGCGCACATGTCATTGGGAAAATTCAAACTTGCTTTGCGCGACTTCGAAGCTGTGAGTATATGTTTGCTTTTTGAACCACAACTTTGCGCACCCAAACGTTAGCGGCAATTTAAAGACGATTTCAGTCTATCGATAACAAGTGTAACGCAATTGTTGGGGGTGGTGCGAAGAATTTACTGGTGCCCCTTCGATTGTTGACCCTTATTCGCCCCCACGCGCAGGTGGTTAAAGTGCGTCCGAATGATCGCGACGCGAAGATGAAATATTCTGAATGCAGCAAGATTGTCAAGAAGAAGGCGTTCGAAAAAGCAATTGCATACGATGACGAAAAGAAGTCAATGGCGGAGAGTATCAACGTCGATACGATATGTAAGATAAGCTTTTACTATTAAACCATTAGGTAAATTTGTATGTCGTTTTAAACTGATAGTTGCTGAAACTGTTGTGCAGAAGAAGTTTTGGAATGATCGCTAAGAGTAAGAGTTTTGAATGTTTGACTTCTACCACATGGTCAAGTTTACACTCGGCCTGTGTGTAGAGTCTGTAGACCATTGTTTTATAGGCATGTACTGTATGTTGTGATAAATAGTTGTAGGTAAAAGTTTTATAAACCAACTTCTACCCATTTTGAAGTTTTGTTCGTCATTTGCAGCTGTTGAGCCGGCGTACGACGGCCCGCGCATTCCCGATGAAGGAGTATCATCCGATTTTATGAAAGACCTTCTGCAAAGATTTAAAGAACAGAAAAAGCTTCATAAAAGGTGCCGGGCGCTGCGTTTCGAAAACTCTTCCAAGTGACGCAGTAGCTGTGATATTTCAATGCGCTTTCGTAGCAACGTTTTGTCAGCGCTGTCGTGCTTCTGTGCTGCACCAGCAGGACTTCTGCTGCCGGCGGAAAATTAGTATGAAACATTGAAAACGCGTTTGCGGAAAATCCGATCACCGCACACTGCTGTATATACGCTATGCATCCGGCGGAGCAGCTATCATGTTGCTCGCTGCTGCCTCAGGTCAAGGGTGTAGCTTCAGTTTGTTGTATGTTGCAGAAACCTGCCCGGGTTGTATTTTTTTTGTTTGTTCAGTTTGTTGTATGTTGCAGAAACCTGCCCGGGAAAATTTTTTTTTTCCCCAACCCGCACTGTTTCCATCCCAAACCCGCACCTGTCAATGTGTGTCTAAAAGCTCATGCAGCGCGTGTTTCATCACTAGTGGCAATTTATTCAATAGTTCACTTCAAAGTCAACAGAAGCTCTGAAGAAAACGCGGTAAAGTAAAACTATGAAAACTTTTAGTCAACCTTAGCGCTTTCTCAGCATCAAAGAGCACTGTTGAAAAAGAGTATGTCGTTTACTGCGACGAAGTATTTACATTGCTCTGCTGCTGTTCACGACATGCCCAGCCATGCCAAACACTCGTTGACGAGCAGCTGTTGGTGCCACCACACACAACATATATCTTGCAAGATCACCGAGTAGATGAAAATTATAATCTGTGGTCTCTCCACCACTGGAGAATGTCAACAAACCCTTGTGCCACAAGCTCCTCTGCAAAATTAAATTTCATGTAACATTAAATTCTTCTGTGACGTTAAATTTCTTGCTCTTGTCTCTTCCATATTCATGGAGTCATCATCCAGTTAGCCGCACAAAGGAATTCTTATCCTGCGCCGCACTCGCGCGCATGGTTCAGCGGGTTCCCGTCACGCTAATGCGGGTGCTCGCAGCCCGCGCGAGTTACCGCCCGCGCAGGACTTTAGTGTGTTGCGCTTCTCTGGCTTTCGATCCGTGCAGAAAACTGCATGTCGTTGGTCCTGAAATACCGTAAGGTGGAATTGAGAACTATTCTGTTATGTCATTTGTCGCTTCAGGTGAACTACTCAGCATCGAAGCTGTTGGGTTTCTTATGTTATTTAATGATTGCGCATTGATATCATTGCATTTTTTTCTTATCTAGTTGTTTGTTCGGCTGTGACGCTGAAATGTCACTTTGTTTGTTCTGCTGTAACGATGAAATGTCACCCGGGGGCCAATCGTTTGTTGACTTTGGCAGGTATGCGTATCAAATCCTCTTAGAAGTGAAGAAGATTTTTTCCAGCCTTCCTAGTCTGGTGGACGTCACGATCAAGGAAGTAAGTAGTAAGATGCAGTTTGAGTGCTGCTGTTACCGATGTTCTTGCAACAGATTTCGGCTTCTTACATGGAGTGAGGAAACACCGCTGCCTCACTTGCCGAAGTAGATCTTGGGCTGCATCTTGCTTTGCGTTCTAAGCATTTCAGGGCAAAATTAATGGTTTTACTGAGTCAGTGCTGTGACCGCTGGAATTCGCGATGTTGAGAAAGTGATCCTCTCTGGGTCGCGCTATAATGCGACGTGCACGTTCTTTCTTGCTACTTTTCCAGGTTCAAAACTCCACGTGCAAAAGTACACCTCACACTTCGCTAGGCTGCTTCCAGCTGCTCAGCATGTTTCGCATTTCTGAACCCGTTTGCGCTTCCACCGGATGTTGATATTGAACCATCCGGTGGGAGATGATACAAGACCAGTATGTGTTGGGAATCTGCTTCGGCAATGCAGAGACGTCATCATTTCAAACGTTTTGAAATTTACGATCAGTTGCTTCTCAGTGCGACTGTTAACACAACGCTTTTGTTCAGTGCCAACTTTTTACTATAATAAGTTTGTACCCCTTGTTTCATACCCTCTATTATAAATTTTGTGGATCTTGTTTCATAGCTACCATTGTGAGTTTTGTGCCCCTTGATTTATCCCCGTCCCCACTACGAATTTTTACCCCCACCCTCTGGTGTTGCAAATTCTAAAATTCCCCGTAGACCCAGCAAGCTCATTTCATTTGAACGCTGTGAATAACGCTGATCCCGCGTAGCGCTTAATTACCGTATCATATTTTCCTTTGGTTTTTCTCGTGTTAACGAAACCTCCATTGCTATCTAATCTTGATCAGATAGAATGGTAAAAATAAGAAATGTTTTAGTTTTTCTTCTCGGAAGACACATTCAGTCCTTGGAAAGTAAGTGGCCGCTAAAATAAGCCAACCACCCTCTCACTTTTTTCACAATACGATCTACGCCCCTTACCGGCATCCTTAACTCGCAACTCCGCTCAGTGCCTCGCAGGTACTTTCTGATATCCAGGTGTAAACTTTCAAGACTGGGTCTTGATCAGAAACAGCTGAATTGATAGAAATTAAACATCCAGCTTCTCATAAAAAAACGCAGCCTGTCCCAACAAGAGGCAGCAAGTGATAACAAGAAATGGGGGGTATGGTCAGTTGCAACTTGTTTAACGAAGCATCCAACGTGCTTGTTCAAGCGCTGTTGCTGTGACGTGTTTCTGATCACTGCGAGCCAACAGGAAGCTTTTCCTTAAACCGATTGGTACATATCCTAACCTTGTTTGTCGCAGCAGTTTTGACCGGATGTGGACCGTGGTCAAGACCGGTGTCACGCAGAGCAACGAGCAAAGCCGGTTGTAGTCGCCAGCAAAGAACGTCCAAGCGTTTGCTCGTCAAAACCATAAACTCTGCAGTGTGCAATTGCTCAAAACGTAGTTACTCGCTGGCAGTTGGGTTACGGCTCGGAAGGGCGGGGCTCCCATCAACTCCAGCCGTTCCGAGCTGCTAAAAACGTTCGAGGACCGGTAAAATTTGCTTCCCACCTGAGCCAATTGCATAAAACATTACTGTTTCATTTTATTCTTTTCATTAGACTTTTTTTGTGGTTTTCTTGCCATTGGCTTTTATTTCTGGGGAATAATTTTTTATGATAGCAATCGCCTATCGATACGCAGTTGGGTTGAATTGAAATATCTTGGAACATTTTTTTAATAGACCGTTACATAATAAGGATTTATGCTCGGTTTTCGCAACACACAGCTCAGTTGATGTTGCTAAACCGGAACGACAGGTGTGCTGTACTCCATTCAGGCTGCTCACCAGGACAATACATCGTTTCAGCCAAAAGTAATCCTGGTTTTGTTTCCTCGGTCATGGACCGAAATTTTTTTGAAATGACCGAAAAAAATTAAGTCAATTCGGTCAGATTGCTTGAAAAGGTAGGTTAGTGAATACTGTTAAGGAACAAATGACCGAAATGTCTCAGCGAAAAAAGAAAGCCAGACGAAATCAGGCGCTGTTGGAGGGAGTATTCGAAATTTTGCTTTGAATAATTTTCATCACTGCGTATATATTGCAACGGATTTAAACGTAAGCTGAAACAGGTGTAAAAAAATTGCGAAATGAAACTAAGTAACAGAACTTCAAAACGTCGCTTCGTAGAAAATAACACCTGGGAGGATCGCCCCTAGTTTGACCCATTACTTGCAATGGTTAGAGCCGGCCACGGACCAGATAACGTGATTGAATCATCGATCTGGCTTGGTCACGCCATCGTATGGAGCCAGCAGAACTATCCGATATTGTTGATAACCGTGAGATGTCGAGAGGCATCCTGGGACTGCTTCCCTCCGTGACTCTCTCAAACGGAAATGCTGGTGTAAAAAAAGAATGAGCGACTCATCGGCTTTTAAGTAATTTCTGGCTATTTCTACATTTGTGGTACATTTGCTTGCAGGGCGACAAGTTGACTGTGTGCGGCGACATCCACGGACAGTACTACGATCTGTGTAACATATTTGACATCAACGGCCTTCCTTCGCGTGACAACCCTTACGTATCCTTAAGTTTTGTGTAGATCGCTGTTTAAAGTGCAGATGAATAATGTGGATTTTGGTGCACACTTAATGAGTTTCACTGTCAGTGAAATAAGGTGTTGTTTGGTCGGCGCTCCTCAAATTTTAATCTGAAGTTTCCAGTGTCAGCGATGAACGAGTTCGGGTTGTGAAACTTTTTACGTTTTATTTTTTCTGAACACAAAGTTTAGCTGTTCAATGGAGATTTCGTCGACCGCGGCTCGTGGTCGGTCGAGGTTATCTTAATATTGTTCGGATACAAAGTTCTTTACCCGGACAGATTTCATCTAATCAGAGGTAAGTTTCGCGATATTTTGAAAATCCAATCGGCCAGTGGTTCCCAGCCGGTGAGCCATTGCAATGCACAGGCGTGTCGCGAGCTAATTCGTTTTTCAGTATGTCATAAAAATACGTACGCCATCAAACTTCAAGCAGAATGGTTTGGCCTCGCCAGTGTGTGCACAAATTATTATTTATTTCTTCTGTATGGTGCCGTAACCCTGAAAAGGTTGGGAACCATTGCGTTAGGCCAGGGGTGGGCAATTAATTTAGCTCGAGGACCACTTAGAGAAGGCCGTGCTTAGCCGAGGGCCGTACATTATAATTTGATCGTGAAACAAATAAAACAAAAACAATAATGGGACACAGAGAAGTTTTTATTATAATTGTTCTTGTGCAAATTTACTTTCTCCACACAAGCACTTTAATGAGACAAATGTAACGTCACACTCTTCAAAATCTCAGATTTGAACATTTTTCCTGAAAGCTTACACGGGCCGCTGAAAACGTTGTTGTGAGCCACCTGTGACCCGCGGGCCGCAAATCGCCCACCCCAGGCTATCACGTTATTCTTTCCTTTCAACAAAAAGGCAGATGTTGCCTTGGAGGTTTAGAAAAAGTTGGGCACTTCCGATTTAACTCCTTTGAAAACGGCTTATCACTGATTGGATATGCAGACTGATTCAGCCTAGTGATTGCAACCTCACATTTACCCACATGGGCGTCGCTCGACTGATCGCAGCACAAGCGGCTGTTCGATGTTCATGCGTCACGCGACGTGCTTTGAAGACTGAAACGGCTTTCATCGATATTTGTTATCTTTGCCCTTGTTCGCGAGAAGGTTGCCGAGGAGTAAAGTGTCAATTGTTCGCATTCGGGCTTTTGGTTCGATTTTAAGGCGATAAACCATGAATCGAAAAAAGTTTCAAATGCCAAAATGCGTTCAACCAAACAGTGCATTCGCAAGTGACATGAAAGGATTAAATGCCCAAGTCGAGAAACCAAACCACTGTCGTGAGTGTGTTCGTTGGACGTTCCTTTCGCTGTCCCAACCTGCGCTCAACTTGCGTTAAGCAGGACCTCCAAGACGGGTACGAGAAGTGCATCGAACCCCGGTCCAGCAGGTACGGGGACCCGGGAAAGTTTAAGCGCGCATGGTCAGTTTTTTCTTTTATCAAGCCTAAAATTGTTAGTGTAAGCCAGTATGGCAGTTACTCTATTTGTAAACCTTAGCATGGCACCTTATTCTGAGTTCTATACAAACAAACACTACAAGTTTCGACAAGGGCCCAAGAAAATACGGGGGGCCGGTGTCGGTCTCCATACCCATNCCCCCTGGTGAGATTTCTCTCGGAGACCCTGGCATTAAGCCCGCAGTGCAAAATTTGTGCTGTAAGATATGCGCTGGCTTGTGAACTTCGCTAAGCGCTGTATGTCCCTTTGTTAAAAACATCGCCTGAAACAAAGCGTTGTCTTCATGCCGTGGTGGGACTATGAGACGTTCGCTTCAACCGCTTCAAGCCAGTTGGTGATATGGTACTTTTGTCTCCTTGAAGGTAATCACGAAACCGACAATATGAACCAAATGTACGGGTTCGAAGGCGAGGTGAAAGAGAAATACGGAGGAAATACGATGGCCTTGTTCAGTGAAGTCTTCAACTGGCTGCCCCTTGCTTACTGCATTAACGAGAAAGTTCTTGTAAGTATTCAAGTGCCAGCTGTGGTAGAATATATTTTTTCAACGTGTGCGTTTAAATGTCAAACTCGGAAGATCAACCTTTACTCTCCGAAAAATTTGGTGGGAGCAGCAAGTCAGATGCGCAGAATGTCACTGTCAGTCATCTTTTGAGTGCAAAACTCCAGCAAATCCGTGTCGTTTCAATCGTTTCACACTCACTGTCGTCACACAGGCCTTTTCTACTGCTGCTGCTGCTAGTAGGTATCTTACGCGGGGTTTTTACGGACTCTTCAAAGTGTGGAAAAAACTTTTTGGTGTGGTAGTATGGAAAAGGAAATAAGTTTCCAGACTTGATCGTTTGACATGCATTGTGATAATATTTTGTTGTGACACTTTTGATAAATTGACGTTCATCGTGTTATCTATAATAGTGCCCGTACTTGACCTGACCTGGGTATGTCACCCGGAGAAGTTAAGTCTGGGAAAAGGCCAGAAAAAGACTGGAAATTTATATTCAAAATTGCGTAGGAACCCTGCTTAGGTTTGCAACAAAATGCAAAGCCTTTGCAGAAACGGCGGCGATTACTGAGTTGTCCCGTCTGTTTTTTTGCCTGCGGTTAAGGTCATGCACGGAGGCCTGTGCGAACAAGACGGCATTTCTTTGAATGACATCCGAAGCATCGACCGGAACCGGCAGCCGCCCGAGAGCGGCGTCATGTGCGACCTGCTGTGGTCCGACCCCCAAGTAGCGAAAGGCAAGGGTGTCAGCAAACGCGGCGTCAGCTGCCAATTCGGACCGGATATTACGCAAAAGTTTCTTCAAGACAACGGACTCGATTACGTGATCCGCAGTCACGAAGTCAAGGTCAGTGCAGTTGTGTGTTGCTGAACGCAAGCGAAACTCGTTTTCTGGACGCAAACGAAACTCGTTTTTTTGTATTTGTTAATTGAACCCGTTGATGTACGAGCGTTGGCGTCTTTCCTCTTTGCCAGCTGGTTCTTTCGCGAGTCGACCTTTGAAAAACATGGCACGAAAAGCAGCTTGTGTCTCCCTACTTTTCATATCCGACTAGTTTCATGCGCGCGCAGCCGAGTAACGAACCATGATAACATCGCAACTGTCCGAGATGGAAACTGTGTTTTGTTGAAAGCAAACGATATTTTCACAATCGCCGATGTATTTCGTTTACAGCAGACAAGATAATGTTGCACGTTTTCTCTATGAATGTAGTTTGTGTCCATTTCATAATTATTACCACGCTTTTTCATCTTACCGCTGCAACTGGCAAACTCGCCACGAATAAATCAGTGTCACTTTATAAACTGTGTAACTGTGACTTATCGGTTAACGTCACTTCCCTGTCGAAGAAATCGCTTGGAGTAAAATTGATCTTTGTCGACTTGTTGCTCGAACCTGCAGCTTGTGTGCCAGGGTTCCTACAGAGTCTGGAAAAGTATGAAAAAAAATTTGGTCCTCCAGTCGGGAAACAATTTTTTTGGTCTGTTTGTGCGGAAAAAGAAAATAATTTTCCAGATTTGATCTTTTGACATACATTTTCATAATATTTTACTCAAGATTGATAATTTTGCTTTCGTCGTGTTGACTATTATAGTGCCTGTATTTGACCTGGGTATTCAAAGTTGCGTAGGAACCCTGAGTATCTCTATCGGTAGCCGTAGTTGACACATTTATTGGTCTTGCCGTTTGATCTCTCGTCCATTTCCATCGCTTAACCCTTCCTACTCGCACCGCAGTCCGACGGCTACGAAGTCCAACACAACGGCAAGTGCGTTACTATTTTCTCCGCGCCCAACTACTGCGATCAGATGGGCAACAAAGGAGCGTTCATCACCCTCAGACCGCCTGACCTCAGGCCCGAGTTTACACAGTTCGAGGCCGTCGTAAGTACACCTGTCACCCTGCACTCGTTCGAATAGCCCACTTTGCGGTGCGCGTACTTTCGTACCACTTCTTGCACTTGTCGTGCTGCGGTGCCAGATTTCGTTTGATCTGTTGCCGGACGAGTATTGTTCAAGCGCCTGTTTGCTTGGATTTCGTCGACTGCGAAAATGTTTTCACTCGGCCACCATCAAAAACAAGCAACTCAGCTGTTACCTATTTATGCCCCCCCCACCCCTACTCTCAAGCTGTGCATTGGTGTGCAAACTGACGAACGGCATCGACCTGTCGATGCACCAGTTGATGTGAAATGAAACTAACTTCAGTCTCTTGCTGACTTTGCTGTTGATGAAACAAACGCGCGCGTCAGGTACAAGCGCGAGTCGGAGAAATGAGGCTGCTTTGTTGCGTCACGTCGTATCGTAGCAACAGAGTTCACGTGCACGGAATTAGCAGCCGATGCAGCCTCCTCATCGGTCCTGCATCGATTGTGTGTTCTTCTTTTTCCTTCAGAAACACCCGAATGTTCAGCCGATGGCGTACGCGAATTCTTTCATGAGAATGGCCGGAATGTTTTGACGAATGCGGCTTTTCTTGACGACGATTCCTGGCCCGCTGTTCGTCGCCGCTGCTTCTTCGTTCAACGACAAGGCGACCGGGATGTTGAGAGTTCTACACGCGCGACGTTTTATACACATTTTTCGAAAACAGGGTGATCTTGTTTATTCGCATCCGACGACGTGCGCTTTAATTCAAGCACCATATTAAACTTTTTCCCTGCTCGCTGAGTCTAGGCTCACGCTCTGAAAGTTGCCATGTAATGTTCAAGAGTCCGGGGACTTTCTTCCCGTCTGAGTCAGTCAAAACGCTGACGATACTCGGCTCGCCGTGCACTTCTTACTCTCAGACCTAGTTCACTGAGAACGGTTTACTCTGTCGGGGGTGAACGCGCCTGGTTCTTTTCAGTAGTTCGTTCACTTGTGTTGCTGCTATACGAGAGACCGTTCACTGTGCTCACGACCCATAATACAACGCGAGCCAAGTTCACTGTGCGAACAATTGAAGCTCAACTATGGAACGCGCGTGCTGCTTATTTAACTTCCCGCTGATTTTTTTGCGATTGTCGTCGTTTTTATTGTTTTTTTTTTAATAAACCCATTTGTTTCCTCGCCAATTCTCACGAAAACGAAGCTAATAGATCAAAAGCTTGCGCATAACAAGAGTCAGTTTTCTTTAATATTTCAAAGAGAACTGCGTCATTTACTTAACTGAATAGCTGGCGTAGCTTCGCATGTATTACGCAGCTGACACCATCTTCCGCCTTCATAATGCATGAATCAACCAAGCAACCATACCCAGGGCGGAAACCAGCTGATATTTTTGGGGGGAATGGTTGCAACTTGTTTTGCCTAACAACTAAACAAATTCTTGGCGCTTTGAAAACATTTTTGAAAATTTCGGGTAGAAGGGCAATTGCCCGGTCGCGGGCCAGACCACGCGTCGCCGGTGTGACAAATAGCGTACTTCGCGAAATGGAACGGCGGATCTTCCCCGCACTGAAGCTTGTCACAACTCGCTTGCTGAGATAGCAGAATTTTCGGTGCAACAGCATTTGCGGCTGAATTCATTTTTCACACGTCGGTTACAGCTTGTTGCTGTCGCGCGTGTCAAGCGCAAGTTCGCTGCGTTTCTCCGAAAACTGGTTTCCGGGAAACGAGCGAGTGGGATGAGCGCTCATGCGTCGCGACATGGAGTGCATGCACAACTAGGTTCGCTCAGTGCATAATCTAATGTAAACCACTAAATGGCAAATCACAGGAGCGACAATCCTCTGCGTCATGCTCAGCGACATTCGGCGCAGTGTACGTATTCAGTCGATGTTTCGCTCGACCATGCGGTATTTTCATGTTTGACTGTTGGTCATCTTGCGTTAGACCCAGAAGTCGGAAAAAATTAAATATGATTTTGGTGCACTGTTTGCCTGGCTGAACGTTAGATTTTATATCGTTCTCGCAAAATTTTAATAAAAGACCAAAAGGCATTCTTCCTGGTAACGACTGACGTTGGTCTTTTATGTGTGATTTCGAAAGATTTTTAAAAAGCGAACTCTTGACTTTTTATCGTGAAAACTCGTTTGAAGGAGTCACTGCAATTGCTGTTGAGGTTCCTGATGTTGCTTGGTGTGAACACGACAACTTGCGAACCTCGAAGAACTCATTTTATTCCATAAAAGATAAGAATTCGACCGTACCAACTAGCGAGTCCGTTGAAGTTGGTAAATGTGACATGACATATTCCGAAAGGCACAGCGAATTAATCGATCTTCAGAAGTAGCACTGCAAGGGACATGCCGTGTGGAATGCTTATCACAGCGTTACAACCCTCCGAACCTGTTTTGGAAGATGTTGTATTTCAGATTTCCAACCCACGATCTTTGTACAGTGGAGGTGGCCATTTCGTTTCTCCAGGTTGCAGAGCAGTCATCGGAAGCGAGAAGGCATGTTCGAAGTAGCCTCAAAAAGTTAGTGCATGCTTGCTGACCAGACAAGCACATAACAGAGTGGCGGTTGTAACTTCTTCGTCGTCATGTCATGCTTGTACATCTGAAACCAGTGAGATTGTTTGTTGGTGCCACAGACGACAGTTACGCATGGTTTCATTTACGACGTCATCTTAATCTGATGTCTGCAGTACTTCAGCGTAAGATTCATGTCAGTCATCCGGAATACAGTAATTTGTTTACAGCGTTGCAGTTAATGCCACACGAGTCTCTTCCCAGGTTCTCTGCCAAGTGTCAAGGCGTAACTTCGGTTACTTGTAGGCCATGACTGCAACCTGGGAGAAAATCTTGACCTCGAAGGACGAACGCAGAGCTCTATTTTGCTGACTTACAATACCATATTTCGATCAACCGCCGAACAGTGGTTCACAACGTTTTTCCTCGCATGCAGCCCACGACACTGTCCAACATAACTTACCAAGACAAGTAACTACTGAGGTGAGCATGACAAAAAAGCAAGTAATTGTAAAATACTAAGTGTACCAAACAAATCAACCTAACGAATTTTGCAAACATTTTCGTTCAACTTTAGCGAGAGCCGTAAGCCTCATGTTGAGAAATCAACAATGCTTTTGCTGAAACACTGCTGTGTGCAACGTATATGTTCAACCCCTCTCACCAGTAAGTTCATGTTCTTCGTCTCAATAAAATCTCAACACTGTTACATCACATTGGTTTTCCACCGTGTTAGTCTGTGTTTATCGGTTTCCACCGTGTTGTGTTGAGACTGATTTAACGATTTCCCCGGTGCTTTGTCCTTTTGTGACGTCTGTGATTTAGTCCGTGTGCTGTTTTGAGGTAGGCCTACCATATTTTCAGCACCCAAAAAAGAGGACAAGTTTTACCGACAAGTAAAACGAAAGTAGAATTGTTACGTTTGATGATGTTTTACATTTCCTTGGTAGTTGCAGGTATTGTGACGCAGGGTCACAATAAGGATGAATTT
>JGI24158J21664_10005538_pt1 | contig 16515 bp, 8 predicted proteins | sample Ectturendosymbi3_FD_21664 | JGI IMG/M metagenome (IMG submission 21664)
TTTCGTAGGCTTTGCACAAAGCAGTATGCTACTTTAATCAAACTTTTGGGTACAAACCAGGACCCTGCCTTATTACATTTGCACACTTGGTGTCAGTCACATTCCCGTCGCCACAGGGGGTTTCGGTGTGCTTAGCCCTCCCCAGATAAAACTCCAAGCCCCCTAAATTGAGATATGCAACACTATAAATCAGTGGCGTTTTTGTCAATGTTTAGAATGTGAACCCACCCCCTGCACAAACGCAAAACCCCCCGTTGAAAACTTTCTGGAGACGGTTCTAGTCAGTCAGACTAATGTGGTGGAGCATTCTTGGGATGATTATTGAGATACTCTTGAACAAGAGGCAACAATGCCTTATCCCAGTGTTTCTCAACCTTTTCAATTACGTGGACCAGATACCTTTTGGAAAAATTGAGTGGTCCACTCCTACGTCAAGGCAACAAAGGCCATGCTTTGAAACGCGTGTACCTACAGACATTGTTCTAAAGTAGCGGATTTATTCCTGTATGCAATTCAGTGCCACTCTTGCTGCGAAAGACAACCAGTGTATTCCCTCGCTGCAGTGATCAGATGTCCTGATAACTGTATTACATTATATATTTGTCCTAACTACGTAGCCCACTTGAAACATGCTCTATGGCTTACAGGTGGAGATTCACTGGCTTGGCAGAGTGAAAGGCAGGTGACATACTCTGCAAAAAGCTAACTATAGTTCTGTAGTACCGCTGAGTCTCCTGCCGTTCAAAAAAGCTTTTCTGTGAAAGAACGTCTTCACTGCTTTTCACAAAACAATTATGTGATTGGCTGTTTCCATGCTTTATTAGCCCTGATCTACCACAAGGGACAGTTTTTTTGCATACTAAACATCTTGGATCTCTACAGCTTGATGAAGTGTCAACCAACCAGTCTTGAAATTCTGACTGATGCAACCATTCAACGCGAAGCTTTTGCTGGAAAGTTTTGGGTATTTTTGCTGAAGGTTCATCTACAGCGGATGATGTGTCATCTGCTGCAGCCATTGCATTATTCTATGTATAAACAATGATTACAACGCACTCCAGTAAGCCTACACTATAAAACCAAATGGAACTAGTCCACTTTTCATAACAAGACTCTTCTGGTTTTTTTGGGGGGCATGTTAAAAAAACTATCTTTACTAAAACTTTGCATTAACCTTTATATCAACGCTAGCATGGAATATCGCAAGAGCAGTTATTTTTTCTAATGTTCACAATCGTTTTAATTTAGCCTACCAACCTGTGCTCGCAGACTCGCACGGTCCCCTTTAGAATTGGCCAACCGGTACCTTCCTTTATGAAGCAACCTTGATGATTGGTACCCTTGCCACTACCACAAACAAACACCACTTACGAACCATTGTCAACTGAGTTTATACAATTTCGGGAAAGCTAGACTCAAAACCTACATGCATTTCACCACAGAGATTACACGCGTTTAGATAAAGACAGGATCCTGGAATTTATAGTTAACGACAGTGATTCCACCAACATCTGTCCCTGGCTGTGGTCAGACGAAATGCTGCTAGCATGTTGGACTGTGCGCACGTTTTACCTGATTTTAGTCATTCCCAGTGTAATGTACTAACCAGTATTAGGCTACCACCGCCACTTGTCTTTGTTTCGATGCATAGTTACTGCTTTCGGAATGTTCACGTTTTCTGTAAGTTTTGATGTCCCCTTGTGCAATCACAATCTGATTTCAACATCGGCTGGAAATACGTGACTTCAGCTTGTCGCAATTCAATCCCAAAAAATGCAAGTTCTCTGAAAAGACCCTAGATCCGTCAAAACCCTAGATTTCACCCAAAACTTTGCTGAACGTCCCAACCTCGGGAGAAATTTCCCTAAATTGGAAACCCTGACTAGCACATTGGCCTACTACATAATATTCGCGTTCAATGTAAACGAGTCTACGCGCGAAAAAAGGCGCATGGCCTTCGCTTTGCTTTCGCTCCACATCTCGTTTAAACCAGCCTTTTCTGGCATGTTCCGCTAGGTTCAGAAGCACAAGAGTTTTTTAATTACCAACTGCTTCGCTAACGACCTTCGTGCTCAAACAGAACGCCCATGTAACTGTGTAAACAGCAGCCAAACTGTTTCAAAATACTGCGAACCTCATTCACAAGCAACAGGTTAGGACTGAAACTTTGTTGACACACAAAGCTGGAGAAAAATGACTAGATAGACTGAAAATTTCATCGCTACCTGGGCCCCCCTGGTTACGCTTATGCCCCAAAATCTTGAAAATATTTCTCACTACCTTCTGGACCACTACGACTGGCTGAGAGATGACCTCCTGGTTGATTCGTTGGCACTTGAGCCAGCATTAGCGCCCCGACGAAATAATGTGTCTGTTCAATGCAGTTCGCGTGATTGTGAAAGGTTTGCTAGTCTCTACAGTGCAAAATGACTGTCGTCCAGTTCATTCTGTGATTTTCCTGCATTCTGTCTGCAATAGCCCACGGTAATAGTTCAGACAATAACTCCACCTACGCCAGTTACACGATTATTGCCAAACGAAATGCTCATAGAGATCACGTTTAGGACGACGGAAGATGGTAAGTACGACTAACCAAAGGAAGAGGGAAAACGGAGAGACAATGAGTGTTGTTTAAGGCAAAGCAACAATTTGCCCTTAAATGAAACTTTTTTGCTGAAGGAACTGTCCTGAGAAAATTCACTGCTAGAGTCCTTACACTTTGAGAATTTCTGTCTTAGTTGTTTTTGTAGTTACTGCAAATTAATTATTTTCAAAATACCGGGTTCAGGCACTGGTTTTAAAAATACCGGCTTCTTACCGGTCAGGCCGAAAACTAACGGTCAGGCTGCTAAAATACCGGCCATCTGGCAACCCTACATGCATCTCCTATGCGACAACGCGCATTGCATACGAATCCTCATCATGCTCTGTTTATATTTTACCAGATATTTGTGTTGCTGAGCAGTGAAGAAACAAAATGCTCTCTTCTTGAGCAGCGAACGTTGAAACTCATACATTACTCTCTTTTTACCTAAGCCCGTGAGAAAATCTCCTTGAAGTGCCTTCCATCTCTCATTAATGCTACCCCAAAGGACACGAAAATTTCGTTTCATAGTGTTTCGCCGCTTTCTTACTTTCATTCCCGACATCAGCACCCACCCTCTTGGAATGGACCTGGCAAGATCAGCGTGGGTCCCACTTTAACCGCTTCCGCACATATGTTGGACGTCTCCGCTCCTGCTCACGCAAATGGGGTATGGCCCTTCTGCGGCCTTGTGAGTGTGGCGCAGAGGTACAGACCGTTGACCATGTTGTCCTTCACTGTCCAATCCATCGACCTCCCAATGGAGAGCATGGCCTGACAGTTCTGCATGACGAGACAATCGCATGACTCCCCAACACCTGTCGTCTGCCCCGAGATCTAGTGCTGCCTAGCATTTGGACAAGAACTCGTCCAAATTGTGAAGAAGCCACTTTCTCGCAAAATACCATGGCGTGAAGGAAACATAGCTTTGATGAATTTTACTCAAAAGCTGCAAACACGACAGTTTAATTTGTAATGCTTCGCAATCAGTTTTACAGGTTTCCCACCTNATCAGAATGTTGNTTTAAAGGTGGATGNACGTACTGCTTGCAAATTCTCTCGACTCAAGCAATAACCTCTGTTAAATCCATACTGTACATGCNACCACTTTCAAAATTACTGATTTTACTATTGTCATTCGGATGTCTTTGAGACAATCGATATTTTGTAAAGTCGAAATGATTTCGTTGCTTTCTTTAAAGTAGTCTTTTCGGTCTTCGTCAGAGCAGGATACAGCGGGAAAACAATGAACAACCGACTACACCTGTATTCCAGACTATTCCACGGCTATGCAGTCTGGGTTTGTACTGTATATTACAAATTGTATGATGTGAATGTGAGAAGCACCAGTAAAAAGTATTTTCTTTAACTGAACGTGTGGCCTATCTATATTTTGATATTCTAATCCATCTACAGCAGAGGAAAAACGTCTTTTTCTTTTTTCCATGATAGGTAGATGATAGATAAATTAATTACGCTAGATGTTCTAAAACAGCAAAAAGCCAGTAAACCGAAGAAACACAGAGATTATCTAGTCAGGTGTCCCATAAATTAGCTGAGATTGGCAAGGTTTTCATGATGTAGGGTTGTGCTATGCTTTTCATGGTGTGAGTGCTCCTTTACATCACACAAAATAAATAAAATACTTGGCTAGCAATAGTCTTGAGTGAAATTTCAAAACTTTAGGACAACTAAGTTGTTAGTATTGCGATAAATGACAATCATTATTTAGTTTGCTTTTCATTACAATTTTTAGGACAACCTGTTAACGAATTGCACAGGTCAACAGAAAAACACTTTTTGTATTAAACGAGAATATGACATAACTTTTTTAGATAACTTTTGGGTGCTGATTCCAAATTTGGCATTCGTTTTCTTGTGGCACGTCAAATTTCGGAGTTACAATGAAAGGCTTTTTTGGGTGTGTAAACAGTTGTATGCTAATATATTAGCTTTTGTTTCCAAGTGAAAAATGACCTGATAATTCAGTCTATATAAAGATTGTTAATTTATTACGAATGATCAAAAAAACAACTTCAACAAACAAGCAGAGGACTCCTGGCTTTGGTAGTGGAACTCAAAAAATTTCTAAAAGTGTTTTGAACAAGATTTTCTGTTAAAAAGCGTGGCTGGATCACCACGAAGCAACATCCAGCAGGCGATACCATGATTGATTCTTTTCAGAACCCCTGGTATTTTGCATCCATAGCTTGAATATTATTTACCCTGGTAGTCACTCATGGCATCAAGGTTTTCCAAAAAACATTGATGTGAATGAAAAAATGCAACTTTAGCGATATATGCAAGCCCATCTCCAAGTAAGCTAAGGCAATTCTGCAACTTCTGCTTAAAAACAATGAGCCTTAATATATCTTATGAAGATCAAGCATATCCACCAGAATGCCTTCTGAGCTTGTAACTCCAGTGCATTCTTAACTAGACATTCTTAACTTGATGTTCTGATCTGTCAAAACCTCTACAAATCTATAGGCCTACAAAATTCCTTCTTTCAATTTAGCTTTCCCGAGATCAGGAAACTTGTCACAACAATAGTTAAATTAAGGCTACTGGAATTGCATTTGGCCAGTGGTTTCACAAAATTTTTCATCAAGCCCTAATTTTATACGCAGAGGTGACATCAGGACCTATCATGGTGTGCTAATGGAGGATGCTGAACTCCTGAACACTGTTCACTCCAGGAACATATAAGTTTATTGTGGACGAATGTTGCTTTTCATAGTGATCCGCAGTAGCATACAGAGTGGTTGTCCCATAAACATAAAAAACAGCAGTACTTGGTAACTCCTAACAGTGTACATTCCCATTAATATGCTTGTGACCTTGAGAGCTCCACACAGGCTCCACTGGTAGTCAGTATAGCCAACTAAAAAGCATTCAAAACATCCTGATTGTTATCATACGATTCATTCAAATTAACGGAATATGCAATGGGGATTTAATGTTTCAAATTGCCTGTGTGCACAGAGATATCAATATGTCACTCAATGAAACAGATTTTTGCATTTAATTGCATTTGAATCACTCAGACCCTTTCAGTTCCGCGAAAACCACTTTTCATGCAGAGCTTTGCAATCCTATAACTCGCCAGGCGATTGAGCTAGAGAGCTGTTCAAACCCTCTACGGATTTAGCCAGTCTTGTAGTCGAAATCGGAAAAAAATGATTCGTTTTCTTTGGGGGTTTTCGGGGGGGCACGCCACAAGTGGGAGTGTTTTTGGATACCTTTTCCTGGCCCTGGGCCTCAAACCATTGGGCCATTATTATGGCTCAAGATTTTTTCGGAAACTAGGCCAAAATCCGCGTCTATAGAACCCTTGAATGACTTTCCAGCATATCTCTAGCCGAAATTATGGACAAAACATCAAAATTTGGTGAAAATTTTTGCACCCACAAACCCCTGTCTGGGGTGGAAAACATCCGTTTTCTAAATGGCCATCACTCGCCAGCGGATCGAGCTATAGATCTGTTCAAATCCGGTCTGATTGGGGAAAGACTTGTAGCTTTGGCTGAAAAAAAAAATCTTTTCGCCGTGCGATCTCGGCCTTTACGGCTATGTTTACAAAACCACAAGTTGTTTTGACATGCCTTGACAGGTTTCTCTAAACAATCTGTGACGTCAGCGGCCAGTGGGAGTGCATGAATCAAGTAGAATCAGCGGCGCGAAACCGCGCGAGATTTATTGTATTCTAGGCTATAGTGCGAGGTTTTATAAGGTTTGATGGACTTTTTAGCATTTCTGGTTGATGAGTTATGGAAGAAAATGGTAGAATATTAAAACGGGAAATCCCCTGACGGCCCTTAGGAATTCCTGACATATTTGGAATATTTTTGGCATAACGTTTGAACCAGAAATGCTAGAAACTTGACCAAGGGCTCTAAAAACGCGTATTTTAGCCTAGAATCCAAAACTACTGCGAGCCACAATATTGGTGCGTGGGATCGGATGATGACGTCATATAATTAACCAAAAAACAGACCCCCATCATGAGCCCATTGGCCCAATACCCTCCATCCAAATTTAAAAAATGTTTTTTTTATTCTAAACTACACAAAGCCACTAGTCATTACAGGGTTTGAACAACTCTCTAGCTCTATCTGCTGCCGAGTTATGGCCGACCAAAGTTTGCCCTAAAAGGGCAAATTATGCTTTTTCTGAAAAGTTAGGAATTAGGCATACTTTTGGCCACCCATACTTTTGGCCACAGATGTGCTAGCGACTCAATCAAGAGCTCTATAGACGCGGATGTTCACCTAGTTTTTAACAAAACTTTGATCCAAAAGAATGGGTCAATGGGTTGGGGCCCAGGGCCGGCAAAAGATGGCCAAAATTTCCAAAACATTTTCTCTTTGTGACGTCACCTCCAGAAAACCCCCACCAAAAACCGCAAATTGTTTTTTTCGGTTTTGACTACAAGACGTGGTGAATCCGTAGAGGATTTGAACAGCTCTCTAGCTCAATCGCCTTGCGAGTTATAGGATTGCAAAGTTCTGCAAGAAAAGTGGCGCACGCGGGTCTTAAAGGGGTCCTGCTTTACTTTCGCAAATGGTATGTCTGCTACACCAATTAGTATTCTGTGTTAAGTCACGATGCAAAACAATGCCACCTTCTGTTGTTCATAGGCCTGTGGTAGGCTAGGTAGCTGGTAACCAAAACATACAGATATCTCAAAAACTAGATGTGCTACAAAAAAAATAATGGCATTTTTGAAATCAGCGTCAAAAATACTTTTAGTAGCACTTATTGCAATCACTATTTAAATTTTGCTGTTGACCAGTGGTATTATTTTGCAAAGAAAACCCTCTGTAACAAGTAAGGATCAGCTTTATGAAACAACTGTGTCTGTTGCAGCTTGCAGAAGAACTGACTTAGTTTCAAAAGGAAGTTAATCAACGTAGGGCGACACTGTTTTTTCATTAGCATTACGAAATAGTTTTGGAAGAAACCTTATTCTTTTCCACGAACATTGGCTGTACCCTGTTTAAAGCTTTCGCATCTCATACAGTTTATCCAACATTTCATTGAAAGGAAACCTTTCCCAGCAAAGAATCAGATACTAAGATCTTACAGAGTATATATTTCGCCTACTAAGTAGGCACCTTCACCGCTTATTCAAATAGAATCCTTGGGTTTCAACTTATTTTGTGGAAGCACACCGCACCATTTTTTTAGTTGCGCGTGCAAGGCTTCGGACTTAGTCTACGAGCCCCGTTGTGTGCACAAGATATATGCGCAAAGGTCTTCAAGAGACCTTCAAATGTGGTAGCTCAGTAACAAGTCTCCTGCTTCAGTCGAAAGGTCGGTTGTTTATTCGGTGTCTAACGAATGAATCACCATACTGACCTTTGAACGAGACCCTTAACCTCAACCTGCCCGGGCAAGAAACACAATTTAGACTTCGACTTACCGCCGATTGCCTTCACCAGAATTAGTTACAAGCAGCTAGCACAAAGGCATTTCCTTGTGTTCGTCTAACAAATTTTTAATCAAACTCAGTAAATTTTACATACGTCTAATACGTTTTCAATTTACAAGTTTTCATTAAAACCTGCGTAATGTAAACGTCTGCATTTCTCACCTTTGCATACAAACAAAGGCTGTTTTGTAGAGCAAACGGTAACAAATGCTTCGAAACTTCACACCTCGGATTCACAACAAACGTTAGTCATAATTCAATTTATCGCCCAGGCTTACACAACACTTTGTATGAAATCCACACCTAATGCGTTATTTTGACCATATCCATCGATGTCAGTGCTTTACGATGAAAACCGTTAAGGAAAACGTTTTAGCCAAATGGCTGAAAAACCGCAGAAGAAGTCAAAAAAACGTTTTTTTTTGCAAAAAACTACAAGATTTAGATACGTAAGCTACTGAAATTACAACGTGTAGTTAGTTTTCTCGTTGATTTTCACAAGCTACGCCTTACCATTATAATATGTATCATAAAACAAAATTACTCGAAGTTTCACAGATTGGGTAACAGCTGTACACAATCAATTCACATCATAAGATCTATGAATGATGCGATTACCGCTCAATATGAAAGAATCAAGCCAAATAAAGGTGTTTTGGTTTTGAAGAACGTAGAATTGAACATTGTGCTAATAGTGTGGCGTAGTAGGTTAATATTTATCTCTGTACAAAAAATTTGCTTTTCTCCTCGAAAATAAATAACAGCAACCTATCTTCAGAAGGCCATCAACAATTTTGCCACGTGCTGGGACAAAATGTCTAAAATTCAAAAAACTAAAGAGCAGTATTGCAAACTTGTCCAAATGAATGTTTCAGTGTATGTTATTCGACAATTTCGGGAGAATATTTATCCAACGAGTGCTAACAACCACGCTATGTCAGATTTTTATACGCACCAAGTTCCTTTGAAACGTTCTATGGCGCAGATGCATTTTCAACCAAGCAACGTTTGAACGTTTGCTTTATCTTAAGATGCTGCACATTTGAAGACTGCATTGAAATGTGAGGACATTCATAGACCAACTCTTAAAATCATTGTTCTGCTTCAACATGTGCGCATATTTTATTCAGCTTGTCTAAAGATATACCTGCAATAGAAAAGGTGTTCGACAGATATTTCTGCCAGGTGAGGGTTGGTGGAACGGATGGGGTTTCCCCTTTCTGATACACAGACGCTGACCCATTTATTGTTTGTTTATTTATGGTTTTCATGTCGTTTTTCGCCTTTATTAATTTTCATGTGTTTTGGTTGATGAAATGTNTTGTGGATAATTCTGTCAAGGTTTTTTGGAAAATATCTTTGCAAGTTTCTGCAAATTATTTTGATTCACGAACTACNCTTTTCAAGTATCTGTAACTGCCCCAATACGTCACAAACGGCTTTGCTGAACTTGCCCTGTCAACAGGTTGGATCTTTACGTCACGTCATGTGAGCACACTTTTGTTTGTCCAGTTTAAGTTCACCTCGACCGGGAAGCTTCGATATGCTTGATCGGAGATGTCGCAACACCGCTGTCTAGAGTCTAGACTATTAGATCAGCCAAATCCAGGGACGGAGCTCAGACATTTTCATTTGGGGGGTGGCACTACGGAAGCCAGTTTTGCAGTGAATGGAGCAGTCAGTGATCCTTGTTGAAAAGAGAACAGTTCTGCTTTCAAAAAGATGACTTCACTTTAACGTTCGTCACATCACTACGTTTCGCCTTAGTGATCTCGCCGATATCTCCCTGATCCGTATGGCCCAAAATGATGACAAACAAAGCTAAAAGTCGCGTCGCCAGTTTGTGAATATTCCAACCATGGATATTGTTGTTGGAACCAAGCACATTGAAAACATATCGCCACCTTCACAACTCTTAGGATAAGAACTCAGCTTAGATTGTTTCATTCAGCCAGTTTTAAAATATGAACTATCTGTTAAAATTTGCTTTCCCACATCTCCTACAGTATCAGCAATGTCGTGACAACTCATTGAAGAAGTCGGCAATTCATTTTTCATTTGTTTTCTACGCACGATTTCATCACATTCCACAGTGTCTTTACGTTTCAGAAACTGCTTTATACCAGCCATGGTATAAAGGAAGTACCAAAACTGCTATCGTCATATATCCTGGTAACACACGTCTCGCAGATCTCACAAACTCAATACAGAAACTAACAAGTACAATATAGCCGAAGTCGTTCAAATTCACATGCAATTCACGTGGATGTTTGCAGAATAAAATACACACAACTCACATATCATTTCTCTAAGATGATAGATACCCAACACTGATGTCTCTTAACGGCTACTCTGTCTACGTTATGCCAATATGTTGTGCAATATTCAGACATGTGTTCATCAGACATGTGTCAAGAACAACTTTTAACTACGATTTCAATGAAACTTGAAATAAAATCTTTCCGAAAAGCTGCAACTGGAACAAGTTTTGATGCCTTGAATGGGCGAATCCTGTGATCTGCCGAGTACGCACGCCCTAACGATGTTTGCACTAAATAACTGTTCAGAATGAATTTGTATACTTAGTCGGAAGGTTAAAAAGCTTTGTTGATGTTACCTTCAAGCCCTAGACCAGTGCTTTTCAAACTTTTTGTTCCCGTAGAGACTATGCAACATAAATTTCAGAGATTTCAGCAGTGCTAGATTAAGGCAGCGCGGGGCCTGTAGCATATTAACAGCGCGGGGCCCAAACTTAAATATACAATTGAACAAGTAAAAAACTGTTAAATCATAAATTCATGCATGTGGGCATGCATGTGACTACCATTGAGAATACTGAATTTAGTCTGTACGAAATACCTAGTCCTAAACATCAATTGGTGGATATTATGGGCTACATAACTTCTTTCACCAAAAACGTGTATACGTATCTTCTTACCAAGGAGGATTACATTACTGTACAGTTTACAAGTAGAGTACAGAGACTGTAATCAATGCTTCCAAACTGGTCAAGGAATTTGATCATTTCTATAGACAGTGTAGTGTAAGTATAGCTGTCGAAATCAGTTGTCTGAAGCAGCAAACCTACTGCGTAAGATTGCATTTTCTAGATATTGCCACAACGAGTTGTTTATGATAATGGTAGTGTCTATGTCACATAGACGTTCATGCTCTACCAGTGTTTTTCAACCCCGAGTCCGCGGTCTCAAATGAGTCCGCGGTCTCAAATGAGTCCGCGGTCTCAAATGAGTCCGCGGAAGGCTCTGGATGAGTCCGCAAGCACTAGGGGCAAACAAGTTTGCTGTAATACCCTCACACAACAATAATTGTATCAACTTCATACCATCGAGTATTTTGTTCGTACAGCGATTAAAATGCACCTAACCAGCGTGAAAAAGTAACAAATTGCTGTTCCACATGGCATTTATACTTTTGAGGTAGTGTGGTCAGCAGCTTAAGCTTAAAGTTGTTATCTGCACTGCAGTTTGTTTTTGCCGTCTTAGTTTATAATTGCTAAACTACTTGAAACTTGGATTTACTTCAGTTGTGGTAAACGGTGAAATCCGACCACAGTTCATGTTACGTTGAGAAGTCCTTGCTCCCGGATCTCTCAAAGAAGCTTAACTATTGAGTGAAAATACGCAAAATACATGACGAAATAAATTCTTAAGCTTTTTAAAGAGAAAATACACCAGGTAAAGTTAAGTCGTACTTTTCGTCCATCTACTTCAGGAGTAAAAACTTACTCCCATAGTAAAGCAGTACGTGCTTCTTTTTCTGTTGCTTGGAAAAATGCAAGAGCAAAAGCGCTTTATACAGCAAAAAAGAGCTTGGTCAAATCAGCATCCGTGAAAATAGCCAGGATAATGTGCAGTGAGGCCGCAGCTCAGGGGTGTGCAACCAAGCATAACTGCCGGGCCAAATGCACACAATCCGATTGGTCCATGGGCCACAGTTGTATGTGTCAAGCTCTGCGGGTTAGACAAATCGCTGGCCGCCCATTGAAAATTGGCAATACCTTTAACCTGCGTTTCTCTGTGTGTTTGTTTGATTAAATCGCCATTGTTCCACGAGGTGTGGACAGCACAGCGGTTCAGGTTTAGGCAGAAGTGCGGTTGGGCGCTGAGTTTGAAGAGTTCTGTCGCTATTTCGTTAGTTAAGACTAGTTAGGTTTTCCAAACGTAACCAGGCACCAGGGCAACTTCGCGCAGGGCCACGATCTGCACACCCGACAACACGCCCGATACTTCTTTCAGGTCAGTGGGCTGACATTAAGATTTACAGCCGCAACGCTTGCTTGTGGAGAAATGGGTCTGGTTAAAGTAAATGCCAGGTGCGGGTGAACTGGCGTGGTCATAAGGGTACGTAAACAGCATACCATTTTTCTCATAAAATTTAGGTTTTGGCCCGCGTCCACACTCTACGGACCACAAAACTTCAATTCTCGGACAATTTTTGGTCCCCGGGCTACGGGTTGCACACACCTGCCGTAATTAATAAGGTAGCTATGGTTTTGCTTTAAACATCACCATCAATTGGCGCATCCAAGAACTTTCAGTCGATATTCTGAAAAAATTATTGCTGCTGCGAAGCGAAGTGGAAATCTTAATTCAGAGTTGGGCGAGGCTACAGATTTAGGAAACGATGCACAGTTCGTGTTGTTCGTGCGATACCGTGCGACTGAGGACTCCGTGGAACAATTTATCTTTTGCTGTCCACTTGTCAAACATACTACAAGATATGAAATGTTTAAGAAAGTAGATTCCTTCACAAGGAACATCAGCTTTCGCGAACTCACAGCATGTCTGTTTGTGCCGATGGTGCTTATTGGGTCATTATAAGAATCAAAGAGACTTTATATAAAATATAAAAAAATATTTAGGTAGTTGTTGTCTTCTTCTCCAAGAAAAAAATCAGACAGCGAAGAAATTTAACATCTGACAGCTTTTGAATAAATTTCATTTGCTGTTAATCACATCAAGATCCGTCCATTACGCATTCGTTATTTGTGGCGAGATGAGGGCAGAACATAGTGGACGTTTTTTTCATTATAAACATCCGTTGGCTCATGAGGAAAGATTCTGGACAGAGTGGCCCACGCAATGGCACCGGTGCGTTATTGAAAGAACAGAATCATAACTTTGCTGAACGATTCATCAACAGCAAGCTGATTTCCAAATTTTCTTAGGTGATTTTTTATACGTTTGAATCAGCCAAACAGCTCCAGGCACGGAAAAGGTAAAATACTTTTGAATGTGTCCGAGACATCGTCGCGTTGAAAAGTAAAATACAGTTGTGGATCCATCGAATTGAAAATGGAAGAATATCTGCGTTTTAGCATTAAACGCATTTGCAAAAGAGGTCGAAATTGATTTGCGCTGTGTTTGTCAAATTTTCTTGAGCACCTTACTGCATCTCTTTGAGATGGATAGATACATCCCTGCTCACAATTACATCAAAAACATTTAACTGGGTGCGAAGCCCTTTAGAGGTGCCAGAGCTGTAGGTTCATTGTTAAGTAGATTGCACTGCTGAACAGCAGATTCAGCTGCAAAGTCGACAGCTGTAGAGTCTGACTCAATTTTGAGTGGATGTCCAGACAAAGGAACCAAATCTCTCTGATCTGTGTTGACAAGAAACAAAAGCTCTTTTTTTCAACTGCAGACGGTTGTGAAGCTGCTTTTCAATGATATAACTATTTTTAAAACCAGGCACCGAGACAAGACTCTCATTGAAATTTGTGAATGTGGGCAATGAACCGAATTTGCTAAAACTAGTGTTCGTATCATTCTCGTAGTCTTAGTCTATCTTGAGTCCGCGGAGGTTTATACTGGTCCGAAAATAGTCCATGTCGTAAAAAAGTTGAGAAACACTGCTCTATACTCTTTAGAATCAGGCTGTTCAGCTTGTTTTGACTAATAATGCTCCTTTGTTTATTTAAATTTAGAAAATGACCGTTCTCCACTGCAGCTGGTCACCATGAGAGTTAAATAAATGCGCAAACGAATGAGGAGGCAATAGCTCAGTGGTAAAGTGTCCACCTCTCAATTGGAAGGTTGGATGTTCGAACTAAGGCCACTGAGGAAATTGCCGTAACGCTCTTTGGGCAAGAGCGTTCACCTCAACCGCCCCGGCAAGATGCACAATTCAGACTTGGGCCTGCCGCCAATTGCCGTCATCAAAATACAAAAATGCGCAAATCACTTTCCACATTTGTAAAGAAAGACTCCAAGTACACTACCCACTGACTAGTGAATACAAACCAAATTCAGGTATACCAATGAAATAAAAAAAAAACATACAGATTCACTAAACAAACCCAGATTTTAACAGAAAATCACAGTTAGACACAAAATTAAGTGAATCCTTCTATCTACCATACCCAGACATCCGTAAGTCATAAAAGGTGCTAGTGAATATGTGCTGTATCTTTCCCAACGAACTTTGTGTCTGTCGGAATTATTATATCGCACTCATATGGACTTGGTTGCATTTCTGACGATGATCTGGCCGAATTTACATTAATTAAGTCTTCATTCCCAGTGTTCTTCTACAGCTAGCCTTTGAGATCCTGATCTTTATCTTTTTACTTGGGCTTGCTTCATTAATATCTCTGTCACTTGAACTCATTGCATCTAGCTGATATGTAGAGCTCATACGGTGCCAATTGCTTGTTCATCAGTTATGTCGAAAACTAAGATACCTTGATAAAACAATATAAAGAATGATGAGATTGGAAGTAAGAAGTATAATAAATTATAATCAAACTATCACCGCTATGCAGTTAAATCCGAAGAAAAAAAACAGATCTTCACAAGAAAGCCCCAGAAACCCAGCTAGGCATTGAAAACCCAGGGCGTCACTGACCAAATCATTTTGAAAGTACCTACAAGGTAACGCAACTTATAGAACAAGTCAATGTGATGTTTGCCTAATCATATTTTTAAACGCCATTGAAAACAATACAAGCAATATCTGGAAATTGCTGCAATTTGGCCTCATCGCTTGAGTGGTCCCATAAATTTGCAAATAACTGTAAAATACTTTAGTTTTCAAACCACAGTAATCAAATGTAAAAGCATCCTTTGAAAAAATTTTGCTCAATTACTTATGGCAAATTTAGATAAAACAGTGACTTCTTGCACTGACAAAATTCTACATATGTCAGGGGTGGATGTCAGGAAATGCGAACGAGCGGGCCGTCTCGGGCCCATCTTTTGAGAGTTTTGCACTTATTTTTCGCATTGTTGTGTTGAAAAGCTTATTGATCACTCTAGAGGTACATATGTGCAAATGAGCCAAAATAGACCTCGCAACAAGTTTAACGTGCACACAAAGGACAATTCAAAATCAAATTACTTCAAACGATTTACAATATGAAATGGACTTTCACGTAGAAGCAGATTCCCAGACAAAAAGAAAAATTGAACTTGCTTTCAGCGAACGAAGTTTCTGTATAGCTTGTGCAAAATCTACGTCCCCCTTTCTGAGAGTTTGCCTTGGACACCTAAATTCTACAGCAATATCCACCCTTGCATATACCAAAAAACAAAATTAACATAAAGGACCGCGTGACCCCAAAAGCGCTGGGCTGTAGCAATTCTTACATTTGCTACTATTGTTAATGCGGCACCGGTGTTAAGCGAAATTCCTGACTTGCGAAACGTCTGACCTAAACCATGTACTCATGCACAGAGTAATATTCTACATACCAAATACGCTGATAAAACTTACTATNAAGGCTTAGGAATTCGTGTTTAGGTGTGTCGGGTTAGGGTTTGGGTTAGGGTGAGAAAAAGAAAAGTAATTGAGGTCAACGACAAAGTCCGAAAANTTTCAGTGGTTAAAGTTATTCCCGTGCTATAGCTTGTTCTGGGAACCTGATATCTAACCAAAATGTTTTAATTGACACAACACAGATCAAAAAGTAATTATCAGACTTTATTTCTTTATTCTGAGAAGCAAAATAACTGAAAAATAATAACAGGTCAGAAATTTCGCAGAGGTCAGTAATTTCACTTGACACCGGATTGCAGGGCATACCTGCACCGCAAGCAAGTCACGTCTTNGATTAGGTAGTCANGTTTGTATTGTTGACGTGTCTCTCACTCTGTAACACACAAGCACGAACTGTGAATCTGATTCACGCTATCCTANGCGATGATGAAGGCGTTACTCAGGATCGCGGCTGTTTGAGACACGAAANAGACAGGGGAGATGAGAGGTGACACTGTACAATTTATTGCCTCGAGTTCTGCGCTGGTTTTGATGACGGCAACATATATCGACCATTAACACAAACAGAGACTTGTCTTTTACCACGATACAGAAGCAAACATGTCGCAGAAAACAGTTAATGGATCAGGCAGACGACAACTCGCTCACGGCACTACTGACGAAAAGAGATCAAGTAAGGTTCCGCGAGGTCGTAAATACATGCACAGAGAGGCGAGCAGAAAAACGCATTCAACGAACGGCGTGAATATTGAGTCACGTG
>JGI24158J21664_10005540_pt1 | contig 16514 bp, 14 predicted proteins | sample Ectturendosymbi3_FD_21664 | JGI IMG/M metagenome (IMG submission 21664)
GGCTCCACTGGGACGAAGCTCAGCAGGTTGGATGCCTGCGAGGATTGGAAGGTTGTCCGCTGGTGTAGGACGCAGGCATCCAGTCACAATTCGTAAAGCGTCGTTGAGGCGGGTATGAGCACTGCGGCACCAAACAGGAGCGCAGTACTCTGCGGTTGAATGCCCAGACCTAGGATGGATATTCGCAGAGTTGTTGCTCCAGCACCACAACAGGAGCCAGCAAGCCGCCTGAGGAGTGCTACGCGTGATGTCAACTTCTTGCGAAGTAACTCAAGGTGACGGCGATACGTGAACGACCGGTCCACCGTTACTCCGAGGTATTTGGGCTCGGGGCAGAAGGGCAGGGTTTCGTTGTTGAAGTTGACTTTCAGGTCACGTTTAGCTTCCTTGTTGTTGAGGTGGAAGACTGCCGACACCGTTTTCGTGGTACTAAGCTTCAGTTTCCAGGTCTGGAGGTATTCACCTACCGTTGCCATGCCCTTGGTCAGCACCAGTGCCGCATTTCACTGACCTTAGGGTCAGTGAAAACTCCAGACCACAGAAAAGTAAAGTAAGACAATTTTGATAAGAGATATAGGACGATAGCTCTTTGGGTCCCCCGGTGGCTTTTCTGGCTTATGGATCGCAACTATTTGTGCTTTTCTCCAGATCTTTGGAATTTTGCGTTGGCGCATGCAGGAAGTGAGGAAGCCACAGAGCCAAGATTTGAGAGCCGGCCCGGCGTAATTCCAGGAAGATGGAATCCAATCCTGGTTTCAGGTGTCTAAGGGCAGCAGCAAGCTCCTCCGGCCTAAAGGGTTCGGAGATACTGTGACCCTCAGGTGTTGCAATCTTCCATCAGTCGAACAGCTCCTTGTTGACGAGCCTGGTGGACTCGCAGCCCCCAGTCTTGTGTGCTCCGTTTTTCACGAGTTGCGAGACGATGGAGTTTGCCGAGACGGGGCACTGGCGAAAAGAGCATCCAGACCTGCCAGTAAGTTTGTTGATTATTCTCCACACCTTGCGGCTAGAGTGCGAGAAATCGATGGAATTAACTGCTTCCTCCCATCACTCCTGGTTCTTCTGCCCGAGCCCAGATAGTAGGGATGAGGCGGCTCTGTCAGGTTCAGTCCCCACCGGGACTCGGGTGAAGGAGCGATGGAGGGTCTCGCACTCTTTGTCCCAGCATGGCACATAGTTCTTCCGGCGGCCAAGTGGGATACATTGTTTAGACGCAGAAAGTAGGCTCTCGCAAAATCCTGGTACGCCCTCTCAATATTTGGTGTGTCCGGAGGTGGCAATCTCTCAACGGATCCACTTGTCAGAAAAGTGTAAGCGCTTCTGAAAAGTGTCAGAAAAGCAAAAGCGCTTCCGAAAGAGAAGAGGATGATGAGGTGCAGAGTTTCAAGATGGAGGGTCAGAGAAAACGGGGACGACCACGGAAGACATGGAGGAGGAAGTACAAGAGAAGATTAGAGGGATTGGGTTGCAGAAGACGCCCTTAATCGAACAAGCTGGAGAAATGGAGTGTTTAATTTACTTCATGTGAGAAAGTAGGTAAATCCGGCCACCCCCGTTTAATGGGGACAGAACCGGATTAATACCGGAATGCCACTACATACTGCTACGTGACCATGAAGCTTCAAAACTTTCCACTGGAACATAGTTTCTACGGCGGTACCATCATAGTCATAACTTGCAGCCACTGCCGCATTGCCAGGTTCAGCTGGTCAGTTTACGACAAGGTTCTCAACCTTTTTTGGCCCATGGAAAATATTTTTGGAATAAGTATCCGATAGAGTTTGCGCAGAGGCTTCGGTAAAGTGATCGGCATGAGTCGATGTGAGCATTCCATTTGAAGGACTGGTGCAGCATGTAAGAAACTGAGGTGGCAGGATGCAGGTAACTGAGGGGAATATAAAAATATAAGGAGTGATAAGCCGGCATGTTAAGAAGTTGCGGGCGCTTTTCATTAAATTTAGCAATTTCCAGTAAAAAAATTGATTAAAAGTAGGAAAAAAGTGACAAACATGAAGTTTCAACAGGGCGCGTGATAAACATCTGCAGGGAGAATAACAAATAAAAAAACACAGTTTTTCATTCTGAATAAAAGCAGGTTACAGTTGTTTGATGACAAATAGGTCCACGCAACAACGCACTGCTGTATACACTTTAACTTGAAGTACCTTGATGGTGGGTGCAAGTCATGATAACAGTGTCGACAGTGCCACCGCCCGACAGGTGAAGGTGTGTCTTGCTTTCTCTTAATGTTTTTACCGCGTTTTGATTACGAAAACGAAGCGCCTGAGGCAGAAGTAGGTAAAATAATTTTTTCCGAGGGGACACCACATTACCTGAAACTTGCTAAACCACTGCCAGACGATTAATTAGCAAGTTGCCTGATCTTCTACAAACTAGGCCTACACCATGTTGTTTTGCCTTGTGTTTATTTATCGTCTGATAATGCGATAGACTGCTTGTCAGGCCCTAAAGAATTCGGCATATCTGTGTTCGTAGGAGGCAATGGCTGCGAACCAAGAAGCATAATGCGACGCAGGGCGTAGCTTCACCGACACAGATCAATTCAATTCGTTTATTTGCACTGGAGCTTGTGCAGGAAAGAATAGAACCTGCTTTTCTCGGAGTGCTGCCCCAGCACTTTTCTACTTTGACGAAAACGTAAAAGCAGGCAACACCTCAACGCACTTGCACGTTGAAAATGTTGGCATCTCTTCGACAAAGCGTCGTGGTCTCATTGTGGAGCTTGGCGATGGGTGGAAACTCTTCTAACCCGACGTTGAGCCAGCAAAGTTTTCCCATGCTGGGATGAGGATGCTGGTAAGCCTTCTGGTGGCAAACTCTGTTGATGAATAGATCCCACTAGGAGAAAGGGTGTGCACGTTGAGGTTGAAGTTGACAGATCACTCCCCCGGGTAGAGTTTGCCCAGGCAAGGGTGTGTTTGATAGAGATATACGCCCCAAACTCACAGTACCCTGAATTCGTGGAGGAAACCACCGGTGGCCAGTTGACGAAATGACAGTTGCTCTGGTATGTGAATGGGAATGACTTGGGTGTAGCGACAGACGGAAAAAAGTAACCTCATGATGGAAGCGGGCGAAACATGCTATTCGAGCAAAAAAATTAGCCGAGACGACGTAGTTTCAGAGCTTTTCATGGCTTTGCAAAGGTGTCGTTATACCTCTGTACGCAGTAGTGATAACCAGAGCAACCAAAAGTCAATGAAGTCAAAATTTTTCCGCCGTTTTGAAACTTCATGAAACGTCCACAAACCAAATTTCAGGCTCATACCATGAAGGAATCCCAAGTTATTAGGTCAAAAAAAGTCAAAATTTATCATTAGGTCAAAATTTTCTTGCAGCAGTTTTTTTCTCTTCATCGATACTTCATTGAAACTACAACAACAGATATTGACATGCTTTTGGAAGTTTAGTTGCAATTCTGTAATAATAGTGGGTTTGTTGCGACTTCTGGCGTAATAATGCTGTTTTGCCCACTACTGGACGATTGAATAGTGTGGAGGATAAGTAGTCATGGTAAGGCAAGAAAGGTGGTCTTACAGTACTTGGTTTGGTAAATGCTCAATCCATTATGCATATAATGTTTCAACTTTATGATGTTCTCAGGTTTGACTCTACTGTAGTTATTTGTGTACTTATCAATATATGATCCCCAAGTTAAACAACCAAATATTTTAAAATTTCGAAGCACAGAGTGCATGAATATGCTTCTGGTTAACCTCAACACCTAAGGCTGAATTATTTTGCAGTTGCAAACTCAGAAAATTTATAGGCCAAATAATGTCAAAATTTGTATATTATTAAGTCAAAATTTTAAGTTTTTAGGTCAAAAAATTGGTACCCTAGTGATAACAGTTAAAAGATTAGCCCTTATGTTACTTATTTACAGAACTAGTGAAAATTGAAAAGTGACGTAATTGATAAGCAAGTGAAATCACAATACATTTTTGCTGTAAACAATTCGGAGGCAGCTTCGCACTGTGCTCGACTGCACTAAAAAAGTACACTGCTTCCCATGCATTGCATCATCCAATTGATGTGCAGGCACGCACAGCCTGACAGCGAACGACTGCCCATAACCTCTAACAACTCCTATGGATATTTGCATTACATTTTTAAGAATCTTCGTCAACACCAGGACATACTAATGCCTTCAAGACATTCTTGATGGTTTGATTGGAAGCGATTTGCATGCATTTGTTCAGCGGCGTGAGTTTTCAACCAACCATCTATCCGCTCAACTAGCTCATGTGAAACGGAACTCAGAGTTTGAGGCAAACAAATACAAGTAAAATACAAAATTTTAATCACAGGTTACACCAGATATAAGCATTCTGAAGTTGACTTTCCGTCGAGACCTGTACTATGAGCAAACTTCCACTGTTGTTAAATCAAAACAAGCCCAGCGCCACCGTATTGTTGCGACATATGCGCAAAGCTTCGCACCGTGGCAGCAAGCAACAATAGAGATCATGCTCGCAATCTCTCTTAGAATTGCTTGCTCGCGCTACACATATGATGGTGTTGTTCTTCGCGCACATCCCGTTCGTGGTGAATCACACAATCAACGCAACACCACCGGAAAGGTTGCAACAGTATCAATATGGTTCATCACTGCCCCCGTATCTTTCGCCTTTTAGCGTTATATAACTTATAACCAGGGTTGTGGAGCAGGAGCCGAAGCACTTTTGGACGACTGGAGCCGGAACCAAAAATTTCAGATGCTGGAACCGGAGCCTGAAATTTGGGTTGCAGTTCCACAGACAGTTTGTGGAGCAAGCCAATTGTTCAAATAATACAATGGTTTTTAGTTTGCAATCAACCAAATCGTTCTGGAGCCGGTGCCAAAAACCTTTAGACGCCTGGAGCTGGAGCCTGAAATTTGACTCGCGGCTCTACAGCCCTGGTTGTAGCTGTCGGTATTAGCTCAGCAATGCAGGAGGTAAAAAGCAACCAAGACATGCACTGCCACATGCAGGTCGAGACCTTGTCGCATAGAAAACAGGGCCGGGTATCCCGCGGCAACCTGAAGCAAAACGTCAGTTCACGAAAGTGTGAATCTTTAACATAAAACTTTTCTATGGTTTGGTTTATTTTTCTGTTATCACCGGCTCAAGCAGGAACTACATCGGGCAAAACCCATTGATTCAGCAATTGACTTAACGTTTTTCATGCGACACAGTATAAGCAAAAACTTCAGGAGAGCAAGTCGTAAAGAAAACTCACCTGCAAAAATAAATTAATCTGTTCCGTCAAAATAACTGAGATGTTGCTGTATTTCTTGTTAATTTTCGCACCGATCGTGATGAAATGAAGTAGAAAAGCTGCCATTGCTACAAGGAAGGTGAAGCAATCCAAGTATAGCAAAGACCTCATGAAAACCTCAGGAGAGTTCATCAGCTGAATATAAAACCGTAAGTCTATGGGAATATCACTTCACAGTAGGACCGCACATTTGTGAGTCAATGTCAGTGGCGTAAGAGGCGGGGGTGCAAGCGCACCCCCAAAAGTTTTGATTTGTCAAAAATGGGGCAAAATCCCTGAAAATCTGGGCAAAGTTACTAAAAATCCAGGAAAAAATGGTGCCCAACGTGGTTTTTCTTATAAAAATGGCGCCCAACATTTGCAGAAAAACACACGAAGACCTTTTTTTGGAGGTCACACCAAAAAAAGGTCTTCATTGATCTTCGTGGTAGAAACTTTGTAGGCAAAAGTCACACAAATAATTTTTCGGGCAAGTTTGGGAATATATGGGCAAAAATCCTTTGCACCCCAAAAATTTGCCTGCTCCTACACCTATGGTTGAGATCCTATTTGCTGCATACAAACCACTATACCTGGAGCACACACTCTTCCTGCAGCCTTAGCACTCAACATCAGCTAGAATATCTGTCTTACCATCTCCGACGCAGCGTCGCGTCATCTTTTGTTTTAACCTTCTCCGTCTTGCGTTAAAGCTGCCTATAAGTGGGTCACATGTTATGAACTCGAGGATAAGTGCTACCCCGGCCCCGTTCATAGACTTTCAAATGACCGTTTGCCGGAAGATTTGAAGCTGATTATATCAAAACCGACAGGCCGCAAGTGTTTTCAAGCACTGGGATTGACACTACTACACCCTAAACTTCCTAAAGATCTGCTAGGCTGTCAATGCTTTTAAATCAAAAGTTTCAATATGAACCTCACTATGGCAGGTACCCTTCCACATTGCGACATTTTATAAACCCAGAAAAACAGAGGAAACGCTACATTGATTTCAGCGCGCATATGATCAAACGATAGTTCAGGTATTTAGCAACACGCACTGACCTGCACAGTGGTGAAGCAGAGCAAAGCAATGGATAAAAGGAAAGCAGATGAAACAATCACATCGACAGATCTTTGTGGTCCTCTTCTGCGAAGGTAAGATCTCAGCGACAGCCACAGTCTTATGTTCTGCACCTGAGAACGACACAGTGGTTCTGCTCAGAGGCGGAAAATGCGTGTCTGGCGCCCGGGCCGGGCCGGCAAAGGTCAAGCAGCACCAACGCTGAAACCCACAATGGGGTCAGTGGTATCAGGTCCTTGAACTTGCAAACTAAAAGCAATGTTTCTACGCATAGTTTGCACAACACGCCGCGGAGAGGCCTTATTTTTTACACAAATATTTGATTCGAAGTCGGGTTCGCGCAAGTTTGCTATTTCCCTGGACTTCAGCTGCTTAGAGAAAATTACTCAGAGTCTTCGAACTCCAACATAAATGTGTCCACTTTTGTAACAGTTTGGAACACACATTAACGCATTAGGTATTTTTACATGCTGCAGATCGTTCTACAGTCTGGTTATTTTTATGTCTTACCTCAGAATTTTTGTTGGGTCTGCTGAGCAGAAAATTTGCTTTTAACAGCAACAAAACAACTGGGTCGCTTTTCCTTCAAAACAAATCAGTCTGCAACGCCAGACGTTTCCTTAGTCAAAATATCTCTAATGTACTATCGTATTTGTGGCTCACTAAAGGATGAGATTGAGAGATAAGCGAAATACAATATAATTTTGCTGCAAACAAACTCAGATGTACCTTCGCTCTGTGCTAAACTGCAGTAAAATATCAGGGATACGAAGCCGGACTTCGGAGCTGGGCATTTTGCCTGGAGCCGAACCTCAGTTTAAAACTAAGGGTCAGATCTGGAACCATGGCCATATGAGAGGCAGCTCCGGCTCTGAGTCCCTTCCTGGATGGTAGATATTAACGGTTTTGCCAAATTGACTGAAAACTAGACTTATTTCACTGAAACAATGCTCTTTATAGCACACTAAGCGCGATTGTTAAGAGTTACGACAGCAGACTGCAGCAATGGATCTGCGAGTCTTTCCTGTTTCCTTGGTTTAATCATCGCTAAGGTTGTGACATTGAAGCTGGACGGACGTGGTGTTACTTGTAGAAGGAAAACGTAAACTACCACATCGTACTTTCTAGTCAGAACGATCAAACTGGGTCTGTAGTAGTGTAGCGATCAAAGCGAATTAAGCTATACTCAGGATGTATGTAATATCCGTAGCTTCTGTAGCTTTGCAATCAATAATCATGCTGTTGGTGTTATAGAGAGCGTGATTAAAATATCATTGCAGGCCTACTGTAAGCGTGAAATGCACGGCACGCCATTGTAGAGTAGGACTTTTTATTAGAAACCATTAGGCTTACTAGCAAGGTTTACTAGATTACTGGCAAAGTTCACTAGGAACCATTACGTTTGCTAGAATAACATGAAAGTTATAAATAATTGGCAGCAAACTAGCATCGCTTTGCATGGCAGTACATTATCAGGAGGGTATAAAAATAAATGTGAACAATTATGGTCTTTTCTTGAGGTTTTCATCTGTGGAAATAAATTTTTATGTTTTCAGCATGGTAACCGGTCTTCTTTTCTCCTAAGCTTTGCAGGTTAAATTGTGCTTTGCCATTCATCACTGCTTTTTATGAGTGCAATAGATAAGAAATCAGACGTTTTCAACTTTTCAGAAACCCAAACGCGAATTTCTTGCTGGAAGTCATACTATTTCTTTGAACAAAGGGCTTTTAAACGCTTCTTGTCATTTGTGTTAATGCAAATGTGTGCACGTTATAAAGAACACACGAGAGAGGTAATCGACTGTGTTTTGCGCTCTTTACATGGTTTGCCCGGGCAGCGCTCTTAGCTGGAATCGCCGAGACTGCAACAGGCAAAGCATGATACGAGTGCAAAACACTTTTTGGTCAATTGGGACTGGTCTGTGTTTAAATGCTCGGACACAAATGCTGTTTTCCAAACAGACGTTTTCTTTATTCCGATCGTAATAAATAACAAAAGGTCCTCAGGCATTAACAGCAAAACCAGTGACTACCTTTCCAAAATATGTTACCATTAACTTGAGTAACGTTTCCGCTAGTAACTGTTCTCTGAATCGTCTGAACTTTTGGTTGTTTTTTTTCACCGATTTTCTCATGGCAACAACGCTGATTGTAATAAACTACCAGATTACCCAACTCAAATAATGTGGTATATTCTTTTCGTTTTGTGTACTAGATAGACTGTTGTTCATTTTCCAGCCAACTTGAGGCACAACTCGACAATTGAAAATATTATTTATGTGTAAAAACGAACAGAAGCCGGAGTTACGTCATGAAAGAGAGCTCCGGTGCTATGCTCTTGAAAACCAGGAGCTGTGGGAGGAGCTGGAGCCATGTCCATGAACAGGATCAGTTACGGAGCAGGAGGAATGTTATTTTTACGACGACTCCGCAGCCCTGTAAAAAACTCCTTCGTTTTGCGACTATCCCATACCACCTGGCGTGTCACCATGCCAAACACCTGGCGTGTCACCATGCCAAAAACTACACCTTACAAGAATGAAATTCTTGTCACGTGTTTACTTCCCGTTTTCCGGCAACGCCAAGCATCTCCGTGAGAACAGTAATGGTTCAAGCATACGCCCAGAACAGGGGTGGGCAAACTTTTTCACTAAGGGCCACATTGCTCTGACAGTATTTAGCGAAGGACCAACTTCAACAAACTACCGTATGGTTTTATACATATAAAAGATAATAAATTAAAACATTTTTAATTTGTAACAATTTATATGTTTTTGATATTCAAACTCAGTTTATTAAATCGAGAGGATGACATTTCATTACATGTTTCTTGTGTTTCATGTTACAGTACTATATTTTATTCTATTTTCATCACGATATTAATATATTTCCTGTTGCATTTTTGCTTTTATATAGCACTATTTTGATAGCATTTTATACTTATTTAAATTGTATTACAGATTCTAGATATATAATTAAATGCTAAGATCAACATTATGCAGTGTACTCAACTATCATACTGCATGTTCTTCTAGTAAAAGCGACTTGTGAGAAGGAGAGAGATGTATTAAGCGACGGTAAATGAAGTACACACATGTTCACAGAAAGACGAAGAAAATAAAAATAATGCATAGCAAGCGCTATAGTTGACAACAAAACACAAGAAATAGTCCTACAGTCTTTACTGTGTACAGTGGGCTATTTTATTTATATAATTTATTTATATAATTTATATACATATATATATCTTTTTTTTTCCGAAGCTCGGACATCGGCAAGACGTGTCATACGACATCATGACCACATGAGGTTATCTGGTCATGATGTCCCTATTAAACGTCTTGCAAGACCAACATGTAGATAGCAATCGAACAAACTCGCACGTTCCAAAACAAAATAAATTACGAAGAAACAAAACACAAAAAATGAAAGTAATACCCAGGGCCGTCGCCAACGGGGGGGCCAGTGGTGCCCGGCCCCCCCATTTGAAATCTGTGTCCCCCCATTTCACGTTTGGCCCCCTGGTTGCTGCATACATCTAATACAGTGTTTTTAAAATGTGGCCCCCCTGCTGCTATATCCTGGCGACGAGCCTGGTAATACCTCATTAAATTTCATATGAGAAGACATTGATACTCGGTCCGCACAAACAAATACTAAAAGTGTGCATCGTTGTCTATACAATGGCCACCATAGGTGTTCAGCGTGACGCACTTTGCCAACCCTTGCTTTAGAAGGTGACTTTCTTACCTTATTCAATCTGAAATGAGGAAGACATGAATTCCTGGCACGCCGACTGGATGTGAGATGCGTGAAGTACTTGGAGTAGAGAAGCCTCTGCGTGCCATGGTAACCGGTCATCATTACACCTGAGCCATGCAAGACTTGCAAAATTTCAACTAACCTTTTGAAATGCCAGCTGGGCGGCAAAGAGCATGACGCACAAGATCCATGACAGAAGAATGCGTTCGATGAGGGTCCCGATGACAACAACAAGGGCAGGCGGGCTACTCCCACCAAGAATTACAAACAGCAGGTCTTTGATAGATAAGGTTAACAGGCTCTGAAAAAAAACAGAAACTGTATGCAGGTGATAGTTTGTCGTTAAACCCATAATACCAGTGATCGTATGGTATCTAGCCTTGCAGCAACCATCAGCAGCGTGACGTTGCCTCCGAGAGAAATTTTACCAAGGGCGCTAAAACCGACACCGGGCCCTCTTATTTTCTTGGGTGCTTGTCGAAACGCGTATATCTTGTTTGTATAGTAACCAGAATCAGCTGTCATGTTAAGATTTACAAATAGATTAATTGTCGTAAGGGAACTATGGCCTACACTAATAATTTTGGGCTTGATTACAGAAAAACTGATCATGCGCACTTAACTTTCCCAGGCCCCTGTACCTGCTGGGCCCGGGTACGATGTACCCCTTGTATCCCCCTCTCGTAGGACCTGCTTTCAAGCGTAACATTGGTGGTATTCCTTGTACTATTATGTGATGAGCGATTCCCCTAAAAGCTTACCGGTGCGTAGGACGCCAGGTTTTTAAAGAAATTGTTGCGGTAATATGTGAAAGTTGCACTGCAACTGTTCTGCGTAGTTGCGGCAAAATAAATAGTTGCGGCAAAATAAATTCACGTTTAAGCCCAAGCGCTTTTTGTGAAACTGATGCTTACAAAAATTAACGAAGGCAACAACGCAATAATTCTATAGCTTATCATCTGATTTCACAAATCGTATTTAACAGGAAAAATGCGACAAAACTGATCGCAAAAGTCAAGCAACAGTAAAAACCCAACCCTTGTCAAAAACACGCAACATCCACCACCGCCACATTGTTTATTCACATGTGTAATTTGTTTAAAATTCACGATCGGATCAGTTGCTGCTTGTATTAAATATTTTCAATAAAAAGTTTCTCCACCAGCGGCGCCTGGCGTCGCGAGGTGAAAAACACATTTTGTTTGATCTTGGTCTCACGCGGCAACTTGCCTGGTGATTAAGAACCCTGTGAATGAATGGCATCACTGAAATGATGAAGATCAGAAATATCGACAGGGAAGTGAAGCTCTTGTCGGATGCGGAGGCACGAACCTGAAGCAATGGAACGAATTTTCATGAACGTCCAATTGAAGTTCAACTTTGTCCAACCTCACATCAAAACATGCAACGCATTGCAAACGGTTTCTTGAGCAAACCAGGTTTTCCGATCACGATTATTTAAAATATGTTTGTTTTTTTCAAACGGCACTTCGAACAACAGATGACATCCGGGTTTAAGAACTTAATTGCTGTGAATGTTAATTATCTTCGACCTGTGCCTTTGTCCACATGACAACAAGCTTTACCGATTCTACTGTGATTATATAACGGTGATTATATAACGCCGGTTGCACCGTCTTTCCAGTCTAAATGGTTATAATTATGTTTACGAGAACGAAACGCATGCAAGAAGTCAACTGCCCGAACAAGACGTAGAAACTGACTTTGACGTGACGTTCATGCTAACGTTCGTTTTGCGTCTTGTGGTGGAAAGCAGTTTCGAAACAGTAACGAAGTAAGGATGAGTCAAAAGGAGTCGTAAATTACAGAATACGTTTCTTCAATTGCACACGTGCATTCTTTTCAATGTGTATACAATGCATGGGAAAATTTAAAAAATGCATACTGTTATTGCAACTATTTGCAAAAATGTGAATTGTGACCTTAAGTGATGCTGGAAATCACAGAACTATGGTTTCCACAATGTACCTATATGCAAAGTAAAACTTTGCTATTAGAATCACACCATGCAATCTGAAGTGGGCACTTGCCTTTCAGACACCTTCTTTGTCAAACACTAAGTCCAGCCACAGCGGAATGCACTGTGGAAAATATGTTTGTGAAGCACTGGTTATATTATTCGCTGATGTTGTACGGGTGTTTCCACCCAGCCTCAGTGGTTTCCAACTCCTTCCGACTAATTTTTCTGATTATGCTGCTGAACACAAAACTGGCTTCAATTGTAACGAGACAGTCGGTCTGGTTCCCGCCCACTCAACAATTTGAACAGCAGCCTGCAATCCACACCAGTTGTTTTCCTGAATGACGTCAAAGTTCGTCGGCCAAGTCAAATATCTTTGGTGTGTTACTTCGTTACTTAATAAGATTGGTTATAACACTGGAGACAAGTGGAATCACTTTATTATCAAGCAAACAAGCTCAGAGACATTTTTGCTCAGTGCAAAAGCAAAACTTAAAATACTGGTTCGTGACAATGTGTGTCAGTCAATTGTGGTGCGGCATGTACATACAGTGCAGTATTAAACTTCCCCGTGTTGCCTGCAGTAATGCCTATCGAATTTTCCGTTACATCTTCAGGAATGTAAGTGTTCGTCCAAATCACGTTACCTGTTTCGTCAGGACATCTGATGCCTTGATTAGAACCCATTTACTATGACGACCGCAAAAATTAATTCATTTTATGCTAAAATTCCAACTTAATCCTCCTGAGGAAAATAAGGACAAAAATATGAGGAGCGCAGACTTCTGTTGACTGACTGTCTACATATCTGCTTATCATGGAGTTTCGTTTTGGCGCAATGTTGTAACTTAAGTAATCAATTGTTTGATGGGGATCATTTTCTAAATGTTCACGCGGGCCGCAGGGCCCCCCCGCCCCTGATTCTAACGCTTCTGTATAACGCGGCCCGACTGCAGTAGCTGTTGGTGCACTATTTGTCCCCCTCCAGTATTACCTGCGTGCAAGCCCGTAGCCAGGCTGTGAGGTTTGGGGAGACAAAATAGATTTGGGGGGTCAAGATTATGTTTTTATTTTATGTTAAAAACAATTTTTTCTGGGCACAACAAAATTTGGGGGGCGCTGCCCCGAATCTCCCCGTGGCTACTGATGTGCCTGCGCGTACCAGTTTACACCTACCACGTGATGTGCTGTAGCTGAGGACTTTTGTGTTCTTAGAATAACCCCTACAACATGAATCATGTGTCTGAGCTAAAAACGGAGGTAAAAAAATAATAAGCATACCTTTTTCATGACTAAGCTGCCAATGTCAATCAAAGAAACGTCCATTTTCTGCCAGCTGTCATTCCTCCATATATGCACGCTAATGCGGCCAGAGGCGTGGCAAGGGCCAGGCAGCAAGCTTGACGCCGAGAATTTCTATAAAATATTCCTGCATCATTCACTTGTTTTTGTTCGTTCGTGAAACATTAAGACGCATTATGGACAAACTAACTATTCATCCAAACATCTCTTGATAGTAAGCAAATACTCTACAAGTCAAACACCTCAAAAAACAAATGAGATATCGACATCACAAAAATATATTGCAAACTTTCCGTTCAGAGAGACGAAGGACCAAGTGATCTTTCATTTTTTTCTTTCAAGGCACAATGTTTTAGACAAAACCTTTTGTCTATTTTCAGAGGATTGCATTTTCCTTGGAACATTCGCAGAAGATACCCCAATATCGGCACAAAATCAGACCTTATTCAATGTACTGTTTGCTGGGCTGTGTTGGGTGGACATTGTTTACGGTTTCATATTATTGCAATCTCTGCGTTGGCGTTGCGTTGAATGCGTGATTCACCACGAACGAGATGTGCGCGAAGAACAACACCCATATATACGTGGCGCGAACAAGCAATAATAGAGTGATCTCGTCGGGTGATCTCTATTGTTGCTTGCTGCCACAGTGCGAAGCTTTGCGCACTTGCCGGTCGGGATTTCCAATCGCAACATATAAACAAAAACTACTGCTTCACCAACGGTTTCGATGACAAGGGCATTACCATTTCGGACAGAAAGCCATTTATGGGACTGGGCGCAAAATCACTGCAGTAGCCGTCCAAACATTAAAAACACACGAGTCAGAAAGTGCAACGAAGTATCGAGAAAACAAAACTGAGTTGAAAGCAACGAAAGTCAGGAAACGCCAAACAGTGCAAAACATATTTTCCACTAGTCGCACGGTTTTCTGTCAACAACAAAGTCCGCACCAGCCTCTCGTTGTTATTGTCAAGGTGCACTGCAGCAGTATTAATGGATTCCGATGATGAGTCACTGGCATATTCATCATCTTCATTGACTTCCCACAGTGAGTTGTCGCCAACGTTGCCATCCTCCTGCACGTGAAAGCTACAATTCATTTGCACGACGTTGACCACAACAGACAGCGAAATAAGAAATTCGCGTACAACAACTTAATCAAGGGACAAGACAAATCTGTACATTCGACTAGAACGCTGACAAACTTTTTCTTCTGAAACATTTCGATCTTTTCAGCTTTAATGAAAAAGTCTGATATCCTGGCACAGTCGAGGAAAGAAATAGACTTACAACTGAGATGCCAAGTACTTAAAACTACCAACTTCAAAACAAGCACACCATGTGGACGCGTAACTCTTGATTACATTAGAAATAAACTTTCCACGAGTTAAACTAGCACATTATGTTAGGCGGCATTGTTTTGTATGCATATAAATTTCATACTTTTGAAGCAGACGCTTGTACTGCCTTTGATGCACGTCTAGAGTGATGCTCATTCGCTGAGGCTTTAGGAAGTTCGAGCTCTGTAATGATAGGTTGCAAATTAAGAAGCAAAAAAAACAAGCATCACACCACCTTTGGATTAAACAACCCACCTTTTTTCTGCACCGTGGCCCGAACATATGATATTGTTTGTTGGTACGAGTCGCTTTGTACGGGTTCCAACAGAGCCGACGACAAAGTTCTATAAAATACCCATGATATGCAGAACTTGTTATAAAATCAAATGCAATGCAAAAGAATGTTCTAAATCCATTGCAAACCAGAAAACTAAGAAACATTAAAACACGGGAAGAAATTCAAATTCACAGGTGAATTTGAACAGAGCTGTCTGTGATGCCAAAATGCTGGGAGGAAAAGTTCGTGCTCAAATGGCTAAAATGAATAACATGTAAGACCTTTTTTTGTACAATCTACAACCCTGATTTCGATTCAGTCGCAAGAAGCTATTTGTTGAAGTGTTGCAGACAACCAACTTTACACAAAACTCAGGGAACTACCTCAAAAATTACACTGTTCAAAAATCGGTTAAACTTAGAATGAGTGCACAGTTCACTGTCAAACAATTCATTTGGGCTGCAAGAAGCAGAAGTGAACAAATAAAAGAATCAGACCATGCAAAGAATCTGGCAGAATGTGGCTTGCAGCTTGAACCATCAGATGGTGCAGCAAAACTACAAGTAACACAGTAGCAAAAACCTGGTGTTAAAAAATTAGAGAACTGCTCCAAGGTTGGACTTTAATGATTATGGCTGAATTCATGCATTTTTGTGACCCGAATCATGAAATAATAAAATTATGCAACAGGAGGAAAAAGAATAACGTCAAAGAGCAGAAATTAATTGCATGATGATGAAAATATAAAAGCACCAAAAACTCCAGGCTTAGTAGATTCATGCGATCTAACATTATTTGAATCATGGGAAGACCTTATGGGTCAACTTCTCAACCTGCCTTTTGATAGCACAAATCAATTTTTATCAATTTTTAATAATGAAGACATTCCCCATGTAGTAAAAGAAAAGCAACAAAATGCATTGAATCAATGTCAAATAAAATAAATACACAAAAAACAACAAAACACAAAGGGGGTAAAGTATGCATATGTACGGGTGCAGAAGGTGAGCAACTGGAGAGGTAAAAGATAGAAGATAAGAGAGTGCCACTAAAAACAATATATTACAGAAAAGTAACAAGCATATGAAATGAAAAGCAACAGGAATGTTGGCAAGATAAGAGTTTTTGTATTGTTTTCCAAATGAAGGTGAGACGGATTTCAAATTTTCAGGAATATCAGACCAAATTTTGGGACCAACACATTAAACCTGACCCAGAGGCGTTTTCATTCTGGGTAACGGTATTTTTGCAAAAATGTGAGCCTTGTTTGATATTTGTGAGCTGATGCAATATCAGAAAAGTAGTTATCAGTGTTTAGGCAGTTCACCAATATCAAAAGAGTGCAAGAATTTGGCAATTGGCAATTCAAGTCAGAAATATTTAAAACTCTGTTCTTCAAATAGGATATACAGGGTGACCCAAAAAGATGTGTACCCATGAAAATTTCAATTGTGACTTTGATTAAAAAGCTATTTATTTCAAATTACAACCACACATTATTCA
>JGI24158J21664_10005543_pt1 | contig 16509 bp, 11 predicted proteins | sample Ectturendosymbi3_FD_21664 | JGI IMG/M metagenome (IMG submission 21664)
CTGCTACTAGGGTGCGTTGTCTTTATATACTTTCCAGAGATCCTTATCTCTCATTTGTGGTACCCGAGATCGCATGTGATGGTACTCGTACCATTACATCTTTTAATTTCCAGAGTGGCACAAACAGTCACAATTGGTGAGCAAATGGTCTGCCCGGAGTCGGAGTCGTTAAAATTTTCTGCGACTCCGACTCCTCAGGTTGAAAATCCTTCCGACTCCGACTCCTCGACTCCGACTCAACAGCCCTGCTTGTAAGCCTCACAAAACGATGAAAAAGAATATTATAAGCCGCGGCTTACAATCGGATAAATACGGTAACAACGTATCTAGCACCCTCAGCTTCATTCAGTTTCTCAACGTTATTTTCGTTAAGTTAGAGTTGTGAAATTTGTTCCATCTGCACATGTAATTGGCAATGCTAAGTACAACACTGCGTACATTACAACTTTATCAAAAGCGTTTTCACCTGCGGCATGTTTGTACTTTCTTACACCGACCTAAATATTTGCGACTTTTTGTCTGGTGGTATATTGCCTGAAAATACGTCGTTTGCACAATCAACACAACACATTTTTCTGTATTGCTCTTTTATCTGTTGCGTATGCCTTTTCGATAAACATTAGCAAGTTTCAGAAAGAAATTTGGAAGTAAAGTTTACACGGGAGAGGGGAAATTTGCACCCTGCATGGTCATAGACCATCGTCAGAAGAGATTTGTGATGTTGATCATGCAGCTCTTGACATTCTGACAATCCTTTTTCAGGGTCAAGCTTTCTAACTAAAAAGCCAGATTTTGTATGGCTTTTCTGTATTTTTGAAAAAATGAGTTTGGTTTAATTTTAATTTTTGCGTCTGTCTCATGGTCCATATCACAAGCGTACTCGAATAGCGCAATAACACAAATATGGTTAGTCATAGCACAGTGCAGGGCGATTGTTAATTGATAAGCACCGACAACACAGGGAGGTGACACACTGAAACAACACAACCAGCTATAACTGCATTCACTTCTCATCAAATTGTAATCCAGCAGTGGGAAGAGACCGAGGCATTTTATAATCAGGTTGTGAAGAAAATGACTAAAATCATCGGATGGGGATGTTCACAAAATTATGCAGGGAAAATTGTTTTGATCAAGGTAAAAAAAAGTTGACAAGAAAAATGGCGGCAGAAACAATCCAAGCACGTCAAAAAAACCCAGAATTAAAAAATCTGGCTTCAAAAAAGCCAAGCTGGCAACCCTGCTGAGTCGCTTACTCCAAACTGTCTCGCTCCTTGCACAATGAACAAGCCCACTGCGTTTCCAGCGTGTTCCTCAACGCTCTCCTTTCCAAAAACTTCAGCTACCAAGTTTCGACCTGAAAACGAAATTCGCACATGCGACGCGTTCAAAGCATACCAAATAAACGCGCGTGGTTTTTAGGGCGAATGAATGGCAGAAAAAGGCCCTAACGCTTAGGCCTCGAATGCTCATGTGTTCTGCAAGATATCGAACAAATGAAGACAGGCAATGCTTTTGTTGCATCACCAGACTTGTGGTGTCAAAGTGTTGGTCTCAGTTTGAAGTAGAATGATTCAATTATTTTTTATGATAAGCAGTTTGGCAAACAAACTTGCAGTTACGTGTGTATGTTCTAGTTTCTATTAAAACCAAATAAAATCATGTCTTTTTCTGTAACTGTAGGTGTAGGTTAGATAAAGAACGTTTTGAAAAGACACTGTATCGAGTCTTTTTTCGATGTTTATACCTGACATTTAATGTTGAAACCTGAAAAGTTTGACGTTAAAATTACTGAGCCCAGTGGCATTACTGGGAATGAGTAATGCTTTGTTTCTTTCAACAAAAAGCACTAATAGCTTTTGTTTAAACTGCTTGTGAGACATCTTACCTACGAGGACTGAAGCAAATGCAACCTGCCGCCACCTACTCCCTGCACAATCAAACCGCTAGCATCTCTGGTTTCTTTCTTGATCTAACATGTTCCGATAATCGAAACTAATGACAGAAAATGCTCTTTGTTGCATCACCAAACTTCTAATGTCAACCTGTCATGCGTGACTTCTGGATTGACACACACAGGTTTTCAGGTAGCCTATAACCATTAGTAAAGATCTGAAGTTCAGTGCAAAATTTTGGTGCCGCCCAGTGGCTAAAATTTGATGATACTGGGCGGCAAATTTTACAACTGGGCGGCAAAAATTCCGCCCAGTTTGTAGTTATTTTAGGCCATGCTCTGTACCATATCTTAATCTAGATTCATTTTATATTAGATTGATTTTGTTATTGCAGTTTGTTTGGTACATCAGTTATTCTTTTATTCCTTGATTTGTCTAGAATATTTACCTATACATCACAGTAAGCTGCTATTAGTTATACAGTCGTAATGGCCACGAATGTACTTCTCACCTTTAGGGACACCTTGACAAAATAATCGTGGGGTTTTTTGGCGCCCCAGCACCACGTCAAATTTTTTGGTGATGATTTTTTGTATTTATAATATTTCTGCTGGAGGCTAAATTGAATACAATATAACTTTATCTTTTCAACAATGAGTTGAAATCTTGATGCAGTTACAATCACCAGGCAACGAAACTTTTAAATATCTTAAAGCAACTGTTCCTCGTTTTAGTTTCATTTATTAAATCGTCCTTCGGCGATTGTATATGCGAGAAAAACTTTTTAATCTTTCCTAGAAACAAAAATACCAAAACCGTATTCCGCTGATATATAGTATTTCAAAAGACAAGAAGATATTTTTGCAATCTAAGCTTTTTGCAAACAATCAAAATAGGTCGTTTCGCACAAAATACGGTCACACAAGGTGCTTGCTTGAAGCAAAATCTTGTAAAATCTTTAGTTAGCTTCATTCTGTTATCAGCAAATCTTTTTAAACTTACAGTTGGTTGATACAACTGCTCTGAGCACTGCTCAAAGAATGCCTGCGCGACTTCTGCTACCAAATCATTGCTTCGAGTATTGCTGTTTCATCATTTCCTGTGACGTCAAGAAAGTAAAACAATCCAGCTAATTAAAAGCAAAAAGAACGTTTCATTGTGCAGCTCGCTTTGAAATCATTTTCGGAGTGTCAAGAGCGGTGCGCGAGCGCCCATCTCCGCTTATTCTGCGCCGTAGACCACGTTGCCGCTTTCCCGATCGATGCTGCACTGGTGGCAGGCTAGTGGCAGCACCGCAGCCTGATCCAGCTGCTGTAGTTACAGTAAGTGACTGCCTTTTCTTCCGGGCTGAAGCTGCGTTTTTTTGGTTGTGAATTAACACTTTTCCAATGTGATCAACACAAGGCAGCCCTAAAAATATTATGTAATTGAAAAAAATTGACAGTGTGGCTTTCGTTTGCGAAAGCTTCATTGTGGTGGCCACTGATCAAATTGGAAAAAAACAACTTAGCATAGACTGAGCAGACTTGAAAAAATTTGCAGAATACAAGCTCAAGACAACACTATTGCTTCTTTCTTGTTTAAAAACGAAACACTGCTATGAAATTACATGCATAGGGAATAAGCTGCGTGAACATATTCCAATATTTCTATGCAGGCCTCTGTCACACTGCCTGTCGATACTGCACTGCTCCTGGTTGCTATACTCCTCTTTATGCTTTTAATAATAACAATTCATTAGCAAAAACTGGACTCACTCTAGATGTTTGATGTGACTTATGACAACTTTGCTATGTGCTTACCCTGTAATCATAACTGTTTCCCTTTCAGTGATATTTCCAATATTGAATTGTTGGATTTGTTCCCTTTAACTACAAAATCACTCCTACAACATTTAATGAAATTTCACTTTAACTTGCTGTACATAATGACTATCTAACCCCTTCTGAAATTAACTCTGCCAATGGCATGTTTCTTGCAGTCTAGCCAAAAATAAGCATAAAATTGACACTTTCTTTTCAATGTGCAATGTCTCACCTGATTTTATAGCACTAGCAAAAGCGAAATTGAAATCGAAATGTTGTACAAATATACAAATTCCCAACTACAACTTTGTTCATGTTGATTCCTTAACCGATGCTGGAGGTGTTGGTCTGCATGTAAACACAAAACTGCAGTATACTGTGAGACAAGACTTAGAATTTCCTATAGGTAGATGTGAAAGTCTTTTCATTGAAGTGAAGTCAAATAATGTTAGTGGCAAAGATGTGTTGTTGGAGTGATCTACAGACACCCTTCTACTAACTTACAAACTTTTCTGCTTGCATTCACCAATCTACTTAAACCATGCACTCTGAAAATAATAATCACATAATCGGCGGCGACACAAACGCAAATTTATTGAAATACCGAAATGACACACATTACTGATTATGTTAACAGTATTTTGAATCTTGGCTGCATATCTCTTATGAACAAACCCACCAGATTTTCTTCTTCCCATCAACACTCCCTACGTGATCATACAGTATATATACAAATATAATTGATGACAACACCACAACTGGAATTGCACTCTATGATATTTTTGACCATTTCCCCACTTTTGCAAACTTTAATTTCCATCCCAAATGTACCGAAAAGTACAGGCCAAAATACGCTGTCTAAAAAATTTTGACTTATCTTTTCTGGAAGATCTTGAAACTGCTCTTTTTAATCTTGACTTCCACAACCAAAACAACAGTGATATCAACATCACTTGTAACAATTTTACTCTTATGTTTAACAACATTCTTGACAAACATGAAAGGAACTCGTTCCTTCCACAAACCTTGGTTAACCAAAGGTTTGCTAACATCCATCTCTAAAAAGAATGCCTTGTATAAAAAATGTTATCAACAAATATGCCATCAAATACAGCCACGTACAAATTTTACAGAAATAAAATAATTCACCTCAAAGAATCCCTAAAACAAAACTACTATAGATGAAACTTTGAAAACTGTAGAAATGATGTTAAAAAACCCTGGAAAGTTATTCATGAAATTATTTCTACAAAAACTGAAAAAACAAAGCAGGTACAGAAATCTACAGTGCTGACCTTTATAATCAGAACCATTGTGCGGAACTAAACAGGCCTATTCACGTTTCCAACATTGGCAAAAATATATCCTCCAAAATTGACCCTCCTCCTACAACCTTTTAATGACTATCTTAATGAGTCTTTCGCCAATTTGTTTACATTCCCACCAACCAGTGCTGAGGCAATCAGACAAATAATTGCATCAATAAAATGCAAAACAATATCTAACTCCTATGACATCCAGCAAAGCTTGTAAAAATGTCTGCCAGTAGTTTATCCTCATGGTTATCTGAATTTTTTAATAAATGTACGGCAAAAGGTGAATTTCCCAATATTTTAAAAATTGCTCAGATTCCACCCATGCCTAAAACAACTTCTCCTAAACCTCCTAATGATTATAGACCAATATCCATACTTCCAACTCTCTCCAAAGTTTTTGAAACGTTAATTTACAGCAGATTGCACTCTTCTATCACCAGTGTTTGTATACTGAGCCCACAGCAATATGGCTTCCGTACCAATCACTGTACTGAATTAGCAATTGCTGCCATCTATGATGACATGACTTGTAATAAAGACAGCAAACTAATAACTTCTACTCTGTTTCTAGACCTAAACAAAGCCTTTGACTGTGTTGATCATGATATATTACTTGAAAAATTGTTATACTATGGAGTAAAAAGAATACCTCTAAAGTTTCTTGCTTCTTACTTAGACAAGAGGTTTCAGTGTACTAAAATGGGAGATACTAAATCTTCTTTTTTGAATGTAATACGTGGCGTGCCCAGGGATCAGTTGTTGGGTCTTTACTATTCCTTATATATATTCCTTAAATATATATGACACTGTGAAAGTCGCCAACTTTTATGCTGTTTTATATACTGAAGATATCAATCTGCATATTTCGGGGGAAAACCACAAAATCTTAGAAAAAACAGTTAACTACGAGCTCAAAAAAATTGATCACTGGGTTCGTGCTAACAAATTATATATCAATTATTCCAAAAGCAATTTCATGCTCATGAACAATCATAACAATATCAATTTTTCAGTTTCAATTGATCATCACCCAACATCAAAACAAAGCAGCTTGAAATATCTTGGCGTTATACCTGATGACAAACTTGATTGGGAGCCTCAAATTGAAAAGTTGGTGACACAACTCTCCAAATCATGCGGAATGTTGTTCAAATTAAAACACTATACCGACATTTCAGTGCTCAAATCTGTTTACTTTGCTCTTTTCCATTCCTGTTTAACCTAGTCAACACTTAGCTGGGGAAGGGCCAACAAGACTACATTACTCCTTTAATTAAATTGCAGAACAAAGTTGTAAGAACCCTTGAATATAACAAAACTAAAACAGCTGTTCTCTATTCCAAGCACAAAATTTTAGAAATATCAGGTTATTTAAATTGTCAGTTGCCAAATTCATGTACGCCTTTCATAGTGGTGGATTATCTAATCACTTTGATAACTATTTTGCTGTGATTGCAACAGTCAGAAATATCAAACAAGACTGACTTTTTTGCAAAAATATTATTTACCCAAAATGAAAACGTTTCTGGGTCAGCTTTCTTTAAAGTATATTGGTCCCCAAATTTGGTCTAACATTCCTGAAAATTGGAAATCTTCACCTTATTCATTTGGAAAACAATATAAAAACGTCCTGCTATCTTGTCAGATCTCCTGTTGNTCTTCGTTTTGTATGCTTGTCACATTCTGTAATATTGTGTTGATGCCACTTTTCCCGCCTATCTACGTCTACAGTTGCTCACCCCATCCCCTGTACATAGGCATGCTTTTTCCCCACTGCTTTTTGTTGTTGTCTTTTTTCTTATTTTACCTGACATTGATTTGATGCTTTTTTATTACTTTTTCTACTACTTGTAAAACGTTTTAATTAAATTTTGGTTTGTGCTAGCAACAGGGCTGGCTGAGAACTTGACCCAGGTGGTATTTCGCCAACCCTTTTGCGATTCAACATGTTAGAACACGATTAAAAGGTAAAACTGCGAAACCTGAAAATCCTGATGTATTTATATGTTTACGCCAGTATGAAATCAATATGCGATCTTTGATGTTATTGCTTTTCCCTATTGCTGCATTCGTGTTATTTCGTAATTTGAGTCACAAAAATGCACAAACAAACCATACTATACCATCATTTATTGCAGACTCGTGGTCCATATCAAAGGCACAATCGAACAACACACGAGCACAGAAATGCTTAGCCATAGCGCATTACAGAATAGGTGTTTGCACACAACCAACACTGATAGGAGCAAAACACTTTAACGGCGCCCCAACTCTAACGTAATTCACCCCTTTATTACAGGATCCTGTAATTGGAGATAAATTAAGGCATTCTAGCATCAAACTTTGCGGTAAGCAGCTAACAGAAAAAAAAGAAGAAAGTGAAATATAAATCAAATGGGAGTGCACACGCACAGAGGCATGCAAACTGTTCCGATCCTTTCAGGGACACTTTTTACTTTTTTTACCCCAAACTAATTTATGCAATACATGCCGAGCATATATGTACAGAAAATTCATCAAAATAAAACCTACACAAGTGACAGACGTTACAGCATTCGCACAAACAACAATTCTAGCATAGTTCTCAAGAACGTTTTTAGATCAAACCTCTGACTTTCGCGAACGCCACCATGTTGGTTATGATGCGTACCAGCAGCTGGTACCTATTTGTTACATGAATCAAGGTGGTGTGTCCCATAATCGAAATCTGACTGGCCCATTAGGCCAGTGCTTCTTAACCTTGTTCGGTATCGTTCACCCCTGCCATCGATTGCTCCATTCCAATCAGTGGCGTGCAGAGGGGGGGGGGCGAACGTGGCGCCGGCCCCGGGCATCCAAGGCCAGGGGGGCATCCAAGGCCAGGGGGGCATCCAAAGGATGAAATGACAAAAATGGAAATGCTGTAACTAGATGATTTTTCCTATTGCAAGTCTACTAATACATGCTGTATGGATTTAATTTTACGAAACTTGTGTTGGTGTCGATACTAATTTTTCCGTATTCACATGCCAGCAATTCTCAGTTTCTTCAATACCAAGTACCAATACTTTGGGTGTGTGGCGCACACCCAATCAAACTGATAGTGACGTGAGTTGTTCTAGATCGTGCGATCAAGGGAAAATCACAAAAGAATTGAAAGATAATCAGGGTTGAAAAAAGCTGGGTTTAAAAAAAAATTCGCATGTTTTTTTGTTTTTTCAAATCCGTTTTTTTGGGTTTTTCGAAAAGAAACAGGTTTTGTTCTTTTTTTAGAAAAATCGCAAAAAAACTATTCTGAATTGTTTTTATTGCATCATGCAGTATCACCATGTTCAGAATTACACAACAATAACTTTTTATACCTATTATGGCATTCAAATTTTAGGGTAAAAAAATGTACCCCATCTTTGTTTTCGCAGTGTTATTAGTCAGTAAGCATGCACACAGCAGACAGAGGAAAACCACTCCCACACCAACTGCCGTTTCATGTCAAGTTTATGTGGCTTACATGCCCCACGAGTTCAGCATCTATATAGAGCAATGGTTCTCAACCTATTTCTTACCTCGTACCACTTGGAAGTTCTACGTTAACCATGCGTACCAACAAAACTTATTACTGAAGAACTCAATAATTCATTTGCATTATTATTACCATTTCACACTTTAGCGAGGCAATATTTAGTGAGAAGGCTGCAATTGTTTCTTCTCGATTAGTTGATCTATACGGGTCCGACCGAGCTTACAGTACACCAATATCATGTCCAGGTGGAAATCATTTCCAGGAGCATCAAGGCAATTGCAACTCTTAGTTTTGATACTCATTAAGGCAAAAAAAACCTGCTCACATTCCCATGTTGTGGGGATTACCAAATGCTGCAGAATAGCTTTTCGTGTTAAACTCGGATACTTAGAAGACACATTCAACCAAAAATTATAGCAGAACATTCCTTGCACATGGTTTTCGGTGGTTCATCGGATTAGATATAAATGATATCTTCTTGTTCACCTGCAGGAAGAAGAAATGGATTAACGGGGAATGGATTTATGATGTATGCACAACAGTTATTGGCTGGAAAGTAACGCATCAATTCGGTTTGTAACTGTTTCAGATAACAAACTGTTTCTTCACACAGTTTTTCAATACGTTGTCTTGGAAGAGAGGATAAACCTTTGAACATTACGAACTGTCTGCTATCAAGTTTTTCATCCAGATGTCCAGTTTCCCAACAAATGCTTCCAACTTGGAAATAAAATTTGGAATAGCGCTGTTCGATGCTTGGAAAAATAACTTCATTTTGTTAAGCGTTTCAAAAATATCTGACAGATAAGCCAANATCAAGAGAACGCTTTACTCTCCAAATCGTTTTAAAAATCAGAATTTATTTTTCCTGGAAAGTGCAAGCAACTCATTTTTCAGNTCAAATACTCGCCTAGTCACATTCCTTCCTGAAAGCTATCGCACCTCTATATGGCAGAGTAGGCATTTGTATTCGGAACCAAGATCTTCACAAAGCCTTGCAAATAGCCGTGTATTTAACGCTGACGATTTCACGAAATTCAGCATCTTGACGGTTTCAAGCATGATAAAAATTCTGGTTGCAATGTCTTGGCACTAAGAGCGATTATGTGTATAAAACAGTGAACGAAAGTAGCATTTGGAGGCGCAGTTTTTACATAAGCTTGAAACCCTGATTTTTGACCGAGCAATGAGGGAGCACCATCAGTTGTGCATCCAGCTAACTTTTCCCATTCTAAATCATTTTCCTTGAAGTATTTATCCAAAAGATTGAAAATATCTTTTCCTCTTGTAGATTGAAAATATCTTTTCTTCTTGTAGATTAAAAATATCTTTTCCTCTTGTTGTGTCAGTTTTCACATTGTTCTGACATAAACGAGTGGTTGGCAACAATTAGTGACGTCGGTCGATTCCTCAACCTGGATAGCAAAGCCAAACTTTGAAACTTTAATCCCTCTGTCACTTGACCAGCAATATCAACAGACATTTCTCTGATTCGGCGCTTTACGGTGTCGATGGAAAGCGACACGCTATCAAACTTCGCGACATCTTTATCTCCAATCAGATTCTGGACAAGTATTTTTGCTGCTGGCAAAGACAAGCGACTCAGCTATGGTATGAGCCTAGTTTTGTGCTACTGAAAGGGGAACTTCATATGATGCTTTTGCAATCCCTGCCATCTTTTTGTAGTTCTGACCAGTCTGATCTAAGCGTTGCATCTTCACATTCTCACCAAGTCTCTCAAAATAACTCTCATTTTTATCCTTCATCAGGNTGGGTCGACTCGAGATGACGTTTAGCCATGGCCGTCGCTAGCGGAAAGGCGAGTGGTGCCCGGCCCCCCCTATTTAAACTCTGTGCCTCCCATTTTATGTTTGGCTCCCCGACTTACTGTTGCGATCGGAAAAANCCCGAGCGGCATGTGCGCAAAGCTTCGCACTGTGGCAGCAAGCAACAATAGAGTTCACCCGACAAGATCACTCTGTTATTGCTTGTTTGCGCCAAATGTATCTGGTGTTGTTCTTCGCGCATATCCCGTTCGTGGTGAATCACACATTCAATGCAATACCAGCGGAGAGGTCGCAACACCAGCACGAAGCTGTAGAATTGCTATGCGCAGTTGTAGACAGTCAATAAGCAATTGCATGTTGAATTACTTTAGTTTGCGACATTGTGTTTGTTTTTGAGTAAACAAAAGCGCAAAATTCCACTGTTTTAGTCGTCGGAGTTGCCAACATAAGGGTCTTGAATGCTTTATGTAAACAAAATCTTCGCTTATGGTAAAACAAGAGCACGTCTTGTTTTTATTTCATGACGGACAGTAAAGTTGTACGAAACGCAGAGTATTGTGAAATTAGTTTTTGTGTAGGCACACGTAGGTTGTGTACAAAAAGGGCCGGATTTTCCATAGGCTATGTAGGCTTAAGCCTAGGGCCTCAAGATCCAAGGGGTCCTCCAGCAAACTGTGGTACGCATAGAGTCAGTTGCCGTTACTGTATATGATCAATTCGATAAATAAACATTTGTCAACGATTTATGTATTTAATTTTTATTCGTTTGATCAGATTTTGTGTCGACAACGCCAGGGTCTTCCAACGAGTTTTCATGAATCCCTATCAGACCGTTGGTCCAGCCGCATGCCAACTGTAGTGTTGACATACTCAAAGCACTTTGACTGTGTCCTGCGTTTGGTGAATCGTGTCGATTGTTACGTGTGAATTAGGCGAAAGGTTCGATACCCACCTGATCAAAGCGTGGAGGTTACACTGCAGATAAGAGATATGCGTAAGACTAGCGTTATCTTACATTAAAAACACAGTTGCTTTTTCTGATCTTGAGCAATACAGCTGTTTTTTTAGCCTTTCTATTCAGTCATTCAGAAATCAGATTGCCATTGAGTACACTACTTGCGCAAGTTTGTACTGCACCCATGCTAAGCAAATCAAAGAAATTTTGATGAGTTTAAATACTAAGCAAAAGTCATTTTGCCAAATGGCAACCACATAACTCTGCCCAAGGAGACAAAGAGTAAACAAACAGCAAGAAAAGGACCGAGCAGCGTTTGGTTCTGACGTCTGATGCCTTAGATTAGTGGTTCTTGGTCGATCTATCCAACCACGCCAAGTCTTATTTCTTGGTTTGATGGTCACAAACAACCGCTCAGGAGAAAGGTCTTTCTAAGGATTCAAAAGAATTAAAACTGAATTAAAAGATCACAATGTTCCAGGACAGGTTGTCCAACACTAAGCATTCAGTGCATTAAAAATGACAAAGTTAGGCAAAAAAATTTTAATAAAATCCTAGATAATTTTGTTATGAAGGCCAGGACTAAACCCTTAATTGTTTACTGTGCTCTGTTCAGCCTGACTTGATTCGATGATTGTGGCGTTTTATATCTTATCACATATTTCAATAATGACAGCATTAGGGGAGTTTAAACCTCACACCCTTTCGCGCGACGGTTTCGTTGCTTTCGATTTTTTGCAGTCTGGAAAAGCAACGATCGAAACGTGGTCCCAGCAGTTGCAACCATTTCTGATTTTTTGCTTGACGTGTTTTTCTCGTGTGTGCGAGATTTTCGCAGCCTTTGTTCCTACGGCCGCTAAATATATGTGTAGTGTGTTTGGTTTTTAGGAAATTGTACATTTTGGGTGCTGCAGTTCATGTGTTTTTTCAAAAATTTTACCGTGACGTTTTTGTTTGCCTGTCGAAATTACAATAATGTTCCCGGCTGCCAAGCGTGCATTACACAATTCCGTGTCACTGAACGGTTTTGAGCCGAAAGTAAGAACAAATGCAGTCATCGTGGGGCACTCGCAGCAAGGATCTACAAATCTTTATTGACCGTACTTTTAGAGCAGGGGTTCCCAAACTTTTGTTTCCTATGTACCCCTTAAGCATTGCGACACATGAGCATGTCCCCTTTCAGCATTTCGACAGATGAACAATGAACAAGTATCCCTAAAACCTCGCGTGAGAAAATATTTCATCATGGTTATTCATAGATATATTTAATCGTAAGCGTATGATTTTGATATATGTATGAATATTTCGAAATAAACATAATGTGACTACTTGTTTCTCTTCTATTGCTAACCTCAAATGTACCTCTTCAGATAGGCAAATGTCGCTTGGTGGTGCATGCATCCCAGTTTGGGAACCTCTGGTTTGGAGCGTCAGTATCGTCATTTTCGGCCTAGCGCTTTTTTATTTGCCTTAGTAACAGTGGGAGATGGTACCTTACAATTGGATTAGCCTACTAGGGACACCACATCAGCTAAATCCGGCTCTGGGTATACGGAAGGATTTAAGTGTAACAGATAACAGAGCTATGTTGCTTCCAGAAATTAGTCAAAACCAATCTTTGAAGGAGTTTGTTCTAAACGGAGAGGTTCATAGGATTACATTCTTTTTGCTTTTGTGCTTCAATTGCCACGTTGTATCGTCTACTTGCATTATTTCTGTTGCATAGCGAGCCGCCTGATATGCTGTAGCTCGTGCGACAATAAAGAGGCGAAGGGCAAAGTTGAAAAGCGAGGACGATCTACAAGGAGATCGCAGTTTCAACGGATTGCAAAATATGCTATTTCTTGTCTCTTCCCTTGCCCAATTTGCAAAACATCAAATGACGGTGCTCAGTCGGTTCGGGATTCATATCTATATAACTTTCTGGGTCGAGTTAAACATGAATGAAAGGTTACAAATCGCAAGCGACTTTTTTCGTGGCGGTTGCTGCACACATCGAACATTGTATTTCATAATGTGCCCCCCCCCCTTGTGATTTTTTGAACCTCCTGCTGCGACATCCTGGCGGCGGCCCTGCGTTTAGCAAACTTGACTTCATGGCTCCATACGAAAGAGTTTTCATACAGACCACGCATTGTGGCAGATATTCTCCTCGGTGTCGGATAGCGATAAAGCCATACTTAATGTATTCAGGGTTGTATTTTCGCTTCGACATTTTTGCACTAAGTGTAGTGGAATAAACCCTACTAAATGTTTATCCTAAAATTGTTGGTTACCAAATTTTTCAAATGAAAAAAACTGTAAAAACCTGTTTCACGCTTGCCGATCATCAAAGAGGGTGACCTCATTGAACTTGAATTAGGTCGCCATAAGCCTTATTTGTCTGCTAATTGTTAGTTATACCTTGCTCAGATCTACCTGTCACTGAGCTCTCTTCTTATTAACCACTTCCGCCAAAAGGTTAAAAAAAGTAGCGAAGCATATACTGTCCTATCAGCTCATCTACAACACTGTTACATATGCTGAATCGCATTCTCAGTTGACATTCGTTATGAGGCTTCACTATAACTGTTTTCTATCACTCCTAGCTATTAACTCCCTTCTCACTGCGCTCTTGGTCGGATTGTTTTGATAGCGCTTCCATTACGCTTTATATGCTGTACATATCATCGCTCAATGAAGTATTTGAGAATTGCTCGGTCAGTGCAGTAGGTCCATGTACAGTAGCACGTTTTTTCGAAAAATAATCCGTACTATTCATGACGCACAAAATGTCAACAAAGCGTTCAGATTACGACGGTAGTTGAAAACGTTTGCATCCACATGAAGCATCACTTTGACCGAACAGATTTTAAAACAAAGGTTGAACATATTTATAGTAGTTCAGCTATTGTGTTCAGCCACAGCTTTTAACAGCAAAATATTACTTGAACAATTTGTCATGTTTCACTTCGCACTACCTGAAAAAAACTACTGCGTACCACCTGAAAATGCATCACGTACCACTAGTGGTGCGCGTACCACAGGTTGAGAACCACTAATATAGAGTATGTTTTCGACATATGGTTTGGTATGGTCCAACATCAGAAGCAGTTTGGATGTATAGAAGGCAGAAAAATTGGTTAAAATATGCCAATTTTACAGAGCTGAAGAAGATAACTAGTAGAATATACTCAAGCTCTTCGAACTATTCTCTTATTTTCAAGTCCTTCAAATTTCGTTGCTGCTCGTTTTGTTCCATTAAAAAATGTACAGTTAACTGGACAAGTATGCTGCTTATTTCACTTTTAATTCATAGTTCATTTTTCAAAAGAAAAGAAAAGAGTGGGATTTTGGTGGGTTTTGTTGGTTTGTATTAAGTGGGCTTTTTTGAAAACACCCGGGTGTTTATTGTGGTTGGGTCCAATTACATCAACCCTGAAGATAATTATTGACCTTTAATTGATATTCTGAGTCAAATTTCAAAACTTTCCTACATCAACGTGCTTGATTTAGCTGATTTCATGATGTATCACTAGTATCCCGTTTCGTTTTTTGTGCTAATACCATCGCACACCTGTGCTTGCAATATGTGCTTCGTTTCGAGCTTGGTCATTAATTGGCAGTTCAGGCGGATGGATCACAACGACACACACAAGCCCGTATCTGTTCTGTTCTTCCAGTAGTTGTACATATTACAGCCACATAAAAAAACGAAAATTTTCTTGCGTACCACATGCTCATTCTCAATTATTGTTTAGTTTACAAATTTTAAACTGTCAACTCTGGGTGTCTGCCATCCCCTCCACATACATTCTGATCGACTGCTATTCGACGAAACATTTGCTCAGCCTTGTATTTTTGCAGTTGTGAACTGCGCTGACGTAGCACTGATGTGTTCTACTCCCCTGTTTTAACGCGTTGCCGGATATTTTTGCAGCTACGAACTGCTCTGTTTCAGGCGAACGATGATAATTTATGTTCATTACGGTGACACATTGTAGCCTACAACGAGTAAAGAGAGTGCGTGTAGAATAATATTCACAAGGACGCTGGAGAGTGGGGGCCATTGCCCCCTCTACCATTTCAAAAAGGGTGCAACGTGGCCGGAGGTGCGTTTTCATTACAGTATCATAGGCAATTTCGTGGTATATCAATATCGACTTGAAATAAATTGGTTGGAGCTATGCGGGCACCCAGAAAATTCAGAATAATTTTCTATAATTTCTGTTATTATTTTTGAGGTAAACATTGTTGATGAACAGAAACAAACATAGCCGGTAACGATTTTTTTGTTTTTCACAAGTTTCCATTGCCCTCAACATTTTTACTGCTCTCGCTGCCCTACCACTGCTCCGACATCCCTGAATATGCATGTTGTGTCAACAAACTTCGCCAAAACATTTGTTTCCAAACGGAAATATGACATCATATTGCGACGTCACAAACAGCGTAAAACCAGTAACAATGACCACGATAGGCCTACGCCACTGGTCAATACTAGAATTTGGAAGGGGGGAATCTAATCAAGCAGTCGCCCGGGAAATCACTAGACCTCTGCACGCCACTGATTCCCATTCACCCCAGTGCGAATGCATGCCCCATGTGACAATAATATCCTTACTACGGCATATACATTGTTATTGAGTCTAATTTTTGTACAAGATCTACTTAAGCTGAGTAACTCATTCAAAGACAGCCAAATCCGCATCAACTGTGGAGAAATGGGAGCCACGAAAACAACTTTGCAACAAATGTAGTCATCCGATGAATTTTAACGAGCAACACAATGAGAAACTACAGGCTCAGTGAGAATCAAAGACATGTGCCACTGCAGACACAGCAATAAAACCCAAAGAACGATGGGAAACTAAAAATATTGCAGCAGAAAGCCGTTTACTAAGCTCCCGAACTTTAGTGATCAACTTTGCAAACTGCAGGTGAATCAATTCCTCCAATGCCACCCTCAGCAACGAGCCAATGCATTTCAGCGCATCATCAAAACATGTTGATCTTGTACGTATTTCTTAGACCTTCTGCAGGTATTATCAGAGATATGAACGCGTATTTTGGAATCAATGCCAAAGTAATAAAACACAAATATTACAAGTAAGCTACTTCTGTACTTCGACTGGTTAGGCTACTCTGATCAGTGCTCATGTGTCTAGTTTTCTCTAGAACAGTGATTTTCAACCGGTGTTCCGCGGAAAACTAGTGTTCCGTGAAAGATCGTCAGGTGTTCCGCAGGAAATTTGATAAGTTTGACTAGTGTT
>JGI24158J21664_10005547_pt1 | contig 16501 bp, 11 predicted proteins | sample Ectturendosymbi3_FD_21664 | JGI IMG/M metagenome (IMG submission 21664)
AACCCTATGGTTCTGTCTTCAATGCAGTTGCAAAAAGTGTCTGTAACCCCGTGATTCCGCCGGCTTCAATGCCTTGTACTACGTTCTGTTTTGTCTGTTTTCATCAACCTGCGTTTTGCAGAGTGGGTGTGTTCATACTATGGACCTCGTGTCTGCTCATAAACAAATAAATTAAATTACTCCACCTTAATAATAGCATTGTCTGTTTTCATTGCCATTTGCATTTTCTTAGATTTACAACGTTCACAAACCCAGTATCAAAAAATTTGCACCCGTGAAAAACCAAACTTTTTGTTGAACAAAAAAATGCACATCAACGTTGAATAAAAATCGCCAGTTTGTCTACTAAGCGATGGCAATCGTTAGCAACATAATCTATGCGATTACAGGCATCCACTGTTGCTTTTCAAGTAACATAATCAGTTGTTGCGCTACGTGTTTTGCCCAAATTGAAATGTTTTTGATACAATGTTACAATTCAACGGTCTCGCCGGGCTACCCTCCTACTTGCAACGAAGCTGTTATATGCCTAAACACCTCGGAAATACTCTTCAAAACCGACCAAGTTGAAAATGCAATTTTTTACGGCTTATAGCATTAACGCGCACAGAAAACAAGGCTTCTTTGTATTCCATGGGTTGCACTGCTTGTAAGCAAACCTACTAAATGGTTGCGGCTATTTTTTGTACCGAAACATCTCGTCATGTTAATTGCAATGTATCAAACCAACACTGGACATCGGGCAGTAAGCCTTTACAATGAATCCAATGCGCAGAACAAATTTACATTCAAATGTTGAAGTTGTCGTGCTTTTAACGTTGTGCACCAACTTTCTGATTTTTGCGCATTTTGTTTTGCGATCTTCGCCGATGAATTGTACTTGTGATATTTGTCTTAGGGACAAAGCCCTTAAAACCGGGACCGTCCCGGCTAAAACGGGACGTATGGTATGCCTAAATATGGGTAGTGTTCTTCACGCACATCCCGTTCGTGGTGAATCGCACATTCAACACAATGCTAACCGATAGGTTGCAACTTGCAACAAGGTTGGGCTAGACTTGTTGAAATGACCGAGAGTGAAAGAGACAAGTAAAATACAAATTGAAAAACTTAAATATAAAAAATCTGCAATTAAACTTGCTAGCAAAAATGTCATCTTTGCCAGCTGCACGATCTAGTGGTAGTTTGTGCAGCAGAGATTTAATCTTGTGACTGTTGCAGACCTACTGTACTCGGTAATTTGCTTGTCTGATGTGATATCTTACACTTAACTTTTTACTGAGCTTCTCATTGCATTTGATGCTAATAGCGTTTACCTTGAAATCTTTAACGTGTCCACTATTACAGTTTTCTAAGCCAAAAATGTAGCATAAGTTAACTTGAGTTTGTTTTCAGAATATCTATTGGAAGTGTCCATTGTCCCTCATGAGGCAAACACTGTGCTGGGGACATTTTGCCATTGGCAGAACACAACTGATAGAATTTTGGATTTAAATAGGATTTAGAACAGTCAGTTTATCGGATTTTGAAATGAAATTGTCGGATTGGATTTGAAAAACCTAAATCCGTTCATCTCTGATCAGGACTGGACTTAAGATTCAGTCCACTTATCTCTGCTACCTGCCGGGACAGTTGAGCATTGGCTGGAACTCAACTATAACGAATTTTTTGGATTGGATCCAGACAGTCAATCACTTCAAACATTTAGGATCCGGAACAGATTTGGACTGAGTTCCTGGAAAGGAATTGCGGCAATTTTGTTAAAATGCCGTAGGCTATTTCGTTATGGACTCCGCAGTTTTTAATTTTTGGACCTGGGACAGATTTAACATTTCAGAACTGTATTGTAAAATATCAGTCCGCTCATCTGTCTTCCAGTATCCAACCGGCAAACCGGATAGTGATCACCTTTCTCGCAAAGGTGCGTCTTGTTAAAGTGGTTTAGTTGCAATCTTGCGGCTTGGCGTTTCACGGTTAAACATTAATTGTTCACTGTGGTGATCTAATACGCTGCAGGTCACCTGCTTCATATTAATAGAGTCCATGCCAAAGCACAGAAAGGCTGTCATGTTTCCCCATTTCATAGACACTGATTAAAAGTAAGACCCTTGATCCTTTTCCCTCTATACATCGTTTTTGCAGCCCTCAACGCACCTATAAAAACGAAACGAAACCACAACTGAACTTGTATGCAGATTTTTCTTAAAAAAACGCAACACATCAACAAGACTGTATGCAAACAAGTCCACCACAAAATAAACCTTAACCATAGCGCAATAACAACAATTATAGTCAAAACCACATAACACGACTTCTTTTTTGTCTCGAACATGGATAAAGAACTGCGTCGCAGCCGTTTCAGTTCATTTAATAATGTATGATACGTCACTTCACGCGAGACCGCACGCACTGACGGAAAAACGCGAAGAGTTCACGACAGCTGCTTGCGACACGTGCGTCAAGCGAAGTTTAAGACGCAACGCAGTGAATCACTGAATTCATTCAACAGAGTGTGCCACAAGTCCGCAGCACCGACAACTTCCTTGTAAAAACTTAGTAAAAAGGGGCAAACTGCCTTTATAAACTTCTATTTAAGTTTTGAGCTGCACGTAAAACAGATGAAACCGTTCGCAAACTAGTTGTCCCCAAGCAGATGGTAAAATATTTCATTTCTTCGTAAGCGAACGAGAGACCGTTGTGCTTCAGTCGTTGAGGGTGTTAGTTGGTTCCGTCATCAGTAGCTGTCGGCTCATATTTTTCCAGCTGCACGTAAGACAATCGATTTTATTGGCAACGTCTTTCGACAAAAAATAAGCGGTAAAACTAATCCATAACTGATTTCCCCCGAACTATGCCAGTGAACGACAATGCTATATTTCGACAGCGGAAATAGCATCCTGCATGACAACAGCGAAGTAAATGTCAACAAAAATTTGTTTTAAAGTCACAGGGTCCCCACACACTTAAGTCTATTTTTCCATACTTTTTCAGAACTATTTTCCATACTTTTTCAATACTCAATTAAAAGACATTAATACCATCATTTAGCTTCATTTTTTGAAAATTGTACTCATGGAACACAATGCAAAAACATCAGCAAAACTGTCATCAGCAGTGAAGAACAAAATTTGATAAAATGGTTGAATTTAGAATTCCATACTTTTTTTTTTTTGCCAAATTCAATTTTTGCCAAATTCAATACTTTTTCAAGGTCTTTAAAGCCTATTTCACAATACAATACTTTAAATGCCGCGTGGGAACCCTGAAGTCAACATCAACGTATCAAAGAACAGCGAAGATGACTTGCAATTAACTTATGGTTAAATTAATTAGAATCGGAGAATTCTTTTGTATTCTTCAAGCTTCGCCGCAGAGTAAAATCAAGCGAACCAAAGCTGAAACTAGTTGCTTTTAAGCAGTGGTTTTCAACCTCTTTTTATACCGCGACCCAATCGCTGTAATCCAGTGGCGTTCATAGGTCTGCTGATGCACGGGCGACTGCTTAATTGTATGACCCCTTACCAAATTCTAGTATTGAGTAGTGGCATATGGTGGTCATTGCTACTGGAAATACGCACAATATGACGTTATACGTTTGCAAACCAACGTTTTGGCAAAGTTTGTTGATACAACACAAGGGCGTACGCAAGGGGGGAGGGGGTTGGGGTTAAACCCTTCCTTAAGCTTGATATTTTACAAAAGCTTTATTACCTGCGCAAAGAGATTAATTGTTTCACACTTTTGCTTGTTAATTTGTCGACTTAATGCAAATTCCACAGAATGAATTTCCTCGCAAATTTCAAGGAACATTGTGAAAGGGTCAAAAAGTAATAATTAGGTTTCGGTGGGAATCTGCATTATCGTCTGCGTCCAGAAACCGTCTCACTACTTTTTGCAGACCTTTTGTCCACTACGCATGTTTACGATTGTGTTTGGCGATAGTTCACTTTTTCCGAAACAATTGCCTTTTATTTTGTCTGCTAGGCTGACCAGCGCAAACGCTGACCGCAATGGCCACATCAACAATTTCTGTAGCATGATAAAACTGTTGCACGAGCTCAAAAACAGCAAGTTGTTAACATAGAAACATTCAGGAATTTGATGTCTCAGCAAGGAAAGGAAAGCTTTAAGTTAGCGAAAAGTTTTCTTGCGTACTTTATGCGCATTCTCAATTCTTGTGTAGTTTAGCAACATTCGATCTTCCAAACCGGGGTGTGCGTTGAACAGTCCAGCTTAACACTTTCTGTCCTCGACGCTCATATTCGACAAGACATTAGTGCATCCTCATTTGGCAGTTGCAAATCGCTCTGACGCATTGATGAGTGTGTTTTACTCACCTGTTTCACCACTTACGAACTGTTGTGTCGTAGCGTTGAGTTTATTTTCCTCCAATATCCTAACTTTGAGCGCTGATAATTTATATTCAGTGCAATGACACATAAAATAAGGGGAGTGGATGTAGAAAAACATGCATATTATGTCAACAAACTTTGCCAGAACGTTGGCTTGGAAACATGATCATGACGTCAAATTGTGACGTCACAAACACTGAATGAACCCCTCCCCCACGAAAATTTTCTGCGTACGCCACTGACACAAAATGTATATTATTCTACACGCACTCTCACTTGTTGTGCAATGCGCCAGTGTAATGAACATATTATCAGCGTCCCCAGTTAGGAGACCGGAGCAAAACACAGCATTCAACGCCAAGACAGAGCAGTGAAGATGTCAACCGCGCCGCGGCCGCGTTTTGCGCGGTGCTGTTTTGAAGAATTTCACCGCGTACTGGCAGCGCTGCGTGACTTTCAAAAATTGGAAACCGCGCCAGTGCCACCTACCGCGTGGACATTTTACAACTAATTATGGGTTTTTGCGAAACAAAAAGATGTTTCGGAAGTTGTCTTCCAAAGAGATTTTTGCTTGTTTGTCAGTCAGTGCAAGTGCAAAAACAAATAGTGTATAAAATTCCGATTAACTTGTGACAACAAGCTTGCTATGGCTTTGCGTGCAGTAGCAAAGCGGGATGTCTGGTGTGACAATTTGAAAAGATTGAAAACATTTTGTAAATGTGCATGCAACTGTTGTAACCAGAGCTGGCACTAAAGAAATATTTTAGGGGAGCACAGTGCTTTTAGTGAGGGGGCATAAATGGTGATTGCTGTTGGAGGTAAAACTAAGGAAGTGTTGAGTGTTGCGATGCAATGCGTGCGCGGACAGGGAAAAGTACAGCAAATGCGATCGCGGTGCAGACAGAGGACAGAAACTGCTGATGCGGTGCGGACAGTGGAGACATATTTTCTGTCCGCACCATCTTTACAGAACAGTTAATAACTGCAAAAATATCCGGCAACGCGTTAAAACAGGAGAGTAGAACCAGGTATTAATCGCTGGTGGAACACTCAGTACTACCTCAGCGCAGTTCATAACTGCAAAAATACAAGGCTGAGCATTAAAACAGTGGGATAAAACACTCAAACGCTACGACAGGGGTATTCACAGCTGCAAAAAAACAAGCTGCGCGAATGTCCCGTCGAATAGCAGTCGAGCAGAGAAGGTATGCGGCCGGATGGCGGAAACCAGAGTCGCGGAGTCTGAGGTAAAATGTCCGACTCCGATTCCTTAACATAACGTGAATAAAGTTTGGCTGTCAATCAATGGAAGTCGTGGTAAACAGCAAGAATTGTTTCAAAATAAATTGTGTTAGAGGATTCCTAACTTGGGAGTGCCATATAAAAATGATTCATTTAGACTTCAGGAGCTGGAGTCGGATAAAAAAAATCCGACTCCGATTTCTAGTGTTTTTAGGAATCCGACTCCACCCAAAAACCTCGACTTCTTGCGATTCGGATTCCGACGCCGCAACCCTGGCAGACACCCAGGGTTGACAGTTTGAAACTTGATAAACTACACAAATGAGAATGCGCATACATTGTGCAAGAAAACTTTCGTTTTTTATTATGTGGCTGTTAAATGTACAACTACTGGGGGGACAGAACAGATACGGGCTTGTGTGAGCCATTATGATCAATCAACCTAAACTACCAATTAATGACGAAACTCGAAATGATGCAGATATTGCAAGCGCAGGTGTGCGGCTGCATGAGTGTACACCCAGGGCGGCTTGCCACATCAAAAAACGAAAACTAGTAATGCATCAAAAAGTCAACTAAATCAAGTAAGTTGAAATAGGACTGGTTTAAAATTTGGCTCAGAAAATCAATTAAACGTCCATAATTTTCTTTCAATCTTTTTTGTGATTTTTGCTTGGTCGAATGATCTGGAAAAATTCACGTCATTATAAGTTTGATTGGGTGCCTGATTGAAGGTGAGATTACTGGCTTTTTGAGTACGTAAAAACTAGTGTTGACAAAAAAACAAGTTTCGAAAATTCCATACAGCATATGTTAGTAGCCTTACAATAAGAAAAAATCATCTGCTTACAGCATTTTAATTTTTGTAAATTCACTCTTTGAATGGCCCCCTGCCTTGGAGCTGTGTACATAAAATATCTACTCGCAACCCCTCCAAAAATGGCTCATGACCTCTCTGGGGTCGCACCCCCAGGTTGAAAACCACTGCTTTAAACCAAGCCTAACCACGTGACCGTAGGCGCATTTGAACTGCAGGAACCATCAGTTACCAACTGGTTTTCCAATATTTGATCACACTGCAATTAAATGTATAGAAAACCACGGCTGAAAGAAGTCAGATGTCCCCGGAACACCTCTAACAAAGCAGAGAAGTAACAAAATATTGATCATGAAAACAGGGGTGTGCAGACGGGCGGGAAAACGGGGCGACGGCCCCGGGCATTCAAGGAAGGGGGGCATCCCAACGAGTGAAATAACAACAATGAACTTGTATAAATATTGTCCGATGGGAGAGCTCATTTGCGAAGAAGAAATTGATAAAGTTCTGGATAAATTAAGAGTTACTTCTTCATCTATTTTTACAAAACAATATCTTTGGCGATTTTCTTATAGTTTAGAACATACAGGGCGGCAATGCATCAAACTGCATAGTTGTACAATTTCAAGATACTATTTACAATAGAAAAAAGACAACTCTACTCTTAACATGGCTCACAGCGGTATCTTCTTTGGTGGGTATATCTGATGCTTATTTGCATGCATACGTGCACTATTTAGTTTCTCAATGCATAACCACTACGGGAAGAAGTTTGCATATAGATGTATGCCTCAGATCCACAGAATATAACAAATTACTGCAGACTAAAACTGAAAACAAAAAATGCTCTTTCAATGATATTAAATTTAATTTTTCGAAACTTGTTTTTGTAAACTCTAGTGTTTACTCATTTCAAATGCTTGTATTTCCCACGTTCTTCAATACAGGACTAGAGTTTGGAAGGGGTGCATACAATCTAGAAGTTGCTCCGGACATCACCAGACCTGTGCACACACGTGCAAGAAAAGCTTTTTGAAGAGGCCGTAATGCACAACAGCGGAAAGAATTACTAGGAAGTCAACAAAAACACAGAGCATTCGTATTTCTCCTGGCTTCAGCTGCATGCAAGTAAAAGCAGACAGATATCGAACTGACCAAATAGTGGAAATATAAAATTCTTACTGTTTTGCAGGTGATGCGAGCACAGAGAACTTTACGGCCACAGTTTCATGGAAATCGCTTTAAAATATGATATACATTCAGGGTATTTTTCAAGGAAAATGTTAGGTACCCGGTATGGACCCGATTTATCTGATTCTAGGGACCCGAATAACACCTTAAAAATAACCTGTATACAGTGGTTTCGAGCACTATGCAAAATCGGTATTTTACGAAATACTGTCAGATTCATTGGCGTGATTCACCTGGACCAATTACGTCGTATTAGTTAAACTAACGTCTGACAGCATTACGAATTCACGCAAGAAAGTGAAGTACCCTGGTGCGCAGGTCTTCGTTTTCGTCAGAAAGCAAAGAGACTTTTGCTTTGAGCTCCGCTAGCTCTACTCTTAAAGCTTCCACGTCAGCACTTTCTGGTCCAGCACCACTTAACTGCTGATGCAAAAATCTGGACAGTTATGCTGAGGAAATCAAATACAACGATAATGTCACTCGAAACTAAGCTTCACAAATGTCACTCGAAATTAAGCTTCACAAATAACGTAAATACCACCACAGCAAAATCGCTTTTACTCAGCATACACTAGCATATACGTTACAACACGTAGAAAAGGATACTCTAAAGCATTGTTGGGCTTCTCAGGTTCTTCATACAGATTGACAAGAACTGCAAAAATAAAATTTTTGTTTACATGAACACCACCAAGATATAATAGCTATAATCCCAAGAGAAACCTAACGGACTTATTAAGGCAAATCATTGCATCACCATACCACGATACTAAATTCAACATGCTTACTGCTTGCAAAAAGGATTTTGAAGTGGATGGAGCTTCAAATTTAGCAGTCCAACGAGTAAACGTGCCAAATCTAAAACTACTGCCTTTAGAAAATTGTTTTTGTAAGTAGCAACCAGTTCAGCTGCAGATAAGCAAGCTATCTGACTCATGCTACGCAACGGATTACAGAATTTGCAAGCGGGGCAGATCAGATGAATTGATGTTTTGTGAAATGTAGCATGGGGTGTAAGAAATGAAGTGGTTTTACTAATCGGACAACTTCAGTGGGCCAAATAGTTTGCCCATGCTCGCATTAGAGAGTAATTCATGCTAAACAATGTACAAATAATTAGGAAGGCACATTAAGCCTTTCAGAAAACCCATTGTGACATTCAGTCAAATTAAAACTGCCAAAACTTTCCTCAGTTTCCCTTGCCTTCTCTATACAGACTTGTTGAAACAAATTCATTTTTTGACTAAATGAGGTAATGATTGCATAGTGGATGTAACCATTCGTATTGCGAATTTTCATTTCATAACTCGCGATTGTTTTCTGTTAAGTGAGGGCTCGCTTGTGTCAACCTGCCAATGCGCCAAGGGAGTTTCGCCGCGTGTGTCCTCGCGCGCAGATCATGTGATCTGCCCTCGCTTCACGAGTCGATGTTTCGTTCTAGCTAGCGTACGGTCCACGACTACACGTGTTGTTGTTATGTTGCTGTGTCATCGCCGAAGTATTTTCTATACTGCTGCTCATCACAGCCTTCTTGTAAATAAAGATTTGTGCACCAGGAAATCTGTGAAAACGAACTTCAAAAAGGTTGAGAGCTAACGCCTTGCTTCGGCTTAGCAAACGAAAATATGAGGCAGGTTAGTTGGGAGTCTGAACAGTACTCATACAACCTCTGCGCTGCCTCGCTGTTCGTAGCGTTTGGGGAAACTAGCAGTTCTGCATGCAACGACCTTCCTCACAAGCAACCTCTACGCTGGCTACTCCAAACCTCTACATAGGCTCCTCAGACGGCTCCTCAGACCGGGAAAGCTATGCTGGTTTCTACGCTGCTCTTTGTTCTTCACAAGCAAGATTCTGCGTGATAGTTTCAAGCAAGCATTGTGTTTCGTACCTGCATCCCTTTCCTTGGTGCACTTCGCCTCGATCAACGGTCACTGCTGGAGCATATCCGCTTTCCTACGTGGTTTCGGACTACTTCGCTTGTGTTTGCCCCACCTTTGGATCCATGTTCTTCGACTGTCTCTAAACTGTTTTGGATCTGTCGTGCGGTCGTACGTTTCTACAAGTCTCCTAACTTTTGCTGAAGCAGCCCCTTCGATGTTCGATTGTTCGCCGAGTACCGAGTAAAACAGATTAAACTTTCGAATTCGAAAAAAAAATTTCAGCTGGCATTTTTGCTGTCAAACCACGCCGTGCGAAGACATCGCATTCGAGCCCCCTTTACGAAATTATTTTCATATTTTCCCGCTGCTACTGCTGTAACTTGCCTGCTCGTGGCAGCTCTTACCTTGACAGTCGCTGACTAACCTCGCGCATTTGCCAACTTTTTTCTGATAATTTTTTTTTCTAATTTTCAACACCTTTGTATGATGTGCTGATTTCCTTGTTTAGTCGTTGCTTTTTTGCTTGATTACTGTTGTTGACTTTTCCCACTCTTCGCCCGAGTTTCTTGCTAGCCTGTTTTTCTTAGCTCACTGCTGGTGCTTTCGCATAGCTTAGGTACCTCTTTGTGAAACAGACTTTTCAATATTAATACGCTTTCTGCCAAGTTGCGAAAATATTGTCGCGTCTCGTAAATTCTGATTCGAATAACTGATTCTTCCTGCTTACCTTAACAGTTTTCGCTTAGCATTTTAGACACTCCGCCGCTTATTCTCGCTAACCACGTAAACAAGCACAATGCCACGATCCGTAGCGCAGGCTACCGTTACGTGAAGTGTTGGGTCAGCTCGTTATCTTTTATCACATCACAGGTCGCTTGCGCGCAGTCAAGTGTTAATCCAGAACCGTCGCCACAAAGGCCAACAGGGTAGCTTTACGTCTGTGCAGGCGGGCTTGTCGTTGTAAAAATTGACAAAATTCCATTGACTTACAATGTTTCATATATCAGTTTGGGGGGTTGGGAGCATCGTTTGGGGGACTTAGCCCACCAAAGCCCCCCCGTGGCGACGGGACTGGTGTGATCTCCGTTTGTTTCCACGCTGTTCACTTTCTTCTAGCGCTCCTCACTGTATCGCTATGTCGAAGGCATGAAGGCAAGACCTTTCCTTTTGCACACAACCGCAACATGCGGTACCCGAAGACCTTCCTACGGTAATTTTTTTCTGGGATTCTTGCCTCTTCTAGCGGACCCTCTGTGTGCACCGTCTCAGCCACGTCATAATCGCACCGGTGCTGTCCGCAGACGAGGCCGTTGCAGCCCGTCAATAGCTCTGGCTGCCTTGTCTTGTACATTTTGTGTCAGAACATTACTCATACGACTAGGCTGCCTGCTTGTAGCATGTGGGGAAACCACCAGTTCTGCAAGCAACGATGACCTTCCTCACAAGCAACCTGCACGCTGGCATCCTCAAACCGCTGCAATTGTGTAACTAAGGTATGAATATCAATCTACATCATATGACTGCAATGTTTTATGCAAACACCTGCTAAATTATGACAGAATAACTTCCACTTGCATGAGTTTTTCACAAGCAGCTTTATCATGCAGATATGATGATTTTCAGGTTCTCTCTAACTCCCCAACAAAGTTGTGTAATACATTCTATAACTTTTATCAGCCACTGTGCTTTGCTAACTTTATCAACATATATTGATTGATATGAAAGACAATACACTCAAAGTTGTATTAGCAATTTTTTAAGTAGTCAATGGTTAAATATCTTCCACAAAACAAATTAGAGCCATTTTCAGTGATTTTCCACATTGCAATATACCTTTGATGGGACTCAATAAACCAAGAAAAAAATTGTTACCAAAACACTCTAATTCTAACACAAAGATAACATATTGCTGTTGACAAAAATGGGTCCATTATAATGTACTGTATTTGAAGCGTATTTAAAAAAACTTTACATGAACAGAAATAAGTTCACAGTAAACATTACTGTTGTTACAGCCACACTTTCAACCATGCCACACCTTTTGTCAATGCATCAATTACACCAGCTTTTTCCAAGTATTTACGAAATTCTTCTCTTTTTGAGTCAGCTGCCTGCAATCACAAGTATATTAATAATACTACTGCTAAATGTTTACAAGACTTGAGAGTGGAACTTTATTATTGAAAATTTCATTAGCTGTTAGTGACCACAGGCTTGTTCTTAAAATTTCTTAAGTAATTTTGCGATTTTGTCTTGTAATTTATATAAATACTGCATGTATTCGATTGTTAGCCACCATTGTAAGCTGTATGAAATGGTGTTAACAAATTAATGTAAGCTGCCCTTGATTGTAATCCACACTTGAACACAAGTTTCCTAAGGCTCTGAGATACTGTCGCATACTTGCATGTTTAATTGGAAAACCTGGTAATGATGCTTACACCACTACAACTGTCGTCTGTTCATCATAATTCGTCCTGTAACGGAGTGTGCATATGATGCTGAAGGGAATATAATGTAAAAAGAGTTTGGTCAACAAAACATAGCCAAAGAAAGACAGTGAGTGTGATCTACACCTTCCAACAAGGTAAAGAAAAAAATGTAAGCTGCCTTTAATTGTAAGCCTCACGAATGGATGAAAATTACAATTGAATAAATATGTTCGGTGTTAAATAAACATTGCGAATGGCATATCTCAGGAGTCTGCCTAATTACAATTTTGCCTTCAAATATTTAGACCAACCTCATGCAAGGTAGCAAGAATTGTAAAACATATAAATAATATAAATCATCCTGTAAACTTTGTACTAGCCCATGCTACTTGACAATGAAGCATATAAATTTGAGGTTCACAGTGGCAAATTTTTTCTTAATACTGATGCTAATTCAAATTACATGCACTAAAAACTGCATTAGTTTCAAATTTTTAAAGTAGATTTTCATTCAAATAACGCTCAATAATGAATTTCAAAGTGTTTATTTCCAGGAAAAAGAAATGGAAAAAACAAAAGCACCAACCCAAATAGTCTGAGGATCACATAACACTTAAAATTTTTTTAGTGTTTTAGCTAAAAATACCAATTGCAGTAGGTGGCAATCAGTTTTATTAAATAAATGCAATGCTGTTAAATATTATTTGCTTATACAAACTACCATGCAAATCCACAAAAGCATAAGCTATTTGCATCTATCTTAACCTACTGCAATTAAGCATTTGCAAAAAAATTAATCAAACAAAAAACATTTATTGTGATCTTTGTATGTTTGCATTAAAAAAAAACCAGATCTTTCGGTGTAATGAGGTTCAATAGAAAGGTTGACCATACAGTCATGCTATCCCCATATAATAAAAATTTGATAAATAAAGTCCTCAATCCAATGGCTTTTTCTTTACACAGATGGAAGACACACATGCACTGCGACAGTCCTATAAGCAAATGCCAAACACAATCATTAACGAAAGGCTCGGGTTGAGTAAAAGTGACGTTTTATGTTCGCTACAAACCAATCACAACATATTTATTGCAATTGTCATTTACCTACAGACATCAAATCTTCAATTAAACTCTGTTCAAATTGGAAAGAAAAGCATCAAAACCACATTTGGGACATTTGTAAATTTCAGGGTTGTTGTAAAAAAACGTCCCAAAAAAACCCACCTGTTTTTTTTTGAAAAAAAACACTTAAAAAAAACAATAAAACCCACTCTTTACTTTTTCCTTTGAAAAATCTACTAAGTAAAATATAAAAAATAAGCAGGAAACTTGTACAGTTAACTATAAATTTTTTAAAAAATCAAACAAAGATTGGGTACATTTCTTTACCCTCAATTGTGAATGCCATAATAGGTATAACAAGTTATTATTGCGTAATTCTGAAAATGGTGATGCTGCATGATAGAATAAAAACAATTTACAATAAGGTTTTTCCGTTTTCCTTGAAAAATAAACAAAATCTTGTTCTTTTTAAAAAAAACAAAAAACCTAGGTTTTTATTTAAAAAAAAACAAAAAACCCAGGTGGGTTGTTTTTTTTGATAAAACGCAGGTTTTTCTCAACCCTGATAAATTCATACCTGTCAGCTAAGTTTACAGGTCACCTTACTGAAACAAGACATCCTGGATAGCTTTTCAGCTAAGCAGGCCAGAGCTGTGTTTGTTAATCTCACAGCAGCCTACAACACAGTATGACATTGCAGCCTCACTTGCAAGCTACTGCGATTGCTACCTGACAGGCACTTGGTCCACATTATCATGAAGCTGGTTGAGGTGGCAGCTTCACCCTTACCACCAGTGACAACAAACAGCAGGTTACGACACTTCAATGGTATCCCACAGGGGTCTGTCCTGATACCCTTTCTCTTCAACATCTACACTTCTGACTTGCCAACCACCATCTCCAGAAAGCATGAATACACTGACAGCCTAGCATCATGCATGTTGATGGAGAGTGTCAAGGACAGCTCAACAAAGACATGGCAGCCATAGGTGAATATCCCCAGACCTGGAAGTTAAAGCTCAGCACTACAAAAATGGTGTCAGCAGTCTTCCCTTTAACAAGGAAGCTAAACTTGAGCTGAAAGTCAACCTCGACAACAAAACCCTGCCCTTTTGCTTCGAGCCCAAATACCTTGGAGTAACATTCGACAGGACACTCGCTGTACCTTTAGCCACTTCACAAAAAGCTGACATCACGCGTCACACTCTTGAAACAGCTTACTGGGACAACAATGCAAGCAGTCACCTTAACTTTGGCCCTTGGTCAACTTAACAGCAGAGTGCTGTGCTCCTGCCTAGAACAGTGCTCACACCCACCTCATTGACCCTGTGATCAATGACATCTTGCAAACTCTGACTTGACGCCTGCATCCTACACCAGTAGACAATCTTCTTATCCTTGCAGGCATCCAACCTGCTGAGCTTTGTGGCAAGGAGTTGCACTGTCTCTAGCATGCTGTGCCATGGAAGCCTGAACATCTGCTCTCCACTCAGTGCACACCTGTCCACCAGGTGGGAATGCACGGCATCTTAAATTGAGACACACATTTGTACCTGCTGCACAACAACTCATCAGTTCATCTGAGGACAACAACAGAAGTGTGGCACACTCAGCGGATCAATGATGGAATGCGGAGTGGTTGGAGAACACCAGAAGACTCCATACTTCCATCCCCAATATCGGCACCCAACCTTTTGGAATGGCCCTGCCAAGAACAGCATGGATCTGACTTAACAGCCTCTACTGGTGTTGGACATTTCTGCTCCTGCTCACACAAACGGGGTATGGTCCTATCTGTGGCTTGTGAGTGTAGTGCAGAAGAACAGACCGTTGACCATGTTGTCTTCCAATACCCAATCCATCAACCTCCCGATGGAGTGCATGGCCTGATGGTTCTGGATGACGAGAATCTAATGGCTGCTCAACACCTGCTCCAAGATCTAGTGCGGCCTAGCAGTGGATTGAAAGAACTGCTCATTCGATGAAGAAGAGAAGTTTACGTCTAATCATCATCATCATCATCATCTGACACTTTGACAGCTAGGACAGGGTTGGGACAAGTTACTGCTTTGTGCAGTTTGAATATTATGATCTACAATTTTGGCTTTGTTAAGAATCAGGTAAAATTTTTTATTAGTGTTAAGATTTAAGTAGGGCTTAGGTCAAAGTTGCGGTGTACACAAGCAGCATAAACAAGAGTTCTATTTATCTTTACAAATTGCTGATGAGTGCCATCGCTTTCTCTGCTTACTTGACCATGCTTATTAAAATTAAATACATGTGCTCAGCTACTGAAACTAGCTATGGTTAGATTTTGTATTTGGAATGGTGTAAGTATGAGTTTGAATACATTATAACTTAAGTGCAGTGTCTTGAAATACATTGCTTAAAGTAGTCATTTACATAGCACATTGACAAAACCTGTACTTCTGTTATGCATTTGTCGTTTTGTATGCTACTGTATTTAAATAACTTCATACTGAGTCCAAAAAGCTATTGCACAAAGGCATTAAATCAATGTAACGAAGTTGCACACAAAGTAATATGTGCGTGTACCACAATCAAGTCACATAAAAACCACTCAGTGTTTTAGTTTTTACCCCTATGCGAGCTTTATCCTAGGCATAAAAAAGTTTTAAAATGCTTGAACATATTTTAATGTTTATTATGTTTGTCATATTTTGTTATTACAATTGATGGCAGATCAAAGCTTTAATTGATTCTATTGCCAGGGCATTTAAGTGATAACTTTTTCCTAAGTAACAATTTTGTGAATGTATTAACGACAAGGAATGAATTATGACATGACAAGGAAAAAAACTGGATTAAGAGATATTGTCAAATTATGAACTAGTTTTACCATTTAGCTGTCAATACATTTTTGGTTCTAATGCATTTTCATTCTAAGCCTATAGATGCAAACTGATTATTCAATTCTGTTTTGCATTTTCTTATGCTTGTAAAATGCAGCTTGCGGTGGCTTATAAAAATATGTGAAAATAGTTGATAATATATTTTGCATTCACAAAAGAAAAGTTAATATTTAGAATTATTTTAAAATCATCAATGTGAAACAAACATAAATCATATTAACTGAAACTATAAGGAAAGTAGCAAAACAATAATATTATTATTATTCAATAAATATGCTCTTAAAAGGTAATAATGTAGTTTTCACCATAACCAAAAAACATCTTGTTTTGACTTTTCTAACTAAAATTGGACAAGAATAATATAGCTTATGCCATTATGTTTTAGCTGATAATTAGTCTTAATACAAAATTATATAACATTGTATCAATTACACACACAAAAAAAACAAATCACCAAAAAATTGCAACACTAGCTTATCTAATGCTGTACATTAGTGGTGCTCAAACTTTTTGGCTCGTGGGCCACATTTGTCTTTCAGAAACCCTTGGCGGGCCACAAGAATTAATAATCTCAATAAAAATTCTCTTAAATGATTAAAGTGTTAAGTTTTCTTTCCAATGAAAATTGCTTCGCGAGCCACTCCAGAGG
>JGI24158J21664_10005550_pt1 | contig 16497 bp, 10 predicted proteins | sample Ectturendosymbi3_FD_21664 | JGI IMG/M metagenome (IMG submission 21664)
ACCATTTCGTGCGGTTTACAATCAAGGGCGGCTAACAGTCGAGTAAATACGCTTTTGTTAAAGTAACAGCTCAAGGGGTGGTATGTAATTGGCTTTCGTACGAAATTGGCAGATACAGTACTTTGGAAAACACGAAAAAAATCCACTACAAGAAAATGCCAGCCTTTATTGATTTACTGTCTGGAGTCGTCACATTTCCACGAGCATTAGGGGCGGCGGAACGAGATAGNGCGTGGTCCGGGGTCCGATCTAGGCGTAGTATACCTNCTTCATGGTTGATTNCTTGTGGGGCGTCATCGGTGACCATTCAACCTTGGAATGCCTTTTTTGCACAATTTCTAAAAACGATCGGAAATGCAGAAATGCACTTGTACTCGCTGCCATTTATCGCAAAAGTGTCATATTTTGCTAATGCCAATTCCATCCATGTGGCATCGCAGTTTGCGTAAGCAATCAATTTTCGAGTGACTCCGCCAAGTTATAAATTGAAAAACGTCTTCGTCACATCCACTGACTTTGTGTCCTTAGGTTCTGAGCGCCAACATCTTGTGAGAGTAACATTTATTTGGAACTTTGTAACATTTTGAAGTTAAGTGAGCACACGACCAACCCGAGCTTCCAAGCCGCAAACAGATGTTTCGTGCATTTGTCACAGAGGTTCTGCGTATTTAGACCATCAGTGAAAGACGCAGCGACGCGTGCACGGCACAACCACGCCACGTCGAGACTGAAAATAAGCTTGTCTTATCGACAGATCAAGCGCTTAGGAAAATTTTGAAGGTGATGTGCTTTGCAACGAAAACCTAAAAATGTAGTAAAATAGTGGGGGTCCCTTGTGTTTTGCACTAACAATTGAAAAATAGTGGCGAGTCCGGTCCCTCCCCACACCCCTTGCTCCGCCGACCATAATGAACATGCATGGGTATAGGACGAATATTGTGGCTATCATACGTACAAAGAGATATGCTAAAAGTGAACGCACAGCGGGCTAAGTGATTGAAAATAGTAGATGGAGCATAAACCTCTGAAAAGCACGCAAAGGTTGTCTCACAGAGATATTACACTGGTTAGCAGTCAGCCTAATCATGAAAGAGCTGTGAAACCACATTGATAATGTTCCACAGAGTGTTTTTTTGGTGCAAAAACTGTAAAGCACATCTCCACAAAGGGCCAGGATACTATATGATAATGAATCGGCTCAGCGCCGTAACCGTGGAACGTTTGCACACCCATGGAAACGCTACCAATGAAGTAGCTCAAATGCGAACCAAATAGGATTGGATGAAGCTTACTAAACGTGAATCCCCCCAAAAGTCGATGTTTTACAGTTGTTTCTTGAATGTACAAATAATCGAGGATAGTTCGTTCCTTGTACAGCAAGTGGTTCCATTCATGATTCAAGAAAAGATAAAACTACAATATCGGATTAAACCAATCGGATTTTTCACGGTTTTTGATGTACATTATGCATTAGGACTTTTAGTTTTTTAGGTACACTGAAAATTATTAAAAATATTTTCATTTGTGGAAAACAATTACAGTCGGAAAATTTGGTTAGCAGACCCCTATACACACAAGTCCACTGGCAACAATGTACAAAAAAACAGTCGACACGACCTGTTTTTTCTGAAACATTTCACCTAATTTTAACACCTTGATACACCTCGTAACCGCTGCACACATTTTTGGAACACACTATACCAGGGGTGTGCAACAAGCGGCCCACGGGCCACAACTCGGCCCGCCAAGCCATTTAGTGTGGCCCTTGCCAACACTCTGATTTTTCCCCATCATGCATGAAAATCCTGATGTACATGGAAAAACTGAAGTGTACATGAAAAAACTAAATTTTTCGTGTGGCCCAGCTAGATGTCTGAAGTTGGTTATATGGCCCACCGACAAAAATGTTGCACACCCCTGCCCTATACGGTTTAGTACACGTTGTTTGTCCGCAGCACTGAATGGATGCACCAACGTGTAACGCAAAGCAATTCATCACCCTAATCCACCAGGAAGTAACACTTTATTAGCAAGAACGCTACTAAATGACTTGTTCGTAGGGATTCATTGCTTCCAGTGTTTGCATACGCTATGAAGCCCCCTTCACAACGTTTTTCTACCTTCGCTAAGCTTAGCTTTTAAGGCCCTGCCTAAAGTACGCCTGCCAACCATAAGACCGCCATTCCACTTATACGTTTCTGCAACGCACTGTGTTGCGTCATCACGACGTGATTCCACCGACGTGGGTTTGTTGTCCCGTAATTGACGTTCGATAGTTGATTTAGTGAAAACAAAAATTTGAGAACAACGTATTTTCTAATTTTTTTTTGCTGCGGCTTGTCTTTTGATTCATTTATTTTAGTATTGATTTTGGTGGCTTTCTTTGCTCTTGCTTTGGTTAGACCTTCAACATTTCACCCAGAAGATTTCTCTTCACATTTCAGGACTGAGGATGCGTAAAATACGTGAAATCGATTTCCTATGAAAACAATTGCTGATAGATTCAACTGCGTTGCCTCTACGGAGACTAGTTACTTGAAAACAAATTTGATTGAAAACAAATTTGATGCAAGTTTGATTCATCGCAAAGACATGTCATGTAAGCAGAGCCCAGTCGGCAGATTCCTCGAAATCTTGCAGCTAACGTAGAGGTTTTGACTGTCGCTGCAAGGCCTATGACATTTCATTGGTATGCTGAAAAATTCCGTGAGTCTGGCAAGCGGATGGATTGCAAATGAACCTGCCTGAAACCTTAACCTAACAGTTTCCTGTCACAAGGAGCATGTAATGCGCTTTACTACTGGCCAGAACACATTTGAGTTGTGTGAATAATAAACAGTGAAGGACCGATAATGTGCAAAACGCGAAGTGTGCAGACCAAATTGAGCAAAGAACTGAACTGCTTGGGAAAAGATAAACGCAACTTTTCTGTGTGCCATGCACCCCCTGAATTTCTAACATATCTTGTCATATTGTGCTTTTAAGTGGCTGCGTCCCAAACAAAATACTGTTGCTCGCTTAAAGTCAAACCATTTGGCCCCCGAAATTTTGGGCTAGCTACGCCACTGACGTCTTCTTTGATTTATATGACTCAACGAAGCTGCATCTGAACCACATTTAAACTGTGGACACTGCTAACAACCCACGTCTCCATCAAACACGACGACCCAAAACTATGTTCAGAATACACAATAGACAACTATGAAAATTGAAGGCCTCACTAATACGTCCAAATTACCCGTAATGATGCAGGGGCAGGGCCGGATTTAACTAATTCGAGGCCCTAGGCTAATCCACTTCTTAGGCCTCATCTCCCACTGTTACGAGGAAAAAATGGAAAAGCGTTAATTAATTTGCGCAAAGTCGAAAATGACGATATTGACGCTCGAAATGTACGGTCAATAAAAAATTCTAAATCATTGCTAGAGTTCCCCACGATCACTATGCTTCACTTGCTACTTTCGACGCAAAAACGTTCAATGAGACGTATGGTTGAAATCGCACTTGTTGGCTGGCGGGAACAGGATATTTAATTTTTGCAAGCAAACAAACCGAAAACGTCAAGGTTAAATGTTTGACAAAACACATGGCCTACGTTTTTCATAAGTTTCACATTTGTTTTTCCTTATCTGTGCTCAAAAGCCAAACACACTGCACACATGTGTGGCGGCATAAAGATGTTAAAGCACAATTTGAGGACTACGTTGCGACTTGCCGCGACCATAAAAATCTCGCACACACGAGCAAAACACGTCAAGTAAAACGACTTTAACGGTTGCAACTGTAGGTCCACGATTCGCGTGTTTGTTACTTTTTCAAACTCCTAAGAATCGAACGTAACGAAACCGTCGCGCGAGAGGATGTGAGGTTTTGAACGAGAATCGTAGCCAGAAAGCTTTCAACATGGAGCTTTACATTTGCGCAGGTGGACTTCACATTCCGAAAACTTGATAAAATCTCCACTGATTTATAGTGTTTCATATTTAAATTTGGAGGGAATGAACCCATCACACCCCCCATGGCGACAGGGCTGGTTTAAACTTCCCTTGTGCTGTCATTATTGAAATACTTACAAAATCTACAATCATTGAATCAAGCAAGGTTGAATAGAGCCCAGTAAACAATTAAAAAGTTTTTTTATTGGTCTTCTTAAAAAATCATCTAGGCATTCATTACAATCTGTTTGCCTAAGTTTCTCACTTTAATGCACCGAACTCTTATACTGGGCAACAGAGATGAGCATTGGACTGGATCCGGACTATAGCTAATTTTGTTGAATTTGGATTGGATCCGGAATATAGATCTCTTCAAAATTTAGGATCAGGACCGGATTTGTACTGAGTAAATGGGAAAAGAAATGGGGCATTTTTGTAGTGAAAAGGCTGCATTTTTCAAATTTTTTGGACTTCATTTGGACTTGGACTTTACATTTGAAAAACTTTTTGGACTGTGGTTGGATTTGGACTAAGTTTTAAACCATCAGGACTGGATCTGGATCGCAAAACATGACAGTCCATTCATCTCTGCTGGACAACCTCTCCTGGAGCGTTGCGACCTTTTAGTCGTTTTTAATTTTTATGAATCTTGAAAAAAAACTTTCTCCTGGGCAGTTAGGGATCATTATAAGCTAAGAAGTAAGGGTCCACGTTGTTGGTTAAACCAAAAACCACTAAGGCATCATCAGACCCAAAACGTGGTTTTGTCATTATCTGCTGTTACCCCTTTCTTTGTCTCTTTGGGGTAGAGTTATGTGGTTGCCAGTTGGCAAAGTGACTTTGCTTGCTGTTCAAGCTCACTAAGATCTTCTCGCACTAGCTTAGCATGGGAGCTGTACAACTTGCGCAAGTACTCAATAGCAATCTGATTTCTGAATAACTTTGAAAAAAATCAAAATGGAAAAATCACTTTTAAAAGTACCAAACGAGCTTTACGTAATAGAAACGCTAACAAAACTACAGTATTGCTCAGAATAAGCAGCNATGTTTTATTGTAGGATAATGCTGCTTAGTCCTACACANAGCTCTTATCTGCAGCACAACCTTAAGCTTCGATAAGGTGCATTTCAAACACGAACAGCCACAAGTTCTTTCGACTGATCCACACGTAACAGCCGGTATGATTCAGCAGAGGAAGCAGCCAACGTGCTTTGAGTATATCGACTCAATCAAGGCTCCCACTTCTGTTTTTTCCACCCAGATCGTTTTTTTCGAGTGCATCTGACTGTCTAGGTTTAATTATGAAAAATCTTGTTAAATCTTTTTTTGTGCAATATGAATTTGGGAATTAGCTACAGTAAATGTAATAGATCTTCCTGCCATTACAGTGTTCGTATGCGATCATCAGGTGAAAAAAGTTCGCATATCGGTGACACAAAACAAGTTCAGTCAGTGTTGCACCCTCACACCAGTATCAATATCAAATACTGAAGGTTGCTTGCGATCCGGTAAAGTTAGTCACGCAGTTGGATGCACAGCATAAGTAACATGAATAAGTAACAAACGGATACGTAAAAATTGAAAGATTTACAGTTGGGTGAACTACGTAAAAGGTCATTGTGTCAGATGTCAATTGAAGGAATTGAATATTGATGAAAAAATGTTTTGAAAATGAATGTTTAAACATTTTGGGTACCCTATGCATGCAAAATGAAAAAACGATTTCCATTGCAGGAAATATATATTGCAAGCTTAGGTATTTTAGATTCCTTTGCAGATCAAGATCTCACAAAAGATCCAAGTGCAATAGCAAATGTGGTCCTACATTTTCCCCACCTTGTACCTGAAGAACAGCTGGAGGATATATCGATAGTTTAAACATGTTGTTGTCCAATAAATCTAAACCTGATATTTCTGGTATTATCTGCATAACATCAAAGACGGCGTGGATAACCTGGAATTCGGAATATTTTATGATTTAATGACCAGATTTATGTTTTTTTCCAGTCTACTGCATCACTAGAAAGAACATTTTCGCTTGCTAATCATGTTGAAACAAATACAAATTTGCAAAAACCAAAACTGTTTAGAAAAATTGTTATCAAAACAAGCATTGTCAAGAAGCAGCCATCAAAACGGGTATTGGACACCTAAGCCTGAATTACTGAGAAATGTCATTAATAGAATATGTCACCATCGTTACATAAAATGTCTTGAGCAATGGGATCCAAAATTTTACATGTTCACGCTGCAAACGAAAATTTGGAAGAGGAATTTTAAGTAAATCAGGATTTCACCTCAGGTATTTTCATCCGTTCTCTTTTGCAAATTAAAATTTCCGTTTGTTTGGTAGAGAAATGTGTTTTTCATTTGCTGTACAATCTGAGTGTATTAGAAATTACTGAATGGGAGCCCTGGACACAATAGTTGGCAACTCGGCATGCGGCTTGACCAACGGTTGTACTGAGATTCATGCAAACTCGTTCAAAGACCCTGGCATTATCAACACGGAATCTGATTAGGTGAATGAAGCTAAGTTTCATGAATAATTAAGACATAAAATTTTGACAAATATTTATCAATTTAATCACATACTAGCAATTAAGTCTATGCGTACCACAGTTTTCTAGAGGCCCCCTTGGATCTTGAGGGCCTAGGCTTAAGCCTATATAGCCTACAGGTAAATTCAGCCCTGCGCAGTGGTGCAGTAGGTAAGATTTTTAGGATGTTTTCAGCTCGTACCTAAAACAAGTTCTCTTGCTTTAATGATGGCACCATTTAATCATATTTTGACATGAACACAATTAACTGCACCAGTCATAAAACAGCTACCGTACCTAAAATCTTTAATTGTTAAATTGTTTTGTTTTTTCATTTACGTACAGATACTACACTATCGACTCATCAAAATTTCAAGTTCTACAAGTTTTTACTGTGCATCAGCACCTTGCTTCCTTAGATCTGTACCTGATGATCAACCCATAAATTTAGTATGATTCAGTAACAGAAAACAGTGCTCTGCTTACCGTTTTGTGATAAAAGGAAAGACATCAATGAACAAGCCATCATCATTGATTTTAAGAAGATAAGCAATGAACTGAACCATATCTTGTCTTTTCCAAAACGTTAATGCAGCTTTTATTCTTAACAATCGATTTTCAAGGACATTAAGCATGACAGTGTGACCACTTGTAATCTAGAACAAATGAAACATAAAGATAAGAATGTAAAAATCACTCCATAAAGTTTTCAAATAACATATATAGTTCTTAAATGCTATTCAGTAATTTTGCAGAAGATTTTCAGTTATGACTTCAAGTTAAATTTCAGTTTGCTTATGACAAGCAAGTAAGGTTTTTATTTTGTCTTTCTGTTCTGAGCCAATGCGTTTGAATTAGCCATCAAACTTCAAAATACTGACAATCAGTTACAATTAAAGTCTATGTTTATAATTTACTCTATACCATACAATGTAGCTAGGAGTTAAAGAGATGTTCCACAACCAAACTATTCCAATCGATGGCAATGATCACTCAATATAAAAAGCTCTATACATGAATTCTTAACACATTTTCAAATAGTTTGGACTAAGTAAAAGAGATTACTGCATTTATTTACTTACATGTTTAACTCATCTTCATGGTCCATACCACAGGGTTTATGAAATGAATTATAAACATAAAAATGCTTAATCATGATACATCACAAGGTGAGTGTCAGTTGTTCTGCGCAGGCAACAAAAGGAGCAAACACTGAGACAATGCAACAGCAATTACTGCAGTTTATACATCGCAACTCATTCAGAGTATGAACAAATCAGTATTTGTATTACATCCTTAAAGTTTGACACTTTTTATATTTTCACCACACATGATCCTCTAAATCAGTGCATTCAATATGCAAGAACATTCTGCATGAAAAGTATTTTGACAATTTGTGTACCTTTTGTTCATCATGGTGGATTGGTGTTAGTCTTTTAACAGCAACAAAGCCAGTTACTTATGTCCTAAAAACATTTGATGTGCTTGAGATGATCAAATGCAGAACGTTATGTAACAATTAATGCAACATTTTGATAGGAACGCAGTCTTTCTATGAGAAACTCTTAAAGTACAGTTATTCAGTGCACAGGTCGCCAGTGTTCAGTATTATTAACATGTTGAAGTAGTCCAAAACATCATTAACTTGAACACGAAACATGTCTAAACTTTAGTGATGGCTGTAGACTTCTGCTTAGAAATACACAAAACTTTTGCCTTGTCTGACATACCAAGCCAGTAATAGGTTTTGGCTCCAATGACAAAAGACGTGAAGTGTTTCCTGATATTTGGAAGAATTTAGGCACCAGATCAATTGATGTTTTGTTAGTCAAAAATATCAGCCATGTTCACCTTCTACAAAATTAAGGAATTTGTTTAGAAAAGAAAAAGATTTGGAACAAAAACAACAAACTAATCCTGTTACGTTACAGTGTTTAAGAAGTTTTATGAATAAAACCATGGAAAGTATCATTTCATACCAACCTGCTTAGGATATACTTGCAAGTTTGTAGCCATAACTAGTAATGTATCTTCATAAATCTTCACCACTGATAATGCAGAAAAAGCAAAACAATTTTTAAATATATATATTTTGAATGAAACAGCTGTAGATAAAATATAACATACTCATACCTTCTTCATCACTTTGTTTGTGGTAAGCTTATGGCTATACTGCTCTACATCGATCAAACTATTTGCGATGTCAATGTTTGGTACCAGCCTACATAGATGCACACATATGACTGAAAATCTTTCTTTTTGGTACTAGCCATAATCCCTTTCTCTTAAAAGTTTGTTAATGTGTGCATTTAGACTGTGAAAGAAAAGAGCAGAATTCTGAGAGAATTGCTGGTTTGCAGCATTGCCAATTTAGTGTTTTTGAATCCAGATTTTCATATTCTGGCTTTTTTTGAACACACTTGGCTCTTTGGAAAATCAAAGCTTTTTTTTGAGCTACCTATTCATTACAAATCTCTTCGAATGAGAGTCTGTGACTATGCAGGATGCAAAGAATATTGCAAATATTTCACTGTTGCCTTAAAAAGTTTTGATGTATATAATAACAGATGTATGACAGTGTAATTAGGGGGAAAGAAAATGCATATAAAGATTGGGATTGTATGATATCAAAATTTCTATATATTTAATATTTATTTTAAGACTACTATCTGGCTTTTTTGAGACAAGGTCTGGTTATTTTTGGTGAAGACAGGTTCGTAACCCTACTGGTTTGCTATAGAAGTTAGTTCATTTCCAACTTGGCCATGCCATAGTGAGGAGCTTGCTACAGGGGAACTTACAGCTATAGCAAGGTGAAGGTAGTTGGTATGACAGGAAAGTTTATGAAATACTTTAATAGATGATTGCTTGCTTAAATATAAACTACGAGCATCTAATGCCATTTTGTACTGCATTTACATGTTTTGAAGTAGCTTAGTAAATTTGGTATTGTATTATGGTGAGGAGCTTCTTTAAGTATTTGGGTTTTGCATTCAGGTTACTGGTAAAGAATAACAATATTTGTATGAGACATTATAAGTTATTGTTGCTTATATAAAATGCCATTTTGTAATGATTTCAAGTTTTTTGAAGTAGCAAGATAGGCAACAACTGACCACAGGGATAAATCATGAAACTCTCCTGGTACTCTGCATATTTTTGCTTGGCACAGCACCTAATACTGAAAATGTTAAAGCATGAATGCAATCACTAGTTCTTGCCTGCACTATTCAACCAATGCAATTTCTAATTATTACACCAAGGCTATCCACATGTTTCAACCATTTGAATTTTTCAAATTTCAATTATCTGATTAGCTCTTAAAACAATCTCTTAATATTGAAAAGTTTTCAAAAACATGAACATAAAAAATTGTAACAGTCAAACACACACTCACTGTTTATTAGGTGAGTTTAATCCTTACAAAAGTCCCATAAACGAGTAGGGTAATTTTTATAAGGAGTTCAGTTACTAAGCTGTTCACCCTGTGAACTCTATGCAAGAAATGTGGCTCATCATGTTCAATGGGTAACTGTATTCCTTCTTCATGGTACTGGTATGCGTTGTTAAAAATTTGTTTTTTGTCACTGTCATGCACACCATATATAATGTCATGGTTGCTGCATGGCTTTCTGCTTCATAACCTCCATTGCCACTTACTTTTCTCATCAATCTGCATGACTCACTTCTTCATGTGCATACTTCTCAGCTGTTCAAACATTGCTTGCCCTCCATCACCTTTTATGTGAAGAACTGTTATCTTTGTGATCTGTTGTTTATGGGTTTGCTCTGTATTAAGTTGTGCTTGTTTTTGCATTTCATTTGTTTTTTTTCATTCTTTGGTCTGTTGTAATGGTTACACATTTTGTTCTGGATATGTCTAAGTTGTTTTCAATTAATTTTTGTATAAGTTGATTTAACAAGATCCAAGCATTGTTCATCACTAGTTACTAAATCATACTTGATCATTGAACTCAGCCATGAACCAAGAAAAGTGAAAATGCAAGCATGTTAAACAACCAGTCCGCAAGCTACTGGCTACACTCTACTGGTAAAAACAAAATATGCTAATGAGGCTGAGGAAACAGCCTTGTGACCATATTGGGTAGTGATTTTGACAATTCAGCAGGATTAATATGCCAGCTGTCAGCCTTCCAATGGAGGCAGACTAGTATTGACTTAGCTAGCTTGTGCTATCTGATTTGTGTCAGACACGTAGTTTGTAGTTTTGTGGTCTTCAACCTTTTTTGTTCAATCACCCCCAACAAGAACTTTGCTCAAAAATCGCCCTCAGTAATGATTTTAGTGCAAAAATATTACCGGTATATTATCAAAAAGAGATTATTTGAAAGTATTTTAATGCTAATGAAATAAACAATCTAACTAGCACAAAAAATAAATGCAATTGCATTTGTAGAAAAAATGTTATTCATTTCCAAAAGCAGCTGATTCCAACTACTGCAATTCTTGCCCCTGGCCTTTTATTTGTGAGTTTTTTGAAGCAGGTTGCAAGTTGGTCAGATTAATTCCTATGGCGTTTCCACCGGTCTTCTTCATGTCAAGATGAGTGCAGTATTTATTACACACGTGCAGTAGTTGGTAGAAACTTGCTCAGCAACATATTTCGTGGGAAACACCAGTAGAAATAATAGTTTAACTTTCACCAAACATCAAACATCTGAAAAACGCTCATAGCACTTGATCCAAAAGTCTAAACATCCATGTTAATAAAATATGACATGGGCTCCATCATTGCTTTGGAGGTCAATGAAAAGTCCTGGATGTGGAATAGCTTTCACTTATGTTAGGTCACTGACAAAAAGACACTTCACCCAGTCACTTTCTATGCAATCCAGCTTTTGCTGTGATCTCCACAACAGAATGACTTCTTAGCAAGTCTATAGGTGGCAAAAAAGATATTTGGGAATCCTTAGTCTAGCCAAGATGGGGTAGGTGGACTTACTTGCTAGTCTAAATTATCCCTTTCCTAGCCTACTGCACTGGTATATTCTATCATAAGTCAAATGAACACACTACAGCTGTTGAGCTATATCCACACGCAAAGTAAATCACTCTGACTGAAAAACGTAAGACGTTTTACAACTTACGACTAACTGCAATTGATTTTGCTAGCCATCAAGTGCTATGTAAATCCTCTTGCAACAGTCATTTTCATGCATTTTTTCAATGGGAAGACACTTGATTCTACTGTTTTACTCAAGTTATGAACCAAAGTTTATAAAACACATGACAGACTATGACATGTTTTGCCTATGAAACATGTTTTGGCAATGCTGTACCGAAAACAATATTAACTCTTGTTTCAAGGCAGTTTTGCTAATAATAACACATACAGTAGGTGATCCTGGAGGCGAACATCACTCCTATTGCTTTGAAAGCCTCGCATTGCAGCAAGGGTAAACCTGAGCTCTGTTGTAAGTCAAAAGGGTAGATCTGAGCTTTGTTCTAATGTAAGTCATGACAGATACATTTGGCTCCCTGTGTTTCTCAGCAATTTTTTCAGCCAGTCTTTTGTTGACATTGGTGCATTCTGGTGCCATCCCACCACTTGTAAAAACATGGAAATTGAATGGAGACTTTTCAATGTCAATCACTCTATGGTTGTACTTATCCTTCTTCTCTTTTTCATGTTGTTGGTAGATCCATGCAAGGGACGTACCGGAATAAGACTGAGGTAGGATGTGTGATGCTTATGTCAAGGAATGTTTTCTCAGAGCTATTCCACAGTCCTCTCACATAAATATCCATCGTTGCATTGTCAGCAATATTGACTTTTCTTTTAAATCGTTTTCATTGATTGGCAAAAGTGTGGGTTTTATCTGAACATCTCTACAGACCTCTCTCATTTAATGAGAGATAATGAGTCATTATCTATGCCTCATTGAAGTGTAACTACCCAGTTTACTTATGAGGCTATGATCCATAGAGTTTGTCTCTCCATAAGCACAGTGTGTGGGTATGTCCTTCACCTTCCATCCATATCTTATGCAGATAGCATCCAATAATTCTTGTTTGTTTAGTATACTTATTGAAATTACTTTTTATTATTAAACCTTTTGTAACCTGTTTCCATGCTTGTGTCTTCAACCTCATTTGAGGATGTATGTACCTTGCTGGACATACATGCAAGTGCGGTACTTCATTATGGTCTATGGGTAATTGTATTGTTTTTTCATAATTTGAGTTGATAAAAATTGTTATGAGCCTTTACTACATCCCACCATTCTGTTAATGTCATGGTTGCTGTATTGCTTTCTGTTTTATAAACTTTATTGTCACATATTTTTCTCACCTATGTGCATTCCTCACTTGTTCATCTGTATACACCTCCATTCTTAACCTATTGCTGCTGCTTGCCCAATATTATCTGTGTTATATAAATGACTGTTGTGTGTATGATTTAAGGTTTGTGTACACTTAGTTAAGCTAGCAAAAATACAGTTCACTTCAGGGTATTCCTAACTATGCCAGTACTATCTTGCGAACTTGCAATATAAGAGTAATAGTGTGGTATGAAGTGTTTTCAGTATAGCCTATTGGGTTGTATAATTATTTGTGTATTATATTTGAATATCTGGTACAGGCCCAAGCTATTTTGTTGAGGCAAAAGAAAAAGAACCAAACCACACATTGTGTATTTAAATAGTTCAATCGACTGCAAAACAGTGCCACTTGTAATTTCACTTTGCTTTTTGTACCTAAAACCATCTTCTCCTAAGCCTAATCAAAAATGGTTGATAGTGGCTACAGAAACATGTATCTCCATATTTGAAACCTTATCTTCCCGAGTGATGACGCCATTGATTGTGTCATCATTGGAAGATGCAGTGCTCTCACTTTTAGGTATTTTGTCCCTAGATCAGAACTTTTGACCCTTTTTAAAGATTTTTGNAAAAATATGAAAATNAACTATTTTAGTTTATTTTGTAAATCATACTTGGTTCTGTTTTTAACATTTATCATGGTACTCCGATTTTATGCTGCACCACCACACATCCAGGGATTTTTTGGTACTGTTCTAAAGATTTTTATAGTTGCATTTGTGAGAGCTGTGGCAAGATGGTGGCGAGAGAAAGTCGCACACCAATTTTGGTGATGATGTCACTACTATGTCATGAGATACACCCTGTCAAAGTTGACGGACAATGCACATCTAAAGACATTCATTTCACTATACCTAAACCTTATTCGGCAACCACCTGTAACATGACAGTGCTGCACAGCGAGAGTGCAGTAGGCTTGGTAAAAATTACTAAATGTGAAAGTTAAACCCTAAACCAAAAACATAAACCGTAACCCTAAAGCTAACCCTAATGCCAACACTAACCCTAACACTAATCTTAACCCCTAAACCTAAACTTTAAAAACTTTTGAAAAAAGTAAAGAAAAACTGGTCCCATGGATGAATATAATTAAATTTATTTGTTTGTTTATGACCAGACACGAAGTTCATAGTATGAACACACACACTCTGCAGAACGCAGGTCGATAAAAACAGACAAAGCAGAACATAGAACAAGGCATTGAAGCCGGCAGAATCATAGGGTTACAGACACTTTTTGCAACTGCATTGGAAGACAGGACCATAGGGTTACAGACACATTCTTAACACTATTGTTAGTTAACACGTAACACCTGTTACAACACTACTGCGGAGTAAGGGCCAATTCCTACATTGGTCGAGTCTAGGTAAAATGCAAAAGCATTGTAACATGACACGCCATCAAGCAAATGGATACTGCAAATTTCTTTCAATCACTCATTCACAGAGTAAAATACGATTGTAGTGTTCAAAGAATAGGGACGATAACAAACAATCTGACTGCGTCAAAGCATGTAACCATATATGATGTTAGATTTTCTGCATCTTTTGCAATCACTACTTGAAATCTGCAATCATTACTGCCAACACAAAAGTCATCAAGGTGATGGTGAGACACTGAAAGCCGAACCGAAAACTATTGGCACAGCAGACACAAACGCATCTGCTATGCTAACCATGACAGTGTCGCTTGAGTGACAAACTCAGCGTTTCATTCAAACCGCGTCATGCGAGGCGGTTGCGTAGCCACTTCCAAAATGGTTACTGGACTGCATGATGATGAATAGCTAGGCCTAGTCTAGTCCCACATGTTTTCCCATTGCATACACACATTACACTTTAGTTTTTAAGTGATTTCATAACTATATTAACCATTTTCATCACCAGTAAGCAGAAGAACAGTAACATTTCAAAGATGTGCACATGATGACTGATGACATGATCCACGTACCTCAGCAACATCTGGCGATTTGAGCAATGAAAGCAACGACTATGACATGAGCTAGTACACAGCTAACTGCAGCAGGCGTATATTCTATCTAAGCGACCGTCACGCACAAACGACGTTATGGACACGGACAGTGTTTCCAATCGGGTCAGTCTTTTTAACATCAGATGGTTAACTTTTTTCAACATTAGATAACCTCAGATTTGTACGTTACTGTTTCATATAAGCTAAATGCTTCTATTACCAATACCTAACAAAGCACGATAACCCCCGTTGAATTTAACAGAGCAGTAAGTATCGTAATTCAGCGGAAAATGGCGATTATAATTGAAGTTTAATGTCAACGGGAAGTGTCGTCATTCAGTGGAAAACGGTGGTTGTAGTTCAAGTTTATTGCAAAAAAACAACACACTTACTTAATACTTATCGTCATTCAACAGAAATGGCGGTTATAATGAAAGTTTAATGTTATTCNCAACNCAGCGACGAGAGCATCTGTAGTTTGGAATGGCAAACAAACACACATGAGGGTGAGAGATTGCAAACTTTTTTGGATTCTTAAAGGAGAGGAAACGTGGAAAACATTAGCAACAGCCCACTCAACATCAGATTTGTCGCCAAAACTTCAGGCATAACAAATTTCTCTGAAAACTTCCGATGTGATGTTAAACATCAAAAGTGGCAACTCAAGACACAGAAACAAAGCATCAAACCACCGAGTTTCGTCGGATAGATCGGAGGTAATCATGGGGCTGCAGTACTGGAGTGGACTCCTGAAGGAGTATAGCCGTGTTTTCTCGGAGCTGGCAATGATAACGTGACTCGAGTCAATTACTCCGCACGAGTCACGACTTTTGGTGGCTCTGACTCGACTCGAGTCACGTTGACAACGATTGTGACTCGACTCAAGTCACATTTTTCACAAAATGGCTCGACTCGAGTCACACTCAATGACTCGAAACTCAAGTCAGAGTCATTTTTACAAAACCTCTCAGCCTCTGATGGACAAAGCCAGTTTGTTTGCCAGATTTTGGCAACCGCTACTTTATTATTAGTGACACACCCACTCAATGCCGTATCAGCCCAACTCTTCAGCCCCAAAATGCTTACAAGGGTCTCCCCTGATGGTGATTTACAAAAAAAAGTTATCGATGTTGTGCTACATCTCGAGGCTGAATAGCCTTTAAAAAATACCTTAATTACAGATACAGTTTTAACAGAACCAGGCTCGTAGAGAGGTTTTGAAGTTTTGGGGGGCAAAAAACATTTTTAGCGTGGAAATATTTTTATTTTTATCATATGTTTGAAACAAATTTTTCTTAGCACTACAAAATTTGGGAGGAACAAAAAAGATTTGGAGGTAACTGCTCGCAAATGACCTACCGTGTCTGCTGGCCTGGACAGAACCGTGTCCAGAAAGTCTTCTATTCGGGGCCTTCTTGTTTATGCTGGGGGCTAGACATTCTGAAAATTAACTTTTAAATAACAACATGAACAGCATTTGCAGATTTTGCAAAGTAATTATCAATTTTTTCCCGGATATACCCAAAATAGGCACGTAGTTTCCAATCAGAATTTTTGAACGTTTTAAAATTTTTTTGGAGCATAAAATTGGGATAGACTTAACAGTTTCATCAACAATAAAAAAGCCTTCAAAAAACTATACATTTTTATTCTGAGACGTTTCGGATTAATCTTAATCCATCTTCAGTCAAAAAAATAATAAAGCAA
>JGI24158J21664_10005552_pt1 | contig 16493 bp, 12 predicted proteins | sample Ectturendosymbi3_FD_21664 | JGI IMG/M metagenome (IMG submission 21664)
CCACTAGCTAAACTCTCCAGGTCCACTCCATGAAATCTCGTGACTACAAGCATGAGAACAATCTAACGATATTTTAGCAGCTAGTGTCCTCTGGGCAACTCGCTCAGAATTTTCTACCAGCCTCTACTCAAAAACTGCGTGAACCCATTCCACAAAACAACAGCAAGACCTGGATGTCGCCTTTTCCCTAGCAGGCAACACAAGGTCACGTGAGAAGTCGTGCGCACACACCGGCCCGAAAATGTCTTCAGAGCTATCTCATTTTCCCTCGCACGGCCATCAAAAAGTGGCACGGCACAGCACATGCGAGCACGAGCACGCTTCAGCACAAATCGAAAATTACAATAGAACAAACAAAAAAATGTGCGCGACTGTGCCGAGCCATGCCCCAGTGGAAATCAGCCTTAAGACACAAGTTTAGAATTCCTTTGTTGCGTCACAGACGAAGTGCCTTTGCTACGCCTATGTGCAGCGCTCTGTATAAATTATAAAATCTAACTTCTTAGCACGCACATGTGGTTGATGTGCAAAGCGTTTCAAGCTTCAGCGGGATGTGCTGACTTACGAAAGTTGGTTCTCGATCAATCTGGCAAGCTGCGCAAAGCAAAAGGCAATGTATCTAAGCTTAATGATCGAACAGCTTCGTACCCCGAGATTATATCGTAAGTTACCCAGAACTCATCCAACCAAAGCAGCGATCGTTGTTTGTGAGTGATACTCCAACGAAANCGCCCCTTTCATTGCTAATGTCTTTGCTGCATAACAAATTTCTGCAGCTTGTTGGTTGCCTTACACAAAACAGCACAATCCGATCGCGTTAAAGGACATGGCTGAGTTTAGGCCTTGGTTTATGGCTCACACCACGAACGCATCGGTAATTTTTGGGGAAGTCCCATTGCGAAGACGTGAAGAGATCTTTGAAAAAGCTTTTTACAATTTTAGAAACTTTCCGCTTTGCTCTTGGCGTCAAGTCGAAAGCAGAAGCAGGTTATTTTTTGCAAGCATTTTGGGCTAATTCGGCAGAAAATCAAATTAACCTTTGCTTTGGATCTAAATGAGCGGGAACCTTTACGCACAGGCCGATGGAAAAGGTCAGTGGGCCATTCACCCTGCGTAAGCTTGGGCTGTTCATGGCTGATCTTTAATACCTACATCGTTGATTGTGGGACGGGCTGGCGCACCGCTTCGGTAGCGATGGCGCAACTTTGGTCTCACGCTGCGTTTGACGTGTCCCTTGACTTGCCAAGGCAGGCCGCGGCAACAATCAAAACTCAAAAGCTTAGCAGCGCTCGGCGTCGAGCCAACCGTAAATCACTGCACGTCTTTTCTCTCCACTCGCCAGCAACAAACCTGAGGCGCAACGTTCAACGGAAGATAGGGAGACAAGCTGAAAACATACTAGCTGGCTGTAAACGTGCAAGCAATGTGTTCCTTTGCACGATCTTTCCACGAAACTTGATTTGTTTGGGACTATTTTATGCCTTTTTAAAGTCATAGAACGCTTCTGACTCGCCTCAGAGGCAGATAAAGGCAACAGAGAATTGGTTCTTGTTAAATCGACATGGATGGGCCTCAAACGAAGGACCGCTTCGCAGCGGAGCTGCTGATCGAGTGATTGTTTCGAAGAAAGCGATATGATTGTACTTCGGGCTGTTTGATAAACTTTGAAGCAGACCCAACCAACGAAACTTTTGAGATCGAATCTGCAGCGACCACGCTACTAACAAGTTGGATTCGCAATTCAGCCTTAAAAGGGAAACTAAACGTGATTTCGCGAAAAACGCATCCATGTTACGACGCATTTTGCTTGTAATTTATTGATGCGGAGTGATGCTATCCAGCTGCGTTTAATTGCTTGGCGTTGATCTGCAAGTGTATCACTAAGTTCGTCTTCATTATTTGCATGTTGTTGTTGTTCAACTTGCGTTATGCTCCGTTTGGACTTCGTTTTTTCGTGGATCCTACAAGCGATGATTAGGCAAAGTTAAAACTTTGTTCTGTTCTTTGCAGTTCTGTTTAATTTTATAATTATCATCAACGTGCCATGCGACTGAAATCTCGCTTCTGTTGGTTTGCGCAAGCATCGTAGTAACGCAGCGGCTTGAAACGTGTTCCATTCAGGTGTTCGACGGTGTGTGGTTAGGAGATGGAAGACAAGACGACCAAAGTGGCTTTTCGCTGTTTCTGGCCTGATATGTCTATAATGAGAACATTACTGGCGTTATCTGGCCGAAAAAATTAAATTGTTGTTCTTACCAGTGAATATTTTACATTCTATGTAAGTCTTCGGTGTAAAGCAGGGCAGAAGTTTTGAATATTTCATAGGTGTGTTTTCATTGCCGTCGGTAAATTGTTGGATGGTGACTTTTATGGGAAGCGTTTTTTTTTACTACCCAGCATGGCAAACCAAACTGTAGGAAACTAAAAATTAACGTATCGAATTTCATGGGCTCCTTGTTATTTACATCCTTCATCCTTCCATTTGTACTTTTTCTCTATTGCGAAGGTGATGTCACCAGATGCAGTACAAGTCTTTATGGATCAAATACTGGAATTAACCACGCGTGACCTGGCCGTTGCGCTTTCAATAATCTGACGACTTTCCGGTATTTGACCGGGTAGGCGATTACGCAACATAAAATTGCTTTTTCATTTCGTGTGCCAAGGGTCGCAGGTGCATGCACACAGACTACTGGTTTATGCAAACTGTGAAAGAATTTAGCCAAGTGGTCTACACACCGACATTTTTGCTAGCACTAACACTTCAGGTTTTGCACCAGGAATTATCGATCCCGCTCGACGCTCGCCATTGATCAGGCCGAGTAATTCTGTTCTGGGTCGTCTTGGATGGTTGTACATGGCCCTGTACATGAAATCCGAACTACGTCAAATTGACGTACAACGTCTGGCAGTGCTGGATTGAGAAGCAATACATCCAGGGCAGCGGTCCGTGTGACGCACCTTTCGGGTCACTGTTCAAGGTGCCTTTTGTCTAAATTGGTGCTTTTTGGTACTTTTTGTGGACGAACGGGGCTTTTTTCTGAATTGTGCGTTGTAATGCAAATCCCTGAAAGTGACAAGTTTTCGTGCGCTACAGCCCCAAGTATAAAGTAGAAACTTGCGTTAGGTTTCGACTAGTATTAATGAACTTAACTCTAAAACGCCCCAAAAATATCAACCGAGTAAAAAATAATAGTTTCTGCTTTGTGCTTGGGGCTATAGAGCATGAAAACTGTAATTGGCGCAATTTATTTTCAACACCGTATTAAGAGATGGTGGGATATCCTGAACATTGCAAAACTTATTTCGTAAACAGTGCAACTTGTAACATGACGGGTCCAACCGGTTTTTACAAACGTGCCGGCGTTATCATGAGAGTTGTGTTCTACAGGCCGAAACGGCATTGGCGAATTGTAGGCAGTGCGCATATTTTTTAAAGACTGAATTCGGTGGTGTTCTAAATGATTTTGACTGAACAATATAACTTACATATTTTGCGTTTTGTAAGTGAATAAAAACACATCGTTTTTCGCCCAGTTATCAGGTCTTATATGTTGTTTCAGGCCAGCATTGACGTCGGCCAAGGATTAGCTACTCATTAAACTCGGTTTGGCGAACAAGCGGACCGATCATTGCACGAGTGGCGCAGCACCTGAACGTGGTGGTGAACGCGTGGTCGGTATTACGTCCTCCTTGCACTAGAATGGCGCAAGCGCAGCAAGGGAAAGGTTGCAAACGTGCTTCACCGACAGGGTCGCCGGCTGCGCCGGTGCACATTAGCAAGGCCTCCTAAAAGCCTCTCTCTCTAGGCGGCCTTGACATGAGTTGCTGGTTGGGGGGCCGCTGAACAGCTTGCTGTCAGTGATAAAGCAATGCCTTTGGAAGATAAGCAAACATTTTGTTTTCATTCCACTGTTTCTACTTGGCTGATTCAACCATCATTAAAGACTGTTGATTAAAACAGAATGCACGGAGCGGAATATGTGGAAACGCAATTGCTTATGTACGGAAAAAGTCCTGGTGAAAAAAGGCAAAGGCCATGCACCGGCGACAAGTTCCTACGGTGGCGCACAGTTGTTAGCTATTCAGTTAGGAAAGAACTTTTCGTAGGTTTTGTATCTGACTAAGCAGCAGCTATTCATTTACTGAAATACCAGTCGTAGCTAACGTTCTGCGCAATGCGTTTTCTTTCTGGATTGCGATACAGTCACTGTTACGTTCTTAAAGCGAGCTCCACACTAACACTTTGTCACGCGGTGAACACGATCCATATACCGTCACACCGTGGAATGCTTGTTACCTGTGGGGATCGCTGACGGTAGTGACCTATAAGTTTAGGAATGCGGGGGAATACCCTGCGTCAGCAACCGTCATTGCGTCAGCGATAGGTAAGCAGATGAGACGTGGTGTTGAGCATTGTTCAGCCCAAGGTATCAGACACTCAATAAACGTCTGTTTGGGAGCACTTTACCAACGCTCTGTGAGCGCATACAATAACGTCCCTGGTCTCGACAGCGATGTTTCTTAAATCTCAAAGACCAATAGTTTGTCTTCTCTGTTCATCTCCGTACTGGGCAGCAGCGAAAGCATCTTCCCTTTTCCAATTACCTTGGAATGTTCCGCATGCGATGTTTGATGAAACATCTTTCCTAGTAGGACTTTAAAAACTTACTGTTTTTGTTCTTTTTGGTCCCACACCAGGAATGATACCATGCAGTAGTATTCTGCCGGGTGAAGATCCAGCGGTTCAAAGTCGCTACTCGTGGGAGTTATCTCATCCGAACTTTCCCGTTGCTTTAATATTTTTTAAATTTTGATGTCTAGAACGGCTGCATGCTATCGCACGACTTACCTTTGAATGCACTGCCTGAAAGCTAGCGACTGCGTAAAAGCGCTAATTAAGAATTGAAATCACTGAGTGAAACTGGAGAAAATATCTTCACCGAATATGAGAGATGGAAAAGTTGCACCAGCTTTTCATTATGCGTCCGCTGATTTCACAGTTACCAGCAATATCTCGATTTCTTCCATGAAATGGAATGTCTTCCACAGTTTCGAGATGTGAATTGTGTGATCACACAAAAACTTCCTGTTTCAATATCCCATTCATACAGGTGGTTAAGACTTTCACAAGGAATTATAATTTCCACAGTATAATTACTTTAATTGTGTTTCTGGACACTGAACGGGTGACTTGACTGCAGGCGAACGTCAAGTATCCGCCAGAAGACACCTTTTTCTATCCAAGAAAGGAGTTATTCTCAATTATGTGCTGTCACTGGGGGGGTCGTTGAACAGCTTGCAAGAGACCAGTTCCACCTGTTACTTGCCGAGTATTCCGATGCACTTGGCAGTAAATTCTTTTAAGTTTATTGCAAATTTTTGTATGCAATTCTCACTTCGTAGCGTAGAGAAAAAAGAATTGCTATGTATGTTACTTAATGAGTTCCTGACTTATACGAGTTCATTTGTGGTACTGCTAGGTTCTGACACATAATTTTTGCAACAATGCAATGCAAAATCTCTTTTACGCAACAAAGTAGATAGGCTACTTCTTAAAGGGACAAAAAGTAGACACTTTTTAAGGAACATAGAGTTGATACTCCTTAGGGACATATGCGTTACTTGCGCAATCATACCGAATTTCTTGCTTAATATTAGAAATCATTTGACATCTTTTATGCAGCCGANTTAAACTATTAGTCTGTTGTTACCGGTGCAGACAAGTTTGCAAGCAATGCCGCCTACCAGCAAACTCGCGTTGGTATTTGCTGTTCGAACTTCCACAGTGGCGCAATTATGATGTAACATACACAGCTTTGACTGGTTATGGTCGACTGAAGTCACAAGGCAAGCACGTGACGGAACACAGCAGGTGGTAATGAAGTCTCGTTCATTGGACAAATTCTTCGCATTGACCAAGTTATTCAGATACCAGCAAAGGTGATTGAGGAAATCTCACGCCTTCTTTGAGCAGCGACGCTGTATTCGGAAACTGCCGACCGGACGATCGGTTGCTTAATTTGACCAGACCAGCCACCTGCCTTCTCATTTATGGGAAACTATTCAGGCTGGGTAAACGATTTGTCATGTCTTTGCAATTTGTCGAACAACTTTCACGGCTCTGCTCTGTTAAAAACATAGCAAGTGGACAAAGTGACGCAAACTAATCGAACATTTGCTCGATAAGATCTACTCAGTGTCACTACTTACACAGGCAAGTTCAGCTTGGATGCAAGTCCGCGTAGTGTCATAACAACATTATAAATATGGCGCATTGCGACCGATGATGACGAGACAGCAACAAGCGCACATGAAAATAAACTCCGGAGTCGTTTCTGCTGATGATGCCAAGACGACTGAGCCCTTTCTGCCAACGGTTTGCTGACGCGAGTGATCCGATGCAGTGACAGATACAAATTGCGAACATGTTATGGTTTAATTAAAGCTGCAAACAGAAAAGCGCCTAAATGTATAACGCTGCCAAATTAGATTAAACACAGGAGTACTTTTGTGACAACTGTTGTTGATTTTTGCGGTTGTTTTGTAAAAAAATTTTTGCTATGTTGTTAACTGCAAAATCCGTCGGAAATTGACGCAATTTTGACGGAATTGACAAAACTGTCATTATTTTTTCATTGCATCCGTTCTCTTTGTCAGAAAGACCAAACATTAATTTGTTAAAGGGGTCTATATATTTGTTTCAAAGAAAATCGTTCAGCATTTCATACGAAATAGATTCTTTGAACCACATCCGTTGTCGCGACCACCTGCGATGATTTTAAGGAGACACCGTTTTGTCAACCTTTACCTTTGAACCTTTGAACCTTTGCTTATGGCTGATCTGAGCCCTTGTCAAGATAAAAAAAAATAAGACAATGACAATGATTGGCCCTGTTTCAGTTTGATAAATCAAAAAGAAGTTTTGTTTACCGCCGAGACGTTTGAGAGATACACGACACAGCAACAAAAAGGACATGTCGTGTCGTCAGGTTGCTTCACTGAAGGATGCAACTGCCTGACAACCGCGCGCAAAGATATGAGATCCTTAGCGACGAATCCTGGGTTTGTTGATGCGCTGTTTCCCGGGCGCTGCCTTGCGTCACCGCGAGCAATTGCTTGTCTCCTGTATTATGTTCGAATCTCTCGCTTCAAGCCGAGTGGGAAAAAACGTTCACCATTTTTTCGCAATGTGGTGAAGCTTTGCCATTCAAAGCGGTCAGCAGTGAGAGAAACCAGGTCAGTCAGTTCGGTAACAGCCAGGTTCAGCGCTGAGCGTTAGAAGTCAAACAGCAGCATTGTGTTTTGAAACTTCGTGTTCGGAACGGGTTGTTGTCAGCGTGTTGTTTGCTTTGCAGTTTCTAGTCGCCGTTTGATTGCAATTTATAGAAATGTGCGACGCCGTGCCAAACAACACACTCGCCAGGCATGCTGGTGATAATTGCCTGCTGAGGGCAAAACAGCCATCTAGCCGCGGTGCTGCGATTAAGCAGAGTTGTCACTTGGACTCAGACAGCGGAATATGTTCGACGTTCAACGAAAAGCTGCAAGACACTTTGAGCCGAGCTGACAGCAATTGTTCTTCCCGCCGGAGTTCAGCCTATTCGTCTGCCTACTCGAGCATTCAGGCAAGTCCGGAAACAGCCCGGGCATCGTCCTGCTTTGAAGGCGAAGCGCGCGTTGGACCGCCGAACGGAGCGATGGCTCCGACTGCAGCGGCTGCCGGGAACTGTGAAGTCAGCAACAATACCCGCATTGAATCGACATGCGACGTGCACGCGGCAGTTAACGCGCGACGCGCCTCCCATCCCGCAAGTCGCCGTTCCCGCTTCACCTCGTCAGCGTCGTCTGTCAAGTCGAGTTCTTCCTACACCGAAGAAAACCGTCGCCTGGTCGACCCAGTCAGCAAAACAGTCTACGTGAAAAAACGACTGCTCGGAAAGGTTAGTGTTCAAATGCTTTCTTATGTTTGTTATCCGGTTGTTGATAAAGGTTATAATTTATATTTCGGATTTCCGCCAACGCACGGAAGACATTAATTGTTGAGTCTGCGCCAGGTCGTTGCCTCCAGGCTGTCCAGCATTCTCGTCTGTTCAGAGCAATTTTTGTTTTAGTTTATTTTTCCTGCACTTAAACCTCCAGCCAACCGTAGGAGAGGAATTGACAATCCGGATGCACGTGCTCACGCGGACGGCAGCGAGTAAATTTCGCATAAAAACTACTGGCATGATAGCAAACTTTTCCGCTGCCGTAATTAATCCTGTTAACCTATCGACTTTGCAAACACAAACGTAGTCTATTTCGTGAGGCAACACCTGTGGTTCGCTTCCTGCACCGCCTCCAACTGTCGCCAGCTTTCCCATGCACTTCCCAGCGACGATAAACAAGTGGCTTACACGGTTTTGATCTTGTCCAGGGCGGGTTTGCTCGTGTTTACGAGGTGCATCAAACCGGATGCGAGGTCCGGGACATCACCTGCGCCGCCAAAGTCATCGACAAGTCGCGAATCTCGCGTCCACACCAGCGCGAGAAGGTCGATTTGGAAGTCCAGCTTTTGCGGGAGGCGCGAGGTCATCCCAACATCGTGGGCTTCTACCACAGCTTCGAGGATGACTCGTGCGTTTGCATCTTGCAGGAATTGTGCAATAAAAAGGTATGCAGAACGAAGTGCTTGCTTTTTTGCAGGCCGTCGTTTTTTTTATCGCATTATCCGCCACAAGCGTTTCTTTTCTAGGAACGACGGGCCCGAGTGGCTAATTGTGTTTGTTATGGTTTGCGCTTCGGTGTCTGGCTGGCAAGGCGGAAAGCACATTACGCCGGCGGAAAATCTTGTTTTCGATCGGATAATTCGCGCGCGGCTGAAAATAGTATTCTGCCATTACATGTTTCCTGGCGACGAAGACCGAACTTTAACCAGCGTTTTTCTTCTTCCACAGAGCCTTGCCCAGTACCTGCGCAGAAAGCAGTACTTGTCCGAACAGGAGGTGTGCAACATTACTCAGCAGGTCGTGGCCGGCCTGGGACACCTCCACAGCAAAGGTATCATCCATCGCGACCTGAAGCTCGGAAACATTCTCCTCACAGACGACATGGTCGTAAAGATAGGCGATTTCGGCCTGGCGACTCGAACGGAGGCTGCCAAGAAAAAGTAAGCGTTGTGAACGGAAGTTGTATTTGATTTGTTCCAGCAATCCGCTTCGTCCTCCGCCAGAAACCTTGATGCTGCTTGCCTTCGTTTTGTTAACAAGTGACATAATTCTTGCGTTCCAGGACTATCTGCGGGACGCCCAACTTCATAGCTCCTGAAGTGCTCCAGCGCCAGGGTCACGGGCCCGAAGCGGACATCTGGGCTCTCGGTTGCCTTCTTTACACAATGCTCGTCGGCAGGCCTCCGTTTGAAACATCCTGCTTAAGAGTAAGTGTCTGCTGTTGCGAAAATTGGCATATCGATTTTCAATCAATTGCGCTGGCCGCGCTTAAGATCAATATCTTTTTATTTTGTGTCAATGTTCTGAGGGCAAAAGGCTACANNAGCTTTCTCTGTATCTACGATAACAATGCTTCGAATTCGCTGCTCAAAGGTTTCTCGATTTCTGTCAGCTATTAATCGAGTGCTGGCAAATTGATCCCTGTACCCCCTTTTCGCGTTGCTACGCCAAGCCCGTTTTCAGTGACAGTTGCTCTTTTGTGGTTTTCAGTAAACAAAATAGTCGAAAGTGTCTTTCATACCGCGAATTCCCGGGGGGGGGTGGTTAGGTTTAGACAAATTGACTGCCAAATGCCGGTCTGAAGTGCTGCCTCAATGATTGTTGTGATTCAACAGTCGACTTCCGAGTGGCAGTTCCCGCCATCGCTCCTAGTGTCGTCTTTGTCGTATCAGCCTCAAAAATGCGAACTGTTCGTCACAGTGCCTTTCAAGCACGTGCGTGGCTGGTGTCGTCAGCGCAATTCTTTCTAATGGAATGCGAAATCCTCGTGTCAGCCGCCACTCCCGCAGCGTTCTTGCAGTTTCTATATAGTGGCCTTTATTTGCACGCCCAGGCAACGTTTAAGGGTTTTCCACTCGTCTCAGACTTGGCACCTCGATGTGTTGCCGATGACAGGCTTCGGTCACCAGTTTGCGGCTTGAAGTGTCAGTCACCAGTTTGCGGTCTGAACCTTTGTAGGTGAATAGCGGGGCAGGATGATTGAAATGGGGTGACTCGCACGATCAATTGCGGCCATTTGGGCGTTGGATGTTTAAAAAATAGTCGAAACAACTGAAAATAGACACGTGCGCCCGCCGCCACCACGCATCGCTCAAAGAATCTGCGAACAGCAAGGCGCTGGCTGCTTCAAAAGTTCAGCTGACGCTTTTTGATCGTCCGGCTTCAGCGCGTGATTCATCTGCTCGCAGTGAATGTGAGATACTCTGCGGTCTCTCGGTCAACAGGAAATGATAGTTGGTCAGCATCAGTGACACGGACCACTGTTTGATGTTCACACAGTTTCGAACGGCCTTGTATTGCTTTTTTTTCTAAAAAAACACATCCTAACCTCTTCTCCTGCCTGACACCTGACCTTGCCGTGAGGGCTTCGGTTTTTAGGGAGGCTTTAGCATTCTCCCCAACATTCGTTACGTTCCAGCGCTAACCGCTGCAAGTCAAAGCAGCGCTTTCTCCCACAGGCAGGTGTGCGTTCCTTTGTGTTGAGAAATACACCCGAGACGCGTAAACGGCTATCACTCGATCGTGGCAACGCGGCGTCGCTTCAGGTTCACGCAAGACGATTAGCGCTACGTCACCTGCTAGGGCTTGCGCGTCGAAAGCGTACCGAGTGGCGCGTCGCTAACTGCGTAACAGGTATTGGTGACTGGTCACCAGCTTTAGTTGAAACGATTCTATTTTTGCGTTAGCTGCAGGCGAGTTGCTGGTAATTCACCGCGTATGCGTCAGCTGGCATGCAACTTAACCATCTTCCTTTTTTTACCAGGACACCTACCACTGCATACTGAAAAACAACTACCGGATTCCGGCCACGATGTCGCCGGAAGCAGCCGACTTGGTGCGCTGGATGCTGCGTCACAAGCCGAAGTCCAGGCCCACCCTCGATGAGATTAGTGCTCATCCGTTCTTTTCCAAACACTCCACTTACTTGAAGGCCATCAAGCCCGCGAATTCGAAATCCTACAAGGCTGCAAGTGATCTGGCTGCTATGTTCTCCGGCATGCGTCTAGAAAACGTGTCAGCCGAAGAAGCAAACAACACCCTTTCCGTGCCTGCAGCTATTAACGTGGTTCCTATTTCCCCCCTTTATGCGTCAGACAATACCAGAATCGCAGAAGAATCCGTTGCGTCGGTGAAAGTCGCCTGCAACTACGACTCAGCGTCGCTGGAAGCGAAAAGACAACCGGCCAGTGCTCCCGTCGCGAAACTGAAAAGCCCCGTAAAGCGCTTGACAAGCAAGATTCAGGAGCGATGGAGCAAATTGCCTTCGCCGGCCAGATGTGTACGGTCGGGCCGATCATCTTCAGAGAAGAACACTAAAGAACAAGGTGGGATGAGTGCGCAACTTGTGCAGCGATATATTTGTGTTAATGTATATTTTTAATGTATATTTTACAAGTAAAAAATCTAAAACCCTTAAAGCCTTTTCAACCGTCATGATACGACAGCACGATTCATTTTTGGTTCTTTCACTTTTGTAGGTTCTATCAGTGCAACACTCAACGCCGAACCCTCAACCAACATTCCCATGACCTGGGTCAGCAAATGGGTGGACTACTCCAATCGCTACGGGTTCGGTTATCAACTCGCTAGCGGACGAATCTGCGTGCTGTTCAACGATGGAAAACACTTGTCCATGCTACCTGAAGAAAAGTAAGTGTCAAATGTTTCACAAAATCGGTTCTTCATTGAAAAAGTTGTCAAATTATGTGATATCAACTTGGTAGTTCTGAAGTAGTAGAAAAAACTGATTTCAATGCACTTGTGATCTTTTAAAATTCCCTTTTAGTAACTGTTGTTCGTTCTCATCAACAGAATCATGGAATACTCGTCGGGCGACAGAACCGGCGTCATCCGTTTCAGTACCGACGGCGTTCCAGCCAGTCTCGAACGCTACGCCAACATGCTCCGCAACTTCACGTCCTACATGGAAAAGAACTTGAGTCGCGCTAGCGGCATGCCGACCACTGACCGCCCCCTGAGCAGTGCGCGATTACTCACTTGGCGGCGAACCGACGAATACGTCGCCATGTACTTCAGCGACGGCACCTTGCAAGTGAACTTCTGTCGCAACCACGTCAAGATGAACATTTCGAATTTGCACAAGCAGTCGACGATGCGGTTCACCGTTGTTGATGAGGTGAGCTGAGTTGCAATCAGTTGCTCAGTACGGTGTAGCTAAATAGGTCGGATGTCGCGAAAGAAAAACACCGGTAGATTCTAAATTGCCACGGACGACAAGACTTGTATGAAGCGTATGTTTCAAATTTATTTAAAACGTTTCTCGGTACGGCGAAATCAAGTTACAAGGGTTGTTTCATTGAAACGTTTGAAAAGCGCCTGTTTTGACTCTCAACGTCATTATTCTGTGCTTACCTGAAGGACGTCAGCAGAATTTTTACCTTTTTATTTTCTTCTCGCAGATGCGAAACTTCTCGACCTTCGATCGCCATCAAATGCTAACAGTCGCTCCCCCCAACATCCGCCGTCATCTCGTCTCCGTCCACTCCTACTTCCACTCTATCTTCGCCGACGTCAATTGCGACGCGCACCCGTTTTGCGCCGTGTGCTCGCTCTGCGACGAGGCCTGTGCTGCCGGCAGCCGCTAAAGACCTCGACCGCTATGGGCCCGAGCCCTGGGCCAGATAGTCGCAAGTGGCTGTATATTGGATAACTGTGCAATCATTACCATAACCCCAGAGGTGCTTTACAACCGCAGGAGGATCCTTGACGGTTTCCGTCCATGCTTTTTTCGATCGCTTTCCGCTTCGTTGAATAGACCCCTTCTCACGATTGCTTTCATTCGTTGCTGCATCTTCTCGCTCGCTTCGTGCTACGTCATTACGAACTCTTATCATTTTTCTTTGAAATCATTTTTCTAATTTATTTCTCCGTATCCCGTGAAATACGGTGCTAACACAGTGACACGAGGAGGCAGGCCCCGGCCTGCCACCTGTCTAAGCTGCCCTGTTACTCGCTATTTATTTATATCTTGTACGTTTTGTACTTTTTCTCTGATCAGTTTTTTGCTTCTAATTTATGGTCGTTTTTGCCAAAATTCGACGATTCTTTACCGTTTGTCTTTATTTATTCGACATCAGTTTTTCTTGCCCACGAATAAAAAGATTTCAGAAAGCATTTGAAGCTTTGTTGGCTGATAGCGTTGGCGGTTGTCAGACAGTTCGCCGCGCTCGCAGGCGGCGCGAGATAAGCTGGAGGCAGAGCGAGAAGGAAAGCGATGTCGCTGCGATGTTGGTCTGGTCATCGCAGGAAAGGTGGAAGTTCTGCAACAGTTGCCTGACAGGTAGTGTTGGTCATTGCAAGTCCTTATGCGTGGATTGCCTCGTCAAACGAAAAAAGAACTAAGATATTGATTAACCTGCACAGTTTCGAATTCTTTCTCGCATAAGCGTGGATGCAACATCTCCCAGCCATTGGACAAAATAAAATGCCGGCGACAAATGCACAATTGAGAAACATTTTTTTGTGTGCAGCACGTCTCCATACGCAAGTCAGTGGAATTTCGTTTCGCGACTCCGTCCAAAGCTCTCGTCGTTCCTTGTTCAACTAATCTTACATGTTAGCAAAATCTGACAGCTGTAAAAGTTCAGCACTGTTTGCGATATACCAATGAAATGATTTGCTCCAGGAACTCAAAGATGTAATATTTTGTACATTTCAATATCAAATCCAAAGTTCCTTGCAAATTAAAGCTTAAACTGCTTAAATGTTTGTATCAACTTACCATTCACTCCTAAATCTTGCGCCAGTCTTCTCCGTTACTTCTCGGCTGTTCCTGTGTTGTCTGAATCCAAAGGTGTAGGGGCAGGCATATTTTTAGCGGTGCGAAGGATTTTTGCCCGAATATCCCAGACTTGCCCGAAAAGGTTTTGTGCTACTTTTCCCTACAGATTTTCTCTCACAAAGATCATGAAGACCTTATTCTTTTATTGGATACCACACAAAAATTTTTTATTGGGTGCGACCTTCTATAAATGGCCTTTAAGCTTTTTTGGTTTTGCAGAAAAGAAGTCAAACTTTGGGCCCCATTTTTGCCCAGGTTTTCAGGGATTTTGCCCGGCTTTTCAACAAATCAAAACTTTTGAGGGTGTGCTTTCACCCCCTGTACCCCCTCCTACACCACTGTCGGAAAGGAAAAAACGGCAAAGCAAAGTTAGTTGACGCTGACTAATTGTTCCCAGTGCATTTGATGACTCATGGATTTTCACAGAGCTGTGTCAAAGTTTCATTTGACTTTGTCGTGGCTCGCAGCAATACCCGGTCGTGGCTCGCAGCAATACCCGATTTTCATACATTGTGAACAGTGGCATTGAAGTTTAACATGTTGCTGGTGTTCAAACAACTCATTTGCCTTAAAATGGTGTCAATTGGCGAATCGGAAACGCTATTATAATACTTACTGGAGATATATTTATTCGTAAGAAACTGAAAAAACGAGCACAACGGAATGAAAGTGATCGTAACCTGCGACCAGACCTGCCAGATTTCTTTCATGCTATACTATCATTCAACCTAAATTATCGGGAAGTCTGTGTGTTTATTTTTGTGTCAAAAATAATATATTTGTTTGAGAAAATGTTGCCGTTGTTTGTATCGCGCTCGCTTTCATTTTGCTAAGTGGCTGTGGTCATCGCAGAAAATAAGTGTCGCTGATGTCATGAATTTGCCCATAGATAGTCCAGTAGGTTATCTCCTTGTACAAGTTTTGAATGAGATCGTAATCTTCCGGTCTGGTTACTGCCGCGCATTCTTCAAAGACTAAAGCGGTATATGATTAAGACAGTAGCACTGACTTGCCGAATGTTTCCTTTGGGACAGAAGCGCTGTCGTCAGTGACGTCTCCCCAATGAAACCCGATAGTTGTCGCTACTGGCAATTCAGCGAAACCAGGTAAACAATATTTTCACAGCAACGGGTCGCGTTTACTACGAGTAGCTATTCTCGGTGCGGTTGGGGCAGATGTCACTGTCACCGAATAGTTTATGCGGTCCTTTCCCGAAGCTTGCAATAATTTTGCAAAGGGTAAAACACGTCGAGCAGCGTTAAGTCATTTCTAATCTTGCAGAAAAAAGCTTAATTGGTCCCCCACTAATAGTTTCTTGAGTATGGATAAACACTAAAAGTGGTTAGTTTCTTAGTCACAGAATCTCTGTAATTAATCTCATACATCGTGAAAGTGTAGCAAGAATGCTGACGTCCCGCAGAAATGTCACCAGGTGTAGGTGTACCGTAGTTTTTTAAATACACTAAAAGTGATTCGTCGTTAAGATTTAAAAACCCGTTTCAGACATTCCTTCAAAAATCATTTTTTTATGTTTTTCAGTAAGTTCATGACGAGAAGAAAACTCTCTAGCATCGAGACTTGTATCGCTTTACTGAAAGTTATCGGTCGCTTTGCCGAGTTTTTTTATAACCAAGTATGGTTAAACAGGTTGAACTGACGCGCCCTGCGCCGAAGACGCCGGTGTTAAATTTCACGTACGGGGAGGTGTTGTCACGAGTCACGTGACCGCGAGCCTCGCAGAAGATCTGTTGTCGGCCTTTAAACTTTCTGATAGAGAACGTAACACAAGCTACCAACCCGCAGCGTAACACAAGATAGGACCATCACTCGTCTGAAAACCGCTCTGTTCTCTCTCCGGGAAAACTAAACCAATATGGTGATCGTGAAGAAAACACACCATAACAGAAAAGTTTCTATCAATGTTGATGTTAAATCAGCACCACTGAAACAAGCAGCGAACGGGGTTAATTAGAAACTGATCATTTTGCAGCGTGTGTCTCATATTTTGAGTCCTGTGTGATACGGCATTCCACTGAAGCTGAAATCATCCTGTCACTTTTAGCAATTAGCCTTGGTTCACTTTATGCGCTTAGTTATTTGCTTCGTAATTTGGGTTGATTTTGAACAATGTGTCGAAACTTTGATATTGTCCCTCGTCGTGGCTCTGACGCAAAAAGAACATGCTTGCCTGGAATGCACTTAGGTTACCATCAGACAATTACTCACTTAAAGTAAAGGTTCTGAATCGAATGAAGCTTTTCCTTTTGCTTTCACTTGAGCTAAGTGAACATTGTGCAGTAATAAATAGAAGGCGTAATGGTGATCTGATTTCAAGCAGTGAGACTTCAAATGCACCGGTGATGCCAGGAACAGAGGTGGCCAGAGTCACTCTTTCAGACTCCGACTCCGCTCCTGTTCCAAAATTTTTTAATCCGGATCCGGAAATTTTTCAAATTTGAGAATCCGACTCCTGTTCAGACTCC
>JGI24158J21664_10005553_pt1 | contig 16493 bp, 8 predicted proteins | sample Ectturendosymbi3_FD_21664 | JGI IMG/M metagenome (IMG submission 21664)
TCAAGCAGCAAAAGTGATGCACTGAAAGTGGCTGAATTTCAGATTGCCGTGAGCATAATCTGTCACAGTGCTATTCGCTTTGTTGACCACCTTAGAGAAGAAGCATGGTAATACATGGAAAAGGCCAAAATTTCATGTTTTTTAACAATTTGGCTTTTTTTACCCCGTTTGAATTTTTTGGACATGGTTTGGCTTTTTTTCTCAAATGATGTCTGGCAACCCTGCTAATTCTGTAGTTGCGTAACAGTAGGATGGGAATTTAGCGTTTACAGTGCGTGCAGTATGCTACTGTGGACGCTTTTACAGCAGTGATTCAACATACAGTATGTTGTTACGACAACATATCTGGTGTTTAGGAAGATTTGATATTTGATTGGTTTTACAAACTTCATGTTGAAATGGATGTGATGTGGTTCTGAAGGTAGTTGTGATGATTTTATTTATGGGACATTAAAACGTGTTGATTGCTGCCTACATTTGCAAATTATAATTGCAACTGTGCAACAGCGTTCAGTATATTCGTTATAATTGTGAACTTTTCAGTTACTGCTACATGCGTTTTATATTAATTCGATCTAAAAATTGAGCATCTCTATGGACATGATTGTCGAAATTTAGGTCACAAACATGCTAACCCAGAACGTCTCAAGGAGCGTCAGTGGCCTTAGATATTTCCTCTGGGTTAATACATTGACACATTTATTCTACATAAGTTTTTTGAAGAAATAATTGACAAATTTTCAGTACAAAAGGCAAGAAACCGTTTCATTTCAAGTTAGATAATTATAAGTAAAACATTATATCGCAGTCTTTCTTTATTTGCTGTTAACTTTTCAGAATATTATATCCAAAGAAATGCTTTAGGATTTTGCACTTTTATATTTGTCTAGTACAGCTATGTCCAACCCAAATGGTTTACTGAGCCAAAAATTATGTCACTATCTTAACCAAGGCCGCACATTCACGGGCGCAATTTTGTTGTAAAGTGTGGGGGGGACAGCTTGGTGTGAAACTAGTAAAGTCATCAGGTCGATGCAGAAGTGACGTTTTGTATATACAGATTCCCAATCATATTTCTAGAGGTGTTTTGAGAGCAACACTAATCAGGTTTTGCTTTTCCTTGCGGATGATTTACATCTTAATATACTTACATTTCTTGCTGGACATGGTACTGTAGTTCAGCCTGCTTCCATTAAAATCGTATTTGGATGTAAACAAACACAGCAATTTTCTAGGATAGCGCTATAGACATGAAAAGCCGGCTTGTAGGCTTCTTAAACAAGCCAAGAATCGCGTGAGTGATTGATCTTTCCGACGCAACGCTATCGCGTGCTAATTTCCTCACCGCTGTCGCCTTCTCAAAAACGGTGTGAGACTAATCCCAGCACAGAATGAAAAAACGCGGATGTGTTTGCAAACAGAATTAGTTGAAGAAAAATCAAAATCACTTCACTCACAGAAGTTACCGCGGTGAGCACAACAAATCTACGTCACGAGTGAAAAAAGTCGTTGCTCTGAATATTATAAAAAAAGTTTTGTATGCAGGCCCGAAACATTTTGACAAACTTAAGCCCGAGCCCGGCGCGACCCGAACCGACAAGGTCTGCTCGACTTATAACTCTGCACCATGTCAAAAGTTTCATTCTAAGAGTTCTACTTGCATAACGGCACAAAAATATATTTGAGATTAAATCAAAATGGACAACGGTGAATTGGCAAAAAAGTACCAAGTCTCACCTTTAACACGAAAAGAATGTCCAACAAAATTATGTGTGATGTATCTATAAAGCAAATTTTTCGCGCTTGGATGAAAACAATGCTGCATTGTGGGTTTGGTTAAACTCACGTAAATCGGATGACTTGCGAACTAATGTATTCAGCACAAGCACAAAGTGTAAGTGTCAAGGAAAAAATATGTTTTGGATTTGTTGGACACCATTGTCGCGACATTACAAGAAGCTAGGATAAATGTATAATTTATCCTTATTTTCGAGTCAAGTCCCTATGTTTTGAGCTATAGGTCAATATACAGCTAGGTAAATACTGTAGGCTACTTCTCCAACGTTTTGGTTGAAATCCTGTTCACCATTGGTTGAAAACAATCTTTTGCTGAATTCCCCATCCCAAAACTGTCTCCACAATAGTGCTGCTTTTTGTCTTCGGCAAAAGCTTCGTAGAGATTTGCCTGAAAATATAATTTTCTAACATCATATACACTAGCCAGTTACACTTCTGCACGGAACAAATCATGGTTCTACTGTGGTCTCTCACATGTGCAGCAGTAATACTCTCACTTTTACAAGAAAATAACCTTTCTATCAGTATACCACACAGGGTGAAATGTCGCTCAGAAGCAGTTAAACATCTTTCACGGTCTCTAGAAACTTGAAAAATGCTAAAAATTATTTTATCGAAGGTAAAATATGTAAACTAACAGAATGGATGATACCACACCAAGCTCTGTTTCAACATCAACTTAGTTATGTGTGGCCTACCATCTAATATGAAAAGCTCTTCACACAAAACGTGACAAACATCACTTTTACTTTTGAAACCGCTCCAAATACAAAACCTAAACAGAAAAAAGTGGGGGGACATCGCATATTATGTCCCCCCGTCTGAAAAAGTGGGGGGACGCGTCCCCGTGTCCCCCACCAAATTGCGCCCATGCGCACATTGAATGAGATATTAATGAGGGCGGCAAATTTAATAGCTTACTTTGATCTTGACAAAATAAACTTAGCTTGAGCTAATATACTGAAAGAGTTTGAATCCTAACTGCAATGTTAACCGACGTGATAAAGTTGTACTGAGGACCACCTGCATGAAAAATGTCAAATTCAAGATTATGAAAATAAGAACAGGTTGTCAGTATGTAGGGTGCTTTTATTACACTGAAAACCTAAACTGGACCGCACAAAACCTTCGACTGGGCCGCGGGTTGGACGTAGCTGGTCTAGTAGCTTTGTATAAAATCATTTGCCTTCAGTTTTTCATATGCATTTTACTGTCTGTCCTTCTCTTTAATGTATTCGTGTGTCTCCCCTCAGTCAGTTCTTTATTGCGTTATGAAAATCAAAGTTCTGGAAATGCATGCTGCAGAAGTCTAGATCCCCTACAACAGGGGTGGCCAACCTCTTGCACACCATATACGCCCATTTTTTCAAACCCGAGTAGCCTACTAATGCGTCAGCGATGCATTGCGTCATACCACCGGCTATCTTGGAACGATGTTATTTCACATCGTTAGTGATTTTCCATGTAATGATGTTAAATGAAAACGGAATATCTGGTAAAGCATCAAATAAACTTCACATTTACTGACTTTTTAATGAGCTACGTTCTGAGCTGGCTTCGATTTCAACAGTGTTTTTTAATGTTTGGAGGTAAATTTTTTGCTGAGAGCACTGAGCAGCAGAGAATTCTTCAAATTTGAATCGGTAAGACGCGACTTAGCGTTCCTTTTAATCAATTTCATAGACGAAAATGCTTTTTCGCGTGTGAACGTTATTTCAAAACGAAATATAACTCTGAGCGACTTTTCATAGTTCTGGGAAATTTTCACGTGGTAAGGATACCCAGAAATGAATCACATCAGAAACACCAGGGCTGGACTGAAGGAAAGTCCTTCAAATTACGTTTTCAATATTGAATTTGTTTTGAAGCGAATGATTTCCACCTTGTATGTTATTGGCATTTTCATATTCTATTGTTCCAGTAAGAATGGGTTTATAATGCAAAAATTCAGTCTCCTTCTTCAGCAAAATCAAAAAGTCTTGCAATAACTTGATCTTTTCAGTGCATTTTCTCAATTGCTATTATCAGCAGCACCTTCAATCTTCTCTAAATGCGGAAGTTGGCTCATATCCTCGTTTTCGAACTGCGAAATGAACAGTTTTAACTTCATCTTGAATGCATTGATATGATTTAGTAAGTTATGAAACAATTTTTTCTTGCCCTGCAGTTTGATATTCAGGTGATTGAGATGGTCATGAACATTAACCAAAAACTCCAGATCAAATAGTCAGTTGGTATCACAAAAAAGAGCTCTTTCCTCAGGTGGCTCGTTATTTTCATCCGGAACATCGTGATCAGCTTGTTTCAAGATGATAATGGACAACTCTCAAGGGTTTTGTACGAAACAAAAAGCCGAAAAAATATTGAGGTTTACTATCTTACTTTATTACGATCACAAAGATGCGTCACTTGAATCATCCATGCGCAAAACTTGGCGCATGCGCCATAGTTTGGCCACCCTGCCCTACAGCTGGCACCAGCGGTGATTGTGAGTTGTGACAAGACCTGACAAGAGAAATAGGAACAAGCGGATACGCTTCATTTAACAGGCTCCAACAAACTGTGCTTTAAGAAACAGCGATGCAACTCTGGTCGGTTTTATGCTGTGTTTTCAGAAGATTTTTGTCCCATTAAAATTCTTTCATTAAGATTCATGAGGATTTTTGCAGATTAAAGCTTTTTGCCTAGTTTTTGCGTTTTCTTTCACTAATTGCTGATATTCGAATGTATTACTGCAATTGGGAATGTCGCAATACAACAGTTTGAGTGTTCAATCGTGACCTGAAATGCAAAGTGGGGATAGCATCACGCGAGACGATTAGATTCTTAACTCTACGACAGTTAATGATTCCAAGATTCAAAGGTCTTGACATCAAATGCGTGACGTCACAGTCATATTAAATTTTCAGACGGGTGTAGAAACAACTATATGCGGGACCCGAGTCAGCTTTTGACGCCCTTTAACTCCCAACTCACTCTTCGCATCTATGCTGCCACGAAAGGTCTGGGTGGGGGTAGAAAAACTGACTTTGCCCCCGGACGCGGGAAGCCCTAGGTACGCCACTGGTTCGGCTTTCATCTGTTTCTTATTGGGAGGAAGCAAGAGAAGCAAATTCTATGGGCTTTGCAAGTCTACTCTCCTTTTGAAATATCTCTGTTTCGACTATAAATAAAATACTTATAAGCTACTACTGAGCAAATAACAGGGTGCGACCGTTTGTTTGAGGGACGAGGTCTTGACGGCCTCGTTTTGAAAAGCTTATCTGTGCTTGTGGTGACCGAGGTACTTGCGTTAAGCGAAAGCGCGCTTTGTTTCTGTTTGTGTATCAAACGCACAGTTATTTCACTACAATTTCATTATAATGTAAGTTGTTGTTGATGGTGGAAGCGAAATTTGGAGAGAAATTAACATTTTTTAACAACAATTGCACTATGCCTTGTAAAACGGTTGCAAATTGGTGAGTACTGCTTCGCTGGATCGGAAGCACTTCGCTGACCTGCGTTGCGTCACGTGCTTTCTTTCCGCGTGCGAGACTGAAGAAAAAGTTCTGTCAGCCAACAGACAAGTGAAATAAGTCCAGACAAACAGTGCGGTGAGTCAGTGGTGCTGGAAAGTTTGCTTCGTCCACCAAACGTCATTATGCCATGAAAAGGCGGTTTTTATTCTGTATAATGAAAAAATTTTATCGTCTCTAACTAGATCAACACATGCAATGTAACGGAGTGGCAATTTGTTGCATGTTTTCAATTCGTATGAGACGTTTTGGCAGTCACCGAAGATAACGGAAGTGGTCTAATTGATTCGTAGTGGTGATTAGCGTAGCGGTGGTTAACGTGGTGGTGAGAAGTATCTTTAAACAATATGAACGTTTCAGTTCAGTGAGAAAAAAAATTGGTTGAATTCTTTAAAGAATGTGAAAAATGACATCGACTTTAACCATTGTGGTATTGTTACTTGAGTCGTGTTTATCGTCATTTGGTCACAAACTCATAAGATTATGTCAAAGGAAAAGTTTTGCAGTGAGTCTTTAACAGCCATTCTAATTCGCAGCTAATTGAATGAAACGTTATGCACAACACGTTATCAAGATGTTTTTAATTTCTGCTGACCATACCGTGATACCTTTCTGCAGTATTTTGCGGTAGAATCTCTAGGATGGCGCAAACTTTTGAGTAAGTCGAAAACGTCTGCGTGATAACAGGGCAAACAGACAGATGGCTGTTTTATGTTGAAACAGACCAGAACGGGAAATTGTAGTAATACAGCTAAGGATGGACATTCTTTGAGCAAATTCGTAACCGACAGAAGCCTTGGGCGACTGGCAGGTGAACAGGCGAGCGCAGCATAAATGGTTATCAATCACCTAAAAGCCATGACTTGTTTTAGCCAACATCACGGTCCTACAAACAACTTAAGTGTTGTAGCTTGACAAAGTCTTGAGGTATGTAGATTACGGACAGTAGTACATTTTCATATATTTCCGCAGTTTATCAATAGGAACAGTAATTTGTTGCTGTAAAACTCTTAATCATTGTGTTTTGAATCTAAGACAAAGTGAAACTTCGGCACAGAACGCGACCAAGCTACTTGAATAGTCCTGATGTATGGCACAATAGGTAAGGCAAATACATGGCTTCATATTTTGTAATTTTTGCATTGCCCGAATGCTTTCCCTCGATATAAAAGATCGAGTGACAGTCATGTAGTGATCATGGATTTATCGAACTACAACATCTTTTCAATAAATGAGCGCGCATTGTCACCCAATCTAGAACTCATAAAACGCAATTAAGTATTAAGGTAAGTAATGAGTGCTTTGGTTTGAAGATGTACGCCAAAGTGTGTATGATGATTACCATTTGTGTTGAGTTTTTACTGAACTTTTTCACGAGCGTCGAAAAAGATGTTACGTCGGCGTTTGCCAACGCGCGCTGTCTTTCATATTCTCGTGAGGAGTTTGCTTCTTGCGAAAAGTTTTGTTTTCTTGTTATGTTCGTTAAAAGCGTTTCCACTTTGGTTTCCTCAACAAACTTCAGAGGTTAGGCTTTGCGTCACCAGCAACCTCCTCGTCAGTGGTGCTGCCGTTAAGTGGTGTTTGAGCCTGGGGCACCCGTGTTTCAGATCGATATGTTCGAGACTGCATACATGCTTATCACTACATCGCCCTGATACTTCTCGTCGGAAACGGATGAAGTAGACGTGCATACGAAAACCGAATACTTTTATAAATTGAAAACGCACAATATACACTCTCCAACTATTTAAACAATAAATGCTACAGTGTGTATCACAGAAATTAAGAGCCTTGCAAGATAATCAGTCACGTTTTGTTTCCGCTTAGTGAACACATTCTAATGGTTCAGAACGCAAATTAGTCGGATATCACCATAAAGATTTTGCGTTTCTTAGATTGCAAAGTGAAGAACCTTCCTTATTTTGGCAGTTTGCATCACTAATATAAATTATTCATGGGCATGACGCAGCAACTTACTTCTTACCGTGCAGTTAACAAACAACCGCAGTTTTTTGTTTGCAGCTATTTCTCCGCCTGCTGTCTCACCCATTCCAATCAAACAATCCGTGGGATTGCGTCATCACACACTTCCTGCTCAGAGCGCTGCGTTGCAACAACAGCACCTCTCTTTACCTAAACCGTGTTCCAATTTCCAGCATTCAACAAAGTGTGGCAACAGCTGTCAGGATAGCCCTTTGCCTGGACATTACCAGTTTTTGTCGGAAAAGGTATCCTACGTTAAACGCTTGGACTGTTCCCCGGTTAGACGGGAATACCTTCACTGTTCTCCAGACAGACGAGAAATAAATTTCGACGTGTCCAGACGAGGCGCTGACCGCAGCCGCAGTTGTGATCGTTACTTAGCCCGACCTTTGTCCCCCATCTCGAGAGTGGTGGAAACGCCAAGTCCACTGCCTAGGAGTCTGAGCAGGGGAAGCAGTCAAAGTTACCAAAGCTCATCTGCAGATGAAAGCGGTAGAGAAGGGGGCGGACGAGCCTCATCTAGTGGCATAGGACTTAGCAGCAGCAGCACGGATAGTAGTCGCAGAGCAAGCTGCTGTAGCAGTGGTGCTGGAAGCAGTCGGCTTACTTACCATTCCAATCCTTTGGCGCTGGTGAGTGGCAATTCGTCGTGTGATAACAGCCTGAACAGTGGAATGCAAAACGGCACGCCTGACCTGACAATCAAAGACATAAGCCAGAGATCCGATGTAGAAAATCGCCAGTATGAATGTAATGACGAAAGCACTGGAGATGCCAGTGGATCAGCAATTCACTTCAGCGATAACGGGTCAGAGAAACCCCAGAGCATTGAATCTCTTGAGAACGAACTCACTTGTCCAATCTGCTTGGACTTGTTTCATGAACCCGTCCTTTTACCGTGTTCGCACAGTTTGTGCGCAGCCTGCGTTGAACGGATTCTTGCTTCTCAGAACGGCGCAGCGGAGGATAACGCAATCGTTTTTCGCTGTCCTACTTGCCGCAAGATAGTTGCTTCGAATGATGGTAGTTTTCCAAATCTACAAAGAAATCTACCACTGCAGAATATCGTCGAAGGATATCGAAGGGCTGCGTCTTCGGTTGTTGCAAACCGAGCCGTAGGGTCATCGTACGACTGCGGCAATAGTAGCGGAGAAGAATCCAGGTAAGATACTTCATATCTTGTTCGTGCAGTTTATCGACTTGGACAAGGTCTGTCAAGTCATGTTTTGAACATAACGTTTTGTGCCTTTGCTTCGCAAGCATCCAACCATGGTTGTTCTTGTGCATTATCATATATCAAAAGTATTTTTCAGGAAGAATATCGCAATGGCGATCATTCGGAAGAACTATTTCGTAGCCTAAAGTTTTGGGTCAATTGCTGTAGACGGCGGTATAAGCAAAAGCAAGGCGCAATTGAAGTGTTTAACTATGGTTAGTCATTCCAGCAAAACTGCTAGGAGCCTGGGAAAACTAATCAGCCGAACCTAATAGCTAGGCACAGTGCAAATTTGATATAGCTTATCGACGGTTTTGTCCTATCTCTGCCAATCACCCAAACCGTAGTTGAGGTTCAGCGTAGACTTTCGTGCACACTATTCGAGCAAAACTGTTTACCAAGAGTATTTCGTTACCGTAGAAAATGAGCTGTCCCAGGAGTGCTTTCTAGCTGGTTCAATACCATTCGCGTACTTTAAGCCAAACCCCGGCTTGTCTGTTTCATAAATTGGCTGTGGAAGTTCTTGAATTATAAAGAATGATTTTTCCTAGCTTATAAGGATATCTTGCGTAAAAGCCTAATTTCAGTTTATAATTAGCGATTAAATTCTTAACAAGCAAGCTAAAATACTGATTCTTTCCAAGCAAGGTAAAATATTTTTACCAGGGTTCTACACCAAATTTCGGGAATTTTGATTTTGCAGTGCTGTTTGCAAAAATTAGGAGAGTTTTATATAGTTTGTTATTTCCAGCAGATTTGTTGTAAGTTATGGGGTTCACTTTAGTAAAAGAGAATTTGTGTAGCTGACTCTTATAGCACTATCACAATTAACGAACTTGATATTCCCATGGCTTGTGTGTGAGTTTCAAAAGACGGTGATTTTTGATTGACTTTCAACTGCCCCAGAATGTGAGCACATGCTCGCTGCTGCCCAGTAATTTCAATTACCTACGGAGCCTTGAATTTTGCTTTTCCATTTTTGATTTCGCTTTAATTTCTTTTGTGCTGTGATAAATCTAGCAGCACTAAAGTCAAATCGTTCTCAAAATCTACACGGAGGTGAGTTGTAAACTGCTGCGTAAAAGCCGTCGTTCTTGCGCCAACGCTAGTAGAGCAGCACCTGCAGTGCTATCTTTGCATTTCATCGCGGTTTCTTGCACTGAGTGTGAAAAAGACCGCAACAATTTCGTGCACGTTCGGGTTGTGAGCGGGAGAGGCGAGTCCGAATTCATCCGTGAGCTACCTTGGGATGTTCGCCGCGAACGACCGCAGGAATGTTTGCTGTCTCCGCTGCGACACAGCGGCGTGGGTTCTCGTTATTGGAGCGTTGTTTTTCTGCATTCTTTTGCTGTGCACATAATGAAAAACGTTTTGCGTTGCCCATGGAAACCAACATAACCCGCGAGAAAACCTGTTCACAACCAGGGCGTAAAAAACTGATTCATGGCACTGGTGTCGCTTGCCGATGACGGCCAAGCATAAAGGATTTAGTAAAACTCTTTTAATGTTGCGTTATTCAATGGTAGCAATTGCAAGGGATTGGTTGTATTAAACTCTTGCAATTCGCCTAACTCTTGCAATTCGCCTTCAAGTTCGCTGCCGCAACCGAACTGCTGAAAATGTTTGCGCCGTCTTACCTACTGAAGTGCGAAGTGCGAGCTCAAGCAAACAAAGCTGTTTATTGTTCGTCGACTTTACGGTGGAGGCTTTCGCGGAGTATATGCCTACTGTAGTTGCAAACAGTTTGCTATGTTTCTGTGTGTTACGGCTCGATTTGGAGCGATTGATGCAGATGTAGACCAATCCGCCACTCATCCAACGAGTTTGTAGCCACACAATGCTGTAGGCGGTTGAAAAAATGCTCACAGCCCCTCACTGCACATTGGAAAATTAGCTACAAGAACTATACCTCTCTACTTAAAGCGGTCCACTTCGTTGCTTGAATAAACGTGTGGCAAATTGCATGTTTTCTCGTCGAATCATGGACATGATCGATTATTGTCTTTCAGTACTTCGAACGTTTCGGTGCAAAGCGATGGCAGTTTCGAACTTCGTCGAAGTCGCCACAGGTCTCGACACAAGCAAGAAGGAATAGAATACGTTCACGTGACGAAGCCGAAATTCGACGTCGCCCCGAGCATTAGCGAAAACAATGACGTTGTCCATTGCCAGTTCTGCGACGTTGACCCTGCGCGCGTGGCGGTCAAGACCTGCTTGACGTGTCGGGCTTATTACTGCGAGCGCTGTCTCAGAGTAACGCACCCGAGGAAGAAACCTTTTGTCAACCACAAACTGGTCCCAGCGACTCCCGGAAGCGCGGGAACCCTGTCCGGCCCCACATCGACACCGTTTCGCAGAAGCGGAGTGCGCTGTCAGAACCACACTCAGGTACAACTGCATTTATTTGCGTTAAATGCAGTTTTACTTGCTGCACAAGCTGTGTTAAAAGTAGCCTGTTGCTATCAGACCTCAAATGAAAATTTGCGCTTGGAGTGCCGGCAACATCTGGCCACATTCCCATGGCTTGTTAAGAAAGCGTGTAATCAAGAATAATCACACAACTCTCTTTTACATGCACAATCGGCTGTCCGTACAAACCCCTTTACCTGTGATCGCCAATAAAGTTTATTAATGCGACTACGCTAACATTATCACTGAATAAACTGAGCGGCATTATGCTGTTCGACCGTTGGGGATTTGCGTTATTTTTTAAATATCTCATTTACCTCGTCGTTTCGTCATCTTTCAGATTCACGCATTCCTTTTGCTTTTGTGCCAGGCGCGCCCGACGCTAACGTGTGGTTTCTTGCTTCCTGAATTATTCAACGTTATTTAGTGTTAGAAGTGAAATTCAGCGTCGTTTTGTTGAAATAAGCTTATTTGAGACAAGCTTGTTTACGATTAAAATTAATCGCTGGTGCGTCGGACGCCACTGTGTCTGCATAAAATAACCGGAGCATTTCAAAGGTTAACTTGTGCTCTCGTTCCAAAAGTCAAGTGTTGAAACAGTGGATGGGCTGCCGCCTTCTGGGGACAAGATCGTCGTGTAACGATCGCATCAGTTTCATGAAAACGTTGATGTTTCGTCGAACTTTTTGACGACATTGATGAGTTATCATTAAAACACTGTCATAAAATTTCATGTTGTGATTTTATAGTTTCTTTAAATTGATTCCTCCAGGAGATTGCGGACTTGTACTGCAGCAATTGCGACGCGGCCTTGTGCAAGGCGTGCAGCCTGTCGTCGGATCATGTAAGCCACGAAATCATCAACGTATCAGATTGCTGCATTATGAAGAAGGTACGTCAAAGTCCCAAAACGTTTTCGTACAATTGCAGCTTGTATCGCTTCGCGTAAGTTAAAGCTGAAAAATTTCTAGTGGAGATTTAACGATTTTTTGTCGAGGACGCGTCGAACACAATGAAATGGTGAAAGAAAATGCAAAGAAACTTGTTCTTGATAGGTCAGTGTGAAAAGAACGGACATTACTAATTGCGCCCACTGATGAGCGTTGGTTGGTTCTTTGCACTGAACAAATAAGATTTTCTCTTTTTCATATTTATGCAACGTCTTGTGTTGCATGGCGTTTGTTTCTGACTAGGCATAAAAAGACCATAACGTCGCAACTCTCTTTCGATAGTATGTGGAGAATACGTACGGTAAATCAAACAAGTTTATCTGGACTTGTCAGTCGTCACGGTCAACTTCCATCTGATTTCAGTGTACATTCTTCAAACCTGTGAACCATAAAATGGGAATGCGCTCATTGCTTCATTCGGTACTATAGAAAATTCAATGGCTCTATTAAAATGTACAGCTTTGCATGTGAGGAATCATATCTCCATTTACAAGTCAGGTTTCGCAGTGTGAGGACCGCTGAAGTTCTGAAGAGCGTGTGTCTTTTTTTTGCATATCTGAGGGCATTTGTTGTGCGTCATGCTTGCTAATGCTACAACTTCAACTTATTCATTTTATTGTGAGGTGGTGTTCTTGCATGAGGTAGCTCTCTCTTCGCAAATAGCGCTGGTGCAGATGTCAAAACTAGTTAAATTCTTAAGATACAACATACATTTTAACGCGTTGCAAAACAGTGACTGGTAATACAGTCGAACGTCATAGATCTTATATGTAGAAGCAGTCCTAATTCGGGCTTTTGCTTTAAAATATAGCAAACACGTCAGCGCAACTTTCTGTTCTCGAAGACTGTTATGTTTTCAGGTATACCAGCTATGAGGTTATTGCCATTAATACCTTCAACTACAAGCTGGCAATTCGACAAAGTATTTCTCCCACTGTCTAAATAAATAAGTAGCGTTCTTTTGTCCACTGGAAAAGAACGCCTTGAAAGAAACTGCGTATTAAGCGAAATTTGAAGCAACAGCAGCTGTCTTCTGACAGGTTCAGCTGGCATGCATAATATGCACTGTGCTCTATCAAAGATTTTATTCAAAGAATTTCTCAAACTTTCGAGTTTTTGTTCACGCAGACGCATCGCCAAAAATAAAATGCGCGCTCTGAAAGGACCCAGCGACTGCATGTAATTGAGCTTTCCACTTATGCCATGCAGGGGCGCCCAAGGTGCCCGCTGCTCTAGTTTCAGATTGTGTTGCATACAGTTGCCCGCCAAAACCTGGATTACGCTTCTGTGCCAGAGCGACGTGGGTTCTTGCTACTTGAGACGTTTCCTGTTGTGTTTTTGATGTGTAGAGAGTGAATATGAGATAATTGTGACAGGAAAATCTTTGTGTAGCAGTGTATTTGCGAACAAGTTTAACGGTTAAAAATGTCGGAAGAGTCTGCTGGCCTGCGGGGGCCTTCACACGATTAATTAGGTACTGTTCGGCAAACGCTTGGATACCCCTGACTTGAGAAAATGACCAAACACCAAACACTAAACGTTTGTTTCTGAGGAATTAAAAGTGGTTACCGTGTATGTATCATTTGGCAGCTCAAAACCAGTGGTGGAAGATGCAGAAGCGACCGCCAACCCGAATATTTTGCAGTTTTGCATTGATCGTTTAGTAGTAAACAGCTTTGAGATAAAACGCAGCGCGTAGCATGTGACAATGGCCATAGAACTAAATATGACCCATAACTTTAGCAGCTTTTATCATTACTTCTGGCGCCTCTAACTTATCATTACCTTCCTGGTCTCCCACTGCTACGGTGTGCCATGCTGGAATTAGCAAAACGAACTGAGTAGGATAGAATAAACTCTTTGAACATTCAGTGATGCTATGGCAGTAATCCCATGACGTACCAGCCACCAACTCATTTCTTTAAACCTGGTGTGTCAAACACGCGGCCTGCGATGCTTGCTGGGAAGTTTCAAATAATTAGCATTTACGTTATTTAGTTTATTCACCTGTGTTTAATCGTTCTCAGCTAGCGAGTGAACAAGTTCCTTTCAAAAGAACGTAGAGACGATTCGATTGCCTACATACAACTCATGGTACCTTTCGCAGGAAATAAGATGTAAAAATTGTTTCTAGTAGGGTTCAGGTACTGCCATTGTTGTATCAGCATCATAATGCGGCCATCGATTTACTTTATAAGTTTTCATTTGACCCTCGGAGCAATTTGAGTTGGAGACCCCAGCTTTAAACCCTGTTTTTTGCTGGTTGGAGTCCATTGTCATACAGTTCAACGTTTTGGTAAAGTCAGTGTTGAACAGATTTATTGCATTTTAGTATATTCTGCAACACATTTCGTTACCTGTTTTAGTCGCTTCCTGAAAGCTTACTGATTGTAATCGCTGCTACCAAGAGTGATGATTTTTCCACTGACCAGATACTGTTTCTACGCAGCAACTCTAGTGGGTGACACTTCTCTCTGACACTGTTCCCGAAGTTTTAGAAGTCGTCTAGCGCAAAGTTGGTCGAGCAGCATCGCTGTAACTGGCGTAGTAGTAAACACGAGTGGAGTTTCAACCGACTCTGTGACGTTTTTGTGTTTACAAACTTTCATAGACGTCGCCACTTCTTGTTCTAGCAAGCGTGGTGTGCTAAACACTGCATTTATGGCTCACTTCCGATTGTGTCACTAATTTTTTAATGTGGGTAAATTGTCAGTTTTAAATGTATATTTCGTCAAACGTACTAACAACACTAACGATCCTTTCTGTATTAAGTTGCTTGCAATGTGCCCGCGGGTCGTTCGTTACACTACCTGGCAAGTCTAAAACTTTGCGCATTAGTGAGCACTATCAGGATAAACCTTGCTACTGTAGTACAAAATGTGATGTTCAAAACTTCTAGTGAAAACGATATTTTCAAAAAATACACATCCCGTTTTGACATTTTTAGCGAGACAAACTATGAAACACTAACGTATTCCTGTAACATAGTCATGCATAAACTTTTAGTTGCGCATTGTTCAACACCTCAGGTCCTTCCAGTTTACACCTCTGCGTTCTCGTCCTCGTCTGCATGGCATTGGGCATGCAAAACCGACTTTAGTTGGAGATAATTTAAGTCCGCTTGGCTTGGACTCCTTGAAAATCTAGAACGTAATCAACCAAGCCCACTGCAAATATACTTCATCAGATTGCAATAGTTTATAAAAATGTCTAAAAGTAAGAGCAATCTGAGTAAATTGCACAACGCTTTCTGTAGAAGTTGGATTAAGATCAGAAGCAAGGGGCGAGAGGGACGCAACTGGATAATAAAATTGTTTGACTATGTCGTTTTTTTCATTTGTTTTTTTAACGTCTGTTTTATTTTGTTTCAGGCTGAACTTGAAAACCAACTGAATGAAGTACAGAAGCGGAAAGTGGAGACAGAGCGTATGGTAGAAATGCTATCTGAAGTGCGTCAGCAAGTTGAGGTTAGACCTATTCGGGAGGTTTTGATGTCATGCATTAGAACTTCAAGGAACATAACATAACATAACACATTTTGGCATGTGTTGGCTCGATAATCCATCAGCTTTGTTTTGACATATGAGTTAAGATGCAAACCACCTGCCAGTGCAGTTAAAAATACTAGTTGGTGGTCACCAAAAAAACACAAATACTTGCGCAAAATTGGTTTCGAAGTTTTCGAAGCTGATATGTTGCAGAAGTGGTTACGATGGCTATAATCTTTTTCTGCAATTTGTAGCTGAGGTTAACCATAGCACTGGCAACGTTGAACCAGTACACGTTTCTTTGCTTCTTCTACCATGCTTTTCAAAAATGGTTTAACTTCAAAACACGTGCAAGAGTTATGTTTGCTAATACGTAAAATGTCTGTTGTTATTCGCTTTTCTAAGCAAATCTTTTGGCAATTGTTTTGAATTCGCTTCAGCCACACCATTTTTAAATTTGTGCAAAAAGGCGAAGGAGCATTCACACACTACAAAGTAAAATTACGTAAGTTCACATTTCGCAGTCGTGAAAAGCGTGCTGTGCAATGTTGTGGACTGCAAAACATGCCAGTCATTTTCTACTGTCCAGCCTCATAAAGTTGCTTCGTTGCAATTTCTATGGCTTGTTGAAACAGGTGAATCTCTNATTAAGCTAAGATTTAATTGCCCGACGCAGGTGCTCTCCTCTCCGATACACAACATGGGCTTACGCTTGGCGTTTTTTGGAAACGGTGGGTCGCATCTGAAAATGACAAGTGACGCAGTTCTAAAAGTAGGGTTACGTGCACTGTGAATTATAAAAAATGCGCTTGGCACAGCAACACACACACACAGACATTTTTCAGTAAAGCAATACTTCTTCAAGACTTTCCAGCGAGTTGGATGGCAAGCACTGATTTGACCGTTGCCCGGCAACAATCACTTTTGCGATCGTTGCATCATCAACAACAAAAAAAACAAATAGTGGATCATTTTATCCGAAAGACACGAAATATTCTTTGTTTTTCTACAACAATTACTACTATATTGCAGTATTTTGTGGCGAAAAAACGAAGGATCCATGTTAGGTTTGTGGAGAGCAGCTTGATTTCAAAACATGACCACAACGCATGCCATGTTGTCATGTTACGAATTC
>JGI24158J21664_10005555_pt1 | contig 16488 bp, 7 predicted proteins | sample Ectturendosymbi3_FD_21664 | JGI IMG/M metagenome (IMG submission 21664)
AAGTGTAAAATGAAAACGCCGGGTGGTGACAATGTATTACAACGCAATAAAACAGCGTAAAACCTGCACAGAAAAAAGCACAAAACGTTGCGATGTGAAGTAAACAACAAATAGTGTGAATCTATGCGGTAAATAGCGATCAATAATGAGGTAAACTGAGTGGTGAACTAGCAAATCAACAGGCACTAAAGCGGTCAATAAGATGATGACAAATTCAAGGAAGTCAAGTAAAGGATAAATTTCACACATGTTTTAAGATATTATGATAAATAACTGGGAAGGTTACGTGTTTATCATTCATAGTGTCAGTTTTTAAATTGATATAGAAGGATTCAAAAAATGCGCTTTATATGGTAGCTATTTACGTGATGTAAAACGTGGGCACAATATTGGTCGAAACCATGACCATTTCGGGGTGCATGTTTCGTTAAAGCTGTTTTTCTGGATTTTTAAGAATATTTTTAGGCAAACTGTCCCTTTGGCATTCTTTCAATCGAGTGGTCAAACTTCGCGTCGTTTTGTCCAATGTATTTGTTTTCACATTCCCCGCATGAAATTTCACAGATTACACCTCGACATTTGCTGGCGGATACGATATCTTCTCCTGAAGATAGGATTTTGCTTGGTTTAGTGGTGATTTGAAGATAGTTCGTTTACGATGTTTCTCCAGAATTCGTTTTAAAGACTCTCCCAAGTGTACGAACTTTAGACATAAACCCAGAAAACCCACTGTGTTGTTTCTATTTTTTGTTTTTGTTTTGAATCATCCATTTGGGGTAAAAATTCAAGGTGAGCGCCCGTTTCACATGCTTCGTTTGTTCAGATCCTGGTCTGTGGAGGAAAGTTTTTTAGTCCGTTCGAAAAGAGTGTTAACCACTGATTGTTTTTGCTGTAGGATGCTCTGATCTAAAGCTGAGGTATCAATCCAAATAGGTTGGCCTATACGATAGACTGCTGACAATAAGTGGCGATTTGATGAGCGTTTGATCAATAGGTCCATAAACGAAAGACGTTCTTTTTATTGTTAGCATAGTGGGTTGGATTAAGCTCTCCATTGCGTCCACATAGATGAAAAACTCAGACAACTTTGATTTTTAATGATCACAAATGTGTCGTCCACATATCTTTTCTGCAAAGGTTTCCGAGGCGCGTTTTTCGACGTCTTCCATGGCTAGGTTTACAACTACTCTGATGAAACAGGAGAACACATCACTGTTCCAAAAACGTGTTTGTAGTGTTTTCCACGAAAACTAAAATTTATTGAACTTAAGCAAATTTCAAGTCCTTCAGTTAGGTCGGTAGTTCACAAATTTGTATTCGGCATTGGATTGTCGATGTTGCTTGGCTATGTTTAAAGGCCAATTGAATTTGAACTTTTGTGAGTAATAAGAGGCAACATCGAATGGGACCATTACTTCATCAGTTTGGAGTAATTCTTGAGCAATAGATGATGCGAAGTCTGAAAAATTTCTTACGTGATGTTTTGATTTTACAGTAACTGGTTTCAGTAGTGAGGATAATTCCTTAGCTAGCCTGTAGGTAGGTGAATCTATGAAAAAACTATTGGTCGTAAGGGAATGTTGTTTTGTTTTTGTAATTTCGGCAGCCCGTACAGCCGGGGTGTTGTAGCATCTGAGTTTTCAGCGCAAAACTTGCTTTCTTGTGATATGTTTGCTTTCGAGCAAGTTGTTAACAAATTTATTGACATCATGGGTTGTGGATGCTATGGGGTTGGTTTTAAAATGTTTGTAAGTTGGTCATACCACTCTTTGTCTAAGACCGTGGTGATATTACATTTGTCAGCCCTGGTGACCCATAACTAGGGGGACGCCCTAGAAATTTTTGCTCCCCCTGGAAAAATGTGTTGACATAATTAAAAACTTTGGGCCTCTCACAGAAAATTTTCCCCCGCTGGTGTCCCAAGCTGGTTACGGGCCTAGTGATTATTATACTTGGATCTTTCGTTAACTTTTGCAATTTCATGTGTACTTTTTTCGTCAAAACTGATCTACTTCGCATATTGTTTCATATGTTTGAAACCACTTTGCCACGAATTAGGTCAGCCTTGCTGGGAGTAATGCCTCGCAATCCGTCTGCAACTGCGGCAAGGATATCTTTTACTGGTACATCTTTAGGGGTAGCAGCAAAATTCTGGGCCGATATTGATGCTTTTCATTTTTCATTGACGATGACCGATGCCGATATTTTTCCATTACTCAAACCACAGTTGAAAGACATTATAGTGCATTTCTTTTGCGTGCAGGCCACATAAACAATCGGAATGGTTGCAGAAGTTACAAATGAAAGAGCAAATTGTCATAAGTTAGGAACATATTACAAATGTAAGCAATATGAACAGCAAGAAATGAAAAGCAACAGTATTTTGTTTGGAAAACCGCTTCTCAAAGGAAAAAATGACAAGATATGCTAAAAATTTGTGAGGGGCATGGTTTCTTTGGTCCCCCGTGGCTACGCCTATGCCGTAGTCTCAGGAGCGTATCCTTGGGTGACCCGTATATCACCTTCCTAGGCTTGATCTAAAGGTCTTTTCACGGTTGGCTGAGTGTGATGACGACATCAGAGGGCCCACCTTTTCAGCCTTGCCTCGGGCCTCCCAACCCTAAGTCCACCGCTGGTCTCATCTATGTCAAACAGAGATAATGCTCAACTCTGCGTCTTCCTTTGCATTAATACAATGAACTAAAACATCTTAGGCATTTGGAATATCCATAAAACATGTGTCATGTCACTGTAAAAGGCTTGCTTAAAAAGAGTGTGTTCCTGGATTATACGACGACTTGCATTTTGCTTTCAGATGTGAATGAATGCGTCTCACAGCAACGACCGTGTGATCAGAATTGTGATAACTCGCCGGGGAGTTATCAATGTTCTTGCAATAGAGGATATACTTTGAACCTGGTTAGTAAACATATTTCAAGTACTGTGCAGCAGTAGATGGCAGATCTTTTGATAAACATTAGCCAAATATCAATTTGGTTTCAGGCCTAAGCCTGAAACTGCATATGCAGTTGAGAGTATTTACTTCAATCGGTTGTGTAATGCTGATAATGGATTATATTCTTGCTCAATATTTATTGATTTGTCAAAAGTATTTGACACCGTCAACATAGGCGTGCGGGAAGGCATTTTACTGGGGGCGGAAAAATTCGACCTGAAAATAACAATTTGCCCTAAAAATAAACAATATGCCCCGAAACAAACTTTTCTAATTTGATCTGAATTGGGCCTGAAACCTCTTGTAAATCTGTTCGATATAGCTGAATTCGTGTATAACGGCTTCGTATGTAACGTCAATTCGCCTACAACGTTGCATTTTGTTCGGTGCCGATGGCATCTTCTACATGATTTTCAATTCGCTTACAACTTCAATTCAGCAATAACGTTCTTTATGCAATCCCCTAGAGGTGCCGTTATTGGCAAATTCTGTAGTTACCTCGCTTGTTAACTCAAGGGGGTGAAGTTCCTTGCGTGTTGTGTTCTCGCAGACAAGAAACTTTACGGTAATTGCCTTTACTGACAGGGCTCCCACAATTATATCCTAGAAATTTCCTGAAGTTGAGCTTAAAATTCCCAAAATGTCATAAAAATTTCATAGATTTTGCACAAATTAGTATATTCAATATTACTTCTATGTACCTTTAAGAACTTTTAATGGCGTGTTAACAAGCACCATAGTGTGCTCAGTTGCACATTTACTGCATAATGACTTAGGAACTCTTGAAAAATAGAACGAAACAATCACACAAGCATAGCTAAATCACACCTCAAGAACCATACTGTCTGTGGATTATGAGATAGGTTTGCTATTGAATTTCTCTTTTAAAGCAATGATCATTTCAAAGTAACTACATTTTGATTATGTAAAACCAACACATACCAGTAGGCTAATACTTTTCATATGATATATACCACAATATAACATGATTTCCCAAAACTGACGTAATATTGCGCCCTATTTTTCACTAAAGTATGATTAGGGTCTACTTTTGACAAATTTTTTCATGGTGGCAATTCCAGGTAGGTCTAACGCTTCCCTAACAAGGAAGATATAATGTATAACTTTCATGCAATTTGTGCACTGTTTCTTTTTCCTGTAACTGACAGTAAACCACTATGTGATTTTCACATCAGATAGAAATGTGTGACTACAAATTTTCCCACATCCGAAAAAATGCCTTTTCCCTAAAAAATTCCCAGATTCCTCAATTCCCCAGATTTTCCCCAAAAGATGTTGAAATTCCCAATCTGGGGTCAAATTCCCCAAAAGTGGGAACCCTGTTTACTTGCTGAAAACACTGTATTGAAAGTTTTTGGAAAACAGAGGAAAACAGAGTTTGACGTGAAAGCCCTGGAAAACAGAGTTTGGCGTGAAATTTTCCACTGTATTGAATATATTTTTTATCATCCAGGATTTTTGAGCAACTTGCGCTTGCCCTGAAAAACAGAGTGTGCCTTGAATTCACTGTATTGAATATATATTTTTTATCATTCAGGGTTTTTGAGCAACTTGCTCTTGCCCTGAGAACAGCGTTTGCCCTGAATTCACGGTATTGAATATATTTTTTATCATTCAGGATTTTGAGCAACTTGCGCTTGCCCTGAATACAGAGTTTGCCCTGAAATTTTTCAAGACAGGGCGGCGGCCGCCCCCCCGACTCGTACACCTATGACCGTCAAACATAACATACCATTTGATAAAGTTAATCTTAAGTTTGGTGTAGTTGTCTTCCCTTACAATTATTCGTAGCTATTTGTCCAATTGCAAGCAATTTGTAAAAGTGGAAAATGTGCAATCTGGTTTGGTTGATACTGTATTTCAAATGACGTACCCCAGGGGTCTGTTCTGGGACTGCTGTTATTTATCATGTGCATTAATAATTTACCTAAATCCTCTGAATTTTATACTGTACTATATGCTGATGATACTTATCTTTGTCTATTTAGTGGTTGCGTTCAAATAAATTATGCTTAATACTCCAAATCAACATTTATGCTCACAAAATCTTTGAAAAATAATAGTAACCTATCCGAAACTTGTTCGTTCCAAATAAAAATTAATGACAGTAAAATGTCGACTTTGCTCACCACCCTAGAAAAATTTCTACGGGCGCCCAGGGTTGCTGATCTTCTCTGGAAACTTCGTTGACCTTCAAAATCTCTGTTTCAGTGCTACTTTTCACCTTTTAAGACGTAGGCCATTCTATAATTTTGCGGACAAAATTATAATCTTTTTTGAGAACATGGATTTAACCATATGTTATCGCATACCTTTCTTGTTTTGGAAGTAATTTAGGCCTTGGTTTTATCAAGACAGAGCGCATTCTCCAATGGTGTACCTAAAGCTGCGTGCATGCCTCGACTACGTTTTCATTACAGCTGTAATTCATGAATTTTCTAAAAATTTAATCGTTTAGCCGTAGAAGCTTACGTAGCTTACAATATCAACCTCCTAGTGCTACACAAGGTACCGGGCTGGCTTGTTCAGAAACAGGTTTCACTATTGTTTCATGTTTTTTGTTTCCACTGTAGGACGTGTTTTCTCTCCTGATTGCAAAAAATGCAAAAAAAACAGCAACCTGCTAAAAACCAAAAGAGTCCTAAATAACGAAATATAAGCTAAGTGAGGGCACGAATTTTACATTTGGCTTGTCAGGGAGGGCGGTTCGCACCTCTGACCCCGTTCAACACTCTTCCCACGGTGATGCAGTTTGTAGATGCTCAGTTCTGTTTCCAAGCTAGAAGTCAACTCAGGGTATTTCTCAACAATGATTTGAAAAGTGTGATGGTCTGGAAGTTTAACATCCAGTAACAAAGCATCTAACTTTCCATGATCTTTAAGGTCAGATAAAGTGAAGTAAAACTCGAGATTGTTCCCTCCTTCATAGAGTGCTTTAAAATACTGAACCTAATACTAATCTTTGACCGTGTTTGATTCACGCTGAGCTGCTTCGTCGTCAGTAACGTTCCTACTGGGCATTAATTTTGGAGATAAATCCAATGCATCAATTTGTTTCTCTGCTTGTTTGTAAATTGTACTAAAGAACTTGTCGGAACGAATGTGTTCCAATTATGACTTCGCCATCTGAACTGACTGTACAATGCTTGATACATTGACATCTGACCCCTGAAAGTTTTGTTCAACTTCTCAAATGATTTCAACAGTGGTAATGCTGAAAGAAGTCCTAGCATAGTATTTCCTGACAATAATGTGGCTAAAATGCCATTCACCTTTGAGGCAAAACTAGTGCCAAATGCTGACGTTTGTTGTAATGCATGGAGAATGTTTCTTACACTGAACTACACAGGGTAAAATGTCGGATAGAAGCAGATAACAAGCTTTCGCGGTCTCTAGAAACTTGCAAAATACTAAAAATCATTTAATCGAAGCTAAAATGCATAAAAATCTACGATACAGCAACAAACTCTGTTTCAACAGCAACTTTACTAGTTTAACATCTAACATGAAAATTTCTTCACACAAAACGTGACAAACGTCACTTTTATTTTTGAAAATTCTCCAAATTCAAAACCTAAAGTGAAAAATGTGGTCGGGACATGGCATTTTACACCCACCGTCTGAAAAAATAGGCGACACGTCCCCGTGTCCCTCACCTAATTGCGCCCATGGCTACACCCACGGGAAAGCGGCCCAGAGCCAACCAAGGAGTAGGTGACGATTGCATCTCTGACCTGGCTTGCTGATCCCATCATGGTGCGGAGCCAGCAGAGGAAACCGTGAGGTATTTCGAGTCCTCTTAGGGCTGCTGCCTCCGAGGCCATCTTCAGAGAAATGCAGGTATGAAAATAAATAAATGCACTGGCCACCCCGTAGTTTTTTTTAATATGCAACAAAGTTTTACATTCGTCAGGCTTCTGCAAACTTGTGAGTGCCCTATTAGGCTTAGCTCCCCGGGTCTGATGATACCAGTCCGTGCTCTACATGAAAATACTGAAGAGAATGTTTGATGTCTTTTAAATTGAGACCACCATGATTGGTTTTGTGTGTTTCTTTTGTAACAGTTCTATACACTTGCTTAGCCCAGCAAGTGGCATAAGAGTTAGATGAGATATATAAATCCTGAACGATGCTACAACAGCCATCAAATAAGCAACATGCAACATCACTGCTGCTTTCAGGATGGAAGAACTTGCAATGATATTGATGAATGTTCGGAGTCAAATGGAAAGTGCTCTGATCGTTGTGTCAATACTGCAGGCTCTTATACATGCGTCTGCGAAACCGGATATGAATTGATCGGAAAAAAATGCTTTGGTAAACTATACATTCAACAGATTTTGTATATATTTCTAAAAAACAAAAATGCATTTTTCGGTGTAAAAAAACTTGCAAGAAACATCTGTGCTTATTTTCTCAGATAAAGTTTTATTAGGTTTTTTGAAGCCCTCCAGGATTGTTTGTGTTCCACATTTTGTTACCGACTGTTAAAATATTGTTGAAACTGGTATTATTTTTGATTTAGTGCTTGCGGCGTCAATAGGTAAAATTCATAATTTGTTTTCCGTGACATAATACTTTAGCATTAAACTGTGTTTCCATGCAATTGTGTAGACCCAAAGCAAAGTTCGAAAGAAGTCATATTTGGTTGGGGAATTGTTTATTTTCACCTCCTGTTGTAACTTCTGCATTGTAACTTCTGTTGTAACTTCTGCGTTTTGCTCAGATATTAACGATTGTCAAAGCAGCCCATGCTTAAACGGAAGATGTGTGGATGGAATCAATGCATTTCAGTGTTCTTGCTTTTATGGATATAGTGGAAAGCTTTGTGAACATTATGGTAATGCATGTTCTGGGAATCCGTGTCAACATGGAGATTGTCAGTCGGATGCAGATAGCAGGTGTGGAATCAGTGTTGTAACCGAAATACAATGTCGACTGTGGTAGTTTATCGCAGTTACTACCTTGCACACTAGTCATTGCACAACTGCCATCTGTGGACAACTGTCATTTCGACACTTTCTACCTAATCCAACTGTCAAATTATTAATTATTTTTTACGCACATGAAACACTTGAAATCCCATAAAACTTTAACCAACGTAGTATACAAGAACAAACCTATCCTTTCAAGATAACATGTTTCAAATGCATTTTTGTCACGACTGCGTTTACAACTGTATTTGTCGTGAAAACTGTATTGTGAGAATGACATGTGTCTGCATTGTCGTCGGAAGATTCCTAATTTGCAGACATGACGTGGTAGGTATGCGTGATTCCACAGTTTTTGTCAAGAACGCACCGATTAGCTAAAATGTCCATGTTATGAAGACGCCCACTCGCTTCAGCTAGCGAAACGTCAGCAATACTATAATAAAAACTCCGAATACACTAAACCTGGAGGGAACAGCTACAAATTTATGATGAATAGTAGTGATAACAGCATTTTTCATGAAATGTTTTCGCCATGACGAGATATATCGTGGTGTTAAAGGAGTGAAAACACTGTGTGAGTATTAAAACAAAAAATGATGTTTGCAGGTTCTTTCCATATAATGCAATTCGAACATTGGTTTGCTCCATCGTAAATGTTTCAATGAAATCATTATTACCTATTGTTTTAAGTAATGTGTTGGAATCGGTGGTTCGTATGTTTAGTAACCGAGCCCTTTTATTGCAAATATGCGGGTCCCTACTCAGAAATTTAAAACTTAAGAAAATGTCACGTCACAATGGCAGACTTTACACAACATTCATGGCTTTCAATCATTTTTAGAAGTTGTGCATGACAAAAGTGCTGGCTACCAATGTACTAAAATAATACTGAAAAAATTTGTGTCGCTTACACGATGAATCGACACGTGGAGAGCCTCTAAGACGCTGGAGCAGGAGTGGTGACCATCCAGGACATTTATGGAGTATACGAAGATAGCAACTGTGAACTCACCATTGTTATACGTCAAAAAATTAGGAGCATTTTAAGCTTTTTTGATTTTTTTCTCTCATTCAGAATCGCTCAGATCATTAAGCTTAATACGTGTTAAGACATGCGAATTAATATTTTTACAGAAACCTCATTTCTAAACAAGAATATTACGAACTTCTCTGCCTTGTGAAAATTCATGGTTACATCTTTCAATTCGCACAAGCTATCGATTTTCAATGACTACCTTGCAGGGATATTAAATGTTTCAAGTGGTACTTCATCTTAAGTTTTACTGTAGTCACTATTCAAATTGCCGTACGATATTTATAAAACAAAAACTAATACTGTACCCCGCGCCTTATTTTTCTTTCAACGACTTCGCTCTCAAACAATTTCCACGCACCCGTTGTGGCATTGCTTGTTATCTAATGCAGCAACCACAAAATTTTGACCCTAGTAATGTAACGAAAAACCAAAGACACATGCCTACAATTTACGAAATGTCAAGATCTTTTCAAATTCAAACGCTACCCGCAAGCTGCGTAACCTTTCGTGAACGACATCGTCATTAATTAAGCTTTGTGATTTTCATGTAGTGCGCATAACGGGCACCAAGCAGCATTGCTACGAGTGAGTTTTGCTTTTTATTTAGTTAAAGGGAAAAGAACACTTTCAAAAAATTTTCGAAAATGCTTTGCAATAAGTGCCGTGCTAACCACTTTCCCTATGTAAGTATGTTTTGTAATGTTCGAGTGCCTTGTTATTGTTCCGCGACGCGGTACGAGTGTGGGAGAGTATTTTTCTCTTCTGTTATTTTGGCTGTGTCTTATTTATTACGTCACGAATTTAGGTTTATGACATTCCTATCCCTAGATGTACCAAAATGGCCAATTTAGGCAACAAAACCGACTGACATTGTTTCGTGACAATAAAATAATTTCAATCTCCTTTTAAATAAAATTTTTGAATAGGTTATCAACTTTTTGCCAACTATTTTTCATAGTAGGGAGAAAATACCCCAAGCAGCCAATTGGTACATCAAAAAATCGCCCGAAGCGCCACCTTTGGTGGCAGTTTACGTAATTGAAGATATTAATTATATCCTTCATTACATTTCTTGGAAACAGTTCGTTTATGCACAAAACGGAACAACGCCAGTATGACCCAAAACAGCTTGGCACTCTACGTTACTCTGGCGAAACTTAGCCGTGTCCCCGAAAGTGTTTCGTTCATATGCAGCTTAAGTTTGAATAATAAAGCTTTGTAGCGAGAAACCTTTTACACTATAAGACGTTTTGTAAGGTACACTCTTCAAGAACATATACTCTGTAAAATCTCAATGTCTGATTCTTAACTGTGAAAGGATTTATTTCAATGATGAGTTACTTTTTGTAACACTTTAATTTCAAAACCAGTCCAAACCTTTCCCCATCCTCTATCATCCTGATGAAACGCACTCGAAGTTAAGAAAACTGGAACCCTGGAACACAATGCAGTTGATGCCATTCGCCCTAATCTTGTACATGACTTTGTCATGTTTTGCAAGGTCGTTCGTCAACACCATCGTTTACGCAGGACCGTTTACTTTGACGTGCTATGTTCCCAATATATATCTTAAAAGCTGACACCCAGGCATACGGATGGCATTCCTATGTCAAGGGCGTACGCAAGGGGGATTGGTTTAAAACCTTCCCCTCGAGCTTGATATTTTACAAAAACTTTATTACTTGTGCACAGGAGATTAATCATTTTTGCATACTTTTGCTTGTTAATTTGTCGAATTAATGCAAATACCACGGAATGAATTTGCATGCAAATTTCAAGGAACATTGTAATGGGCCAAAAAGTAATAACTAGGTTTTGGTGGGAATCTGGGTTATCGTCTGCGTCCGGAAACCATCTCACCACTTTTTGCAGACCTTTCGTCCACTACGCATGTTTAAGATTGTGTTCCGCGATAGTTCACTTTATCCGAAACAGTTGTCTTTATTTTGTCTGCTTTGGCTGATCAGCGCATGCGCTGACCGCATTGGCTACATTGCGGATTGCTGTAGCATGATAGAACTGTTCCAGGAGCTCAAAAACAGCAGTTGTTAACATAGAAGCATTCAGGCATTTGATAATGTCTCAGCGGGGAAAAAGGAAAACTAAAAATCTGCTGGACGTCTATGCATTACAAAAAATCGAAAGTTTTCTTACGTACTTTATGCGCATTCTCAATTCTTGTGTAGTTTAGTAAGATTCGATCTTGCAAACCGGGGTGCGCATCAGACAGTCCAGTCGCACACTTTCTGTGCTCCACTGCTCGTATTCGACAATACATTAGCGCAGCCTCATTTTGCAGTTGTAAATTACTCTGGCGCAGTGATGAGTGTGTTTTACTCACTGTTTTAACGGGCAGCCTGATATTTTTGCAGTTATGAACTGCTGTGTCGTAGCGTTGAGTTTATTTTCCTCTGATAACCTAACCTGTAGCGCTGATAGTTAATATTCAGTTCAATGACACAAATTAAAGGGAGTACGTGTAGAAGAATATGCATATTATGTCAACAATCTTCGCCAAAACGTTTGGAAACATGAATATGACGTCAAATTGTGACGTCACAAACATAGCACACCAAATACCAATGACCATCAGCATATGCCAATGAATGAACTCCCCCCCATGAAAATTTTCTGCATACGCCACTGTCCTGAGCAGTAGCCTAACCTAAAGAATATTGATATTGATGTAACACCTGACTATATTTTGTTACTCCGCTGGCTTCAGAAACCACAGCCCACATATTTCATATCGCTGAGAACAATATTAACAGTACAATATTATTGCGTGGTGGTCGAACTATTTAGGCCAGTGATTCTCAACATTTTTTTGGCCCATGGATTATCTTTTTAAAAATTTCCGATGGACCACTTTGCTATGCTGACACCTGATGAACTAGTCGGTGTTACAGAAGCAGACCTTTTGAGGCGTTTAACGCTGGGTTGTAATGAGTTGAACTTCAACACATCTGAACAAAGCAAGTAAAGAAACGATAAATAACGACGAATAAATAAAAGTCAAAAGTCCACTTACAATTGAACGTCAATTCACGACTGAGAATCACAGAACAAAACGGTAACACGTAAACTTCTAATCAGCACTAATCAGCGCCGCGCCATCAATCACGAATAGCCGTTCAAGCGGGGCAAATTCCTCACAGTCGGAACTCTATTGCACATAGGTGGCCTTACATAATTTATTGTACAGTAAAGGTTACAATTTTCAGGAACGTCTTATCAAAGATTTATGGAACTCTCTGTGAACCACTAGAAATTTCAGGTGGACCACCGGCAGTTCACCTGGACCACGCTGAAAATCACTAATTTAGGCCCAAGCGTTTCAAGTTGATAATCACCAAATATTTACTCAAGTTGTTATACTCATGAACGCCAGCTCTGGTTATAAAAAAACACGTGCATTTTTGTTAGTTACAACTGCATCTGCAATGCGGGTTACACCGGAAGCACCTGCTCACTTGACATCAACGAATGCGAAACATTGAATGGAGGATGTTCCGGTGAATGTCAGAATACGGAAGGTAGGCACTTTGAACTTTGGTATATCTGCATGTACAGCGGGTAGTTTAGTGGCTTGGGAGCCACGATTTGTGTCCGTCAACTTAAATCTTAGCATTAAAAGTCGATCCCAGACAGCAAATGGAAAATTATTATTGTTTTCAAGTCTAAAGCGTAAAACATAGTCACCTAACAACCTTTTCATAAGACGTTGGCACAGACGTGTCATCAGATTTTACAGAATCGAGAATAGCGTGCGTCGAGATCGGTGTTGCAGATACTCATTTATTGAAGAAAGAAAGAACACCGTTTAGTATGTGCAGATTGCACGTAGAATTCGGAAAGCGAAAATTGTGGGTTGTACAGTATTCGAAAATTGCGAATTTGTTTCAAAATATTTTTTGAACATGTTACAGAATTTTGGAAAATATTTGCCTTTTCACAATTTTTTCCCGATTTTCACCAAACTTCGCCAGATATTCACAAAATTTTTGTTTGTAAGAGGGCAATGATCGTGAGTCTCAGAAAACAATGTGAAAATAATTTTTTTAATTTTGAGGCGGGCCGCAATAGACACGACGTTATTGCCCCAACTCACTAACAACAGAAGAAACCAGCGTTAGAATTATAGGAGCGCAAGTCTCGTCTCCTCTACTGAGTGACATAATTGTTTCGCGTTGGCCAAACAGGAGCTAAGACCTTTGAATGGTTTTCACCACTTTGTAACCCACAACAAACTCTTCAGATGCAGAATGTTTGGTCTGTTTCCGTCCAGGTACACAGAAGGCATATTGAATGTCTGAATGCGCAGCCAACAGCAAGAACGGCACACCAAATAATGAACGGTATTACACAGATTACATGATATTGCAAGGATAGAGCGCCGACCGTAAATATTCACAGAGCTGAAGCGGAAACAATTGGCTGAACAAGAAAATGAAGCCATCGTGTTAGTGTTGTAAACCGCTGGGGCTGCAGCCTGTATATTTACAAGGAAAAACACTGATTGGTTAAATTACAATTTATAGCTCTAGGTTTGCTGCAAGCTTTGAAGAGGAATCAGTCGACTGGGTTCCGCTTTCATGACTTTGCAGTGGTTCAGCCTTGCACACAGTGGCGTGTCTAGGGTATAGCAGGCATGGGTCGTGCTATGGGCGCCTCCTTGACGGGGGCGCAAAAATTGCTTGGGAAAATTTAAAGTTTGTGACTTACTGTTTGTTCAACCCTCTATTTTGCGCCCCACATAACCTTTAACTGCAAAGCTGCGTCAACACACCACAATTGTATAATGCATTAAGATTGGCATGTTGCGCAAAGCTGCGTCAACACACCACCATTGTATAATGCATTAAGATGGGCATGTTGCACCAGCACCTCCAAGCATTTTGACAAAATCATAGTATTGTGACACAATATGTTGGTCAGTCAGTGGGGTAGGCAGGCCCGTAACCAGGGGGGGAAGCCCCCTTAGAAAATTTTCTCCCCCACTGGAATAATGAGTAGGATATAGTTTGAAACTATTGGGCATAGTTCAAAAATTTTGGGCCCTTCCAGAAAACTCTTCGCCCCTCCCAGTGTCCCAAGCTGGTTACGGGCCTGGGTGTAGGAGGCGGGGGGCAAGCGCACCCCCAAAAGTTTTGATTTGGTGAAAATCCGGGAAAAATCCCATAAACTCTGGGCAAAATCTGTGGAAATTTGGGCAAAATGTGTGGAAACTTTCGCAAAATCGCTTGATGTGCATTGCTTTTTAAAAAATGGCGCCCAAAATCAAAGTGCAGATGTTTTTTCTGAGGTCATTTCTTTTAGTTTTTTTCGGGCAAGTTAGGGGAAGTTTGGATAAAAATGGTGCTTGGTGTGCTTTGATTTGAGAAAAATGCTCCCAAAATGAAATGAAGTGCAGTGGTTTTTCTTTTGGAGGTCATTTTTTGGAGTTTTTTTCGGGCTTGGGGATATTTGGGCATAAATCCTTCGCACTCCCCAAAATTTGCCTGCTCCTACGCCTATGTTGATCAGGCATTGTGACAGAACACAAACACTCGCTTGCCATATCTATGACCTCGTCCCCCCCACCTGTTTTTTTCGCTGAGACATTTCAGTCATTTGTCCGAAATAGAAAAAACTTTCTGTCATTTTTTCGTTTCAGGACATTTTTGTACGACTGAAAAAGACATTATGACCGAGTTGACTTGATTTTCTCGGTAATTAAAAAAAAATTCGGTGAATGACCTAAAATTCACCGGAAAAGAAATCCATCTGCTCACACTTTAGGAAAATGTGTTTCATTTTTTAAAGGAATTGTCGTTTGCAGTTGCATTATGCTGTGGGATTTTTTGTATGATTTACAATTTGGTCAACCAATGTATGTATGAACTATGATATCGTTATTGTTTGAATGTTTCGATATTCTTTAAATAAAAATAAATAAGAATAGAACTATATTATAGTCCTTATGAATAAGTTACAGTTTCATTTGCTCAAAGCAAAAATAAACATATATTTTCTCTTTTGAAACATTTATTTTCTTCATGGCTTATGTTTCGCAAAAATTGTACTTATAGGCGTGTCCAATAGTTTCAAAGTATGTCCAACATATTTTACAGGGGGAGCGAAAATTTTTCTAGCTAGTTATGGGCCTGCTTTTGCCTCATAGTGCTGTGTAGATAGGCTAGCAACCGTTAAAGCGTTGAAAATGAACGTTCATTTGTTGCTGTTGTGACTGGCAACGTTGCAAATAAGTGCAGCAGTGTGTGAATATTTGAGAAAAAGACACAATTGGAGTGTCTCTATAAACTTGCAGCTCAAAGTTTGGGTTACTGGCTCAGGGGCTATGAGAGGGGGATACAGCAGGTACATTGTTCCGGGACCCGACAGCTACGGAGGGGCCTGAGATAGAAGGACAGGCTCGTAACCAGCTTGAGACACCAAGTGGTCGAAGAGTTTTCTGAGAGGGGCACAATTTTTTTAACTATGTCCAATAGTTTTTAAATTTGTCCTGCACATTTTTCCAGGAGAACAAAAACTTTTCTAGGGTTTTTTTTCCCCCTGATACCCCCCTACTTACGGGCTTGCTGAAGGAATGATTGAGTGTTTGTTCATAACACACTCGGAATAATGTAGCGAAATTAATCCCGCCCGGTGAAAACTGGTTTGGCCTAAAGGATTTGGTAAGAAGTGTGATGTATTTTAATATGAATTGCTGACAGTGCATTTTCCTGATATGATGTATTGATAATATTAGCAGTAATTGTGGTTGAACTTGAAGGTTTGCCTACTTTGGCGAATTTAAGACATTCACGATTACTGTCCCAGTGTGTCCATTTAACTGAATATTCTTTTACGTCTTTCATTTTTAAACATTTTCAAACAAATCTTCAATAAAAACTCTCTCTAATAAACCAAGAGTTTCAAACTAAGAGATACTTCAAATGAAATTTGGTTGGAAACATGCCAGTTCACAATACAAGCTAATCTAACAGCAGTAGCTCTCGAATGTTGGGCATATGTGTAAGATAATAACTGAAAAAGTTTAAAACTAACAAGCCGCTGCAGTGCAGGACGCAAGTGTTTTCGTGCACCGCGAAGGTGTGCTCGGCATTTTGCTGATTGCTAAACTTGCGCCGCAAGCTGATACAAGGTCGAATCAAATGTGAGTTGAGGATTAGCGGACATACCCAGAAATCTGAAGGTATCGAAACATACAGGAGAAACTAACCACTTACAGTATTCCGACAATGCTTCAAAGCAGTGGTCGCCGCCATGTGGCCCGTGTGGCTTGTGTGTATTATTTCCAAATGTTTGTATTAACTTAAGAATATTCTTGACATTTCCAGCTACAGTAGCACCTACTGAAATATTTTTCAGCAAGCTTAAACTTGTAAAAAATTATTTGCAATCTGCTATGACACGAACTCGACTTGTTGACCTAGCAAGTGTATACATTGAGTCTAGCATTGCCAGACAAGTTGATTTTGATAGTGTTATTAGAAATTTTGCGAATAAGAATACCAGAAAATCGCTTATATAATAGT
>JGI24158J21664_10005556_pt1 | contig 16487 bp, 9 predicted proteins | sample Ectturendosymbi3_FD_21664 | JGI IMG/M metagenome (IMG submission 21664)
CGCATTTAGCGGAGGGCCGTGCCTTCTTATGAGAGTAGAAGCAAGTCTCGGTTTATAGCCTCAGCACTAATATTTACTATGACTATGAGAAGTTGGAGGAACAGATTTTAAGATTTTCCTGAATGCTTCTGCGGGCCACTGAAAACGCTGTGTCGGGCCACATTTGGCCCGCAGGCCGCTATTTGCCCATCCATGACATACTGCATTGAATAGTCCTCACCCTATTCACGCTGCACACTCGTAATAGTAGTTGCATAACATTATTATTGTTACACCACAATCACAAAATGTCCATAAGCTACCACAAAAACGAATTAGTCAGTAGTCACCAAACCGTTGGAAGATGATTTATTTTTATGTGCTTTGTAACAAGACTATTTTGATGAAACTAGTTGGCTATCAACAGCCTACTTGTGTCTGTGTCATGATGGAATTCGTGGTTGGAACCATTTCGCTTTCATGTGAATCGTATTCACTTTCTAAAGCTGCTTTCGCTCATGTGAGGCTGGCACAATTGTGCACGGAAAACGATATTTCGATTTACATGTGCAGTGCTGTGGAAGTTGCATGGTTAGCACAGAATTTACGTGTGTGTATCGCATCTACAGTGACGTTCACGTGTCTCTAGTGATTAATAATGCTAGTTCCTCTTTTTAATGATATTCACAAGCCTATGTTGGGTTTGATAGCGTTAATCATAGCAACTTCATCTTCAAAACAATGAAAAATCACCATGCAAGATAGATGCTTATGCTGCCCCCCTACTTTTTCCTTGGCCCTGCAGTGGCCCCCCCGCTTTTTTCAGTCTAGAATCGCCACTGGCCGTGACTTCAGTTGTAAAAAACTTTAAAGACCTATTTCTTTTCCCCGCAGCCAGCTAGAAGCCTATGCAGATTTTCAGATTACGAAAATTTTAGAATCTTTGGTCTACAAAATCAAACTTAATCTTTCAAACTTTTGAGCAAATGCCAAAGGCTCTCTTCTTAACGCTCCATGATCACTTTATCTGGTCAGCTGGTGTGAATAGACGAAAATTCGGAGAACTAAAAAGAACAAGCCTCGAAACGCCTTCGTAATCTTACTGATTGGCCGTTTAACCTCCAGTTGGGTTTCATTCGCTCCAGATGCGAAACTCATAGAACCTTAAACCCTTTTTTCTGAAACCTTAACTCCAATCCTCACTGGCTCAGCCTCATAAGAGTTTCTTCCTCTTGGCTACATGCGAAGCTGAAACTAATAGACAAGAAGCATTACGTCGCAACTTCAACCGAGCCTTCTCTTGCCTTGCCATCTTGATCAATCAGGACCGATCACTGTTTGTTGCCAGAGCGTAACTTGGCATTGAAGATGTGTGTATTTGCCTCGAAAACTATTTACGTCCCCAGTTGTTTACTGAAGTGGGACATTAGCAGATTTTTAAACACGTTCATCGTGCATTTGTGCCAGCCAGACCAATCAACTGCCGGCATGCAGGCTCCACGGAGCTTGTTCCACAAACCAATCACGACTTCAGCCAAACCCTGCATCAGCGACAAGTGACCTTCGGAACACAAGGAAGGCAAAGGTTGCAATGCCTCGTTTTTCTTAAAAATTAACATAAAGAACTTGCCAGTGGCAAATCCGCAATCACAACACAAACAGAATAAAAACAAACTGAAAGGTGAACAATATAAATTACACTCGCACATTCACACACACACACACACACACACACACACACATACATACACAGTGCGCTGCAGTTTGCGCGGCTTTTTACAGGAGTGGGTCCAAGTTAACGTAAACAAAAAAAGAATAAGGAAAGCAGGTCGGTGATGCGGAACGAGTCAGCTTGAGGAAACGCAGAAATAAATTTTTCCGAAATCGGGAGCAGAACGAAAGCCGCTGAAAAGTAGTATAGAGCAGCGCGCGTGAACACAAGGCAAGATCCGTAGAGGCGACGTGCGGACCGTCCTGAATAAATAAAAATCCCAGAGTTCGTTTGACAACAGCAGTAAACACAGCGCTTCAGTTACCAGCGGCTGCAAGCAAAAGGTTTTCTCGTTGCAGTGACTTTTGCAGACCTCAAGCCTGGCAAGTGTTACGATGAAAAACACGCTTGTGGATGGTTTAGGTGTGTGCTTAACGAGTGATACACGTTGATGTCCACACGTTTCGCATGCAGAACATACTTCGTGAAATAAGTGGAAACCCGGAATTGGAGTTGGGAAGAAATCAGCCAAAAGCAAAAGCGCAGCGCGTTAGTTTCGGCTGCAGCAACCCAACCAGCGGGCGTGCGCGCCGTCATAAAGGACGAGTTACTATTTTGATGGCATAGTTGTAATTCAAGGCTGTGCCAACAACTGAAGAGCTTGTTCGCGAACGATGAAGCAGCGGTTGCTTGTAATAGAATTGATCAAACGTGCTCGGTTATTTTCAAACACCAACGGCCTCTTTCAGCCAAGGAGCATTTTTGCAAACGAGGTTCTGGACTTATAAAGCATCAGTCGTCGACATGCTCAAACAAGCAACAGGCTCGCAAGCAGGTAGTCGGCGTGGATCGAGCAACAAATACAGTGACAGGAAGTGATCAAACACATCTAGACTTTTAGTGGGGGACGCAGGCAGGCTTGTTTACGCATATCCTCTTCGAACGCGTTACCAACAGTTGTAAAGACGCCCAAGCATCGGCGAACAACAGCGATTGATGTTGGCACAATTGCTTATCGCGCTACGGGTCGAACGGCGCTGCCAACCCCGTCTGCTGTTTATCATCACGGATATCGCTGATGATGCTGATCTGCAAGCTGCGTGGAGTCGGAGGGCTCCAACCAATGACTTCCCGCCCGGCGTCGACTGTACGGTGAGTAGATAACAGGAGGAAAACGCTGCTGGTCAGGGCAGCTGGCAACAAACCAAAACCTTCAATTTGCTCCGATTGTTGCGTCATAGTCACAAGACGCAACACAAACACTTCAGGCTTCGGCTTGCTGCGCAGTCGCGTGACGCGCAGTGCCAATCCTTCGCAACCAACTTAACTGCATTTGCAAGAAAGAAGAATGGCGTCTGGCAAGCTGGCGAATGTGAATTTGCCATCGCGATAGTACATGACCATCAACGGGTCGAGTTCTTTTGCGGTGCAACATGGCGCCGACGACGCGTTCGGATTCATTGTTTTATATAAGCTGAGTATGGTGGCGTACTGAGTGTCCGAACTCCACATATATGGACAAGCACCGGCGCAGAAATTTGCCTTGAAGCCAGTTGGTGAGTGAATCCAGTGCCATCCGAGATCTTTTCGGAAGTCAATGTACAGTTCACGCAAACAACAGTTCGTCTCGGACGGATTCCTGCGGAAGCAAAAATCAGCGTCTAATGCTCTTTTGCGCCGCCTGTGGCTGCTGGTGACGTGAGCCGAGTTCGGATTTCGGACCATGATGACAAGGTTGGGGTTGTGTTCCTTGCCAAGCTCGGGAACATAGATCTCTGCTCCGCGGTCTCCTCTACCTTCCTGAATCCGTAACATCTTCGATGAACCTGAAGGAAGTTTCAAAAACGTTTATTTATCCAGCAATTACAATCGCAGGTAAACGTGATGGGAATCATCAAAAAGGCGGAGACAAATGACATTGTTACCTGACCTCTTACTCAGACCCGTCGGCAAGGGGGGCGTACCCCGTCCAAACAAAGCTCCAAGCTCCCAAAATTGAAATATGAAATACTATAAATCAGTGGAGTTTTTGCCAAATTTTCAGAATACGAAGCCCCCCTGCACAACCGTAAATCCCCCCTATTGAAGATTTTCTGGCGACGGTTCTGCTCGTACTACACTACGAAAGATGACTGAAATTTTCAGGAAGTCACACATCCAGGATCAATTGAGTTTGTAAGACAACCTTGGGAGAAATTTGCGCTGCAAATGTTTAACCTAAAATCCAACCACCACTAAAGTATATTTCAAATCTGGTATTTCTGCCACCTACTTTAAAGATGTCAAGAAAAACATTAGTAAAATCAACCAAGTTCGTTAACCTAATGAGATGGTTTTGTCTCATACAGACATAACAGGCTGCGAAAACGTTTGAAAATAAGATGCTGAGATGTCAATTAAGAAGAGCAGTCGTCAGCGTTGTTCAATAACGTCACCGCCAATATGCGAGACCGCTCTTTAATTTTTCTAATAAGTGCGTGACCGCTGCGACTTATGACGACATAATAGTGCTTCATTTAACAAAACTCGTCGTCTGAGCGCTGCCTGTCGAAGCTTTTCTACATTGGTTAAATCACCAATCGTTTCGAAAGGGATTATGTCCGATCCTGTTCAAATACACTTTTCGATTGACCCCCCCGTTCTGACCCGATGAACCCCGGGACTTGGTGAACGTCATTGAGAACCGAATGTCGTTTGTTTGCCTTCGCCATCTATAAAACGTACGATACTCGGCATGCGCCGACAAAACAAAGACCATTGTCCTCGCTCCCGCTTTCGCGTCCCACAGCGAACATAAGGCTGATATTTTATACTTCTGGCGCAACGACTGACCGATAAGCGTATGTTTGCACTGGCTATGCAGCCGGGCATGGGCAGTTCAGCATTATTGGTTTTAGCCAACCTACTTTCCACGGTAATTGCCTTCGCTAGAGCTCTGCTCGCGCTACTGCCCCGAAAGAAAGGCTAATTTGGAGTCTTGCTTGCTGGGGCGCGGCATGCGTCATCCTTAATTTCATGGGTGGTCGTTTACGCGACGAGCCGTCACAACGAGGAACTGCCATGCACACGGACCCAGTCGCGAACCGACTTCAACTATCCACCGACCACCAAACGGTTCCGTGCTCTATACCATGTGACGTCATGGCAAGACAACTGCCGTTCACTTTCTGCAGCAGTGACGCAATCAAGCCCACGGTACAAACCAGGTCGCACTGATTGATCAGCTGTGCGCGTAGTCCACCCATTGTTCGGTCACAGAGCAAATGTTAAATATCGATGCAGATCAACTTCAACCGGATGTAAGTAGTGGTTTTCCCATCTGGTTATTACATCACATGTGAGGGAGCTATGACGTCGAGTTGTCCAATTTATCGTATTGGTTGCAACGTGTGGCACAAAAAGAAAACAAGTAAGAATTCCTCACGCACTGGCTTGTTTGGTGATTATTTTCATGGTTTCTTTCGCGACCCAAAAGAAGATCTTAAAATTTTCCGAGAGGTCATTTTGAAGGTGTCAACGAAAGTTGATGGTATCAAGAGTTTTATGATGCACCGATGCAACTCAACATACAACGCTTATGCAATTCCCTGTTTCACAAATTTTTGCTTTTCATTTGTTTTGGTAACATCGATGCTGACCAACGCACCCAAACATCCTCTTGGGAATTTTGCACAAAACCCTGCTGGAACGCGGTGTTTGTAACTGTTGCGCGTGTGATGCCCGTGAAAGAGTTCAGAATAATTCGATATTGCTCAAAATACCTAACAAATCAATGACTTTTCAAAAATGCGAAGATCTGCAGGTGGAGACGACTCAAGACATTTTCGTTTTCCTTTTCAATTGATCAAGTGAAAAAAAAATTGAAACTTTTAAGTTTAAAACAAAACAACACTGAAGCATCTACAGTATACTGGCAATACGTGGTGGCGACTAAAACCTTTTACGTGTTAAACTTGCGGTCATTTTCTCCATCAGAGTCATTTAAAAAGCGGACACAGTGTCGTCAATACTGCGCATATTGCAAAGCTGAAGAAACACCTATTTTACCTGCAAACAGCACATCCAACTTTCGGCGGATTCCACGGTTCGAATCCCGACGGGCTGGGTTTGACATGCTAGTCTCCTCAGGACATGGTATTGTCATTTCCAAGCCTTGGTTCACAGCTGGCAAAACAAAGCGTACCATTATTTCCTTGAAGTTTAAACTAATGACACATTAATAAGGCAACTTTAGCTTTTATCCCACACATATCAAATTCAGTCGCATATGTTGGCAAGAAAGCCACAACAACACGTTGTAAACTCACATTTACAGCATTAACTAGACTGATATTATTTTAATTCAAGACGTGTCGCCAATCATGGCGTGGAAAGCAGTTGTTGGAAATTTGCGTACGCTGGGATCTTGCAACGATTTTGTGACATTTAGTTACTCCCGTCTCTTGTTACTGTGGTTACAAAAACAGGTGTAGCGCGTAGCGCAAGTGTAGTCTGACACACAATTCGTTTTACTAATGCTGTTACTCATATCTAGTCTGACAGCGTGGCACTTTCAACCTACTGCACGCGTGGTCCAGTGGTGGAGTGAAGTAAACATGCGTCACGATTATTTCAGCATGTAAACATGCTTGGTCACTACGGAACATCTGTATACTTGAATATTTTCGGTTATTTCATGTCTCCATTCAACGGAAATCTTAGCAAATGCCGAAAGTTTCAGGCACGCATGTTCTGAAATAGGCAGCAGGAAGGTTATGTCTGCGCGACGTCTGGACCTGAAGTGTACACAGAAAAGAATCAGACCGGGGGACGTTTAAATATTCTCCCAGTTCCGCACCCGCGCTTTCTCGAATAACTCTCGTAGTCGTAAACACTGAAAACTCGGAGTGCTTCAATTTTATGTGGCATTGCGTCTACAAACTAGTGATGTGCAATTCGTTCCGCAAAGCTTTCACTCATTGGCCCACAACCGCCAGCAGGTATTTTTTCAGTACTTTGAACTTTCGGTCTAGTTTTTGTGGTCTATCTTACGCCAGGCGTTCTATATCGCAATTGTTTTTCCAACAAGTTTTTTATTGTAGCATGCGGAAAATAACCTTGAAATAGGCAGATTTTGTACATGTTTTGCTATTTGTATAGCCAACTAAAAGGTAACCTTAGTACTCAAAGCACCGCGGTTTCATGCTCGAAGGATGTGTTTTTATTTTAATAAACGCAAGCCCAACCCTTTTGATTGCGCTCGGAAAGTTTATTACTTTTAGCAATTAGAGCAATATCTCGGTATAAAATGCAATGCTACATGAGGGTAATAAAACTTGGCTAATGCACAGAATATTAAGTGACTTCAACTATTTGATGTGAAAGCAGATTAGAGAACGTCACTTAAAAAATATATTTTTTCAACCTGAACTTCGGCAGCGTAAGGTCGGAATTTGCACCTCAGCAACTTGCAATTACCCCGAAGGCAACACTTTCGCATTTTCATTATCCTGCTTCCGAGGCGCGCGAAATTGCTTTGTTGATGCGTCCTCGTTTCGCAAACAACGAAACTGTTTTGCTGATGCTGCCTTTCGCTGGCACAAAAGCGCATCAAGTGTGGCAGAAATAAGAAACGAGCGTGGATTACGATCGCAGCATAGTCAGGTGCCTACGGGTCTTACGCGATTGTACATTTTCTGCTGTGCCAGTATCGCAGTAACCTTTAAAAAAAACTTGCGATGCAACTAGTGCAGCCTTGCTGCGGAACGCACGTGGAAGTCATCAGGAAGCAGTCCCTGTTGCACTATCCCGACGATTCAAACAAGTTTAAACTCGGATGTATGTGGTCTCTCTCGCTTCACTCGCACGTAATCGACACCCAGCTAGGATGTCCTGTTTGCGTCAAAGGTCTATTAAGGCAAGTCGACAGGCCCAGGGTGTCAATTAAGATTGGAATAAGCGTTTAATATTCGGCAGCGCTGTGAGAAACGCTGCCTTTCCAGAGGCTTGAAACCGATCAAGAGACCAAACCTCAAATGAGGTTGGCTTAACCTCCCCACAACAACAATTTATGTTTTTTCTCCAATCGTTGCGCGTGCGCTATAAAGAAACGAGTGGTGGCGACATTTTACTAGATATGTCAGCCTACGAGAGTATATTGATAAGCGTTTAAATATATCGTCGGGAGTCATGTGTGACATTCCTATATATACAAGGCACACACTTGGTACTCAAAACACTTTTACTTGTGCTTTCCATAACCAACAAAAAGCTAGTGTTCGACAGCAAGACGAATTTCCTGCAAGGACGTGTAAAATAATTTACGACAGCAAGATTTACAGAACTCTTTTTCTGGTCTGGCTGTCTGTCAACAATAAAATCATTGCTGAATGCAGGTTTAACTTAAACGTAAATCGTAACCGTCTATCTATAAGGTATGCAACAAAGGCTGCTTTTCCAACTTTCACGGTAAAACACGACAAGCTTGGAGATCTCAATTACACGTTCCCTCAATGTACATTTCACTGCATTGAATTCTAGTTTCAAACCTACCCTTGCGTCATTGAAAGCATCAAAGCTAAATTAAAAAATGCTCCACATGCAGCAGTTTCATTTTCGAAATTGCCGCCTGTCAGTTTTTTTGAAAAAAAAACGTGCAAAAGCAAACACGTTGCTAGTTTTAGCGCTTAATTTTTTCCTGCAGCCATTTCCCCCTTTTCAAAAATAAAATCGTTGATGAAACAAACCTCTCGCCTACTGGGGAGGGGGGGTGACAGACGTGTGCAGCAGTTTCTGTTTGATCAGGGTATCGAAAATGTAAAGTAAGAGAAACTAGAAGACACAACAAGCAGGTTTTTGCGCTTTTCAAGATGCGCTGACACCGGGTTATGTTTTCGCTCATTGACCGAAATTTGTTTTTTCGAAATGACCGACAAAAATACATCAGCTTGGTCAATAAATGTCGAAAAACGAAAGATGACAGGGCGTTTTAAGCCATTTCGAATAAATGACCGAAATGTCTCGGCGAAAAAAGCAACCTTGACCGATAAGCCTGAAGAGCGGGATATGTATAGGGGTGAACGAAGGGGGAACAACAGTTAATAACTGTGTATATATGTTGCAAAGGAAACTGCCAAAAAAATGAAAAACACCACCTGACCTCCTGAACCCAAAAACTTGAAGTTGCTTGAAGCGCAGCCTAATCGAATGGCCTGGCAGTATGATCTCAAGACATTCAATGACGAAGTGATGAAAATTGAACGATATTCCAANTTACTTAAAGTTGACAGTGTGGTGCTGCACAATCCTAGTGTTCTGTGAACGTGACCNGTAGAACTTCTCGGCATTTTCTGGGNATACTCTCCCAAACAACGTAGAACACCCACANCAGCCACCCACCTCACAAATGTCAAAGGTCAGGAGATCNCACCTCACAAGCTGCACAGCGCTCTTTGTGGAATTGTGCTACAGGTGTAGTTGAATGCGTTGAGCAAACAGTGTAAACGTTTTTCTGACTGCACGTTAGCTTCGCCTCTTGCGATACAGTTTTCTTGACACGTTCATCCCATTTACTACGTCTTTCTTGAATCGTTCATCCCATTTACATTTTTTTCGGCTGTGTTTTTTTCAAAAAACTTAATTTAGCATCCAGGCACGACGCCACAGCATCACTTGAAACATGTTCCAGTAACAACAGAAACCCAATAAATTCTGATTTTGTGTAGCACTTCAGCAGCATAACCACTAATTCAACAATGCTACATCTGCTTCCAGCTTCAGAGAAATGTTACCACACCCTATACTTTCGGTTTCTATGATAAAGCGACTGCACCTATTCACAGCAAATGTATTGTTCAGTTGAAGCCGTCAAATGCAGTGTGTCAGCAATAGCCACAAGGTGTTGTACAAAACACGAATGGTGAAAACTCAGACGGCTCTCCCTCATTCATCAGACTCAAGTTTCAAAACACGATCTCGCTTTCATGTCCGTTCGCAACACTTCATGGAAACACAGGTGGGCGACGCCCGGCTAAATATGGAAACGCGCGCTATCTACAGAACATCACCATTGATTTGCTGGACCACCATCCTGTTATGATCTGAGTCAAGGCGGCGAAGTATGGCAAGACACTTGTTAACGATAAAAGCAGTGATTCTCACCGCAAACTATCTCGATGCGATCCGAAACAAGGTCACCAGACGTCGCTTTCGTTACCACAGTTGGACCTTTTGTGCTGTGCCCCCCCCCCTTTTAATCGCACGAGCATCGACGCAAATGTTTGCATTTTCGGTCGACCTTCGCCACTGACGGGTCGGTGCCGCTTGATCGGGCCAAGAGATAGAGATATAACGTAACGCAGTGAGTAACACGCGGCACCGGTGGACAACTGTGTACGGTGCTGGAGACGACGATGTTCCGACAACAGGTTGTCAAGCACCCGTGGCGTTAGACAACAAAAAAGTAGCAAGTCAATTTCAGCAGCTCGCGTTGATTACAGCAAGCACAATTAAGAAAATTGAAATATTTGGCACTCGTGGAATTTCAGCAATTTTTGCGTTGCGTAGTTTTACTGTTGCGCTGTCGCGGAGAACAAGAAAAGACTGCTAGCTCGTCGTGCAAACCGCTCAAACGCCTCTCAATCTTTTGACAGATCCCCGATGCGTTATTGACAGCCGACGCGCAATGTGAGACTGGGGCGTACCGAGCCCATCAGCGGCGTAAGCAGCGATGGAATGACAATTAGACGTTTATAAATGGCCGCATCATTGGGTAGCGTGTCAATTAGAAAAACGAGGTTGCCTTTCGGGACAAGGTTGTCCATCAGCCGGTTGTGTGGTCTTTCTGCGGTCGTCTGAGCACTCCCGTTTGCTGGGGGAATTCTAGACTCCCTTGAGTAACTGTTTAGGGCCTCATCAAATTAAAAAGGCTACTCGAAACCAACCTGCGAATGCTAGGATCCATTAAAGCAAAGTGCAGTCAGGCTGACAGACTTTAACAATGCTGGAATGTAAAAACGCATTACAAACGTTGAGCAAACTCAAAGGTTTTGACTTCATTCATTGTTGAGCAGTGGGCAGACTTTGAATAATAAACTGCTTTGCTCAGTCGCCTGCTTTTTTCGTTGACCAGAAATCCGGGTGACTTTTGTTCATCGGTCAAATTTTCCGCGGGTTTGACCTTAGAGAAAGCTGTACCACCGTGTCACGTGCCAGCGAAGATCAAGTTGCTAGATTGAGATAACTAATGGAATTGGAGGGTAATTAGATCTCAGCCCAAAACGCACTTCGCCAGGTGAGATCCTCATCGCGTTGGTTTTGGCGCAGTCCCGAAAGAGGGCGCAATGGTCATCTAACATCAGATGTTTATGTTGCCACTACGCTGGAGCGTGAGTATGGTTACTGCTTGCCTGAGAAACAGGTGCTGGTGCTGCAATGTCTGCCGCTTTAAGGCCAGAAAGAACAAATTGCACGAGAAAGAGTTCAAGTGCTGACCTTTTAATGGCAAACTACACCGTGGGCAAATCACAGTACAAGTGCTGTTTTCGGAGAACAGACGTCAACCCAACTTGACAACGGCCGCACTCTCCGAGCCTTCTGTCAACGCGTAACAACGTTGCGGTTCAGCAGGCAGGAGTCGGTGCTGTCTGGTGTACATGGGAAAGACGCGTCGCACTCGATTGCCCACAGCACGCTGTGACAAATCCGTACAGTGCCAACTTATCCGCACAGCCCTAGAGATTAAAGTCATGCAAGGACGGAACTCATCACATTTCAAAGGCCCGCCTTAATCATAATTTCCTGAACTTCATGGTTCGGTTAGCAATTACTATTTAACCTAAGTCAGGATGGCCAACGTACAGTACCAAGATGCCTTTGCCCGTGTACAGTTAAAGCCGCACTGACCAACGATGCTCAAGCAAGTGGCAGTCGTCATTGGATTCGCTTGTGCCCAACCTCTTGTTGACCATCGTAATGATGTAATTGAGTAAAAAATAGAATATCGACTACAAACGGCGTTCGTTGAAGAGATGGCATTGCAGCCAAACACCTCGCTGTGTGAAAGCCAAACGAATGCGAAGAGAAGCCATCCGATCGAAAAATCACCGGTTTTTCAACCAGCTACAAATTGCTGCCGCCTTTGATCTGCGAGGGCAGCGTAGGGCAATAATCGTCCTCAGACAGACGCGCTTTGATGACCGCTGACGCGGCAACCTCTGCAACATGGGAAGCTCCTAACAAGGGTGACTACAAGTAGAGCAGACACAGGCAAGGAGAAAAGAGCCAGACAACTGAGATTCGGTCATGTAAGTTTTTCCCGACGCGACGCCCGTTGGTCCCAAGGCGCATCAACGCGGTCCCGAATCTTCCAAATGTGAAAATTGTTTGCTTGACAAAGTGTTCAACACCGTTGCAGCATTTTTGTCCAGGTTCCCACATGATTTAGTCAAGCTGTCGAGTTTATCCCAAAATTTAAAATCTGATAAACAAGCCAAATAAAAAGTTGCATTTGTTCACTTCCTCGGCTACTTCAATTTCCTGGTTGAACAGACAACTGGTGATTCTTTAAACAGATCCTATTCGTAGACAATAAACGATACGACAGCCATTCAATAAATTTTTATAATTGTTCCCAAAAATTCCATAACTATCATTGACGAAGAGCAATGCCGACATAAACGGAGTTTGAAGCTGGGTCCAAATTCTTAGAATGAATGTTCCTCCAGATCTTTTTCCGAAGATTGCCTTAGCATAGTTTCTCAAATACCGAACGTCAAGCTCCAAAATAACGTTTGGACAGCAACAATTATTTCTGTAGTGTATAAAACATGACTCCCGACGAAGAGAAACAAAGTCCCTTACCCAACGATGCATTTCTAGAAGCATGCATGCTTGCTCTTCTAGGGTCTTATACATAGTCTTGTGAAGTAACGTTTATAAGCAAGCGCCATAGAACCATATGAGATGGTATCAATTGCAACAAAAAAAACAGATCAAAAGCAGACGGAGAAAACAGTTTCTTGAACTGCAACGTTTCGTTTGAGGTACCGCGTTTTCCTGATAAATTTTCCGTTAAATTTTCTCAGTTGACTCGTAAACTTTTCCTAATTGTGGGAAAGGCTACCGCAACCATGGCACCAGCTGGCGACGATGACGGGAGCTCTAATCCGAAGATATAAGCCTCGGGGCTGTTAGAAGCTAATTAAGTCATCTTCCGTAAAAAGTGGTCCGGAACTGCAATTGTTCCTCCAATCAGCAAGATAAAGTACAATGAATACCTGTTTACCACTAAACGTAAGCCTTTACTCTCAAGTGCTTGATTTCTGGACAGGTTTGATAACCGACAAGAACGTATAATCTAGACAATTGCGACACCGTTGATTCAACGTTGCTGGTGGCCAGCCATCGCCTGCGTCTAAGCAAACGAGGTGCGAGGCCAGCATTATTCTTGTTCGGCGTCTCTTGAAGAGCTGCCAAAGCGACAGACAATAGAAAACTGCCACATTTCTCAGCCATACCATTGTTTGCGTCCTTTCCACTCGTTCTTCAAACAAATCGGATTTGACACCAGTTCACGCATCACTTGATTTAGTAATAACCGATTATTAGCATCTTGTAACGCTCAAGTTAATTTCCTTTTCGGTTGACATTGCGTAGGAGGGACACCTGTTGCCGCTTCCACACTTACAAGAGCTTTGTGGAACGGCGTATGCGTTTATTGTTAAATTTACGGCTCATGAGCTCGCAAGTTACATGGATTTGCCGTCGTTTCCTTGAGACGTGGAAGGCAAAGGCTGAAATTTCGTACAAAGGCTGCTCTTTGAAGGTAGAGGCAGGTATCATGCCACAAAGCTCGATAGTGGCACATGATGCTTTTTTTCCGGCAATATTGTCAAAAAATAGTGTCCGAGTTGTGTAAATTGTACACCTGTGACTTTCTTCAAATTTGAAATAGTTCCCATTGGCAAGATTACAATAAAGGCTTCATCTGAAAACCTCTAGGAATTGAAAAAACGTTTTGGAAGCACTGCTGCCAATGCAACCTTCCCAAGAGAAAAATCGGGTGTAGATATTGAACGAACAATTGACTTTCTGGAAACACTACAAACGGACGACTGTCGCTTTTCAAATGCTAGTTAACCTCAGCGATTAAGTGCGTCGCGTGGGAACCTTGTGAAGTTTGCTGTTGACAAAACACCGCTTGCCGAAACTGGTACCTTGGGAAAAAAGAGCCCCTCGGGATGTACTCGACGTGCCACCTGTGGACTCCGAGAAGCAAGTATCTTCAGGGCTGCTTTTGCGCAAAAACGTGAGCGGTATGAATGAAAACACTCAGTGAAGGAGCTGGCAGCGTAAATCTCGTACGTCTCATTGCCATGCAACGCAAACGCGTCAGTCGTATCGCACGAAAAACACTCGCAATTTGCAACACGTCGAGGGCTTTGAATAAAAGTTGAAACGATCCCACGTTCAGAAGTACCGGTTCGTTATTGTAACGCGTTCAACAGGTGAAAACTAATACAGGGTAAGTTCTGCTCAAGCGAAATGACGCACTTGCGATCAACTGCCAGCTGAGAGGACCACTCTAAATTATCCTGATTCTGTATACGTCACGAAATAAAGTAACCGATAGCTTTCTATGAACACTTGAAGTTGGCCGCAGGCAATCACTGTGACCGATTACATCGAGGGACAGACTGCAGAGATTGCGTGTTCAACAGCAACAGCGTGGGCAAAGATCGCGATAGGTTCACTGCATGCACAAACTACTGCAGCTGAAACGTTCCCACGCTCGTGACGATTCGGTGACCGTGTCGCAGATGTCGAGTTCTTTATCACACGCAATCGATAAAATGTGACAGCTACAACGAATTCAATCCTTCAGCAGATAATCCACCACCCAAGTTCACTTAAGCAGCGACTCAGCATCGGTGCTTTGGAGTCACACGAGTCCACGACAACCAGTGTGTTGTCATGCAGACCGGTCTAGCAACTAACATGTTTGTCCCGCAATAGTGTAGTTGGCTGCTTTGATCAAGTGCACGTCCAGATAAGGTCGACACAAGTACGCGATTCCTACTTGTTTTTGGTTCTACCTTTAATTGTCTGCTCAGGTTCTTCACTTAAAACTTTATATTCAGCGTTTCGCAATAAAAACTTTCAAACTTTCTTGAGATAGATTTTGTCTTACTGAAATCGTTTGGGTTAAAAATGATTGAATCCGTTTGAGTCTGCCTTGAACAGACTGTGGCGAAGTTACCAAAAACGAAGTGGGCAATGGCTTTATTTGAGAAAGATATGCGTTTTTAAGCCACTATAAATGAGAGTTTTCAGATGTGGATCTCAATGACGACATAAGTCGCGTTTTAGGTAATACATCAAAAAGTATAAAGACGTTGTTCGCCTTCGAAAACGTGGTGAGGCGGCGTTATCCCGCGATCCAAACCACCATCGGATTTGCTCGCCATTAACCCCTGTCCTTCAAGAAAGCGATTTACATTTACACATTCCTTGAAAAATCGACTTTGCGTTTTCTACCGTCTAACAGAACGGCCCAACCCATTGCCACAGCGTGCTTATTTTGTTTATGCATGAAAAACGTACTTGGATATCGCAGCCAATCGGTGACTGTTGACGTAATGTCGAACGACACCCAACCTTCCTCTGAGCTGTCCATCACTCGCGATGTCAGGTAACGTTTCTCGGGGGTCATGTTGTTCCGAACAGAAGGAGTCAGTTGGTGCAACTCAACCTGTGTTCAAAATCAACATAAAATTCCTGATAAAAGACGCTGCGCGATTATAAAACTCCTCTGTGCACGCTCTGGACGAAAGCGAGCCAGTCACAGGTAGGTTAACTGTTGTAAATTTAAGTCGTGCAAAAAAATGCATTTTAGTGCTTGTCGCACTCAAGACTAAAACCACGTGGAAGGCTGATTCGAGTTACTCCCACCGATCAAAAATGACCGGGTCGGTACAAATCACCGTGCAAACTCACCAGTGCTTTCAACTGCTTGTTTACACTCAAGCGGGTTAAACCCATGCGAGCACTTTGCACTTTTTTCTTGTGCAATGTATCCAACGCTGCCAGAGAACGCTAATAACGTTTTTTGGTAACTTACGGAACATTCCATAAACACAATATACATTGCGTGCAAGCAGCAGCGATACATTTTTGCGGTTTTGTGAAAATTTCTACCGACACCGGTTGCGAATGAAACAAGAAACATTTCGTCTTGAAACTCGCAAACAACCACGAACCAAACAAAAACAAACAAGATCAACTGTTCGTGCGAATGATTTTTACACAGAGAGCAGGTGACCTAAAGTCATGGAAACGCTTTCTGCCCTGGTCACACAGGCATAAGAGATTCAACTGGTTACTGCGCGAGACACGGTTTAATTTTCCACGAAGCCATGCTGCTTCGCCGTTAACACGCAAAGTGAAGAAACATCGCAGTTTTAAAATCAATTAGCAATTCTTTTCCTTGCAAAACAATCTGGAGCAATTCGTTCTTTGCATGTTTTCTCTGAACAAAGCTTGACGAAAACTGAATTTTAGAACGCTTGGCAATCTATCGCTGAAGGCACCACAAACATAAAACAAAACTAGAAGTTTTCTGGTCGAATTAAACAGATCGTATGGTAATAGTCCAGAGGTCTCAAACTCAAATTGCTCCGAGGGCTTAATGAGGACTTACAAAGTAATCCGAGGGCCGTATTGTGACTACCCAAGGGTGCATTATGACGCTGACACAACAATGGCGGTAACTGAACCTTCTTACTACAGTAGAAACAACTTTTACATCTTATTTCCTGTG
>JGI24158J21664_10005557_pt1 | contig 16487 bp, 10 predicted proteins | sample Ectturendosymbi3_FD_21664 | JGI IMG/M metagenome (IMG submission 21664)
CGAGGACGACAACGAGCGGTCTGTGACAATCAACACCGAGCGATATGTCCAGGTGCTTGGCAAGTTCTGGACAGCACTTGGTCGAAGGAGAGGGGTCGTCAGGGTCCTCCATTGGTTCCAGCAGGATGGTGCTACCCCCCAATCTTCAAACGAATCATTGGCATGGCAACAGCAGCATTTCCCTGACCGACTGATCAGCCGCAGGTGTGACCCGCTGTGGTCGCCGCATTCACCGGACTTGAACCCCCCAGATTTTTATCTGTGGGGATACCCTAACGACAGGGTGTATGGCAACAACCCACAGACTATCCCTGACCTGAAGGCAGCAATAAGAGCGATCCCAAGGGAGGAATGCGGGAGGGTCATCGAGAACTTTGCCCGCCGGATCCAAACATGCCTCCAGCGCCGGGGAGGTCATTTGGACCACATTTTTTGAGCGCCAGGGAAAAAAAGAGTTTTTGTAGTACAGACTTGAAATTTTGGAGATGTTTGCTACACAGGCTTGACCTAATGTAACTGAAGTTTTGTGTCAATCTAAATGAAATTTTGGAATTTATTCCATTTCTCGTGATGACCGTTTTTTTGTGTCACCCTGTATTACTTATATTTTTCAGGTTGCTGACGTTGCAATGCAAATGGACGTTCACAAAACGCTTTACTGTTTCAACACCAAAAAGAAAATGCCCTATGAAAGCACGCGCTCCATTTGCATCTATTTTGAAGTCTTTTTCAAGTAGCTGTGTACGAGTTTTGCCACGAAAGTGTACTTCCTGTCATCCGTTACAGTGTTTGCTGAATTGGTGCATAAATCTCGTTATCACTGTGAACTCCACCATGGGCGTCGGAAAGGGGGCAACGCTCCCTGGATTTTGAAAATTTCACCAAACAAGGTTGTTTTCTTAATTTCGAGTGGGAAAAAACAAATTCCACCACTTTTGGTCACCCCTAGAAAAATTTTGGAAAAATCCCTTAGTGGTATACCGTTGGAAAAAATCCTTACGACGTCCATGAACTCCACATAACGAGTCTTGAATGGGCTTGAACTATCAACAACTACGTTTTCGGTTCTCTCATTGGTCTGTGCTGGTTGAACAGAACTCATTTCTGAAATCTTTTGTTCGAATGTTTTTCTACACTTCGGATATCAGAAATGCTTTTTCTTTTCATAACTGCCTGATGTCCATTTTTTGCGANCACTTTCNACAAATAAGTAATATTTTAAGACAATCAACGACCAAATCAACATAACGGTGAAAAAGCAAGAAAGTTAGGCACTCTCGGAAAACTGTTTCANACAATGAGAAATAGACTTGTATCTTGACACGACTACCGGACAACTTTAGAACTTACTAAAATTAGAACACCACGCAGGCGTAAAAACTANGCAGATGAATTACGAAAACTCGCCACATCAAGTATATCTTTGCGCTTAGTACTCGCTGAGAAGTCAGAACTAACCCTTAACGAAACAGACGTATTCCCACAAACCCTTTGCAGAGGTATTTTCAACAAGTCACGTAGTTTTATACTGTGTGAAAAGAAGCCTGCATAAGCGTAGTTTAAGCTCTTCACTCAGGCACGTTGGTCACAATCTCACACTATATTAGTAGTCACTGTCTCGCTGCATCACCTGCCGAAGATGTCTGAGGTCAACAGTCACATGCAGAAATACACAGTAACTACCGTAACTTAAAACTAAGCTTTGAGATTCGTTTCCATGTTATTGTTACGCAACAAAGGGCAACAGCAGAACAATGCGCTCGCAAATTAGGCAACGTGACTCTGCAGTGGACATGACGAAGCAGTGGTCATGAGTGAACTGCAAGCTCATCACTGCATGACACCAGAACAGTGAAGCTGGCGCTTGTGCAGTGTGAGTGCCATACCGGTAAATAAAGTTTCATTGCAAGAATTAAATCGATTAATCGGAATCAAGATGCCGGCTTCAGATTTTCTAAAAATTTTTATTTCTTTGTCCCAATTCCCAGGGGCGGGGAAAATGCCCGTTTCTCCCCCCTGCGGACGCCCAGGAAAGTAGCTCACGGTATTTCATTGAAAAACAAAATGTCCTTGCAAAAATTTCAAGTGATCTGGCAACCCTACTTTTCATTGCTGGTGAAATTGCAGAACACGCGTTTTCTGAGAGTGCGCAGTGGCATAGGAATGCAGGCAAGGTTACATTCCCCAATTGTCTTCCTTTCTTTCGATTATTTTCCTTTCGGCCAGAAAACATTTCAAACATGGGAGAATATATTTGCATGGAAACTGTAATCTTTTGTAAGTTTTTTCGTCAATTTAACTACTTTCCGGTATTAATTGGGTGCAAAATGCATTGGCTGTGTTTTTTCATTAGAGAAGTTATAACTGTAAAATTGTTTGAAAATCTACTTTTTAGGAATGAACATACTTTCCTGCGAGAAACGCTGTGGACGCCTTTGCGTAACGGTGACGATAAATTGTGTGTAAGACGATATGTTACCACCACATGAGTGGGGACAAAAGAAGCGACTGGGGGAGGTTTGAACAGCTTTCTCATTATCTATTCTAGACGAATTTCCGGCACACCACNTTTACTTCGAAATCATAATCCACACTTTTACGTTCTCAAATAAGTTTAGTTTATTTTGNAAATTTTACCACTTTGTGTTCTCCAACTTAATTGNAAGAGCAGATGCTTGTCCACCTCACAATATTGTTGACAGAATTCTTCCCAAGCGTGGGACACTTCTAAACTTACTAAGCCTACAGCAATTAACGATACAGTTCTTGGTATAACGATGCTACTTATGATGCAGTAACAAACCAGGTCATTATTCATGCACATCAGCACAGGTAACTTTGCTCTACCTGGGTCATCGAAATGAAACATAGCATAATGTTGAATATTTGGGCCTTGTGCATAATCAGTGGCGTGCAGAGGTCTAGTGATGCCAGGGGCGAGTGCTTGATTGCATGCCCCCCTACCAAATTCTAGTATTGAGCAATGGCGTATGGTGGTCATTGTGACTGGACATACGCTGTTTGTGAGGTCATATTCACGTTTGCAAACAAACGTTTTGGTGAGGTTTGCTGACATAACATGCATCTTGCTCTACATGCACTCTACTTACTCGATGTTGTACAATGTGTCACTGTAATTAACATAAATTAATTATCAGCTTGGTTGAGCTTCGTCTTAGCGTGCACCACACTTAGCAGCCAAATCCCTATAAACAACCACTGCCATAAACATGACCTAGATTTTGATTCACATGGATCAAAAAATCGTTCAACGCATTTCGCCTCTGTTCTCACGTAATGTTTAGAGCAGTTTACAGCCACACAAGAAGGGATTAATTATAAACGAAAAAAATTCATACGCAAGGCTACAAAATTTTATCGATAACGTTTGCTCAAACAGATCTCAAATAATGTTCATTACCAATCACCAATCTCCAACTGCCTCCTCACTTGAAGATGACAGCGCACGAGGATGTTCAACGCACGATCGTTCCCTTTCTGGTACACAATCGACGAGAGGATTTATGATTTGTCGCCCTGACCGTAACGTTCGATGCAAAGTAAACGAAAACAAGGCAACAGAAGATAAAACCCTGACACGCAGTGCTGTGCACTTAAAAAGAGAGGAGGGGGAACGCTGTAATAAACAAACGCATGCCTTGGTGCTGTTCAGGACAGTGGCGCAACGCATTTGGACAAGGAACGCGTATGACTTGCCAGTCGCGGGGGTTGCGCCACACCTCTGCCCTTGCGGCTTAATAGCTGCCCTTGCGGCTTAATAGCGGTGCACGAGATGCAGTGGCACAGGCACGATAGTTGATCGTTTCGTTTTGAAAATTTCATAAAAAATGAAAAAGGAGCTAAATTTTGGCGACACATCTCGAACTAACGGAACATCGTTCCCCCTTCGAAAAGTTGACGTTGGTGTCCACTTGGCCCCCCTGACCACGCCACCGCCGTCACAAGAAAGCCGACCACGTTTAGTTGTCTCTCGATTCCGTTTGCTGCGGCAACATAAGAAACTTCCCGAATGCTCGTTACTTAGTCAGTTGCAGCAGATTAATTCGCGCAACCATCAGTTGCACGAAGGAAGGAGACTAAGGTTTGTCGGTCCTTCTTCTTATATTTGTGATTTTCGCAAAACCGTCCAGCTCTTCTTCCGATAACACGTCAGTCCAAGTTCCTTTTTCCTGCCATTCGCGAACGAATCGGTTTTTCTCTCCTCGGGTCAACGGCGGCGGCTCCTCATTCAAGCCGAACGCTGTCCAGGCTCTAATCAGAAAATGGAAGCAATTTAGATTTCACTGAAGCAAGGAACCAGTTGTATTGGAAGAATGATGCGAGATCTTCTTTGAAGCAATGATCAAGCAAGAGTTCAGCCACTAGTAATTGCTAAGTTCTTCATTTACAGCTAAGCAATTTTAACAAAACTGATCGGATACCCAGGCCACTGTTCCTAGCTTGCTGGACAGTGGTCGTGTTTTCTTGCAGTTACTTGTACGGTTTAATGTCGTTTACGTGCGTTTTCTTTCTACACCAATTGAATGCAAAGCCGCAGGAGATGGCAGTGCAAGGGGTGAGATAACAGCTTCACCTGTGTATGGAAACTTTTAAAAAATTGGATATTATTGGAGGAAACGCACCCACTCGGCTACTTTTAACTCGACGTGACGCACTCACAAATAGCACATTAGAGGTTAGGTTTAGCGGTAGAGTTAGTTTTTCCGCCCAAACCTGGCACTCCATGGGTGCGTTCAGTAAAAGCATACCAAGTGTTGTTACACAGAAAACCAGAAGTGCACCAAAGTTTGCTATTTCCAGGGTTTTTTTAAGGCGTTCTAGGGACCCGAATCGGGTCCCTAGAATTTCAAATCGGCTCTCTAGAATCAGAGAAAATTATCATCGGGTCCCCAAAATCAGAGAAAGTCGGGTCCCTAGAATCAGATAAATCGGACCCCTACAGATCCATACCGGGTACCTAACATTTTCCTTTAAAAAAAACCTGCTATAACTTATGCCAAACTAAATAAATTTCATGATGTTGCATGAAAAAAACGTTGCCTTTCGGGTTAGTGCGCAAATAGAGCAATTAAGACATTTTGTATGTGGTAGTTCTGTAAACAGAAATTTATTATTGTAACACCTTAAATTATGTCAGACCGCCATTATTTTTTTGGTTCTTTTGCTCTATGCTGTTAATCGCAGGTGTGTCAAATGCTTCTTATTTTGACCTTGTAATATTTTGATTCCATGCAAATGTGCATTTCTTCGCTAGCTGCTATCCTGGTATATGCAACGTGTGCCATCACTTTAAAGCAACGGTGGTGAACCTATTTACTACCACGGGCCGCAGAAACGGTAAATTATCGCTGGCGAGACGCAAAAAACAACTGATTTTCATCCAAAAATTCAACCTTTGTCTAACCATGAGGGATGGGGCTTCTCTTGACATACTATCTAAGTACCTGCTTGTCATAGACATAAACCTTCGTTTTTCCGCCATTTTGTACTCTAAATTCGGTAACGAAAATCCTGATGAGGGCCATATCAAATGTTCACGAGGGCCACAGGGTGGTTCCCCACCCCTGCTTTAAAGTAATGGCCTTGTCTTTGTCTTCAGATGGGGTTAATTTAAGAAATATTGTATGGTACCATCTGCAATTTTATTACGGTACATCTTTTCACCATAAGACATGAACAGTTTCGATGTTGCATCATTGCCAGTTTTGTATCCCAAACTTTCAGTAAGTTTTGTTTCACATGCCCCTGTCGATTGAAGAAAATCGTTTCAAAATTGCGCATTTTTAGCAAAATGGTTTTCACCAAAAATCTTAACACGGTTGACCAAGCACGACGACGTCATCATAGTACTCTTTCAACCTCTTCTTCGACCCCCAAATCTAAGGCCACCAATGCATAAAACTATTTATGAAACAAACGATATGGATTTCAAGCGCCGCTGACCTACAAATCATCAGGCAGGTCAGCGAAGTGCTGTCCTGAAGGAGACCATGCCCTTCACTTTCTCAGCCATAGCGCCAGAGAAGCTCTCCTGCGACAGCCATGCTGCAGAAAAAGTGTAGGAACAGTCAGGCGTAGAAAGATTAATAGCAAATAGTATTTACTTCTTCATCCAAGTATTTCAATTTTCTTGTTAGATTTGCTCTGCCGTGTAGGTCTTGTGGCATGAAAAATGGGTTAGCATCCACGCAAAGCGACATATGGAACTGTTGGCGATGACGACGAACGATCGGCCTCGTGACTGGTCACGTCGAAACTCTATGTCAGGGGAGGCCAAACTACGGCCCGCGGGCCGCATCCGGTCCGCCGACCAGTTTAATTTGGCCCGTCAAATACCGTGCACATTTTTTCAAGCACCACGTTCCGACTGTGGACAGCAATGCAACAGCATTTGGCTGCTGCCTGTCACTTGTTGACTTGTCTGCCGCAGCAGCACTTAGCTGCAAGCAGCGCTATGAAAGTGTAACCAAAGTGGTGTGATTTGATTGCTATTATTATTGTATTTACAATACATTTTAAACAAGTTATTTTTGCATAGATTGCGTAAATCGCACTGTATCCGGCCCTCCAGTGGCCTGGTAAGTCGCGAATTCGGCCCTCGGGTCAGAAAGTTTGGCCACCCTGCTCTATGTGTCCACGGATAGACAAGCAGGTTGAAGAACCAGCGAAAGTTCATTTTCGGCACAAGGGCACACGACGGCACTTATGTTGCACATTCACTAAAACCTACAATAGGTTGTTTTTCTTCGGCACTTGTCCGACTTGCTGCAAAGTCAGCAATACATTACAAAATGATGAGAGGCCGAAGATAAAGCATTAACATTGGCTTTTACGGCTGAACAAAAGTATCTCGAAGTTAAGAAGTTCATGCAGCATCCACGAAATACAAACAACACGTCTTAAACGATTCTATTTGATTCAGATTTTAGGGCTGAGGATGCGAAGTGTTACGTGGAATCGATTTCCTATATTTAAAAAACTTGCTGATTGATTCGTTTGTGCCACCTGTGCGGAGACTACTTACTTCAATACAGATATGTGCAAGTTTGAATCATCGCAAAACGAAGAAAGCAGTAGTGCCCTGTCAGCTTGATTCCTCGAAAGTTTGCAGCAGACCCAGAACTTTTAAATGTCGTGAACGTTGATCAGGTTGTTGTTTGGGAGAAAATCTTTGGAGCTCATTCGTGCAAGAATCAGACGCAGTAGATTTCCGACCGGAAAAAAGCTGTGCGCCTTATATAATCAAGATTTTGTGCGTTTAAGTGCTCTTACCTTTTTCAGTATTTCGAATCTCACGTCAGACGTACATCTAACACTGATTGATGACTATCTAGCACCGAGAAAACTAGTTGCTGTCTAGCGCAACACCAGCCATTGCTGTTACTGTGCACTTTGCTGCAAGATTTTGCGTTACTAATACAAGGCAGCTGGCATGAAACTGATGGATCCATTCAGAGTTACGCTACTGGTAGGAAGCAGTGAACGGGAGCTGATCAGCACTAAGCTTTTGAGAAATGTTTCTTGGAGCCGAAATGGTTTTCATGCATTGGAAAGGTTATGCGTAAGCAGGCCCGTAGCCACGTTTCAAGGTTTGGTGGGGCAAAAAAATCTTTAGGGGAGCAAGATTTTTTAGTTTTATTACGTGTTTAAAATGAATTTTTCTGGCCACAAAAAAATTGGGGGGGCAGTGCCCCACGATTGCCTCCCGTGGCTACCGGGCCTGAGCGTAGGGCCAATGAACCGACATTCAAGAATTAGACAAATCTCGAGTAGCACTACTGCAGCTGCGCTGTTTGGTTTAGAAATGTCATTGTTTCATACTGTGCATTGTTGAGCTTGCAGACTGATTGCGAAAAGGTCTGAAAAGTTGACCGTGACGAGTTGCTTTCGCCAACGTGAGTGAAACTTCGTGAACAAGGAGAGAAATCGCGCTCTTTCGAGCACGTTGTTGCGTGACAATATTGTTTAATTTACACAGTATAACTGTTCTCGGTAGAGATTGCAGTCAAAGACCGCCTCGCCGATGGCACAATAGCCAATTTATTTGGATGTAGGAATAGGATCAGCATCGTTATTAATCAAAGCCGCGAATCCATTCAGGAGCGCTGTACAACATGTATAAACAACGTATGTAGCAAAGCACATCTCTGTTTTTGTTTGTGCTTGATAACCTCTTTTTCAAAGTATTAAAACAACTACAGCTTTAAGCTGATAGGTGAACAACTTAGCTTGCACCGCATAAAACCGCCACAAGCCAGGCCACGTTAAGGCTAAACTGAAACATACGTGTGCAAGATTACCTTGTGACAAACTGGTTGCTCTACCAAACACGCGGATATCATTTTTAACGTGATCGCAAGTGAAAGCATTTGCGATCAGCAAAACGCCTAGTAACACCGAGCGTACGACATACAACATATTCAGGACCTAACACACAATGTGTTTTGGGTCGTAAGCCTTTGCGGCTATACAATCGCTCCCAAAGGGAAGGTTTCTTTTCATCCGATCTCGAAGTCCATCAAAAGAAAAGATAAGCAAAACATAATGATACACTTTTTGCTAAAGTAGATTCGGAACAATTTGTTGTCGACCTTTTCGAAAATATTTGCCCGTAAGAAATGGTTGCCGTTGATGTACTGTAGGTTTAATCACATCAAGCCTGCGGTAGATTAAGAGGTGCGTCCCCGCGAGCAACTTTATCAAAGGCTATGAGTATGCAGACCGTTATACATGCAGAGGCGTAACGAGGGGGGCGGTGGGGGCGCACTTCCCCGGGGGCCGAGTCAATATGAGGGCGCTAAATAACTGTGGGGGCGCCGAAAAGTCCCAACAATGTCACAAGCACTTTCTCCAATACAGTTCATTTGCTTCCGAAAGACCTGTTTCGAACATGGAGGCGCCAAACTTGCTTCTTGTCCCGGGCACCATCTAACCTCGTTACGCCCCTGTTTACATGATTTTGGTTTCAGGTATCTCGTTCATGCGGTCACGATCGTAACGTTCTTGTGCTTGACCAAGATCAACTTGCTTTGTTGCTATGGTGAGCGGCATAGCAATGGCCTCGCAAAAATCAACATCACAAAAAAAACGGTAAGGGCATGAAAGAATGCGTACTTTCATTGGTAGAATTTGTTTTTGTGATTATTCTAAACAAGATTGCAAATCGCACCACCAACGCATATTTTTTCAAAAACTTTTCATGAAGTGTATTGCTCCCAGTTTGTTTTACTAATTTATTCATTTACACTAAGCTGAAAATATCTGAGGTAACAAAAGGTTTTGCCCACCAGGCTGGACATACGTTCGCCATTGCTTGGCGATCAAACTACAGGCATTTATAACCGCAACGCAGCAAAGTACAACTTAAGAACTGTAGTAAGCAAATTTCCATAAATTTCGGCAATCTCATTTGCAGGTTTGTCCTTACTCATCTTCGTGTATTAGGAAAGTAATGATCATAACTAAAAGTTTTCGAAGGGCTGAGGTGTGTTATGACGACTGTAACTGACTAATTCCAATAAACCTTTCTGCATTAAAATTTACACACTACAGCTCACTAGCCTGTCAAAATGTTAAACGCACTCGGTCCGACAAAGATGATGGGACACTCGAAACAAATGCCCATTCTTGCAAAAATTACACCAAGTTTTAACACTATTTATCAGCTGAAGTGAGGCGAAGTGACTGAAAACACCACCAAACTAAAAACTGCAAATCGGAACACTCGAAATCTTACAAACCCTTCTTTATAAAATATACGTACTTTTCCAGATCCTCTTGCCGTTTTTGTTTTCTGTTTTCTTCCCTGCGTTTTAATAGCTCAGAATAGAAGGGTAATCTTTTCCTCCACTTTAGTAACCTAGAAATGCCAACTATATACAATAAACACCAATGAAAAACATTTTTTATTTGCATTCAAGAAGTGCATATTACTTTTTACCTATGGCGACGCATTCTTCGTTTCCTCCAGTATTTATCACGCTTATGAAATTCCATGGGGATATCTTCACAGTTTTCTTCCATAGATGGTAGTGGCAGGATATCACCCAAATTGACAAGTGTATGATTTACCGCATTAGAGCTGCATTCAAGAAAAAGTCTGTCTAGTGGGCGAAACAGGGAAGCACGATTGACAGCTTCCAGTTTATGTTCCTTGGAAAGCACAGCAGGTTTAAAACAGCCAAAAACTGATACTGGCAGCATCTTGCAGTCAACTATGTAATGGTCAGCAGCATTAGAACTAAAGCAACACTGATTAGATAGAAAGCGATGAAGCTGTGACTGAATAGGACTCAAAAACCGTAGTGTATTCATCAGTAAACTCATACTCAATCCTTTGCAAAGCTAATAATTGTGATATGCATCAGCAACAGAGATCATCTGCAAAAATACCATATGAAGATTGTTGTCAGACAATAAAGCGTAAGTGATGCCAACAAACTGCACAAAAATGTAACTCCTGAGCAACACCAGGAGAAAATCAAATAATATTACCAATAAACTAGCACTAAACAGATCAAACACACATCATAGGCAGTTAAGGCATACTCAACAAATTGCTGTAAATTAAGAACAAAATTTAGGGCAAAAACTCAGCCGGAAAAAATGGTCATGATATTCTATCAAAAACCATATGATTATGTAAATATCATTATATAAAATGGACACACAAATGGCAAGTTTAGCTCCTAAAATAGTTCAAACGAGGAAAAATCAACTATAAGTGAACAACTATTTAGTGTTATGAGCAATAGGAAGAGGTCTTCATGACAATGCTGCTTCTAATACAAAGCTACATCAATTGCAAATTAACTGCTTGAAGCAGCATCGTTGCATCATAACAAAAAATCTGGTCAAATTGTGGTTTCATTGGCTATGACAATAGTTCTCATTCCCACAACACTGGTCAGTAACTGTGACACCAGGCCCCATATAAGAGCAGAGGTAACTTTTCATAGCAGGCCAATGTTTAACTTTTTTCCCATATTGAATAGCCAGATGAAATTATCACAACAATAAAATTTAAAATCAGGAATTGGAAATTTTCTCAAATCAAAGAATACAAAATTGTAATTTTGGCAAGCCAGGCGCTTTTTCTGTTAACATCATTTTATAGCTGGGTGGGATGGTTCACAGTTACTTTTTGTAGTACTCTATTATACCAGACATCACCAATGTTCACAAACACCAAACGTTTTCCAGCATTCTACCAGATTTGAGCACCATAAAATAAAGAAAAGCTGCAATGCAACTAAAAACAGAGCCCATATGTAGAACCTTCCAAATATCAACACAAGTCTTAATAATGTCTATGCTTGACAACAGTCTTAATTTGAGGAAAACGTTAAAGTAATGCATGGGTAATTTTTACAAGATGAACATTGTTGCAGTAAAAGCTTAAATAGAACTGAATGCTCAAAACATTCAATCTATAAAGTTACGCAGAATAGATATGCATTTGAAATAAAACAACTTGCATAAATTTCCTTTGCATTCTGCAAGCCTTTCTCTATATGGAGCAAAAATGGTCAAAGATTTTTCTGCAATGGCAACAGAAATTTTCATGGTTCGTTTATATCATCCACTTGATAAACACTTTAGCTTGCCCTGAGTGAAGGACGCTTTCATACTAATACATTTCCTGGTTGAGGCTGTTTGTAGTCTTCTTTTATGGTTTGAAAACAGCACTCATGATTCAAGATATGAATATTCTTTATTTTGGGTTGAAAGTTGGAACACCAAATGCCAAACATATTATTTCATTGTTGCAGCAGTCAAGTATGCTGATTTTGACAAGCATGAGCATTTATCATTAGAGTTGTCATATTCCAGTTTGAAACAACTTTGCAATAAGTTGTCCAATATTTTGGTTATAAACAACATAGCTGTTGATATCTTTTTCTTAAATTTCACATGCCATTGGTGTTTTTTTAGGTACTGCATAATAACCTCCTATTTTCAACGTACGTATTACAGATTGCACTGATGATTGAACATTGACCTCCATGATGGGTACAGCAGAAAGTAATGTTATACACCCCAACACCAAAAGCAACGTCAAGAATCATCTTGAAAACTTTCACGAAAGTCCTTGCAGTATGCGTGTTATTGGAATCTTGGTAATAATCAAACCTAGGTTCCTTATTATATACCTTCAAGCAAAACGAAGAATGTTAAGATACTTTGCAAACCTTGTTTTTCAGAATTTGTTTCAAAATTTCAAAGATATACGGGTTCTTTCATTGTAGTTTAATCTAAGTTTAGATATTTTGCAACAATTTTCTTGCATGAATTTGTTTCACTTCCTGCAACCCTAAAACCTGAATAGAGCACAAATGGTCAAAGCTTTTCCTGCAATGGGAACATAAATTTTTATGGTTCATTTATATCATTGTTTGCAGCTTTCTTGATTTTCCTGTTACCTGTAGCCAGCCACGTCGAAATCCACAGTTGATAAACACTTTCACTTGTCCTAATTGAAGGATGCTTTCATACAAAACAAATCCATTTTCCTGGTTGAAACTATTTGTAGTCTTCTTTTACCGTTTGAAAAATGCACTCTATGGTTAGATTGCAAGATACGAATGTTGTTTTAGGGTTAAAAGACTAGATGCCAAACATCTTGTTTCATTGTTGGAGTTAAATACCTGGATTTTGACAAGCAACAACGATTATTATTAAAGTTGTCATATTCCAGTTTCATACACCTGTGGCATGAGTTGTCCAATATTTTGGTTATAAACCACATAGCTGTTGATTTCTTCTTTTGTAATTTCACATTCCATTGGTCAGGCCATTGGTGTTTTTTAGGTACTACATAATGACTTCTTATTTTCAGTGTACATTTTATAGATTGCACTGATGATGGAGATACACATGTAACCCCTGTTTACAAAACATTGAAGTTTCTCAAAGTGCAAGATATACATTGGATATATATAAACTGGGATTAGCCAAACTAATGCACAGACTGCATGATGGGTTGATGCCCAATATACCCAGTATTTATAATTAGTCTGTTCCAGATATCATCGGATGTACATAACTATAACACAAGATATGCTAGCAATCAATACTATGTTATGCCTAGTGTCCTAGTAATAAAAATCAATATCTTACAAAGGACCAGTGATATGGAGAGTACTTACTACTGAATATATAATTTTACCCTTCCACCAGTTTAAAAAAGGCATGTGTAATTATTGACTATCTCAGTACTAAACTATTTGTTTCATTTTAAGCTTAATTGCTTCTGCATTTTGTTGCTAAAAGAGTTTGTTTTTGGTATAAATAATATTTTTTCGAATGTCTTTTTTTATATCCATCAGGATTTTTTAAGGCGTTTTAGGGACCCGATTCGGGTCCCTAGAATCAGAGAAAATTATCATCAGGTCCCTAGAATCAGAGAAATCGGGTCCCTACAGGTCCATACCGGATACCTAACATTTTTCTTAAAAAAAACTGCATCTATCATATTTGGTGTAAGCCTTACACCTCTGGTTTTGAGGTATTTCAACATGGTGTGGGGTATCTTCAGTGTTTGCAGCTTATTTACATTTCTTGTGTAGAGATGGATGGAAGCTATCTCATCAATTGATACCTGCCATTTGTTTTGTTTTTTCAAGTGTGAGATTGATGCAAGCTGGCAATGTTGTTTCCTGGTCAGTCCGTTGTTTGTAGGGCGTATGTCTTGGACTGAGTTTGTCACCTGAATGCCTTTGCAGTTTCGCCACTTTGAAGTTCTAGAACCAAACACACTCTGTGGGGTTTTGTGTTCGTTTGTTGTTCGAAGTACAGAAGAAAACTGGCGTGTATAACCTAGTGGTGCATTTTTATTATATTCACTTCTAAACTTGTTTATGCTGACGTTGGAAAGTTTTGCATGTGGTGTTTATTATGACAAGACCTGTTGCTACATGGGGCTCAGCTCTCCCAAACAAATCTTCAACCCCTCAAATTAAAGTATAAAACCCTAGAAATCACTTAAATTTTCATCTATCCGTATTCTGTTTTCTCGTGTAATTTGGGACAGATCTTTACTTAGAATAACATCAACATTTACTCACTTAGAATAACATGAAGGCGTAGAACAATCAAATTGGGTTTTGGAATTGTGGATCACACAACTCAGATGGTTTTAAGTTAACTCTGGGATTTATTGTTGCAAGTATGACACCCAGGGGCTTAGCTTTAAGTGTAATGTTACGAGCTTTAAACAAAAATAAAATTTAATGAACCATTATTTTATTCAGATTACAAAAATTTTTATGGAAAGTTTACTGGGGAAAACACAAACTTGCTACTTTCGCAATATTCAGTCATTTTTCAAAAAATGCAGGAGATTTAAAAGCTTATCATTCGAGCCTCTGGTGAGTGATCAATGTAAGTGTTTTGTATCAAACAGTGTTCTGGTCAACCATTTAAAAGCAGCAAAACTTTCGACACGTATGCCTAAACTTTTGCTGCTTGTTAAATTCGAAAGATGATAAACAATGCAGTTTGTGTCCATTCAATAATTAACAGAGATACGAAACAGTTACAGCCGATCAAAACACCTCCAAACGTAACAAACGCCTTTGAAGCACATAAACGGAAACAAAAAATGTACAAGTAACCACATGCACAGATAATTGTGTTCATCCATAAAAGTTAGTTATTCAACAACAAAGTAGCTGTAATGGTGGTACTACAACACAGACAAATATTTCAGGTACAAACGTATCTGACACGAAACAATGACCGAGATGTCTTTTTTATTTCTGCAACCTCTTCTAAACGTTGCATGTCTTGACAATATGATTCATCTGTATTCCAGACAAAAATTGAAGATATTTGCAGCAGGGTTGCGGAGTCGGAGGATTTTGGTTGAGTCGGAGTCGGTTTCCTAACAACATTGGGAGTCGGAGTCGGATTTTTTTGTCCGACTCCGGTGACCAATCGGCTCATTTTTTTAGATCACACTCCTGAATTGGGAATTCCTGTTGAAATGGTATGATTTCTTTTGAAACTTTTGTCAAAACAGAAATTTATTGCTGTGTAGTGCGTACCACGATTTCCATTTATTTTAACAGCCAAATATCATTCCCTCTATGTTAAGGAGTAGGAGTTGGAAATTTTCGAAAGTCGCAGTCGGAAATATTGGTAAGTCGGAGTCGGATATTTTNCTTCCGACTCTGAAACCCCGATATGGAGTTGGTGCGCAGGGAAAGACATACTATCTACCTGANATGGAGAGTGGTGATATCAGTGATGTGCCTGAGTCCCTTTTNTCGAGTCAAAGACGAGTCAGAGTCACAAGCCCTGTGAGTCAGAGTCATCTAAAATCTTTTTCGAGTCGAGTCAGAGTCAGCTAAAATTGTTTCGAGTCAGAGTCAAGCAGGGCCGGATTAAGGGGGGGCAACCGGGGCAATTGCTCCGGGCGCCCCGCTGAAAGGGGGTGATCAAATTTATTTGTTTCAAATAAAATACTCGTTTGAAAAATTTTTGTGATTCAGAAGCGATACAAGAATACAACTCTATATTGTATACTGTTACGGCCAGTGGCCCAACTATATGGAGAAGTACGTACGGACTGGAACCAGTGCTTTGTAATAGACTACTCATTGAGCCATCCGGCTGGTCACAAACCGTTCACATGTTCACACAGCGTTTTACGTAACACATGACCCAATATTCACGCCGTTTGTTGAATGCGGTTTTCTGCTCGCCTTTCTGTGCATGTATTTATGACCTCGCGGAACCTTACTTGATCTCTTTTCGTCAGTAGTGCCGTGAGTGAGTTGTCGTCTGACTGATCCATTAACTGTTTTCTGCGATATGTTTGCTTCTGTACTGTGGTAAAAGACAAGTCGATGTTTATGATAATGGGCGATAGATGTTGCCATTTTGCGTCATTAAAACCAGCGCAGAACTTGAGGCAATAAATTGTACAGTGTCACCTCTCAACTCCCCTGTCTGTTTCGTGTCCCAAACAGCCGTGAGCCTGCGCAAAGCCTTCATCATCGCATAGGATAGCGTGAATCAGATTCACAGTTTGTGCTTGTGTGCTACAGAGTGAGAGACACGTCGACAACATGGTGCTGTGACCAGGGTGTGGAGGTCGTGCTGTGTGAAGCCTTCACAAAAAGAACATGCGATTGGTGCGGTTCGTTGTAAAAAGGAGGGGATGTTGTTGCAACCTCGGTGGCGTTACATTGATTGTGTGGTTCACCACAAATGAGATGTGACCGAAGAACAATAATATATATATGTGGCGCGAATAAGCAATAAGAGAGTGATTGCAACGTGTGAACTCTATCAAGGCTGGACACGTACTAACACCGGTTGTGTAATGCCCTACTGTATGGTTTATCCATTTTCTATGCTTTTGCAAATGACGATACAGCTGTGGTGAGGATAAACAGCTTTGCTCCTCCCAGTGTTGGTCATGTGCAAACACCGTTTCTGTAATGTGCGCTGATGTATAG
>JGI24158J21664_10005558_pt1 | contig 16486 bp, 10 predicted proteins | sample Ectturendosymbi3_FD_21664 | JGI IMG/M metagenome (IMG submission 21664)
AATAAGAGCACTATGTATGTATACGAGTTACTATGATAAAGTATACGAGCTTCTATGATAGAGTTTTCACCTGTTTGCATAATTCGTCACTTCGCCTAAATCGTCACTTTATTCTAATCCCCTTGAGATGACGAATTAGGAAAATTCTACTGTATATTACGTTGGGGTCTATCTGCACCTGCAAAACGTAGTTAGTGGATTGCAGCTTCCCGCTTGTACTTTTATAGGAATTACCGTTGATGGTTGTGCGCGAAACCATAGAACAGTTTTGGATTCTTATCAGCGGAGTTTCTTCCACACTCGCGGTGAGAATGGCTTTGATCGTATGCCACGACTTTGCAACAAGAGAAACATCAAGAGTCAACAACTTTTCTCAAATGTCAACAATCGTTGAATGTTTCAACCTCAAGTCCAACAACAGTATCATAGACAGGTTCTGACAAACACTGCCGGAAATTCAAAACCTTAAGAGATATATTAAACGTTTTCGGGATTTATTTTATTTATTGTCGAAATGTCTTATCAGAATTGAATAAGTTTACGAAGCTCAAGTACTACTTTTTGAAAATAGGGTTGACCTGCAGTCGGGGGGTAATTCTTTATACCCCCTCTTGGCAGATCTGAAGCAATTGGCGGTTTGAATCTAAACAGCAAAACCAACGGTAGGATGTTTAAATCTTTAATAAACTTTTCCGCTTTCTCTCAATGGGGATTCGGATCGTTCTTCGCACCTAGTGTATAAATTTGATAAACAATTACAATTTGCGAGGTGCAACAATTCTCAGATAAAGATCCTTAATTTTGTTTGAATTTCCACACGTACTAGCTCCTTAGACATCTAAAGCGAAACTGCAAATGACGAATTAGACGAACAAAACGCTTCTCGGGTATAGAAAGAGGTGATAAATCGAACAAATTGACGAATTAGACGAACAGAAATGTACACAAAAGATAGGGATTCTGCCGGGACCGACGAAAAAGCGACGAATTAGGCGAGTTCTTCTGTATTTGATACAATGAAGTTCCCAGCAACGTCAGGTATATGCTGCCAAGGCAACATAAGACAGTTTGGCAATTTTATGAAAAAAAAGAATATCTGTTCACGTTTTCATACCAATGGCAAACTGCAGCTATGTTGTTTATGTTAAATAGCAAGAAAAAGTGGAACAGCATTTATTTGCAGCATGTTGTCTCCCTTGACTTCGCTAAACTAGCTGGGTATTAATTTAATGAAACATTTCTGAAAGCTCAAAAACCGGTGCTCGATAAATGTACGTTTTTTTAATTTAACTAAAATTCCTGGCAGAAAATGCGAAAAATGTGTGATTATGGAACGTTTGCCCATTTATCGTTTAAGCTTTCCGCCATTTCTCGTTGGTACAAACTGACGTCTTTGGTACAGACACGTGTTGTGGACTTTGGACTATTGCAAAAAAAGTTTAATCACAGAACATCCACGCTTGTTGGTCAACGACTGACTTGCCCTGAAGCAAGGTCAGAGCCTTGACCCGAGGTTATGAACAAGTAGCGATGCCGTGAAACATCCTGACGTCGCACCTACAACTTTTATGAGGGAGGGTCTCAGTTTCTGGCAATCACGACCGTTTTCCCTGCAGGACGGATTGCTTCTAGTCCATGAAACACCAAATTCGGCAATAAGCGACGCTACGTCAGAAGTACAGCCAGAACAGTCGCCAGAAAGACTTCACCAAGGGGGCTTTACTTTTGTGCAGGGGTGCTTGACATTATAAAATTTGACAAAAAATCTACTTAGTTATAGTGTTTCGTATTTCAATTTGGGGGGCTTTGAGCTTTGTTTGGGGGAGCTAAGCCCCCGTGGCGACGGGACTGGGTACAGCGTCTTCATGGGCGTAGCCATGGGAGCCTAGGGTGCTATGGCTCCCCCCAATTTTTGAGAACGTATAGTCAGTTTGTGCTTTGAGAGGCGGTATCCCAAACAAAATAGTGTTATTCGCCTGAAATCAAACATTTTGGCCCCTCCCAAATTTTTGGCTTGGCGACGCCGCTGAGCGTCTCACGTGGGTTTAATACCTGCGGCGAATATGCTGCAGACAACAAAGCTGCACATTGTTTCAACAAAGAGTGATACTGAAAGTAAATTGTGTAAGCTCGGAAATGCAAATCCTTCTTCATAAATATTATGCTAGACTTCATTTTGAACTTTCATTAATTTTATTGAAAATCGTCAGTTCGAAGGAATGTATTTTCTGAATTACTTATTCCAAAGTTACTACCGTAGTTTCTGCAACGGTTTCCTTTGCAACAGACATGTATCGGTTTCACCCACTGTTTACCATTCAACAAATCTTACTACATAGTCAGCTTTTGGACACGATTTCCCAACTGTTGCTCTTCTGCATGGATCTGACTGCAGCAACATGGCCGGTGGGACTGTGCACTCCTCAGTAAAACTGAAATATCAAATGGCTTTGATATCATAATTTTAAGTTTTCACAGAAACTGAAAGCTGGTGGCGAAACTGAATGTGCAATTCTTCGCAACCTCTCAAACATTGTTAAAGTTCTTTCTGTACAAGCGCGCTGCTTTTGAAATGTCGACGAAAAGTTGTGAAGCAGAAACCTCATAATCAGTAGTTCCACCCACACGCTGTTTATCCGCGTTTGCGTCGTTCTCTTATTTGGCATCCTGGTGTTTTCAAGAAATCTGTTCTGAAGTTGTCGAGAGTACTGCTGACTTGAAAGATATTTGGTAGACCTGAGTATAATTCTTCAATATAAGGTCTTAGAGGCACGCTGATTTCAACACTGCAAAACAACAAACCAAGGTTTGAACCTATTGCTCCACCCAAATCACCAATATATTAATGATGTTAAGTTGATCGTTCAAAGCACTGAATAAAAATCAAAATCACTGTATTCACTGCCTTTTCCAAAAGTTGTCGAAACGAAGTTAAAGCTTTTTTCTGGACACGAACAAGACCCGTAACACCGAACGTTTGTACTTGCGATAAACAAGGAATGAACATCTTATGTAAGAATGGAGAGAAAAAATGTGAAAAATTGCAACGAAGTTGAAAAAACGTGAAAATTGTGTTTTAGCGGAAAAAGCTTAAGGTTCCCATCGATGCCAACCGATGTTCAACTTTACTTTGCGATGTGGTTCAACCAGTGTTTTCCTGTAACTTTTGTTAGTCGTAAAAGTTTATCCCTGATTAAAAAGTCTTACGTAAGACCAAAGTTGTGTATTCCCTGGAAATGAATTTGCAGCCTTTCTATTCAGTCAAGCACGACTAATGACGCCGCATTCCATTGTCGTCATTCCTCCCTAGCTGTCGAGTAGAGATTGTGACCGTCAGGGTATCAGCGAGACAAAGTTACAAAGAGAAAGATTACAAGGAGAGCTTTTTCAAAAGTTAATTTTAAACATGGCTCAAAGCAACTGATCGAGGAAGGCTTTGTTTTGGATTATGATAAAAATAAAATGGGACGTAACCTCGCCTTGTTATTCAAGTGCAACAACTGACAAACCTTCATCAGCTCGGTCGTAAATTTCTTGCAGTGTTCATGACCTCAGGCGATGCTTTGTTGTTCTTTACTGCATTTTGTAGCTTGGTTCAGTGAAATGTTGACGTCATGTTTATAACGTATGTAAATGAAAAACTGTGCAGTGGCCTCATTCGACAAAAACAACTTAGGTCACCAAAGCGATTGTAGTTTCTCGGGTTTTCGACCTCAGCACTTCATCTTTTGCGCTGACACTCTACGCGATCAATCTAAACTTTTTAAAATAGTGTTGCAATTGCGTTTTAATCTGATGTGGTTGAGGCAAGTTGTGAAACCTGACACGTATTGGCAATTATAGGATTTACAACACACATAATTGCACCTGGCCAGGTGGCCAGGTCGTAAAAGGCTTTGACAAAATTACCACGATCCTATCACAAAGATTTTTTTCTCACCTGAATTTTGTATAGCATCCCACCAATATTTTTCAAAACAGTTTTCTTTTAAGAAACACCAGTTTGCTTTAAAATTAAATTTTATGCCGTCACGCACCACAATTAACGCTTTTTTTCAAGGAAAACAGTAAGCTTTCCATCCAAACATCAGTTTTTTGCGTCATATATCTGGGTTTTAACTATTGCTTAATATGTCGTATTTAAGCCAGCTTTCTTCGAGCAGCTGCGCCTTTCAAGGGAATTGTACGAAATTACGTCCTGCTGACCACACCCACTGTTACTGCTGACCACACCCACTGTTACTATCTTCTCTGAATACCGAGGTGGTCGTAAAGCGAGGTTTTAGGGTATTTTGGTGATGATGTTAACAAACCGAGTTTTTACTGCATTTAGAGAGACCGTTAGAAAATTTTGAGAGGCCGTATCGGTCTCTGAATTCATCAACCATAAATGCCTTTTTAGGTGTTGCTGCTGATATGGAAGGATCGTAGTCGTAAGTGATGGACTTTATCATGAAATTGCAAAAAAAATATCTATAATTTCTTTTCCTTCAGCCAGGTTTACGAGGCTAAAAATTGACAATTCATTGTTGGTTTGTTGGTGCAACAGAGTTCGGGCAACAGTATTCCGTTTCTTGACCTCATTAATTGAAAAGAACTGATTATTATCTTATGTTGAAGTGTTGTATTAGGAATGCTTCCATCAAAACCTCTTATATTGCTGCGCGCTTTCATCTCTGAACAAACTTGCTTAAAAAAAACTTTTATTTCACCAAAAATTATTCAAGTTACAATACTTTAAAACATATTAACTTATCTTCTGCGACTCTCACATATTCATCCGTCAATTTTTCATCTGTCAGCAACAAAATGGCGACATGTGCCCTCCCCGGCCACAAACGCTCAGTTTTCAAAATTTGCGTTCGAATCGCCGGACCTCGTTTCACCTGACGATGAATTTTAATCTTGTTTCTACGATAACAATGCGATGAACAGTTTATTTCCTAAATAAGTTGGTTAGGTCCAAACATGGAGCAAACTAATGCTCCGATATAATCGATGACAACAATAAGCCTGTGCGTTTGGTTGAAACGTATTATACTTACTTTTTTTATCTGAGCCACGTTCTACTTGATGGAGAATTCTGAAAAGAAAGTTTATCGCTGAAAAGCGTAAAATCGTGTAAGTTTCTTCAAACCGGTCAAAAAACATGGCGATTTACTTTCGATTTCAGGCAAAATGATCAGTTCGCTACTAAGTTAGAGTGAATTTCTTACGCCCTTGTTGCATGGGTTGCAAACCTTGTGAATAAAACTTCTAAGGCGAGTGTCAAAAACGATCTTTCAAGCCATGGTTAAATAAAAGTTCAAGATGAGATGAAACATATGCTTTACATTGATTTCTGTTCGGAAGTTTCTTACGCTGTTTTAGTTAAAACTTCACACCATTTTCATCCAAATAAAGCATTAACCTTTTTTGGTCTCAACATATACTATGATATAGCCTCAAATCTTCACGGGCTTAAATGGATTGATCTTATAAGCTTTTCGTTTAATTGATGATGAAGGTGGCATAACATCAAAGTAAACGGCTTGTCTTACATCATTATGCGCCGGTCTCTGGTGACTTGAGTGTATTTTCGGATGCATCAGCAATACGTTGCCAGCATTTGCAATGCCTGGAGCGTTAGCGAGTGTATGGGAGGCGTTGCGTCGCCTCTGTCGCAGTTGTGACAATCATCGCAGTTGTGCCACAATCACGATGTCGCGATCTTCCGTTGAGCCATAAACGCGTTAGGCGACTGGTCACAGGGAAAGCAGTATCAGATCAAAGCGGCATGAAGTATGGTCAAAACCTTTTCTTGAACTTTTTAAAACATGTGCTTGTCGATAGGTGACTTGATCTGCTTCTAAAATTTACACTGAAAGAAGAAGATTTGTCGAACAAAATATTTAAGAAGCTTTTCAAACACTGATAAGAGGTTGTACTGTGGTGAAAAACAGTTTGCTTGACTGGTTTGAGGTAAATGCAAAGGCACGTTTTCCTGCCGGTTTGGTCATAAATAGCTTTAAGAGCAAGAAAATATCATTATAGTTCCCATGTAAGAAATAGTGCTTAGATATATTATGTAAAGAAGAAGGAGGGCACAAGAATTTATTTACTCAGCTTCGTAAACTGTCTCAAGGTTTATAAATTTGAAAAAAGTTATTTTTGTACATTTCGATATTTCAATATGAATTTTTATCAGAACTTGTTTTTCCGTATATTTGGTTATTGTGATAAATTATCGCAGAAAATGTTTTCGCAATCGCAGTGTTCTGCTGAAGATTGTTCGCTTAGATTACAAACTTGTCACAGATATCCGCAGTTTTGCGCACATTTGAATGCTGGTGTAAGGTTGTTTAATTTTGTAATCATAATATCTGCAATGAAAATAATCTTTATCTCTTTTTTGTTCGCTGCCATCGTGCTGTCAACAAAAAGTGAAGCAAAACGTAAGTATAGATAGAGTGTTTATCGTGTTGCGTCCGGGTACAATGTAGATTATGCCTTGAACTTATACATTTCCTATGTGACTTTAAGTAATGTAAAACAGCCTTGGATTGCTTGATGAGAAACCGAAACGAAGCGCATAATGAAGCTTACAAGAAATGTTGCTGTTGGCAATAGAAGCGAAAAGCAGACTGTTTGCGGTTTAAACTCGAACGTATCAAAATTTTCAAAAGATGAATTAACGCAAAACGTTAGTCACACAAAGTCAGCAGAAGATTCCTGACAATTATCGCATTGTTTCGTGACAAAAGCATCAACAACGCACTCAATGACAAATCAGACCTTCGTGTTTTTCTTCCTTGTCTTGCTTTTTTTGCTTCGTCATTCCTGTGTGTCTGAAACGTGGATTATCCCAGCAGCTGAATACTGAGATGATTGATACGCTGCGGATGTCCGCACTGAATTCCGCTGTGACGAAAACGCGATATAAGTGTCAATTTCAATGAGATTTGCGAGTTTGAACATGACACAAAACTTGATAGTAGGAGAACACCAGTCTTCAACAAGGCTTGGCCTTGTATATAAAATATGCGGCATGCCTTGTAAGGCAAGGTTTGGAAATGGCTTTTAACATCAAATGCACGCCGTGGGCAATACGTGCTTGAAATGAAAAGTGAGTCAACGTTGGAAAAGCTCGTTGTTGGAATGGCTGCATGCTACTCTTAATATTTTCTGATGTTCGCCCGTCTAAGATGTTGGTGATTCATACGTCAGATGACTTCTTCGATAAAAAAAAGCCAATGGCACAGTTGTCGACTGCTGAAAATTAATTTGTCAAATTAACTGAAGACAAAAATGAACACACTGAAAGTTCAAGCAAGCCATTTCATGAAAACAACCTATCGAGAATTTTGTTATTTATTGTTTTTTCACGTTTTTGGTTTCATTCAGTAAACATATTATTCGTTGATGTTGCTTTTGGAAACTTAACTAAAGGTTTCTTGCAACATTTTCAGCGAATTTTAAATTTTATTTTAAATTGTTTCAAAACCAAAAGTAAGCAACCCTGTGTTCGAAGATAAGTTATTCGGTTTATATCCTTAAGTTGGTGAAGTTGTCATGTTGTGTCAGAAATGTCTTAAAATCTTTTTTCTTTCATCGACAGAGCTTCTGCGAAAAGTGTGGTACGTAAATTAAACGAACTTGGTTTGAAAATCTTTGAACTTCTTCAGCTTTTGTTTCAATCATCTTTTAAATTTCGCACCAACGCATCCTGATATTATTCGTCTACATGGCTGCCCCCTCCCCATGGCTGCCCCCTCCCCATGCACGACCGGCACTATGCTTGTTCTTTTGCAGTTTTTGAACTCACTCAAATGCTGTTAAACTCTTTATAGGAAGACAACCGCAAACAAAACCAGACCTAATGTTTGCTGTTGTTTTGCTTGGCGACGGGTTGGCGTCATTTTTTGTTTTCTTACCTTTGAAAACTCAACGTTAACAGGAGAAAGACATAAGGGAAGGAGTTTAAGGCAATGTGATATTCCTTTGTGGCATGCTAAAGTGGGTGACAACTGGCCGCTAGCTGGCATTCTGAACACCACAAAACCAACATATGAACTGATTGTGAAGAACCTCGACGGGCAAGGAAGATACCAACCAGAAAGAAAACACACCAGTGAGTTGGTTTGAGTATAAATGTATATTTAAACTCTTTTTCATCAAACTGTTTGCAGCTTGGTCACTGCATCGTTTTATATACGGTCATAAAAATGAGCAACTACTGTACAACACATATTGTTGCATTTTAAAATTAGTGTATCTCTCAGTTGCGCTTCTACTTGATCCCGTCAACTTTTTACAAAAAGAAAGAATTGCTAAACGATCTGATATGTTTGCATAGCTTATATCCGAAGCACAGTTTTCTGACTTTATTGTCGTCTGAAAAATCGCCCAACACGCCCAAAGTGCATGACAGTGATGCGTTTTCAATATTTTGATGATATAATATTTCCAGCAAACATTCAACCACATGTTTCCACTTAGATGCATCCAATTTCGTTGATAAGGATGCAAGAAAATTTTTGCTGATGCAAATCATATTGGGGGATATAAGAATGATAATGCTAATAAAAGTCTGGAACGTCATTTATTTCAATAAAGTACGTAAAAATTTATTTTGATGAGAAAGTGAGGGCCACGATCAGTTCAAATTACTTTTTTTCATTGGAACTAGATTTGTTTCTTTAGGTGGGAGTTTGGTGCCAAAGACTATAATGCAGTAAAAGTCTAATCAACAATGAAATAAAACCTTGATCATCAAGTAATTAAGTTAAAATTTTTATTTCTCTGATTGACAAAGAAGCTATTACAATATTGAGTTAAACCAAGCGTTCATAAAAGTTTTAGTAAGTTTCTAAAAGTTTAAATACGTTTCTCAACAGCAAGAATTAATGGCAAAAGATCAAAACGTCTGTGAATCGAAAAATTGCAAGTTGTACTTGTTTTTATATTTTTACTTCTGATCCTTGAGTTGAAATAAAACTTTTTGATCAAAGAAATAAATTGCGGCAAACTACTGACCTTTCCAAGAATTCCATGTAAATGAAGTGCAACCGCATCTTTTTCTTTGCATTGATTGCAGAGGTTTTGCAAAATGTCTATTGTCTATGCAGTGTTTAGAGCAGGGGTCACCAACATGGTGCCCGCGGGCTCCAGGTCGCCCGCACGGACCACATGGGTCGCCCGCGGGCCTGTTCTAAAAATAACATTAACATGATCAGTGTCTTCACATGAATATCTTCAATATTCATTAATGATAACATAATTGAAGATAAAATGAGCAAATTTTTATTTCAGAAGTTTGTGCATCAAACTGATAGCCCTTCGCACGAATCTGTACCAAGAAGTAGCTCTCAGTTTCAAAAAGATTGGTGACCCCTGGTTTAGATCTTTTTCCAGAAAGTCGTCATTGTTTTGCTTCCCAAGCACTTCGGGAAAAGATGGTGATTATGATGTCATATTGTGATTATGACGTCCTCGAAATAAAAAGATACCGAAACCGGCTGATTTGCCTTTGGATTTTTGCGAAACGACTTTGTTTTTTTTAACTATGTATTTTTAGCTTGCCTTGTCAATTCATAGCGACTTCGCTATTGACTGTGTGGAAGTCAAACACTAACACCTCAGAAACATTTGTGCGCCTGATAACTGTTGTAGCTGTTACATCTGGGCTCGGATGACAAAACAAAGCAAGTCCTTTCACTTGGCGTTTTACAAACGTTTGTTGCTTCAGCAACAAACCCCATTCTCTCTCGTAACGTCACTGATTTTTGGATTATTTGGCATCGGACACTCAAGCTTTCTTCAATGATTTTCTCGAAACTCGCTCAATTACCTTCAAGCAGACTTCAAAACTTTAGGACATGTTATTTTTCGAATTTCAGTCGTTGTTCGTGTTCACGAAAGCAAAAAAAACAACAAAAGTTTGCGCTTCGTCGGTTTCTACGTCACTCTGCACAATAATGGGAGCTCCGCGGCGCCATCCTGTGGTGGACTTGGAAGTTTCCGAACTCCGAAGAAAGCAAGACCAAACAACGCATCGCCAGCGGAGGGCTGCGCTCAGCCTCTGTTACTGAATGCAAGAGGGCGTTCATTTAAGCAAAGATCAGGAAAATGGAACGCACCGGTTTGTGGTGAAATCATTATAAGGTGATGCTCTCACGATTGCGAATGCATATTATTTGATATAAAAACGCGTTTTCAGACAATTTTTATATTATTCGGAAAGCAGGACTGAAAGTTAAAGAAACAATAAATCCCAAATAAAAATACTTTTTACATTTTTCAATTGGTAAAAGAGGATTGAGAAAGTAAAAACAGCAACATATTCAACTGATTTTTAACTTGCCTTTCACATATGTATTTAGCTATATCCAAAAGAAAATTTCCCAACACGAAAATGGTTGTTGAAATTATTCCAGACAAAGTATAAATATTCCGATTTTGCATGATTGCTACTTTCATACATTGATATCAAAGAAAGAAAGTATTTTCCCTCTTGAATTTAATCCCCGGGTTTATATTAAATACAGTCATATGATCAAATCAGGTCGACAGACCATGTTCACTGGATGCCAGACAACCGCATCTCAAAGCAACAACGTCTTTATGGATAATTTGTCCATGGTAAATGTTCCGTAGGTGGCCAGAAAAAGCGCTTCAAAGACACTTTGAAAGCCTCACTGAAGGACTTCTCCATCAATGTCAACTGTCGGCAAGCTCCAGCAGAGGAGCGCTCCACGTGGCGCAATCTCATCTCTGAAGCGGAACGGCCGGGTTGTCTTGTCGAACCGGCTCAGAGGGGAAGTGAACCTTGGATTGATAGGTGGAGGAAGTCGCTGGTGTCGTCACAGCGCCAGCACGCTAGGCGTTTCGGCCAAAGAANTCTCTTCACTTCCATATGCATGGAAGTCACTTTTAAGTGTCGCTTGCTTGGTCTTTCCCTTTTCTTTGCTTTGGCCGACTTTGCTTACATGTAGGGGTCGCGCTAGCGTGACTGCTACATCTCCATAGGGTTGACTCAGTCAAGAAACAACGAACACTGGCCACAAACAAAAAATGGGTACAACGCGGGGCTCGTGCCTCCAGTAAGCAGCTGCTTCAACCATCCCACTGGTGTCCGTCTTGTGGTAGAGGCTTCGCAGCGGGGATTGGCCTCATTAGTTTTCTCCGAAGCTATGCGCAGAAGAAAACTAGAACCAGATTGGTTGCCATCTTCGATAACGAAGGGCGAAGGAACAATCATACGATGCAGCATAATGATAACCCGCAGATGACAGAACGTCACAAAGAGCGCTTTTACGCAGAAACAGCGGCGCGTATTTCAACATTCTATTTTCTTTTTCATGTATTTTACAACTTTTGTTAACTTCCGGTCTTCAATTATTGCTTTAAGTTATTTTGCAGAATAAAAGAGAAACTTGTAAAAACAAGACATTACTTAAATACCAGCTGTCAAACACGCTTGAAAAGTTGTCGCTAAAATCTTTTTCAAAACAAAGAAACTGAAGCAATTAGTCTCCACACAGGCGACGAAGTTGAATCCATCAGCAAATCTTTAACATGAAATTTCACGAAACACTCGATTTCACGAAACACTCCGCACCCTCAGCTCTAAAATATGCAATCAATGCTTGCGGGTGAAAAGTTGAAAGGCTTAAAAAACAGCAGAGAGAACAAGAATCGCAAAAGAAAGTGTGAAAGTACAAGGAATTCCTTCATTGCTAGTAGCAAAGTTTCAACACAACACACATACACAACACAACACACATGCTGAGTAACTTTTCTGCTTTTTTGTTGTTGAACAGAGCAACAGTGAAAAGTGCGAACGGCAAATTGTACTACGACAATGATGATACTGCGGAAGAATACCAAGTTTTGACAAAAAGACTTCGCCCTTCCGATCCATCACACGACTGATCGACAAAGACTTGAATCTGCTACTTCCTAATTTTTGCTTCTCATGAAAATGTAACTAATTGTTGGCACCAAAATAGTTCCAAGTGAAACTAACGCAAACTACAAATATGTTCGCTGGTATTTGTTCATTCAGTATTTCTCAGCCCTATAATTAACGATCAGAAAACTAAACTTCCATCGGCAAAGGCATTTTTCTGCCCTAAAATAGTCCGTCAACTTTAGACTCTCTCCGAGTTTTATTGCTGTTTTTTCATCAACTGGAATGGGTAATTACGCATTTTTGTATTTGGTTTTCCTTTTCAAATGGCCCCTTGCATCTGCTACAGCAAAGCACTCACGGCCCGGAGCACCTTCATGAAAGTTCTGTTTAATATCGATGAAGACTATAAAAGGAACATTGCACAACCTTTGAAACGCTGTTGCAGACTGCATGGTGGATTCAAACAATTCCTTTGTACAGCTTGTTAACCATGAAATCACTTGTATATTTCGATAACCCGCAGGTGAGGTGTGCGGTGTTTATGCAGAGCAAGTCAGGATAGCTTTGGTTTTGAAGAAAACGTCTTTTACTAGCTGTGCTCATCAAGATTCCCTGTCCGCTGAAAGCTTGGTCTAAGGAAGAAAACAAAACTGTGTCTTTGAACAGGTGCCATCTTTCTTGAAGTTAGGTACCCGGTTGATCTCCTTTAATTGCATATTTACACGCTAAATTAATTAATGAGTCTTATGTTGTTGTCTGAAGTCTCACACCGACTAATGCAGGTCGGCCATTTTTTCATGAATCAATGTGTACAGTTGGGCTGCTGAAGATGTATATACAACACGTTTTTATGGTTCGTTAATTTTCTCTTCCTACGTCATGTGACGCTTGAAACCGTTGCTGTTGGCGCATTAAACATTTGTCTGGTGGTGCAAAGTTTTGCCTCTTCCCTTTCCGGATTCAATGTTTTTCATCCAAACTTTGCAGCAAGCATCCTTTCGGCAGCAGCACGAGAACTCATGAGTTATATGGGTTAGGCAAGGATGGGTACGAGCAGTAGATTCAATTGGGCGGTCGGTCTCCGGGACAGTGGTTGGTTCATTTTTAGCAATGATGGATACAAGCTTTTCAAAACAGACTGAAAAATAGCAGTTCAACCAAATCTGGCAAAACCTAGTACAGATATTAAAAAAAGAAGTTATGCTGCCTGATATAACACATTTTGTTCTGAGATTTAACATAATTTAATCAGTTCGCATTTTTTGCATAAAAATAAACGTTGCACTATAAGTGGCACAAAAACAAAAACAGATGAATTTTGCAAAAATGCATTAGAGGTACAGTAACGGATCAGATGAAGAACAACTTTGTCATGCAAGGAAAGAAAGCAGAATCAACTGACATTGGGAAGACTGCATAAAAAATACCAACCTTAGATCATCACAAAGGGTAGAATTTATTGCGCTGCTCCGTCCACCCCTGATAGTTTTGTGACAAACTAGTTAACTTCACGTTCAATGCAGCGGTACGGTTTCATTAAAAAACTTGTCGCTTTTGGGTTGTTGTTTTTCGCACAAATATGTAAAGCAGTGCGGCGTGTCAAGCTTAACTTTTCAGTTTCACTTTTTCTATTCATCTTTCCCTGACTCTCGATATTTTTACTATAATGTATTGCGTATACATTACAAACAACCCGCACAATTCTTTTCATGAAAAACTGAACGAGTAAATTTTGTACGAACCATGCTCACTGTTTGCGTAAAAAAATTGTCAAATTTGCTTGTCAGCAGTCTTCATACAGTCTTCTATAGTTTTTTCCGAACCTACTTGACAGTGGTTACCAAAACGAGCAGCATCTACGTCAGTGATGTGAACGCATCCAGATGATTGTGAGTTTCTCAAAGACAATTAAACCTGCTACGCTTCTCAATCAACTGGACAAGTGCGAAAAATTCTTATTTATGAGACAAACAGTGAGTCATTAACTCATTGCCGTTTGCAAAGGTACTAGGATTTCAGAAAAAGAAAAAAGCAAGTAAGTTTGGTTTCCTGCGGTGAGCGAGGAATGAAAGTGAAAGAAAAATAGGAACATCCGAAGCGTCAGGAAATGCGAGAATCTATTTGTTCTTTTGACAACTGCACTTATGTTGCGTAAACATGATGTTTTCAAAAATTCTAAAAATACAAAAAAGATGAAAAAGTAAATTAACAATACAATAACTTCAACGAACAAGCGGAAAATGTAAACCCTATTACGTCATAAATAACGTTAAGTGTGGATCAAAAAAAGTACAAAAATTCTTAACACTCTATGCCCAAGTTCCGGAACACAATCGCATCAATTCACGAAAACAAAGTCAAGACCTACTTCCTGCTTTATAGCTCAATAATCAAATATTCACAATCTTTTCTACTGGAAAGTGTTTTAGCTGAAGGCTTCGTTTGGACTGATTTCAAGCAAACGAGAGATTGTTTCTGCTTCATACGACTCGAACAGGAAAATGTACGCATCAGATGAAGTTGTCAAAGAAGGTTTCATCATGGAATTTTTTCTATACATTGCTATAGTATTCCCCTTTCTTTAAACACTTTACACTTTGTTTGACTTCACCAAAACCACCAAACTAAGTTTATGCTCATGGTTAACGTGGGCTTCGTCGGATATTCAAATACATTTGAGTTCAGTTCTCCCAAAACCCTCATGTCATCAAAAAATGCACAGAAGTGCTTGCGATTTTATAAAGATAATTCAAACTTTCAAAAAACCTTGCTCTTTGTATGGTACTCTTGTGACCATACTTTGTTAACTGAAGGTTACGTTTCGGTTTCGGCTGCAGTGTTGAGTTTTGAGAAAAACGTTTTTAGGAATGTATATTGGCCTATGGCTGCTGATGATCAACATTGCTGTTGCCCTAACTGCTGCTTCCTTCCGTTTATGAGAATACAAAAAATATTGGCCTGATTCCAACACTTTGCAGAAATAATGCAAAGTTTGACCCACCAACAATTTATGTGAAACTGGTTAAATTATTTTGAGGCAGATAAATGTGGACAACCAGCCAAACTATTGAAAACAAGGTCAGTTGCAAGTAGAAACGTGGATATTCAGCATTGTTATCAGCATTCACATGTTTTATTCTGCTGCTTGTTCGGTTGATAACGTGCAAAGGTAGGCGCCGAGATTACAGACATGGTGCTGCCAGTGACCTTTTGCCAGCACTTCATAAGTCCCAGCTCTCACCTGATGACAATGACAACTGGGTTCATGCTTGTCTTCTCCATCCTCAGTCAAGTCACGATCATCCTCATTGTAACTTCAGCCCGGCTTCACTTTCGTTGATTGCCATCTAGAAAACTCATCACTTCGTCTTTGGTTGAATACGGGATCTTCACACCACCTTATTATTCAATCGTTCTTCACTGCAAAACCGTAAATTCTACTTCAGACACTTGGACCTGTGTTTGGCAGAGAATGGCAGCAACTCATTGCATTAATTGAAGAAGCGCATTATTGAACCATTCTGCAGAGTCGCATGTTTTCGAGCGCTCTTCTTGCTCTCCGTGTCAATCACTTGCTAAGGTCGTAACGCCCTTTTCACAACGTCATCTCACGCTAACACTTGTCTGTTCCGATGAAACGTGCATGAATGTGTTATTATGGTTTTCATAAATATTTTAATTGCAATCGGCTGTTTTAGGTTTGGTGGAAATAATCCAAACAAAAATGTCTGTTGCACGATTTCAACTTCATCCGCCGTGGGTGACCACAAAACTACAAGCAATCACGAACAACGAAAACGGGACTGATTATTTTGAAAAAAGCTTATGAGAACAAATTGTTTGTACCTTATTGCAGAAAACAGGTCTGAACCATGTAAGACGTTGCAGTCAGGCAATAAGGTGGTGCGTTCTGTTCGAATAACATCGTTGATGTCAAACTGCAGTCACGATTTTAAAACAGCGCAATAGAATTGACAAGTAGACAAAAAATTTATTCAAAAAGTTACGTCAAGAGTGTTGATAAATGTGAAATTTTATGTGCAACAACATATGTGCAAAGCAAGCAGAGAATAAAGTTTGTTGTTTCTAACTGAAAATTTCTGTCCAACTTCTTTTGTTAAAAATGACGGAAGATAGTGGTGTTGGTGAAGCGGGCGATGCAGTGAAAAATATTTTCATTATGGTGGATTTCTCGCTAACGCGATGATGGGAGGTTATGATGCTTTTTGTTTGAGCGGAAACTTCGCCAACACAGCTTCAGAAGGTCGAGTCATTAGTTTTAACCGGACCAATGCACCGCACGTGTTTTTGTGTTGATGTTCAATGTCAAACGAGCGACAAAAGCAGCAAATGTGTCAAAGCAGAAAAAACAGCGTTTCATGCTCAGCGTTGGAAACTAATGCTGGACACATACGGCATGCGTCGCACACGGCATGCGTCCTGCGCGTTTTTTTGGCGCATGCGTCTGATTTCGTGACGTCACGTCCTTTTCTGATGCGTCTGGTATGGTCTGCGTTCGAGTAAAAGTGAGTCAGAGCAGTGAGTCTGAAGCGTCAATATAGAAACAGGTTCCTACTCGAACGCAGACCATAC